>Ga0116196_1000189_pt1 | contig 9358 bp, 7 predicted proteins | sample ZodSprso05mmetaG_FD_97002 | JGI IMG/M metagenome (GOLD analysis project Ga0116196, IMG submission 97002) | Hot spring sediment microbial communities from Zodletone spring, Oklahoma to study Microbial Dark Matter (Phase II) - Zodletone Spring... ... | reverse complement strand
TCGGAGATCGCGTAGGAGAAAAGTTCCCCTTCACGAGCCACCGCATCGATCTCGATCTCTTTGGCCTGTTCAATAAATTCTGAAACCACCACGGGGTACTGTTTGGATACGTTGGCTGCAAGCGACAGGAAACCGGTCAGTTCTTCCGGGTTTGATACCACATTCATCGCTGCGCCTGAGAGCACGTAAGAGGGCCTGACCAGTACCGGGTAACCCACTTCTCCGACAAACGCGAGGATCTCTTCCATGCTGCTGAGTTCCTTCCATCTCGGCTGATCAATCCCCAGCCGGTCCAGCAACATGGAAAATTTATGCCGGTTTTCCGCATTATCGATCGATTCCGGGGAAGTGCCCAGCACGTGGACGCCCTGGTGATACAATCGCATGGCCAGGTTGTTGGGGATCTGTCCGCCCACGGAAACGATCACTCCCCTGGGCTGCTCCAGTTCATAGATATCCATGACCCGCTCATATGAAAGTTCGTCAAAATATAGCCGGTCGCATACATCGTAATCGGTGGAGACTGTTTCCGGGTTATAGTTGATCATAATGGAACGGTAACCTTCTTCGTTCAAAGTTTTCAATGCATTCACACTGCACCAGTCGAATTCCACGCTGGAACCGATCCGGTAGGCCCCCGAACCGAGTACGATCACGGACTGCTGATCATGCTTAAAATCCACATCATGTTCCTGACCACTGTAGGTCAGGTACAGGTAATTGGTCTTCGCAGGATATTCGGCTGCAAGGGTATCGATCTGCTTCACACAGGGGAGGATCTGCCGGCTGATGCGGTGCCGGCGCAAGGTGATCATATTCTCCGATACATCCCCACGCATTACCAGCCGGGCAAGCTGGAAATCACTGAATCCCGATTTCTTGGCCCTGACAAGCAATGCGTCATCCAGCTGTTCAAGCGAGGCGACCTGCTCCAGCCGGGTTTTCAGATCATGAATATTTTTGAGCTTCACCAGGAACCATTTATCAATCTTTGTGAGCGCATTGATCCTGTCAATGGAATAACCTTCATTCAAAGCTTTTTCAATGACCAGGATCCGCATATCCGTGGGTTCCGATAATTCCCGGTCGATGTTGTCGATCTCCACGTGTTGGTTTCCCACAAATCCGTGCAAGCCCTGTCCGACCATGCGGATCCCTTTCTGGATTGCTTCTTCGAAGGTGCGGCCGATGGCCATCACCTCTCCCACGGATTTCATGCTGGAATCGATCAGTTTGGAAACTCCCTGGAATTTATTGAGATCCCACCTGGGGATTTTGCAAACGATATAATCCAGGGCCGGTTCAAAGAATGCAGAGGTGGTTTTTGTGATGGAATTGCGCAGCTGGTGGAGACCGAATCCCAATGCCAGTTTGGCCGCTACAAAAGCCAGTGGATAACCGGTGGCTTTGCTGGCCAGGGCCGAGGACCGTGAAAGTCTGGCGTTCACTTCAATGACCCTGTAATCTTCTGAATTTGGGTCCAGGGCATACTGCACATTGCATTCTCCGATCACCCCGATGTGTCGGATGATATCGATGGATAATCTGCGCAACGTATGGTACTCATTGTTGGTCAGTGTCTGGGAAGGTGCCACCACGATACTCTCGCCTGTATGGATACCCAGGGGATCGAAATTTTCCATATTGCATACCGTGATGCAATTGTCAAATTGGTCCCTGACCACTTCGTATTCCACTTCCTTCCAACCCTTCAGCGACTCCTCCACCAGGATCTGGGGGGAATAGGAAAAGGCTTTTTTTGCCAGTTTTTCCAGTTCCCCGCTGTTGTCACAGAAACCGCTGCCCTGTCCCCCCAGGGTATAGGCTGCCCTGATGATGATCGGATACCCCAGTTCATCTGCGGCCCTGCGGGCATCTGCCACAGAAGTGACCGCAATGCTTCTGGGGGTTTTCACCTGGATCTCCCTGAGTTTCTTCACGAAAAGCTCCCTGTCTTCCGTATCCATGATGGCACGGACCGGGGTTCCCAGTACCTTCAGATTGTGTTTTTCCAGCACCCCTGACCTGAACAGCTCTACCCCGCAGTTCAGTGCGGTCTGTCCGCCAAAAGCCAGCAGGATCCCGTCAGGTTTCTCTTTCTCGATGACCCGCTCCACAAAATAAGGTGTTACGGGAAGGTAGTAGATCCGGTCGGCCACGCCTTCGGAAGTCTGCACCGTGGCAATGTTCGGGTTGATCAGTACGGTTTGAATTCCCTCTTCCCGGAGAGCCTTGAGGGCCTGGGATCCCGAGTAGTCAAATTCTCCGGCTTCGCCGATCTTAAGCGCTCCCGATCCGAGAATGATCACTTTTTTTATGCGGTCCTTCATCATCCTTCCAGTGGAGATAAAAGTAGAAAAAAATGCGGACAGATTTGCACGGAAGCAAATAAAATGTATAAATTTGCAAAAGAAACGTATAAATATGCATTTAATTTCGGATGGGAAATCATGAAGCAGCGATATGAAAGACTGATGGAAATCCGGAGGCTGATCGGACAAAGCCAAATTTCAAGTCAGGATGAACTGATGAGGCTTCTGGAGAAACAGGGCTTTGAGCTTACCCAGGCCACCCTGTCCAGGGACCTGAAATACCTGAAGGTGGCAAAAATGCCAGACGACCGGACAGGTTATGTATATGTGCTTCCCGGCAAAGAACAGGAATCACGGCGGGCGGATCTGGCGACCACAGCAGATTATGGATTCGTATCCATTGACTTTGCACAGGGATTGGGCATTGTGAAGACCCTGCCCGGACATGCGGGCAGCCTGGCCTATACCATTGATCAATTGAATGCATATGAGGTTGCAGGGACTGTGGCCGGGGATGATACCATCCTGATCATTCCAAGGGACGGTGTGACGCGTCACGACCTGGTCAGCCTGCTGCAACTGAAAGTACCCGGTCTGATCTTTCAGCCGGTCCATTAAAAAAATTTATGCCATGTATGCGAAAACAGAAAAAAATATACGGATCAGCATTGCCTCCAAGGAGCACCTGATCCATGTGCCGGTCATCAAACAGGCTTTGATCGATGCATCCCGCCAGAAAAACACCGGGATTGCAGTAAGAAGCAGCAGTTATCTCATCGGGAAGATCATGGAAGGGAAAGCCGTGATTGCCTGTAACGAGGATGGAGCGTGGGCCGGATTTTGCTATATCGAATCCTGGGGGCACAACAGGTTCGTGGCCAACAGCGGACTGGTAATTGATCCCGCTTTCCGGGGAATGGGACTGGCCGGGGCGATTAAGCAAAGAGCCCTGGAATTGTCAGTGGAACTGTTTCCCGGCGCAAAACTCTTCGGGCTCACCACAAGCCTGGCGGTGATGAAAATAAACAGCAGGCTGGGATATCAGCCGGTAACATTTTCAGAACTCACCGATGATGAGGCGTTCTGGAAAGGATGTGAAACCTGCCCTTATTACGATATCCTGGTGAGAACAGGGCGTACCCATTGTTTGTGTACGGCCATGATACTGGATCCGGAAGAACAATCCGGAGTGAACGGTAAAAAACAACATTCCGGGGCCAGTGTGAAAATGAACCAGACCTGAGCATCACAATCACTATGAAAAAGAAAAAGGTACTATTGGCTCTCAGCGGGGGACTGGACACATCGTTCTGTGCGGTGTACCTGGCAAGGGAAAAGGGGATGGAAGTTCATTCGGCCATTGTGAATACGGGTGGTTTCAGTGAAGATGAGCTGGAACAGGTCAGCATCCATGCGGCTAAACTGGGGATCGTGACCCATACAGTGCTGGATGTAACGGCGGATTATTACCTGAAATGCATCCGGTACATGATTTTCGGGAATGTGCTGAGAAACCGCAGCTATCCGCTTTCGGTAAGTTCGGAGCGCACGTTCCAGGCCATTGCACTGGTCAATCATGCAAGGAAGCATGGATTCGGCTGCATCGCTCATGGCTCCACCGCTGCCGGGAATGACCAGGTGCGGTTTGACCTGGTGATCCAGGTACTCGCTCCTGACATGGAGATCCTCACCCCCATCCGGGCGCTGCAGATATCCAGGGAGGATGAGACCGGGTACCTGAGGGAGCATGGGATCGAAATGAATCCGGAAACAGTAAAATACTCAATCAACCAGGGGATCTGGGGAACCAGCGTGGGAGGGAAAGAAACCCTGAATTCCGGTGATGAGTTGCCGGAAGAGGCCTATCCCACGGAAGTGACCGGGACCGGATCGGAGCTGATCACCCTTGAATTCGACCGGGGAGAACCGGTGGCACTCAATGGAAGGAGGGCGGAGCCTGTGGAGGTGATCAGGGACCTGGGAAAGATGGCTGCACCCTGGGGTGTGGGACGGGACGTGCATGTGGGGGATACCATCATCGGGATCAAAGGGCGTGTTGGCTTTGAAGCTGCCGCTGCAAGGATCATCATCGATTCCCACCTGGCGCTGGAAAAACATGTACTGACCCGCTGGCAGCTTTACTGGAAGGAGCAGGTGGGAAGCTGGTACGGGATGTTCGTACACGAGGCAATGTACCTGGAGCCTGTGATGAGGGACCTGGAACAATTCCTGAAATCCACCCAGAAAAATGTCTCGGGAATTGTTACGGTTCGGCTCCGGCCCTATCATTTTACAGTGACAGGCGTGGAATCCCGGTTCGACCTGATGAAACCGGAGTTTGCTTCCTACGGGGAGATGAACCTTGCATGGTCGTCCGCCGAAGTGGATGGTTTTACAAAGATCCTGGGGAACCAGCAGCGGATCTGGTTCGCTGTCAATGGTTTCGGGGAATAGTTTTTGATCGGAAATACAACGTATATGAATATAGGGATCATAGGTGCGGGGAATATCGGTGGGGCCATCGCGAAGGGACTTGTTGCCTTCGGGAAGGTAAAACCTTCGCAGGTTTACCTCTCCAGAAAGCGGAACGGGTTGCTCTCAGAATTTGAAAGGCTTGGTTACCAGGTAACTGAAAACGAAAAGCTGGGATCACTCTGTGACGTGATCATCCTTTCGGTGCTTCCGCATCAGGCGGAGGAGATCCTGAAACAGGAAGGCCCCCGTTGGAAGCAGGGAGATAAGACATTGATCAGCTTGGTTGCGGCCGTGACCATCGATGAGCTGAAGGCGTGGTGCGGACATGACCTTCCCGTGGTGCGGATCATGCCAAACATCGCTGCAGAATACGGAGCCTCCATGACCTGTATTGCCGGTCACGATGAACCGGCCGTCACCCTCGCTCAGGCACTGTTCGAGCCGCTTGGCCAGACCATGGTCATCCGGGAACAGCTTATGCCGGCCGCTACGGTACTGGCCGCATGCGGGATCGCCTTTTTTCTCCGGTTCATCCGGGCCGTGTCGCAGGGAGGGATACAGATCGGGTTCCATGCCGGGGAAGCGGGTCTCATCGCCGCGCAGACAGCACGGGGTGCTGCAGAACTGCTGATGAAGACCAGACACCATCCGGAAACAGAGATAGACCGGGTAACCACACCCATGGGATGTACCATTGCAGGATTGAATGAAATGGAACATTTCGGGTTGAGTTCGGCCATGATCAAGGGAATTATCAAATCTTACTCGGGGATCAGCGATCTGAAATGAAGCAGCCAGCCACATATGTTGAACTTCTCACCGGGATGCTGGCCATTCCGGCACACAGCGGGGAAGAGCATGAGCGGGCGGGATTTTTGCAGCGTTACCTGGTGCAGAGCGGACTCGACGTTAAAAGAATCCATAACAACCTGCTGGTGGGGCTACCGCAAAGGCCTCCTTCCCGCCGTAGAAAAGCAGACCTGCGACCGAGGATCCTGATGAACTCCCACATGGATACGGTGGCTCCTGTGAAAGGTTGGAAAGGGGACCCCTACCGGCCCAGGTTTGAATCCGGCCGGATTACAGGACTGGGAAGCAATGATGCGGGCGCTTCCGTGGTCACCATGATCGCCACCTATCAGGATCTCTCTCTCAGGCTGAAGGATCAGATGGAACTGCTGCTGCTGATCAGCGCCGAGGAAGAAGTTTCAGGAGCCAACGGGATCACTGCCGTACTGCCTTTGCTGGAGGACATTGACGGTGCGATCGTGGGAGAACCCACAGGCATGCAGCCTGCTGTGGCGGAAAGGGGTTTGATGGTTTTGGATGGGATCGTCAGGGGAAAGGCAGGTCATGCCGCCCGCGATGAGGGCGAAAATGCAATTTACGGAGCCATGGAGGATATCCGTGCCATTGCAGGATTGCATTTTGACAAGCGGTCCAAATGGCTTCCCGATCCGGGAGCCCAGGTGACCATGATCTCCGCGGGGACCAACCACAATGTGGTGCCGGATCTGTGCCGGTATGTGGTGGATGTGAGGAGCAATGACCGGTATCCCAACAGGGCAATGCTGGAGATGATCCGGTCGGTATGCAGGGCGGAACTGACACCCCGGTCTACCCGGCTGAACCCCTCCGCCATGGATCCGGATCATTTTCTCATGGAAGCTGTGAGGAAATCCGGGCTCCGGCCCTATGGCTCATCCACCCTTTCCGACATGGCGCTCATTCCCTGTCCTTGCATAAAAATGGGACCGGGTGATCCGGCCAGGTCACATACGGCAGGGGAGTACATCCTGCTCAGTGAACTCGAGGCGGGAATAAGAGGATATACTGCCTTGCTGGAGATCCTGGCAGAGATGTTCCACAACGCGGAAAAAACCGGGCGTGCACACGGGTGACATGCGTGTTTATTAAATGAAGTACTGTATGAAACTCTGGGATAAGCATATTTCCACCGAACAACGGATCCTTTCCTTCACTACCGGGAAAGATCCCGAATATGACCTTCAGCTGGCCCCTTATGATGTGATGGGTTCCATGGCCCATGCCATCATGCTGACAGAAACCGGCATGATCAGCAGGGAAGAAGGAAGGATCCTGGTGGAAGCACTGGCCGGGATCTATGACACTGCAGAAAAGGGAGAGCTGGTCCTGGAACCGGGGATCGAAGACATCCATACCCAGGTGGAAATGTTGCTGACCCGGGCCCTGGGCGATCCGGGCAAGAAGATCCACACCGGCCGGTCACGGAACGACCAGGTGATGGTGGATATCAAATTGTACCTTCGGGATGAGATCAGGGAACTGGTGCAGCGGATATATTCGCTGGGAAGCGTGCTGTTGAAGCAGGCTGATACTTACCGGGAAGTGCTGATGCCGGGATATACCCACATGCAGGTGGCCATGCCCTCTTCCTTCGGGCTATGGTTCGGGGCCTACGCGGAAGCACTTTCGGATGACCTGCGTTTCATGCAGGGGATCCATGGCGTGATCAACCAGAATCCGCTCGGATCAGCAGCAGGCTTTGGATCTTCGTTCCCGCTGGACAGGGAAATGACCACCCGGCTGCTGCAATTTGAAAACCTGCACATCAGCTCGGTGAATGCCCAGTTGAACAGGGGAAAAACGGAATGGTATGCGGCATCCGGGATCAGTGCGGTGGCTGCCACGCTGGCCCGCCTGGCCATGGATACGGTGCTGTTCACAGGACAGAATTTCCATTTTGTTTCCCTGCCGGACGCGCTCACCACGGGGTCCAGCATCATGCCACATAAAAAGAATCCGGATGTTCTCGAACTGGTGCGGGCCAGGTGCAACCGGCTCGGCCACCTGCCATCCGGGATCACTGCGGTGACCACCAACCTTATTTCGGGATACCACAGGGATTTCCAGATCCTGAAGGAGATCCTGCACCCGGCCATCGGGGAATTGAAAGATTGCCTGGAGATGATGGAGTTTGTGATGGGAAAGATCTCGGTGAACGAAAACATCCTGGACGGGAAATCCTACCGGGATATTTATTCTGTGGAAGAGGTCAACCGGAAAGTCAGGGAAGGAATGTCATTCAGGGATGCATACAAAGAAGTGGCTTCAGAAATTGACAAAGGCCGCTACAGGCCAAGCCGGGAGCACTCCTATACACACACCGGAAGTATAGGGAATCCCGGCATTTCAAGGATCCGGACAAAGCTGAAACAGGCTTTTGAGTCATTTCACTTTGCCGACACTTCAGAAATCGTTCATGCATTGAAGAATTATTACAGCGACAAATGACACACAGAATATATCTCAAATACAAAAAGAAGATCGTGATCAAGGTATGCACGAGTTTGCTGACATATGAAAACGGAATGATCAACCTCCAGCGGATGGAAAAGCTCGTCAGGGTGATGGCAGACCTTCACAACAGCGGGAAGGAACTGATCCTGGTCTCCTCCGGGGCGGTGGGTATGGGAATGGGAATGCTGGGACTGGAGGAGCGGCCCCGTGATTTGGTGAAAAAGCAGGCGCTGGCGGCCATCGGACAGGTGGGACTGATCCGGCTCTACCAGAAATTCTTTGACGAGTACCACAAGACAGTGGCCCAGGTATTGCTGACCAGGGACGGGATCGAAAATCCGGTTCGCAGGAAGAATGCCAGGAACACGCTGCTTCAGTTGATCGAAATGGGGATCATCCCCGTGGTGAATGAAAATGATACGGTGAGTACGGACGAGATTGAATTCGGGGACAATGATACCCTGTCGGCCGCGGTGGCCACGCTGGTCCATTCGGAATTGCTGATGATCCTCACCGACACCGATGGGGTATTCACATCGGATCCTCATATTCACCGGACGGCCCGGAAAGTGCCCAAGGTGATGAACGCCAGCGATGATCTGAAAAATGTGGATATGAATGGTTCTTCGAAAATGGGTTCCGGGGGAATGGCATCCAAGGTGGCCGCGGCTGAATTGTGCCGTGAACATAACGTGGACGTGATCATTGCTGACGGAACCGATCCGGGCACCATCCTGGATGTACTGGATGGGAAAGATTTGGGCACCTTTTTCGTCAGCGAGGCTACGCAGGTTAGTCAAAAGTCAAAAGTCCGGAGTTGAAAGCCGCACGATAAAAAAATACATATGCCATATGGAAGCGCTCATTGAGATCGGAAGGAAAGCAAAAAAGGCATCGGAGGAACTGGCCGTTCTTCACACGGAAATGAAGAACAGGATCTTGTTACGGGTGGCTGAATTGCTTGAAAATTTTGTTGCTGAGATTCTTCAGGCCAACGAACTGGATTTGAAACAGGGGAAAGAGATGGGACTGCAGGGCGCCATGATGGATAGGCTGACCCTGACAGAAGAACGTATTGCGGGGATCGCGGAGGGACTGAGGCAGGTCGTGCAGCTGGAGGATCCCATCGGGGATATTGAAATGATGAAGAAAAGGCCGAACGGATCGCTCATCGGGAAAAAAAGGGTTCCCCTGGGGGTGGTGGGGGTGATCTATGAATCCAGGCCCAATGTGACTGCCGATGTGGCGGGACTCTGCATCAAGACGGGAAATGTGTGTGTGCTCAGGGG
>Ga0116196_1000187_pt1 | contig 9475 bp, 4 predicted proteins | sample ZodSprso05mmetaG_FD_97002 | JGI IMG/M metagenome (GOLD analysis project Ga0116196, IMG submission 97002) | Hot spring sediment microbial communities from Zodletone spring, Oklahoma to study Microbial Dark Matter (Phase II) - Zodletone Spring... ... | reverse complement strand
GACGATTTCCTGTTCAAGAGTCAGGGTGGACTCATCGATCGCCGTAAGTTCGCCGACATACGTACGCGGATCGCCGGGATCGCCCGGGTCTCCGGTGCGGAAGCCGAACACGGCGACGGCGAGCAGGCCGGAGTCGGTTAGCAGCGCGTCGACCAGCACAAAGTCACCGGGAGCGAAATCACCCGGGCCGGCTTCACCGTTCTCGGTAAACCACTGGGTTTCCTCGTTGTAGTTGACTACTTTCTCACCTCCGGTGGGACCCGAGTCCGGGCTGATCAGCACAAGCTGACCGTTGCCGATGGTGAGAATCTCACCCTCAAGGAACACCATTTTGCCGGGGTCCCCGGGATCGCCTCCTCCGCCACGCTCCACCAGCATTACGCCAAGGGCGTACCAGCCTGCGCCGGTTTCCAGGGCCTCCACCAGCAAGACGTCGCCGGGTACCAGGTCTGCAGGCGAGATCTGCTCGCCGTTCAGGCCGAACCATTGTGTTGCGTCATCAAAGCTGAAAGTGGTTGCCAGTCCCTGCTCATTGCTGATCGAGAAGAAGCTGTCTCCCATTTCCAGCAATGGGCCGATGAACGTGAACGGAACGGGCGGGTCATCCGGCGGATCATTCGGGTTCTCGTCCGCCGTCAGCAGGTGTGACACCGAGATGCGAACGCTGTCGCCTCCATCCACAGTCACCAGGAAATAGAGGTTGCCCAGCGCGCTAATGAACTGGCCGTCTGCCTCGGCCAGGTTCACCTCGGCTTCGGGCAGAGTGCTGTTGATAAGGAACAGCCAGTCATCGGAGACGAACTCACTGAACGCAACCTCGTAGTTCTGCCCGAGATCGCCGGGCAGGGCCTCGATCGAGTAGATCTCGATGTCAAGATCGCCCAACCCCTCGGCGCGGTACATCGCCCACGCAATCGAATCTTCGCTGCTCTCCAGCACCAGCTCATCGCCGTCCACGGTGCCCCCCGCCGCGAGCATGAAATCCGCCCCGGGGTAGTTCAGGATAGTGCTGGCGGCCTTGGCCGAAGCCTTGACCTCGTCCTTGGGCACATCCGGCAGCGGGCTGCCCAGCGGCAGCATCGTGCCGAACTTCACAGCCGGGGTGCTGTCTTCCGCCGGTGGAGCACCGCCGGATTGTCCCGGGTTCCCGGATTCTGTCGGACTTGTCGTATCGGACTGACCGCCCCCAACCGGCGCGGTCAGTTCCTGGTCGGCAGTGTCATCCATCGGTAAAGTGGCGCTTCCGCCGCCGCAGCCGCTCAGCAGCAGGGCCGCAAGCGCAATGCAGGCAAAGAGCAGAAAGCCCCCAGGTCTTGCAGCCGTAATCTCGCTTGTCATGACTCACCTCCTAATTGCTGCACAGAGTGTAACCAAACCATCCCGCGGGCAAAAGATACAATTCTCTGCGAATTCGGCTAGGACGGTTTCCCAGGTCCATGCGGCTTGACAGACGCCGCTTCCAGCCTGATCTAAGCCGCCAGGCCGATCACTGCACCGTGCTGCCCGGCAATCGTACCCATGGAATTCACGCAAAACTGTCCTATGTCAACTGGGTCAATTTACATATAATGTAACCGGACGGTGTGATGAACCTGATAATCGACAAAAGCAGCCGGACACCGGTCTACCGGCAGATCAGGGATCAGATCGAGCAGCTGATCCGCGACGGCATGCTCGCCGCCGGCACGCGGCTGCCGAGCATCCGCAAGCTGTCCGCCAAGCTCGGAGTCGCCAAGAACACCGTCTCCATGGCCTATGCCGAATTGGCGGCGGGCAACATCGTCGAGTCCCGCGCGGGCAGCGGCGCGTATGTCAACAGCCTGCCAGACGTTGCCCTTGGCATTAATCTCGACCGCCGGCGGGAGATGGCGCCCGATCTGGCGGATTACCCGGCCATGCGCTGGGACCCGTACAACTTCCAGGGCGACTTCTTCGGCATGCCGCGCTACAAGAACGGCAGCGAGCTGATCCGGTTCACGCTGGCCAGTCCGGACCCGGCGCTGTTTCCGTTTGAGCGAATCAAGCAGGTTGCCACCAACCTGCTGTGGTATCCCAAGGAGCACTTCTTCGACATCGGCCACCCCCAGGGCTTCCAGCCCCTGGTGGAGCACATGGAAAAGCAGATGGCGCTGGCCGGCGTGCCGATGGCACCGGGCCAAAACGATATCATCCTGACCGGCGGGTTCCAGCGCTCACTCAATCTCGTGCTGGACTATATCCTTAAGCCGGGACAGCGCGTGGCGATCGAGTCGCCGAGCTATACCGGCCTGCTCAACCTGCTGATCGCCAAGCGCATCGATTTCGTCGCGATTCCGATGGACGGCCACGGGATGGACACCGAGTACCTTGCCGGGGTGCTGGCGCGGGAGGACATCAAGGCGATCATCACCATCCCGACGTTTCACAATCCGACGGGGATCAGCATGAGCCGCGAGCGGCGGGAGCACCTGCTGCGCCTCGCGATGGAGAACCGCGTCCCGGTGATCGAGGACGACTGGGGCAGCATGCTGCGCTACGAGGGCGCGGAGCAGGCGCCGCTGAAAGCCCTGGACAGCGGGGGCTACGTGATCCACATCGGCACGTTCAGCAAGTGTTTCCTGCCGGGCCTGCGCCTTGGCTGGATCACCTGCCCCGCGGATTCCGCCGTAACACTGCTGCGGGCCAAGTTCGGCGCCGACAGCGGTGACAGCTACTTCCTGCAGAACCTGGTGTACGAGTTCATCCGCAAGGGTCACTTCGACCGGCACCTGCGCAAGTCAGTGGCCGAATACAAGCTGCGGCGGGATGCGATGTGCAATGCCCTGGGCCAGCACCTGCCCGCCGGTTGCCGGTTCCGGATCCCCCAGGGCGGGTTCAGCGTGTGGGTTGATCTGCCGCCGCAGCTCAAGTCCGTGCCGCTGCTCAGCCTGGCCCGCAAGTCCGGGGTGGAGTTCCTGCCGTCGGCGTTTGTCCACCCCCAGCGCAAGGATGGGCCGGCGCTGAGGCTGTCTTTTTCCAGAAGCACTATCGAAGAAATCGAAGTGGGGATTGGCAAGCTGTGCCGCGTGATTTCTGACTGCATTGACAACCCGGAGTTGCTGGACAAGGAGGCCTCCGGATACAAGGAACTGTTTTAAGGGTATGGTCTGATAGAGATGAACAACCTACGCAATACCTCACTTGGGATAATCGTCTCAGTGCTGCTGGTCGCTTGCGGAGGGGGAGCCCCCGGTCCCGGCCAGCAGGATCCACCGGTAACCGGCCCGGCAGCCGAAAGCCGGGTGTCAGCCGAAGCGCTTCATGGCTGCACCCTGGATGGGATCACCGTTACCGAACTACCGGATGCTGTGTCCGTGGAGTTCGCAAAATTTGCCAGCCCGGGCAAGTTCATCCGGCTGTCCTTCCAGGACGATGTCTGGCCTGACGCTGAAACCGTGGACTGGACCATCCAGGGTGATGACAGAAACGCGGTGGCAACCGCCGTAGCAGTGGACGAGCACTCGGCTAACATCGGGCTGTCCGCCGCCACCGGATCCAGCCCCCACCCCGCCGCAATCACTATTGCCGTGCGGGGCGCTCCGCCGTCCAAGTCCGAGCCCGGGCCGCCGGTGCTGGCCGCGACCGCCGAACTGCTGTCGGTGACCGACCTCGGCGATGAGCGGGTCAAGCTGGATTGGGTCCAGGCACTGCCCGGGGACTTCGATTTCAACGGCAAGGTGGAACTGGCCGACCTCGCTGTTCTGGCGGATCATCTGGGTGAAACTGTCGAGGCCGACGCCGAGGCCCCTGCCGGCAGCCCCCTGTACTGGCTTGACAGCAACCGTGACGGGCAGATCAGCCCCGCGGACGGCGATGCGATATCGCAGAATTTGCTGACGGAGCTTACGGGGTTTGTGATCGCGCGCAACAGCGCCGAGATCGACCCGGAAGCGCCTGGAACCGTCAGTGTGTCAACGGAGCAATCCACAACCACGGCGGGCCGGCCACCGGCGTACAGCGTTGAGCTGACGGGGTCGGCAGAAGCTGATTGGGGCGTGGCAGCTGTGGATATACGCGGACGCATCGGCAGCCCGCGAATTCCGCTCCGCCGCGGAATCGATCTGCTTGCAAAGATCAACCTGTTCGGCATCGAGCTGTTCTCGTTCCCCGAGATCGCCGACCAGGGCCGGCGCCCGGGCAAGATCGGCGCGCGGGTGATCGAGCCGATCGACGTGGTGCACCGGGGGACAATTTCCACTCCGCAGCTCAGCGATGACACGACGTTCAAGTTCAGCGGCCTGCCCCGCGACCGCGAGCTGCTGCTCGACGTGAATTACGTGCCAAAGGAGACGCTGGACAGCGGCATGCCGGTCCAGCTTGAGATCGGGCCTGTCGAATCGCTCAGCCTGGTTGAGGAGAGAGCCGCCACCGCGGTGCCGTTCAACCTGTCCGGCGGGAGCGGTCCGGGACAGCTGACCATTGATATCTTCTTCCTGCCCAATCCGGCCGGCGGCTACTGGATCGAGGTCAACGCGATCAGCGCCATGCCCGGCGACCAGTTGCCGCGGTTCCACCACACCCTGCTGGACTACGGGCAGGGCGTGCTGAACTTCGACGTGGACGGCGACAGCCAGTTCGAGCCCGGCTGGTACTTCCCGGACGGCGACCGCGACAACGTCAGCGACTCCTGGATCGAAATGAACATCCAGCTGGACGAGTTTGGCTACGTCCCCGAGGAAACCTACTCGATCGAGGCCACCGTGCTTGGCGTGAACCAGCAGTCGAACGTGATCGAGCTTGGCCAGATCACCTGGTATGACACGCCGGTGCTGTCGGATCCGCTGCAGCTGAACTACAGCGAGGAAACACTGATCCTGGCTCCCGCATCGAACGATGATCCGCTGCTGACTCCGGACGAGCTTGAAGCCGGCGCGGTTGTCAACGCGGTGTTCTATCTGCTGCGGGATCCCGGCGGCATCCTCGAGGAGTCCTACTGGCTGGACCAGCTGTTCCTGCTGGAGACCGAGCCGTAGCAGGACAGCTGCACGAACTGGAGCCTAGTCGATGGCCCGTTCGTCCGCGCCGCCCTTGACGGATGAAACAGCCACGCCGGTGGGCCTGATTCCGCTGACAAACCAGCGGACGTAGACAACGCCGTTGCCTGCAATTCGGGGTATCTCCGCCACCTCGGGGCGCGGCCACTGCTCGCGTGGATACTCAAAGAACTGCTCATCTGACCAGAGCGACGCCAGCACATTGAATCCGTCGCCCAGCAGGTATGCGTGGTCCGGGCGCGTGATGTGTCGTTCGACGTCGACCCGCAGGCGCGTCGGAATCAGCCGGCGATTCACAATTGTCGCCTCCACCACCCATTTGCCTGTGCCGGACTCGCGGATCGTCGCCTGCTGGATCTCCACCAGCGGCAGCTGATCGGCGTGGTACAGCACAAACGCCATGTTGCGGTGGCATTCCTCCTCCAGCAGGAAGGACGGGGGCTGGCGGCCCCAGGTCTTCTTGCGCCCGCCGATCTCGATCCTGCCGTACACGGGATGATCGTATTCCTGCCAGTCAACGTAGCCCTCACCGAACAGCAGCAGGTCGTTGAACTGCAGCTGGTCCTCGCGGCTGCCCATCCAGTCGCCTTCATTTTCGCGCCGGAAGTAGTTGAACGACGAATTCATCTCGTTGGTGAAACTGAGCGCGCCGCGCATGTTGTACAGCCAGTCCTTGACCGTGCCGTACGCGGCGTACAGGTCCTCGCTGGTCACGGTGTAGGCATAGCCCGGGAGCATCTCTTCACCCACCTGGCCGATCTTGTCATACACCCGGATATCATCGTAGGGGAACGAATCCTCCGGATCGCCTGGCCCGCGCAGGATCATCCCGCCGGTGTTGTGGAAGCTCTGCCCGCCGGCAATATTGGGGTGTGCCATCACGAACTCCGCAGCCAGGCGGTTTTCCCGGACGCTGAACGGGTAGCGGTAGGCCCCGCGCTGGATTCTGCCCGGTTGCCAGTGCCAGGCATAGTCGCGGTTTGGATCGTAGTAGCCGTCGCCGTCCTCGTTGGTCATCCCGTCGCCGTCGTTGTCGATGCCCTCCGAGCCCAGGCGCAGGAACTGCCCCGGCTCGTCCGGCTCGGCCCGGATCAGGTCGTTGGGGTAGTCCGGGTGTTCCACCCAGCGCCCGTTGGGATCGGCCTTGCGCATTTGGGTAATATGCCCGTCGCCGTCCAGGTCGTCATCGGGGTCCTCGTCAAACAGCCCGTCTCGGTCGTCGTCAATCGGTATCTGCCCGGAGCGCGGCGAACTCGACGAATTGGGCTCGTGGAAATGCGCATCTCGTGAATCGGGGCTGAGCATCGGCAACAGGTAGAACACGCGCTCGGCAAGCAGCCGCCGGACGAATTCGCTGTGCGCTTGCATCTCGGTCAGGTACCACGCGGTGTACAGCACAACGTCCGCGGACTGAATCTCATTCGCATGGACGTTGCCGTCGATCCAGAAGCCCGGCTTGGCGTCACTGTCGCCGGTGGAGAAGTCGGTGATTGTCATCACCCACATCTCGCGGCCGCCGGTCGACTGGCCCAGGCTCTGCAGGCTGCACAACTCCGGATGGGCCTCGGCAATCTCCCGCAGCAGTTCCGTGGCCTGGCCATAGTCCCGGTAGTAGTTCCAGCGTGCCTCGACCACTGGATTGGAGACGACTCCCGCAGGCTGATACGGCTCCTGGGCGTACGCCATGGCGATTTGCATCAGCACAAACACCGGCAGGAAAAACCACTTCGTACTATTCATCGTGTACACCGCTTTCATTCAGGTTCAGGGTTAGTTCAGCGCGACCGACGGACGGGCTGTAGATGGTAATCATGACTTCGCCCCCGTCCGGCGCGTCAATCAGCCAGATGATGGTCTGGCTGCCGCCACCGCCGGCCAGCGGGCTGAGACGGCTGCGCAGCCGGCCATCCAGCAGCTGGGCGCGGTCAGGCAGCGCAAGCGTGTACTGCAGGGGATACAGCAGGTCGGATTCCTCGCCGAGTGCTGACACGGTGGGCAGGTAGCCAAGGTTGATCGCCTTGACTTCCAGCCGGTACACGCCGTCTCCCCGGTGCTCTTGGTCGGCAAGCTCAAGCTTGAGCTTGGGCAGCAGACCCGCCAGCTCAAGCAACAGCCCGGTGTGGAGGCTTGCCAGCTCAGGCAATTTCTCGGCAGGCGGCAGGGCATCGGCAAATGGGCTGAACCCGCCGACTTCCACCAGCTTGCCCGGGAAATCCGGGTGGTCCACAGCCTCCCAGGGCGCGAACCGGCCCGCTGAGGCGTAATCGTTCCACGCGAGCAGTCGCAGATCATCCTTGCCCCGATTGCCCACATCCTCGATCGGCTCGGTTGAGTCATCCCTCTGCTCTGACCCAACTTCAGCGCTGTCTGGAGTCTTCTCCTCTTCAGATTTGGGCGGTTCAGCTGGCCACCAAGGACGCGCCGCCAGGCTCCAACGTCCGTAATGGAAGTAAGCCCATTCGACAAACGAGCCTTCGCCCCAGTCCGGGTCCGGCGCATCGAGCACGCCAGATTCTTCCGGCAGCAGCTCGCGGTACAGCTTCGACATGTGATCGAAGACTGGTTCGTCCCGGCCGTCGATGCCGGTCCTTTGCCCGCCTTTCGTGTCCCCCGGCTTCCAGGGATGGGCCAGGTTCTCCTCGGGACTGAAGCTCAGCACCATCGCAATGTTAGGGTGGTCGAACAGGAAGTCGGCAACGGCGCGGGTCTCCGGCTCGCTGACCTGGTGCGGCCCCGCGCCGACCTGGAAGTACGGGTAGTTGAAAGTGAAGTTGCGGCTGAAATCCACTCCGCCCGGGGGGTCTTCATTGAATAGCCCGTCCCCGTCATTGTCCACTCCCTCGCTGAACACGTCGTACTCGCCCAATTCGCCCTTGGCAGCATCCGCCGATATCAGCACCCGGCTGTCCGCGGGATGAGTCCGCTGGCTTCCACCGTCTCGGGCCACCCGCATCAGCGTGATCAACCCGTCGCCATTAAGGTCCTCGAAGCCGTCCTCATCAACCAGAAAATCGAAGTCCTCATCCGCCGGCCGGGCATTGACCTGACGTTCCGCCGGCGGCTGCTCGAACAGGCGGGAATAGGCATCGGGGCTCGGCAGTGGAATGAAGTAATAGGCAAGCTCGGCTGGCAACTCAGCCTGGGCCGGTTGGTCCAGGCGGTCAAGCAACTCGCGCGCCATCCCAATCACAGTCGGCACGCCGGCGTGGGCTCCGCCCGTATCGCCGACGACGGCTATTGCGGGGACCTTGTCGTGCCCATCACCACCCACGATCAGCACTGGAATGCCGGCGCCAGTGGCTGTGACTCCGATCGAGAACAGCTCGGCGCGCTCATTCTGCGCCAGTTCCCGCAACTGCTGCATCGCGTGGTCATAGTCCGGGTAGCCCGCCGGCACTGCTGCCGCGGATGGAGGGGTCGCCGCGGAGCCGAGGGCCACGAGTGCTGCGCCCAGGGTCACGACCCGCCCGATGTGCAATTCCATTGTCAATTCTCACCGCCTGTGTTGCTAACTTAATCTCAGTATGATGCCGCGTAGATTCGCCAGCGTGATGTTCAGAGATGTTGGCTGTAGGGTATTCTAGTTTAAACTACCTACACCACGGATGCTTCCTTACGGGAAATTCCACTACCAAGCAGGAGAGATTTGCTATGCGCCAACTGGTCACTACCGGCCTTGCCATCGTAATCGCGGGCTTGTCGCTTGTGGCAACCGCAGCGGCCCAGGAAAAGGGCTACGCAGGCATGCTGCGCTATCCGGATGTATCGCAGGATCACATCACGTTTGTTTACGACAACGATGTGTGGATTGCCGACAAGGCTGGCGGCATGGCGACGCCCCTGAGTTCGCCAGCGGGCCAGGAAATGAACCCGCGGTTCAGCCCAGACGGGACGCACATCGCGTTCACCGCGAACTACGACGGCAATTTCGACGTCTACGAGATTCCGATCAATGGTGGCACACCCCTGCGCCTGACCTACGGCCCCAGCTTCGACAGAATGATCGACTACAGCCCGGACGGCCGCGCCGTGTTCAACGCATATCGCGACGCCAGGTTCCCCCACGGCCGGCTGTTCTACGCGGGAGAGGATGGCGGCGCCCCCGAGGCACTGCCCCCGGCCTACGCGTTCTACGCGTCATTCGACGAGACCGGTGAGTGGCTTGCATTCGCACCGTGGACCCGGGAATACAGGACCTGGAATCGTTATCAGGGCGGTACTGCGACGGACATCTGGTTGTTTAATCTGAGCACGCTGGAATCCAGCAGGATCACCGATCATCCGGGCACCGACGACATGCCGATGTTCCACGGCAGCAAGGTGTATTACCTGTCCGACGCCGGACCCGAAAGCAGGCGCAACATCTGGGTCTACGACACCAAGAGCGGTAAGGCCAGCCAGGTCACGCACTTCACCGTCAGCGAGGTCAAGTGGCCCGCGATCGGTCCGGAAGAGATCGTGTT
>Ga0116196_1000186_pt1 | contig 9487 bp, 7 predicted proteins | sample ZodSprso05mmetaG_FD_97002 | JGI IMG/M metagenome (GOLD analysis project Ga0116196, IMG submission 97002) | Hot spring sediment microbial communities from Zodletone spring, Oklahoma to study Microbial Dark Matter (Phase II) - Zodletone Spring... ... | reverse complement strand
CCTTGATGGCGTTGAGCCTGTCGCCCCGCAGGAGAAAGTGGGCACCGATGGCCGTGAAGAAGGGCTGCAGGTAGAAGAAGATGATGCCCCGCGAGGCGTGGGTGAATACCAGGCCCCAGTACAGGAAGACGAACTCCAGTCCGAAGAGCACGCCGATGACCACCGCATGCTTGAGGTCCCTGCGGGGGACCAGCACCCCCTGGCCCTTGCTGTGGGCGTAGGCCCACAGGATCAGCGAGGCTATGACGGAGCGACTCACGGCAGCCAGGAGCGGAGGGATGCCCTGATTGCTGATCTTGATGCTGACCTGATTGCCGCCCCACAGGAAACACAAACCCACCAGCGTCAGGCCCGCGGTTAGAGGAACCGCCCCTGATCCACCGTCGCCAGCCTCACCCTCTTTGGCCATCCTCGCACCTTCCTGCACACATGGACAGTTCCTTGCTCCACCGGCAGAGCGATCCCTCGCCTATCTTCACGGGTCGCCGCCTCACCATTGTAGCCGCCTGGGGCATGCACGTCAAGGGAGCTTGTGAGGAGATCAGGAGCCATGCGAGCACGGGCACCACACCACCGCTCGCGAACGCGCTCGGCCACCTGCCGGGCTACAGAACAACCTGTTCCGGCCACGGCTCCCGCTTCGAGGTGCCCCACAACTTGCCCACATAATCTATGGAGAAGAGGTCCTCCAGCACGTGGAGCCAGTAGGTGCCTTCGTCGGAGAGGGCCACCTCTTCGCCGTCGTCGTGAAGGAGGCCGAACCAGGATAATGGTCTCAGGTACCTACCAAAGACCGCGTCGAAGTCCCGGCCGAACCTCTGGTGGAAGGTGCTCTTCTTGAACCTCGTCTCATAGATCCTCCAGTAGAGCCACGCCGCCATCTGCGTCCGCCCCGACAGCTCCACCGAGAGGGCGATGGGTAGCCTGCCCTCCTCCAGCGCCGAGATGTACTCGCTTACATGGAAGGTATTGACGTAGAAGACGTCCCTCAGGTAGGAGCCCGCGCTGGCCCCCAAACCCAGATAGAGCGGCACCGTGACGGAGCAATACTTGGGCACACCACGCCTGGTGAAGGCCCACACGGACGTTCTCTCGTAGCCCGCCTCGTAGAAGACCCCCTCCAGGATCCGCAGCATCTCCCTGCGCCTCAGGACGCCGGAGTTATGGTTCCTCCCCGCTCGGACCTCGCGCCCCATCCTGGTGTAGGGAAAGGTAAATAGCGGATAGGCCGCCACCTGGTCCACTCCCAACCGCACCAGCTCCCGGCCCGACTCCTCCACCTCAGCCAGGGTCTGCTCAGGCAGAGCGAAGATGATGTCTGCGTTCACACACTCGAAGCCCGCGTCCACAGCCCTCGCCACGGCCGCCTTGACCTGGTCCACAGAATATGGCCGCTCGAGCGCTTTCAGATGGTGATCCTGGAGGGCCTCCACGCCCATGCTAAGGTGCTTAACTCCCAGGGACCGTATGGTACGGAGGTTCTCTTCAGTCAGGTCGTTGGGGTGGCTCTCCATGTGGATCTCACAGCGCATGTTGAAGGCCCTGAAGATGTGCTCCAGGATCTCGCCCAGGCCGGTGTGTAGCACGGTGGTAGGCGTTCCCCCACCAATGTAGAAGGAGGTAACGGGCTTGTCCCCCACCAAGGCGGAATAGATGTCCATCTCCTGCTTGACCGCTCTCACGTAGCGACGCGCCACCTCGGTCCGGAAGAGCTCCTTGTTGTAGGGGCAGTAGGGGCAGATCTGCCGGCAGAAGGGGATGTGGAGGTAGAGGCCCAGTTCATCTACTTTGGTGAACCGCCCCGCGAGGTCAGGCACCCTTTTCTCCAGGGTCACCCTAGCCTCGCCAGCAAGCAAGCGAGTCAGAATCCCTCTCAATAGGCGATCCAACGGTACAGACCCCTCCTGCCTGCTGTGGCCTCGGGCGGTGGCCCCGGGGCTGCCCTGAAGCAATGGCCCCGACGACGGGTGGATACCGGGCGATCCCGTCAGTCTGTCTCCATCAGCGAAACGCGAAATCTGTGCAACTGTGCGGTCATCAGCCCGTGGCTTACAGCGGGATCATCCTCCACAAACTGTCTGGCGTCCTCCTCCGTCTCCGCCCGAAAGATCACCACACCTATCGTGCCGTCCAAACACGGGCCGGCGAGAATCAGCCTGCCCTCCTCCAGTCGGCTGCGCAGGTACTCGAAATGCTCTTCGAGCCTCGCTTCCTCTTCCGGAGTCGGAGTTTCCGCCAGCCCTTCGCGGCTGGGCCTCAGGAAATAGATGAAAGCTGAGCTGTTAGCCATCCCCCCTCATACAACAGCGTCGCTCGAATATCGGTTCACCCAGGGAACCGCACACGGCCCCTGAGTCAGCCCTCGGCAGCCGCAGCCCGCCCATCAGAAGGCAGGAACCAACGTCAACGCGCAGTCCTCAACCTTCGTCGACGAGGTGACTATCCTTCCGCCAGGCACCCACCTTCTTCGGCATCTGGAAGATGCCCTCTACCTCTTCAAGGTCGTACCACCACTTGTCCTCGACGTTCTGCCTGCCATATCCCAACAGGTCGTCCATCCACACGGAGAAGCGGTGCGTCAGCGAGGAACGCTCCAACACCCACTCGATCACCTTGTGTATCCCCTGGTAGGGCTTGTTCCAGGGACAGACTTTGATGCACCGTCCGCAAGAAGCGCCAGCGGGATTCCCCACGCGCATGTGTATACACGCTTCGACGTCCAGGCCGTAGGTCTGATAGTCGTTGTATACGATCATCTCGTCGCTGTGGGAGATGGCCTGGGAGGGACACTCCCTGGCGCACTTCTTGCACACCTGACAGTAGTGCTGCAGCCCGAAATCGATGGGCTTGTCCGGCTCCAGAGGCAGGTTCGTGGTCACAGCCGAGGCCTTGAACCGCGGACCCAGGAAGGGGTTGATCACGGTGTTGCCGAACCGCGACATCTCGCCCAACCCCGAAAGCAGGACCAGCGGCGGCATGACCACCTTGTAGTGAGTATCGAATTGTGGCTCCGCCTCGTACCCCAGCCGACGGATGTAGTTGGCCATGACGGTGGCAATGAATCCGCTGGTGGCATAGCTCTTGAAGCTCTGCGCCCCGCTGATCCAGTCGCTGCCCAGACCACCGCTGAAAGTACGCCAGCCCTGGTCAATGAGAATGACAATGGCATACTTGTGATCCAGCTCCACGGGCCGCTCTTTTCTGTCCGACTCGTAAACTGCGTACTGGGGCAACTCGCAGACGCCCACGCAGTCCGCCCGCAGGAAGTAGCCCAGGGCCTTAACGTGATTGGACTGGGCCGCTGGGTCCTGGGGTATCGGCGCCTGCTTGGGGTACACCTCCACCGGTTCCATCAGCCCGATCCCCCGGCAGATCCGATAGAGAGAGGCCCCAACCGGCTCTTTCATGATGAAGCGTTTCGTCTCCGCTTGAAGATGAGGGCCAAAGTCGCCCCAGGCGGCCTTGATGAAACCAGACTGTCGTTCGCTCACCCTCTGCACGTCAGGACCGATGTAGGTAGTGGGCTGGTCCACCCTCTTGAGCCTCTCCAGAGGATAGTGGCCCAACTGCCCCTCCGGTGCTTTTCCTTCCAGCATCAAAACTCCTCCCAAGCCTCGCGTTCGTATGGCGTGACCTGCGCGATCTGAGCGGTCAGGACCCGCCCTCGACGACGAACGCCGCTAGCCCGCCTCCTCTTCCACGACCAGGACTTCCCGCCTCTTGGGCAGAGGGCTGTCCTTGACCACCGCGCCTACCTTGGGCGGCACCCGGAAGACACCCTCGATCTCTTCGAGATCGTACCACCATTTGTCCTCGACCTGCTGCTGCCCATACCCCAACAGATCGTCCATCCAGACGGAGAAACGGTGCGTGAGGGATGAACGCTCCAAGACCCACTCGACAGCCTTGTGGATGCCTTCGTAGGGTTTGTTCCAGGGACAGACCTTGATGCACCGCCCGCAAGCGGCCCCAGCGGGATTCCCTACCCGCATCCTGGTGCATGCCTCTACGTCCAGCTCATACGTCTCGTAATCGTTGTAGATGGTTTTCTCGTCGCTGTGAGAGATGGCCTGCGACGGACATTCCCTGGCGCACTTCTTGCAGACCTGGCAGTAGTGCTGCAGCCCGAAGTCGATGGGCTTGTCCGGCTCCAGAGGCAGGTTCGTGGTCACAGCCGAGGCCTTGAACCGCGGACCCAGGAAAGGGTTGATCACCACGCCCCCAAATCTGGACATCTCCCCTAACCCCGATAGAAGCACCAAGGGCGGCATTAGCACCTTGTAGTGGCCCGAAAAGTGGGGCTCGGCCTCGTACCCCAGCCGTCTGATATAGTTGGCCACCACCGTGGCGACGAAGCCGCTGGTGGAGTAACTCTTCATGCTCTGCGCAGCGCTGATCCAATCGCTGCCCAGAGCGCCGTTGAAGGTCCGCCAGCCCTGGTCGATGAGGAAGACTATGGCGTACCGATGGTCCAGTTCGACGGTCCGCCCATCTCTGTCCGAGCCATACACCGCGTACGGAGGCAGTTCGCAGACGCCCACGCAGTCCGCCCGGAGGAAATAGCCCAGGGACTTGATGTGCCGCGACTGGGCGGCCGGATCCTTGGGCATGGGTGCCTGGTGCCGGTACACGTCCACCAGGTCCAAACGGCCCAGGTCCCCCACCATCTGCGAGAGGGCTGCCGCCACTGGTTCCTTGGAGACAAACCGGCCCGCTTCGGCCTGCAGCCGCGGCCCATAGTCGCCCTCGGCCGCCTTTATGAATCCGGCCTCCCGCTCGCTCACCCTTCGAACGTCGGGGCCGATGTAGGTCGTGGGCTTGTCGACCCTCTTCAGCCTCTCCAGCGGGTAGTGCCCCAGTTGTCCGCCGGGTGCCTTTCCTTCCAGCACGTCTACCTCCCAGCATCATCGACGAGAGAGAACCAGAGCTCGGCCCTGTGTTCTCCCGTGCGGCTCAATATGATGTCCGCCCAACCATGACCTTCACAATGCAGAGCCCGCCTCGCGCGCTCCCCTTCTCTCCTCTACCCTTTCCACGACCGCTCTGGCCACACTGAACAAGAGTAGGAATACGCACACCTGGACCAGCAACGTCCCCACGGGGAGTAAACCCAAAGCATGATTATAGATGCCGGCTCCAATTTCGTAGCTGTACGCGAGATCGATGAACCCCACCAGTGCCAGGCTGAACACTATACTTGCCCAGGTGGGGGCTGTGGCCACAACCAAGGCCATGGCCCTGCCCACTCGCGAGCGCGGCGCGAGGAAGAGAAGCGCTCCAGCAGCCGTGACCAGCAACGTCCCTAACAGCGCTAGGGGAGTGACCACCACTATCTTGGAGGTTATCGTAACCTGGTCCAACCGCGCCAGGCCGTAGCCTGCCTGCAGGCAAGCCACCAAGGCGGCGGTCAGGACGCTGGCCACCAAATACACCCGGACCCTCTTCGTTCGGCGAAGCAGGCGCAGCAGAGCTAGCCAGGCCACCCCACCCGTGAACATAGCTATCAGGTCTCCCCCGGTCTGCGGGAGATAGACCAGCGTGTGATCCAGGGAATCCAGGAGGAAGTCCGTTGCCGGCCAGTACCAGGGCGGCCGCTCGAGGAGTAGCACCTCAAAGGCACCGCCACCGTGTTCGAACAGTATGTATTTGTCGTCGCCGAAGTCCACCATCTCCAACCTTGAGTTGTAGAACGGATCGGACTCCCACGACGAGCTCACCCCGGGGATCTGCACGAAGCTGTATTTGGCTGCTCCAGGAATGCGCAGAGGGATAAACCCTTCAGGTGCCCCTTCGTAGCTAAGCCTTCGCGTCCCACCCTCTTCCATGTCGTCGACGAGCACATAGGGTGGTTCGTCCTGGAGGGCAATCCGCGGGTCGCCCAGCAGGTAGTAGTAGGGGATGTGGGCAAACCCCTTGAGGGCGCCTTTGTTCTGGATCTCTACAACGTGGCCTATAGGAAAGCCGGGCCAGGTGTATCTGAAGGGCGCCCCTTCGAATTGGCCCACCAGGTACCCATCGTTGGGACTGTAGGCGAAGCCTGCATAGGCCGCGGCCCCTTTTTCCAGGAAGGCCAGGGCGATGGAATCTTCCCTCCAGACGCGAAGGGTATCGCAGCTGGCCGTGGCTACCACCATAGGTGGCAAATCGGGGACATCGCGAGCGCGAAGTACTGTGGCTTCATCGAGCCTCAGATAGTTAGGCCCCCCGTGACCGGTGAAAGTGAAGTAGTCTGCCTGCTGCAAATGGGGGCGCAGATTGGCGAGAGTCAAACGGCAAACCACTGCCCCTTCCGGCTCGTGCACGACTATCTTGCTCTGGATGTGACCTGAAGGGTTAGCCGCGTTGGCGGTAACCACGAGCCGCCCCTGGACCTGATCGGCCCGCAGCCAGAGCTGACGGGCCCGTTCCATACTGCGGCCCGTGATGATTCCAAGGGAAAGTGGCGAACCCCCAGCTTTCCTGGCCAGCCCCACTTCAGCGAGAAAGCGCTCCGACATGCCATTGGGAGAGACCACCCAGAGCACAACCTCTGCATCCCCCACCAGCGCATCCTCCCAGGTATGCACCACGGGGCAGTCCTCTGCTGCGGCGATTTCCTCCGCCAGTTCATAGTAGCCGTCGCTTGGATCCGCGAGGACGAGGGTTGCCCAGTTCGTCGTCGCCTCCGCTTGTTCATCACCCACCCCTTGGGCTGGACCGTTGGCACGCCAGGAATCGCCGGAACTAGAAGGCGCCCCTGGCGCCCAGTCCGGTGAGACCCAGGCCAGACTGGCAAGAATCGCCCCCAGGCCGATCGAGACGGCAATCTGTCTTCTGCGTTGCAGCATCACCCCTCCGTGCACATGACCAACCAGCAGATACCGTCTGCAGTTCCACTCCAGTTTCTAGTAGATGCCCTCTTCGGGCCACACGTACCAGCCGAATCTGCAATACTCCTTGAATCCCAACCTGGTGTAGAGGCTCTGGGCTGACGAGTCTGCTCGCAGGACCGCCAGGGGGTAACCCAGCCGTCTTGCTTCGCTCAGTGCCGCGAAGGTCATCGCGGAGCCCACGCCCCGTCTTCGCGCGCCAGGTACCGTAGCTACATGATACACCCCAACCGCGCCGGAGTGAAGAAAAAGGCGCGATGCTCCCACCGCCTCCCCATCCAGCGCGCCCAAGAAAAGCCGCCAGGCCGAGACCTCGCCCTCTACAGCGCCCGCCAGAGCATCGCAGAGAAGTGACCTCAGGTACTCAGGCAACCCAAAGCTGGCCCCGACGATCTCCGCCCACTGCACCAGGCTCGCCCCGTCGGCAACTCGATGCACCGCCAACCCTGTGGGCATGTCGAGCTCTTCCGGCAGGGCCGCCAGGTCCACGGCCATGCCCACCTCATCTCGCTCCCGTATCAGGCCGGCACTCAGCAAATGATCGCCGAGATCGACCGGTGCCGAAGATGGCCCCACCATCCAGTTCAGGGGTACCCTGCGCGACCGGTACGTGCTCACGACCTCCTGGACTGTTTGGTCCGCCAGTGGAGCCGGAACTCGAGCCCAGAGCACACGGTTCACGTAGGGATGGGGTACGTCCGACTCGATGCGGAGTATGTGCCCCTCGTCGCGAACCCATATCAGGGGAGAGGCGGAGGCAAAGGCACGAGCCTGATCGGCCAGGTTGTCCTCTATGGACGCCATCATCCCGGCTCGTCGCTGATCCATGGCAGGACTACTGCTCCGAGAATCCCGGTTCCCAACCTGACCTGTCTTCTGGTGAGGCTTACCAGCACCTTGAACGATCCAAGCCTGCACGGCGGGATACCGGATCGAACACCCTTAGCCCTCCTTAGCCCAGTCAGGCTGCACCCGCACGGCGACCACCTCTCCCCGGGCGCACTCCTCACCCTCACTCGATACGAGGCAGGTCACCACCACGTTCCGTTCCCCCATCTTCTCGACCCACGCCCGAAGCTCAACCGGTGCTTCCACACGAGCGGGACGCAGATAGTCAACGTGCAGGGAAGCGGTGGCGCACCAGATAGGGGGCCAGGAGCCAATCTCTCTGTCCTCGGCTTGATGAGCGGCAGCCATAGCCGTACACGCGGAGTGGCAATCGACGAGTGTGGCGATGATCCCCCCGTTGACCACGTTCCGGGGTCCCGCAGCATGATAAGGTTTGGGCTGCCAGACACACACGCCCTCCGCGCCCGTCCAGTAGCTCTTTATGCCCAGGCCATACTCGTTCTCCCGTCCACATCCCCAGCAGTAGTTGTTGGTCTGGAACTGATCCTGGATGGCTGGTTGATCCACGCCCTTCTCCTTTGAACCCCTCGTTTCCCCTGGCACGACTACTTCTAGGAGCGACCAGACGTTGCGCCGGGAGAGACCCCTCGGCCCGACCTAGACTCTCTCACACTCCACGGGCGCGGCCTCCGCCTCCTCCGGCAGAAACTGGCTCAGATACAAATCGTGGTAGAGGCCTTGCTTGGCCAGCAGTTCCTCGTGCGTCCCCCGCTCCGCGATTCGCCCATCCTGGATGAAGATCACCTGGTCCGCGTCTCTGATGGTGCTCAGCCTGTGGGCGATGACAAAGCTGGTTCGCCCGCGCAGCAGCTCCCCCAGCGCCTTCTGGATGAGCAGCTCGGTGCGCGTGTCGACGCTGGAGGTAGCCTCGTCCATGATCAGGATGCGGGGCTTGGCCAACACAGCGCGAGCGATGGAGATCAACTGTCGCTGGCCCTGGCTCAAATTGCTGGCCTGTTCGGTAAGCTCTGTCTGATACCCTTGCGGGAGCCGGGTGACGAAATCGTGGGCGTTGGCCAGCTTAGCCGCCTCCACCACCTCTTCATCGCTGGCCTCCAGCCGTCCGTAGCGGATGTTTTCCATCACAGTATCTGAGAATAGAAAGGTATCCTGCAATACAACCCCCATCTGGCGACGCAGACTTGACTTCTTGACTCGTCGGACATCATATCCGTCCACGGTCACCCGACCACCGCATACGTCGTAGAACCTGCCGATGAGGTTGACCATCGTCGTCTTTCCAGTCCCGGTAGGCCCCACGAGGGCCACGGTCTGCCCTGGCTCCGCCACCAGGTCCACTTCCTCCAGCACAGGTTCGCCGGGGTTGTACTCGAAGCACACATCCTCGAAGGCCACGCGCCCTTCTATGGTGGGCAGCTCGAGGGCATCGGGCGCATCCACAATTTCGGGCGGCGAATCCAGCAACTCGAAGATACGCTCTGCCCCGGCAATGGCTGACTGCATACTGGTCCAGATCATGGAGATGGCCCGCACCGGCTCGAAGAACCGCCGTACGTATTGCACGAAGGCCACGATGACCCCCACCGTGGCTAGATTGTTCAGCACCAGGTAGCCGCCGAAACCCACCACGATGGCCACACCTACCGTAGCCAGCACGTCTAGGGTGGGAGCAAACGCCGCGGTGATCGACTCCGCCGTCACGTTGGCGTCGCGGTTCGCCGCGCTGACCTGCCTGAACGCCTCCACGT
>Ga0116196_1000185_pt1 | contig 9614 bp, 6 predicted proteins | sample ZodSprso05mmetaG_FD_97002 | JGI IMG/M metagenome (GOLD analysis project Ga0116196, IMG submission 97002) | Hot spring sediment microbial communities from Zodletone spring, Oklahoma to study Microbial Dark Matter (Phase II) - Zodletone Spring... ... | reverse complement strand
GTGATCCACCAGCCTTCCTCGGATATTTTCAAGATGTTCGACAGGCTGCTGATCATGGACAAGGGGGGGTACCTGATTTACAACGGGAACCCCATCGATTCCATCATGTATTTCAAGTCCAGGGTGCAGCATGCCGACTGGAACGAGAGTGAATGCCCTACCTGCGGGAATGTGAACCCGGAACAGGTTTTTAATATTGTGGAGACCAGCGTGCTGGATGAATATGGGAAAATGACCCATACCCGGAGGATCTCCCCGCGGGAATGGAGCAATTATTTCAGGGAACAGTACAGGGAGGATGTCAAAGAGACCGCTTCCCGGGATGACCTGCCCGATATCTCCTTCAAGGTACCCGGCCGGCTGAAGCAGTTCGGGGTTTTCTTCAGGCGGGATATCCTGAAAAAACTGAGCGATGCCCAGTACCTGGCGATCAATTTTCTCGAGGCGCCCCTGCTTGCCTTCCTGCTGGCTTTTATCGTGAAATATTACAGCGAAGGGGCTTCCAACCAGCTGGGTTATACCCTGGCAGAGAACCTGAACCTGCCCGTTTACATTTTCATGTCGGTCATTGTGGCAATTTTCATGGGGCTGACAGTGAGCGCAGAAGAGATCATCAAGGACAGGAAGATCCTGAAGCGGGAAGCATTCCTGAACCTGAGCTGGTCGGGCTACCTGCTCTCCAAGGTGGCCGTGTTGTTCCTCTTGTCCGCCGTCCAGGCCCTCACCTTCGTGATCGTCGGGAATTCCATCATGGAGATCCGGGACATGTATTTCGAGTACTGGCTGGTGCTTTTTTCCGCCTGGGCCTGTTCCAATGTGATGGGACTCCTCATTTCAGACAGCTTCAAAACGGTGGTAACCATCTATATCCTCATTCCCTTCCTGGTCATTCCGCAGATCATCCTGAGCGGCATCATCGTCAAGTATGAAAACCTCAATCCGAAGATCTCCTCTCCCAAACGGATCCCCGTCTACGGAGAGATCATGTCGGCCCGCTGGGCCTATGAAGGCCTGGCCACCTACCAGTTTATCAACAACCGCTACGAACAGAACTTTTATCACCTGGACAAGTTGATGAGCAATGCCAGTTTCAAATCCAATTATCTCATCACGGAACTGCAGAACAAGCTTGCCTTCATCCAACGGAACCTGGACAACGGACAGGAAGATGAAAACGTCCAGGCGGCTTTCGAACTGTTGCGCAACGAGATCCGGGACGAATACAGGGACCGGATGATCATGCGCGCATATTACGATGCCACGCCCACCTATTTGATGAAGGATGTGGAGGATCTCCGGGCGGACCGGGTCTGCAGGGAACTGGTTGCCTATGCCAGGGAGTATCTTCAGGCGCTGAAAGATTTCTACACCGAAACCTACAAAGCGGCCTTTACCCGGGAGAACAGGATCAAGGATCAATTCGACCGGGAAGTGCTCCAGCAACTGGAACGAAATCATTCAAACGAAAAGCTGGAGGAGTTCGTGACCAACAAGAGTACATTTGAGCGGATCATCGAATACAGAGGCAACCTGATCCAGAAGTACGACCCCATCTACTGCGATCCGACGCACCCGTTCATCAAGGCACATTTTTACGCCCCGCGCAAAATGGTGTTCGGATCATTTGTGCCCACCCTCTGGGTCAATGTGATGGTGATCTGGTTCATGAACCTGGTGCTGTACATCATGCTCTACCACCGCGTGCTCAAGAAATTCCTGGATTTCATGGAGCGCATCCTGCACCCCAGGAACCGGTAATAGCGTACCTGGTTATGCTGTTAATAACCCTGTTGTCTTTTAAAACAGCTGTTATGAAAAAGCAGATCTCTGAAAAACTATCCATAAAGATGAAAATACAGCCATCAATCCCAGCATGTCTCATACTTCTTTTATGTATGGCTCAAGCTATGAGTCAAAATCAATCATTATTTGATCGAACCCTGGTAAAACCAAAAATGACGGATGATTTCGGTGAAGCTCCAGAACTAAACTGGTCCGGACATTTCGGAGGCTCGGCTTTTGATCGAGCCGCAGATATTATTTCCGATGATGCGGGCAATATCATTATAGCAGGTTCTTTTTCGGGGGTAATGGGTGATGGATCCAATTCCTGGACCAGTGTCGGAACATCCGATGCATTTGTGGCCAAATTTGACGACGCAGGAGATCTGATCTGGCTTACCCAGTTGTCTCCATCTGAAGGGGAAACAACGGAAGTAGAAGCTGTATGCCTTGATAATGAGGGTCTTATATATGTCACCGGCACCTTTACCGGTGATGTACAATTTGGGACGGACAGTCTTTCGCAACTGGGAACCCAAGGTTTATTCTATGCCAAACTGAACATCTCAGGTGAAGTACTAATGGCATCCAACCACGAAAGCCCTAATGATGCACAGATCCCTAAAAGAATTAATGCCGATCAGGAAGGGAACATTTACATACTCGGATATGCCCTTGATGAAAACATGAACATTCATCATTCCATCATATTGAAATTTAACTCTTCCGGAATATTGGCCTGGGAACAGGAGCACGACGAGATATTTAACGGGTTGGCCGTAAAGGATTCATCAATATACATGTCAGGAGAATATTATCCGTCCCATGATGGGATCCTTGACGAAGATGTAGTTTTAGAAACGTTCAGCAATACCAAAGCAAAAGCATTTGTTGTGCAAGCAGATCTGACCGGTGATTTTCATTGGGCCTCCGCGCCCGATCATCTGGAATTACAATTTGGCAGAAGCTCAGGACAGGATGTAGGAGTCGACGAATCCGGAAATATTTATCTTGCAGGATACTTTTATAATCATGTTGTTTTTGGTTCCGACACTCTTTATTCGAATACATCATTATGGCAGGGATTCATTGCTAAATACAATTCTTCGGGTGTGTTTGTTTGGACCACCCGACTAATGGAAGGTCAATACGTGAATTTACTTATTTCCGAAGACGGGATAAGCTATGTGTGGATACCCGGTGTTATTTCAAAAGTTGACTTGGATGGCGATATACTCTGGACAGAACCAATCACTCCTGAGCCTTCTGCCATTACATTGAATCCATCAGGAAAACTACTTGTAGCGGGTACTGAAAAAGGTTTGATTTTCATATCCCAGCTTAATCATATGACTTCCACTGACTGGATTCTTCAATTAAAGGGTAATTCAGGCACAGGATCTGTCCTTGGAATAGTATCGGACTATCATGGGAACCTATATACCTGTGGATATGTTTCAAACACTGCAGACTTCTTCGGAGAAAAATTATCAAACGGGATCTTTATCTGCAAACAGAATGGTTCAGGAAAAGTGCTCTGGTTACATCAATATCCCGGAAGACCGCTGGAGCTTGACACCCATATGGAAGCACTGTATATAGATACAGTAAACCATACGCTTATTGTATCCGGAATGTTGGCTGACACAATTGAGATACCGCCACACACTTTGCATGTACCCGAAGGGAAAAGCAGCATGCTTGTTATAAAAATAGATCTTCAGGGGAATTATATATGTTCATTTCAAGAAGATTTCGATAGCGATTTCTCCCTGAAAGGCATTATTACCGATCATAGCGGTAATATTGTTATGAGCGGTCTATTCGAGGATACAATTATCATCGGGGATCAGCATCTGGTCCCAGTGGTGCCCGGGGGAGAGGGAGCCGATGCATGTATAGTCAAGTATGATCCAAACGGAGATTTGCTGTGGGCAATAGCCGCAGGAGGTGAAGATATGGAATATACAGCGATCACATCGGCAGATACCAGTGACAATATCTTTCTTGCGGGGGAATCCGTTTCAAGTTCTGTGATGGTAAATCAGACCGACCTGGAAATGGAAGAAGGGAAAGGCAATATCCTCTTCGCCAAATTAAATCAGGATGGGGAGGTACTATGGGTTAAAACCATTGCCGCCACAGGGCATGAAAATAAGGATGATTTTTGTTGGCCCTTGAGTATAAAAGTAAGCAAGGATGGTTTTGTTTATATCAAGGGGTCGATGAGCGATACAGCCTATTTTGATGAAATCCTGCTAACAAGTCCGTATGAAGGATTCAATACGTTTATTGTGAAGACCGATAATGACGGAAGGGTGATCTGGGCAGACATACTTCGTCAGCATCATCCAAGATACTCGCAAGATTCTCATCGATTGGATATTGATAGTAAAGGCAATGTCTATTTCGGAGGCCAGGTTAAGGATACACTGGATTTTGGGGATGAATTCCAATATATCCCTTCCAGCACGTATGATCTTTATGTGGTAAGGTACAGTTCAGATGGCCAGTTGGACTGGGTGAAAGGGATCAGGGGTAAGGAATCCAGTTATTATACTCGGATAAGAAGTATCGCAGCGTATGATACCGGAAATGTTTTTGTAGGTGCTGATCTGAACGGTTACTTTACAATAGATAAGGTAGATGTGAAATTACCAAACACGCATGGGTTTATTACCATGCTCGGTCCGGATATTTCCGGAACGAACTTTTATGAGATGTTTAAAGCATATGATATGCTGCTTGAGGTGTATCCTAATCCCTTTAATGATTTTCTACAAATAGAGTACAAAATCGCCGAAAGTTCAAAAGTGCTGCTTTGTGTTTACGACGTGCTTGGAAATGAGGTAGAGATCTTATCTGACCAGATACTAGATACAGACATCCATTCTGTCCAATGGAATACAGGGAATATTTTGGAAGGCACCTATTTCCTGAAATTGACCACAGGATCGGGATCTATGATGAAGAAAGTTGTGAAAATCAAATAACCCGATCAGGGAAAATTGAAAAAGGCTGCCCAAAAATTCCGGGCAGCCTGGTCTGGATGGTGTATTTTTCTTCTGAAGTCCTGGTTATTCGACGATCTCGATCATCTTGAAGGGAACCCTGATGATGGATTCATAGTCTTCACCGGCCTCCAGCATGTCCTCGTCGTCTTCTTCGTAGTACCAGTTGATGATCACTTCGGTCTTCCCTTTGTGAATGGCTTCCAGTTTCTTGAATACATCGAGGATGCACTTGGAGGAACTGGTATTGAAATATTCCAGCTGGACATTCACCTGCGTGAGATCCAGGGGCGAGGAGCTGTATTCCTCCAGCCATTCCACAAGTGGCTTATAAAACTCTATTGAATTCTCCGGTATTGATCTTCCCTTGATTTCGATTACACCCTGATTCGCATCGAACTTGACGCTGGGCGTTTTTGCAGTTCCCTCTATCGAAAGTGCTTCCATATTCTGTTGTTTATCTTTGATAATCATTGTACCAAATCGATGTACACATCCAGGTTGAAGAAATAGAAACGGTGGTCATATTTCTCGAATGTATAAATCAGTTTATTTCCTGTTTTCCTTGCAATATCCACCAGACCCAGGCCTCCGCCCCCCTTCTCCGAAAGGCGCTGGTGGTTCAGAATGAATTTATACATGTCCTTCAACTCATCCCTGGACATGGAATTGATCTTATCGATCTTATTTTTAAGCATATCCACCTTTTCGTGGCGGATAAAATTCCCGGTGGAAATCTTGTACCTTTCTTCCACCCGGCTTACCACCAGTATCCCGAATTTCTCATCATATTCATTCTGCATATCTTCTGGCAGGATCTCAATATGATGATACAAATTCTGGAGGCTTTCCACCAGAACATTGTAGACTCTCTTCCGGATCTTGGAACTTTCGGTGTAATCATCAAGCCTGGATTCAACGACCTCCAGCACATTACTGATGAGCTCACTTGAGATATTCCCTTTGAAGGCCATCAAAACATCTCCGCCATTCAGCTTGGAGTAATACTCGTTGACATCAAAGCTCATGTAGGCTTGCTTTTGTTGAATAGCTATTTGCCGATCCGATCAGCAAATATAAAAAAAAATGTAATTGATCAAAACCGATCATTCTCGGGTTCAGCCTTATTTTTCCCTGTGATTCAGTAACTAAATATAGCTAAAAATCGGCCCCCAATGTAACAAAATCCGGCAAATCATGTTTTTTTTTTAACAAACGGGTTATTTCTGTGACAGAAATATTCATCCTTGATTTTCAGCAGCTTTGTGTGCTTTCCAGTCACCCCGGAATGTCCTGTAATTCACAAATACACACTCCAGGGATCCATTATAGAGGACCATCTTCTTCTCGGGTTTCAGCCCGACATGCTTGAGCCCCTCCCTGCTGTATGAAAGGACCCATGCATCCGATCCCGGATATCCGTGCTTGAGGGTGGTCCCGATCATGTTGTAGAACGTGCCGATATCTCCGGGATCCATCCTTTCTCCGTAAGGGGGGTTCATCACAAGGGTTGCACCCTCCGGCGGACCGGCGGAACCGGCGAATTCCTTCACCTCCGCGGTCACCATGTGCTCAAGCTGCATGTGGCTGAGCTGCTGCTTTGTGAGTTTTACAGCCTCTTCGTTCACATCCCTGGCAATAATCGGCACAGAAACTTTCCTTTCCGGGGGGAGTTGCCGGACCACATGTTCCATCAAATCACGGTCAAAGTCCTTCCAGTGCTCGAACCCGTAATGCTCCCTGAATATTCCGGGGGGGATCCCGGCCGCGATCAGTGCCGCCTCGATGGCCAGCGTTCCCGATCCGCACATGGGATCAATGAACGGTCTCTCCCCCTGCCAGCCCGTAGCCATGATCATACCCGCAGCAAGCACTTCATTGAGCGGCGCTTCGAAGGTCCCGGTCCGGTACCCCCGCCTGTGCAGGGACCCTCCCGAGCTGTCCAGCGAAACCGTGACCTGGTCGCCTGAAATATGCACATTGATCAGGAGTTCCGGCTGCTCCCTGTTCACGGAAGGACGCAGGTGGGTGCGCTCCCTGAACCGGTCCGCAATGGCGTCCTTCACCCGCATGGCCACGTAATGGCTGTTCCTGAATACCGGCGAAAAAGTCACCGCATCGATGGCAAAGGTCATTTTGTTATCCAGGTGGAGCGACCAGTCATAGGCTTTAATCCTTTCGTAGAGGGACTCGGGATCAGCGGCCCTGAAGTGGAGAATGGGAAGCAATACCCGGAGTGACAGCCGGGATGCGATATTCACTTTGTAAAGCAGTGCCCTTCCGCCGTAAAAATTGACCCCCCGGTTCACCACCTCGGTTCTTGCCGCACCCAGCGTTTTCAGCTCCTCCGCAAGCAGATTTTCGAGTCCCCTCAGGGTCTTTGCATGAAATTTTTCAGACAGGCTCAATGTAGTTGTTTATTAATCAGTTTCAGGGCATTCCGGAACCGGTCCTCCCCGCTCCCGCTTACGATCGCCCGGTTCATTTCAAAGTGATCCAGCTCCTGCTGGTACAGGTGGAACAGTTCGGTCCTTTTTTCTCCGCCGTTTTCCCTGACGGGATCCGGGATCCAGGGGATATCCGGTGCACACAGCAGCACCAGGTCAAAATCTGCCCGCATGATGTTATCATCGATCCATGCAGGTTGCCTGCCGTATTTTATACGAAACCACACCCGGGTAAGAATCAGCCATGTGTCAAAAATCACCCATCCCTTATTTTCTTTGTTTCCCTCATATTCCCTGACCTGTTGCCGGGCAATATGTTCCACATCATCGTATGTATAGGGCCGTCCGAGATCCTCAATGTACCTGCGGGCATACTCCTCCACACAGGTACCGCGGAAATGGCCGGCCAGAAGTCTGGCCAGGTCCGTTTTCCCTGTTGATTCGGGACCCGTGATCAGGATCCGTGCGGATTCATGTTTCTTGAATACTCCTTTTTCCATTCGATCAATCCGATTACAGCCATGGTTGTATAAATGGCAAACAGTACCATTGTGGGGTACAGGCCCCGGTAAAGATACAATCCCATGGACACAATATCCACAATGATCCACAGAATCCAGTGCTCCAGGATCTTCCTGGCCAGCATCCAGGTGGCAGTGAAACTTAACGCGGTGGTGAATGCATCCCAGAAAGGAATGGGTGAGTCGGTATACCTGGAGAGGATAAACCCTGTCCCCAAAAAAACTGCTGCGGTGATCGCCAGGAGGATCAAGCCGTGCTTCAGGCTGATCCGGCTAACGGGCATGGGCTCGCTCCCATCCCCGCTCCGGCCTTTCTTCCAGATGATCCAGCCGTAGATGCTGATAAAAAAGTAATAGACATTCAGTCCCATGTCCGCATAGAACCTGGACTGAAAGAAAACAACCATATAGAGCAGGGCGCTGATAATGCCCATGGGCCACAGCAGGATGTTCCGGCGTATGCTGAAATAGAGGTACAGCATACTGAAGACCACGCCCAGTACCTCCACATAATGCTGGGATAACCATGGGATCATTAATTATCCGCTTTGGCTAGTTTCTGAATGATCATGGCCGGATCCTGAAGGATCTCCACAGCTTTGTGATACACTTCATTGGAGGGATTATAAATCTCAAAGAAACTGCCTGTATCCCAGAGATCCCTGGCCACATAGCCTTTAAAAAGCATTTCCACCTGTTCCCGTGAAATTTCCCACTGCTCCTCATTGAATTCGAGACCTTCTTCAGCGGCAAAAGCAATCAGTTCCTCCAGCTGCTCCGGGGTGGGTTGATAACGGTCCCTGAAAGATTCAAAATCAGGAAAATCCTGCAGGTATTCCGCCCTGTGCTGGTCCACATACTGCAGGGTGAACTGGTTCAGGATGCCCAGGTTGATCAGTTGCCGGTAATAATCAGAGTATTCGGAGGTATCCACCGGAACAAAATAATCGGGCATAATCCCGCCACCACCGTAAACGGTCCGGTTCATCAACAGTGTTTTATACCGCTGTGATTCGGGGAAAACGATGCTGTCGGAAGTGTTCAGTTCACCCCGGTTGTACCGGTGGATGAAATCCATGGCATACTCCTCGTACCCGTCTTCATAGGGCTTCTGGATCAATCTGCCCGTGGGGGTGTAGTACCTGGCCACGGTAAGGCGGATCATGGAACCATCCGATAGAATGAAAGGCTGCTGCACCAATCCCTTCCCGAAGGAACGGCGTCCCACGATCACTCCCCGGTCCCAGTCCTGCACGGCACCACTGACGATCTCACTGGCGGATGCTGAATTCCTGTCGATCATGATCACCAGGTTCCCCTCTTCAAAAAGTCCTGTTTTCCTTGCCTGGTACTTCCTCGATGCTGTTCTTCCCTCGGTGCTGACAATTTCCTTGCTTCCCGAGAGAAAATGATCCGCAAGATCGACCGCCACCGGCAGCCAGCCTCCCCCGTTCCCCGAGAGGTCGAGGATCAGGTCTTTCATTCCCTGTTCCTTCAGCGCTTCTACGGCCGTGACGAACTCATTGATGGTGGTGTGGGAGAACCGGGCCAGTTTCACGTACCCGATCCTCTCATCCACCATGTATGAAGCATCCAGGCTGTAGACCGGGATCTTATCCCTGGTAATGGAAAAGTCCAGCAGTTCATCCATCCCCCTCCGGAGCACGGACACATTTACCCGGGTGCCCTTCGGCCCTTTCAGCAAGCGCTGTACATCACGGGTTGTAACGCCCGTACCGGCAACTGTCTCTCCTTCCACGCGGATGATCCGGTCTCCTCCCCTGATCCCCACACGCTCGGAAGGTCCGCCTGAGATGGCCCGTATAATATATATGGTATCTTCCAGGATGTTG
>Ga0116196_1000183_pt1 | contig 9828 bp, 7 predicted proteins | sample ZodSprso05mmetaG_FD_97002 | JGI IMG/M metagenome (GOLD analysis project Ga0116196, IMG submission 97002) | Hot spring sediment microbial communities from Zodletone spring, Oklahoma to study Microbial Dark Matter (Phase II) - Zodletone Spring... ... | reverse complement strand
AGGGGTAAGCCCTGGATTCGATGATCTTGTAATCCAGCTCCGAAATGTCCTGGTTCTTTGATGCGATCTGCAGCCCGGTATTATGGAGCAGGGTACGCATCAGCAGGGTGTCATAGATGAGGTTTTCGTTCAGCCGGATCAATGAATCAGCGAGGATGATCTCTTCACCGGGATTTTCGGAGGCCATCAACTCGTTCAGCCGGATTTGGGAGGACCTGAGCACCTCGTTCTGGCTTGCGAACCTTGAGCTGTCCGCATTCAGATAAACGATCGACTGCAGCAGTTGCATTTTGGAAGCCGATCCCAGCAGGTACCGTTCCTCATCGATCCGTACCCGTTCCCGTGAGAGCGAGACTGCGTAGGCAAGGTTTTCATAAAGGCTGATCTGTTCCAGGTAGAAATTGTATTCGGACACGATCCTGGCAATCAGGTTCTCGATCTCCATCTGTGTCTGAAGGCCCTGAAGCGCGACCTGCTCACCCAGTTTCCTGTAGGTGTGCTTTACCTGGAATCCCCGGAAAATCGTCATCCCAAGGCTGACAGCTGAGGACCCGGACGTATTGTGTACACCGGAGGAAGAAACCGTTCCTCCATCTCCGTAATCCTGGACAGAGGAATTGACGGTTCCCCCCAGGCGGTTGGTGGTAGTGATGGCCGGCAGCATGCCCGCGTTTCCCGCTGTATAGTTGTTAATGGCCACATCTTCCCTGTTGCGCACCACCTGCAGGTCAAAGTTCCGTTCCAGCGCCATCTGGATGCAGCGGCTGAGATCATACACCTCCTGGGCTGCCGCATCGCTTACAATGAAAAAACAGGCTATGAATGAAACAAAAAGGTTAGTTCTGATCAGCCACCGCAGCTTCGACGGGAATTTCCGAGCCATTATTGATTTTTTTCGATTCATCTGAAATCCAAAGATAAATTGCCGGTACAACGTAAAGCGTAAGCAGAGTGGCAATCGTCAGGCCCCCTACAACCGCAATCCCCATTGCCACACGGCTCTGCGCTCCCTCTCCCCAGCCCAGGGCCAGGGGCATCACCCCGAGGATGGTGGACAGATTGGTCATCAGGATCGGCCTGAACCTGGCTGCGGAAGCATAACGGATCGCATCATTCTTACTCAGTCCCGCCGTTTTTCGCTGGTTGGCAAACTCCACGATCAGGATCCCATTCTTGGACACCAGTCCGATGAGCATGATGATCCCGATCTGGCTGAAGATGTTCATGGTGATGTTAAAATACCACATGAACAGCAGCGCACCCGTCAGGGCCAGGGGCACCGTCATCATCACGATCACCGGGTCCTTGAAACTTTCAAACTGGGCCGCAAGGACCAGGAAGATCAGCACGATGGCCAGCAGGAATGCGAACATCAGGCTGGAGGAGCTTTCCATGAAGTCCTTGGAATCACCCGCCAGCGCGGTCCTGAAAGAATCATCGAGCACATTCTTTGCAATCTTATCCATCTCATCAATCCCCTGGCTGATGGTTTTCCCCTCTGCCAGTCCCGAAGACACGGTTGCTGCCACAAACCGGTTGTAGCGGTAAAGTTGTGGCGGCGCCGTGGATTCCTGCAGGGTGACAAAGTTGTCAAGCTGCACCATGTGCCCGCTGTTATTCCTTACGTAGAGCGATTTCAGATCAAGCGGCTTGTTCCGGTCCTCGCGGGCCAGCTCTCCCAGGATCTGGTATTGCTTGCCGTTCATGATGAAATACCCGAACCGCTGTCCGCTGAGCGCCAGTTGCAGCGTCTGACCGATATTCTGTGTGGAGACCCCCAGCAAATTGGCCTTGTCCCGGTTGATGATGATCTGCAGCTCGGGCTTGGTGAATTTCAGATTCACATCGGCCATCTCAAAAAGTGGATTCTGATGCACCTCTTCCATGAATTCAGGAAGTACCTCACGCAGTTTCTCAATATTGGGTGCCTGGAGCACATACTGGACAGGAAGTCCCGCACGCCGTCCGCCAAAGGTCGATTGCTGTATCACGTTTGACCTTGCCCGCGTCATCTTCCTGAGCTCTCCCGATATCTGGCTGGCAATTTCCTGCTGGGAACGCTCCCTCTCGGAAGGCTCCACCAGGGTCACCCGCACAAAACCACCTCCTCCCCAGGCCCTTTCCATGATCTTGTCATACTCGGGCACCACACTGTCGATCATTGCAGCCACCTCTTCAATGTAACTGAGATTGAATTCATAGGTGGATCCTTCCTGTGTGGTGATATTCACATTCATCTGTGACCGGTCCTCCAGCGGTGCCATTTCGGCCGGGATGCTTTTCCACAGGATAACGATCAGGAAGGCCGCCACTCCCAGGATGATCAATGCAATATATTTCCTGCGGAGAAAGGAATCCAGCGAATTCCTGTAGACCTGGTTCAGACGCACAAAGAATTTTTCGGAATAATTGTAAGCCCTGCTTCGCTTATGTCTTGTTTTCAACAATTTTGTGGAAAGCATGGGTGTCAGTGTAAGCGCCACGAAGGAGGAAATAATCACCGCCCCGGCGATGACGATGCTGAATTCCCGGAACAATCTTCCCGTCATTCCTTCCAGGAACACAATGGGGATAAAGACCGCCACAAGGGTGATGGTCGTGGATAAAATGGCAAAAAAGATTTCGTTGGCCCCCTTCAATCCTGCCTCAAGGGGGGGCATACCCTGTTCGATCTTCACATAGATATTCTCCATCATCACGATGGCATCATCGACCACCAGGCCAATGGAGAGCACCACTGCCAGCAGTGTGAGCACATTGATGGTGAAGCCGAAGAGGTACATCACAAAAAAGGACCCGACCAGGGAAACGGGGATCACGATGATCGGAATCAACGTGGTCCGCCAGTCCCGGAGAAAAATGAAAATAATCAGCACCACCAGCAGGAAGGCCATGTAGATGGTCCGTTGCACTTCACTGATGGAAGAGCGGATATATTTGGTGTTATCAAAACCGATCTCGTAGGTCACGTCATCGGGCAGGTCCTTTTTGATATATTCCAGCCTGCTGTACACCTCGTCCACAATCTCAATGTGGTTGGCACCCGGCTGCGGAATGAGGATCGTGGCAATGGTCGGAATTCCGTTCACCTTCATGATCCCCCGCAGGTCCTCCGGACCGAGCTCCGCACGTCCGATATCACTTACGCGCACGATCTGGTCCCCTGTCTGGCGCAGGATCAGGCTGTTGAACTCCTGGGGTGTGGTCATCAGTCCCAGTGCCCGGATGGTAAGCTCAATGGTGTTGCCTTCGATGCTTCCCGCGGGCAGTTCCACATTTTCGCGGAGGATGGCATTCCGCACGTCCAGCGGGGTCATCTGGTAACCGGCCAGTTTTTCCGGATCGAGCCAGATACGCATGGCATAGCGCTTTTCGCCCCAGATCATGACTGCGCTGACCCCTGAAATGGTCTGCAGCTGTTCCTTGAAGGTGAGGTCCGCGATCTCGGAAATTTCAAGGAGTGACCTCCTTGTGCTTTGAACTCCGATCATCATGATGGGACTTGCATCCGCATCGGCCTTGGACACAGTGGGGGGGTCGCAGTCGCGCGGTAAAAACCGCTGTGCCTGCGATACCTTGTCGCGCACATCGTTTGCGGCAGTCTCCATATCCACACTCAGCTCAAATTCTACTGTGATACTGCTGCGCCCCTGGCTGCTGCGGCTGGTAAGGGTCCTGATCCCCGGGATCCCGTTGATGGATTGTTCCAGGGGTTCTGTGATCTGTGTTTCAATGACGTCAGAGTTGGCACCCGGGTAGGAGGTGTTGACCGAAATCAGGGGCGGATCGACGCTCGGGAACTCCCTGATCCCGAGAAAAGTCAACCCGATGGCTCCGAACAAGAGGATCACCAGCGAAAACACCGTGGCCAGGACAGGCCGTTTTATGCTTACAGAAGACAGACTCATGGCATGCCGTTTACAGGGGGAGCGTCGATGATCAGAGAATCCAGCTGCACCGGAATGTTCTGGCGCAGCTGCAGGATCGCCGTGATCAGCAGCGTATCGCCGAAATGAAGTCCTTCGGTTATCTGAATATGCGATTCCGTGCGAAGTCCGATTTTCACCGGAACCTCACGCGCCTTCCCGTTCTTTACAATGAACACCTTCTCTCCTCCCATTTCAGGGATCATCGCCTGTGACGGAATGGCAACGGTATTCTCGATCTGTGACAACAATAACTGCACACTGGCATAACGTCCCGGTTTCAGTTCTTCGTTCCTGTTGGGGTACAGCGCCCTTGCCACAATGGTACGGGTTTCCATATTCACTTTGGGATCAACGGCATACACCGTGGCAATATAAGTATTGCCGTCCACGACGAATGAAATGGGAAACCCCGGAGAAACTTCGCCGGAATACCTTTCTGGTATGGAAAACTCAATTTTCAGGGGAATGCTTTTTACCAGCCGCACAATCTTCGTCTGGGGAGTGGCAAACGCCCCCTCGCTGATCATGCGTAAACCCACGATCCCATCGAAGGGAGCCCTCAGCTCCGTTTCCGAAATGCGGGCTTCGACCAGCATGATGTCGGCCTGAAGCGACTGGAGCTCGGTGGAAACCTGATCATAACTTTCCTGGCTGATGGCATCCCGGTCGAGCAACTGCCGCTGCCGGAATTCCCGCTCCTCGGCAAGCTTTCGCTGGGCCTGCAGTTTCAGCAATTGAGCCTGAAGAGGCCTGTCGTTGATCTTGGCCAGCAATTCACCCTTTTTGACCCGCGAGCCCTCCTCAAAATGGATCCCGACCACCTTGCCCGTTCCCTCAAAGGAGAGCTCAACTTCCTCATCCGGCACCAGTGTACCTGTGCTGTAGATCAGTTCGTTCATCTGTACCGGGGAGATCAGGTACCCGGTGGCCAGCAGCGGTTGTCCGCTACCGCGCATTCCCCTGGCGCCTGCAGGCGTAACCGGACCAGGGCCTAATTCCGAACCGGTCATATCTTTGATTTTGGGAAACAGGATGATCCCCAGCACTACAAGGATCAGGGTGATGGTCATGATCACCCTGAATAATCTCTTTTTTTTCAATGTCAGGTAATTTATTCTCCCGGTCGGTCAATACCTCAATTCCGGATCAGCATTTGACGGCCTGTAATTGGACCGAAAAAATACCGAAAAGTTTAATGCGAACAACATACGGATTGAAAATAGTTCCGTTTTTATGTCCGTTGGATTGCCGGCGATAGCCAAGATCAATTTGTCACATTCCGGGGCACATTCAGGACATTCTGACAGGGTCATGCCGCTTTTCTGATCCATCCGGGCAGCTCTGGATCCCGGAGGGGGCATCTCCACTTCATTGGCATGTGATTTGAAAATTCGTTCTTCGAAATCTGAGATCACTGAAAACTTGATGTCTAACCAAAATTATGGAGGAACGAACCATGGCACTTGCAAGATTATCTGACAACGTGTTCCCATCATTTCCTTCAATGTTTGAAAGGTTTTTTGAAGGAGATATGATGGATTGGAACGGAGGGAATTTCGCTGACCGGAACGCCACGCTTCCCGCGGTCAATGTGATCGAGAACGATGACGAATACAGGATCGAGGTCGCAGCACCGGGATTGAAGAAAAGCGATTTCAATCTGAATTTCGAAAACGGAAGGCTGACAATTTCATCCGAAAGGAAAGACGAACGCCAGGAAAAAAGCGGAGACCGCTTTAACCGCCGCGAATTCTGGTACCAGTCATTCCAGCGTTCATTTACCCTTCCTGAAAACGTGGTAAATACAGGAAAGATTTCAGCCAGGTATGAGGACGGTATTCTCTACATCACTTTGCCAAAGCGGGATGAGGTGAAACCGAAACCTGCGAAAGCGATCAAAATAACTTAGCGGACGGGGGACGTCCGGAAAGTTGCATTTATTGATGTTTAATTCGAAAAGTCTCGTGCTATGAAAAAAATAGTATGGTTACTGTTATTTCCGGCACTTGTACTTGCCGGATGTGACAAAAAGCCGGGATCAGGTGAAGTATCGGGTACTGTTGTTGATTCGATCAGCATGCCTGGAAAGAAATACCTGACCGAGCAGCAATTACAGGAACAAGTTAACAGGGAGATCAGGGATGCACTTGATCTGGCCAACGATGAAAGGATTACGGATGCCATCGAAATCATTCGACTGACGGAGGAGGCCATCAATCATGTGCTGGACAGCAATTATGTGGAAGCCATTACCAACCTTGAGGCCGCCATCGGCAAGGCAGCAGTGATGACTGCCGCTCGTCCAGATCTGCAGTTATTCCCCCTGGATGTGCAGGTAACAGTGCGTGACCTGATCGCTGACCCGGATATGCTCGGGGATATACGCAAAGAGGCAGACCGTTTGACGGACAAAGGCTACCTGCAGGAAGCACGCCACCTGCTGCAGGATCTGGCAAGCGAAATCCAGATCAGTAAACCCATGTTGCCTGTGGCCACCTATCCCGACGCGCTGTCCGAAGCGGCCAGGGCACTGAGTAATGGGGAACATGAAGAAGCCCTCCTCATACTGCATATGGCCCTGGGTACCGTATTCGTCGAAACAGTCTATGTACCCCTGCCACTCATTCGTGCTGAAAGAATGCTGGCAGAGGTGTCTGCGCTCCTGGAGCAGGAAGAAACGGTCGATGACATGCATACACTGCTCGATAATGCCGAATACCAGATCCGTTTTGCCGAGGCCCTGGGGTACGGGAAACATGACAGGGAATTCGGAGAGCTGTATGAAGCCATCGGCGATCTCCGGAAGGAAATGAAGAAGGAAGGAGAGGGCGATTCAGCCAACCTGACCAGTAAACTCAGGGAAAAACTGAAGGCCTTCAAGACAAGGATTTCGTCAGAAAAAGAAGGGGGAAACTAAACGGCTGTTGCAAGGTCCCTGAGTTTCCTGAATAACTGAATCTCTTCCCGGCTCAGGTTTTTGGGAATAACCACATTCACCCGGACATACAGGTCGCCTGCCTGTCCGGGTTTGCCGTATACGGGCATACCTTTCCCCTTTAGCCTGAGCTTGCTGCCGTTCTGTGTGCCGGCAGATACGGGAACACTGAGCCGGCCTGAAAGCGTATTGATTTCGATCTTGCCACCCAGCACAGCGGTATAGAGGTCCAGATCGGCCTTCAGGATCAGGTCGTGTCCTTCCAGCACATAATCTCTCTCAGGCTTCACCCTGATACGAATGTAAATATCCCCGTCAGATGCACCGCCTGTTCCCCTTCCGCCTTTCCCCCTGATCCTCAGTTCCTGTCCGTCATAAGCCCCGGGTTTGGTGGTGACCCGGAGTTTCTCCCCGTCCACATTCAGGATCCTTGAAGTACCATGATATGCCTCTGAAAGGCTGATCTCCATATCCGCACGAAGGTCTTCCCCCCTGGAGGGTCGCCGGCGGGACCCATAACGGGTTTGTCCCCGGCCAAATTCTGTCTGTCCCGAACCAAATCCTTCCTGTCCCCGACCAAATCCTTCCTGTCCCCGACCCATATCCCCGAAAAACGCGTGGAAGAAATCGGAGAAATCACTCCCTGCACCGCCGAATAAATCACCCAGATCACCCTCGAAATGAAACGTATGACCGCCCGGAGACCCGCTCCATGCCCGCGAAAACCCGGACCCCGGAGCCCCGGCATCCTGGTACTTATCCCAGTCCGCTCCCAGCTGGTCGTATTTTTTCCGCTTCTCAGGGTCACGAAGCACCTCGTAAGCTTCGCTGAGCTCCTTGAACCGATCCTCCGAGTTCTTATCTCCCTTGTTTTTATCCGGATGATATTTCAGCGCAAGCTTCCGGTACGCCTTCTTGATCTCCTCCTGGCTGGCGCTTTTTGATACACCCAGTGTTTTATAATAATCCCTGTACTCCATAATTTTCTCTATTTGTGTAAAAACCGGATGCTATCCCTGCAGGTCTGTTCATTCAGGGGTAGAGCGTCTGCTGGATCCCGACGAAAGTCCTGCCAGGTATGTGATTCCGCATTATCCGTTTACAAATTATGCGCCAAGTGGACAGGGCGTTACAGGTGCGTCAAAATGTCTTTCTCTTCCGGAGCCTGTGGACGGGGGCTGACATTTTGGCCTGCAGACAACTCCGGTCCCGGGTTATTAAAATTATTTCAATCAACACGTTTCCCTTAGAAAAATTAATTGATTAAATTTACTTATTATGAAAAAAGAAAATCCATTAAGTGAACTCTTATCGCAACTTGACGATAATTCACTGCAGAAGATCAGTCAGAAAGCCAATGCATCGCCAACACAGGCGCAATCGGCCCTGGCAAGTGCCATCCCCATATTGATGAACGCACTGGCGAAGAACAGCAGTACCCGGGAAGGCAAAGCAGCGCTGCAAAACGCGGTCAAAAAAGACCACGACGGCAGCCTGCTGGATAACCTGGGCGATTTCCTTAACAATCCGGAATCGGCCAACGGTTCGGGTATACTGAAACATGTACTGGGCAGTAAGCGTCAGAATGTGGAACAGTACATCAGCAAAGACACAGGGCTCAGCGGGGAATCTGCCAGCAAGATCCTTGAAATCGCCGCCCCCCTTGTCATGGGACTTCTCGGAAAGAAAAGTTCGGGAAGCGGCAGCGCCATCAGCGGCCTGCTGAATTCCTATCTCAAAACGGAGAAGAAGCAGGCCACACAATCACACAGTGTGATCAATCAACTCCTGGACCGCGACAACGATGGGAACGTAATGGATGACGTCTCGGAACTGGGAATGTCTTTCCTGGGCAAGTTTTTAAAGAGAAGGTAGGAAGTTTACAATCCTGACTGCCACATCGGAACGGGCAGTTTTCATTCCGGGGACCTTTACAGTCATTTCTCCGTCGTGGGATTGCGCTATAGCGGATCCCAATAATTTTCCGCTCCACGGATCCATCCAGGAGATAGTATATATGCCGGGTTCACCGGGGGAGAACCGCACCTTCCACTGGTCGGCATTCTCATAATTGTCGTAAAAGCCGGTGATCCTTTATACAGGAAATAAGATAGTCCGGCTAGTCTATCTCTGTTGTTCCATGCTTCTTATACCACATGTTAACTCCTACCTTATAATACTGGTCTTTCAGGCCGGGATTATCAGCAAGCTCCTTTTCAGAATAGGGGACATACTTCATCATGACATCATCACCCGGTTTCCAGTTCACAGGAATTAAGACCTGGTCCTGTTCCGATGTCTGCAATGCCATTACCGCCCGCTTGATCTCTTCCAGGTTCCTGCCGATATTGATGGGATAGAAATTTATGCTCTGAATGATATTATCCGGATCTATGATGAATACACCCCTTACATCCCTGGTCGGAATTTCCCACGCATGAAGCATTCCATACTTATTTGAGATCCGGGTGTTATGATCTTCAATAAACGGGAATTCGATTTTAACCGGGTTCCCGTTCTCGAGAAGGATATCCTCCATTAATAGCTTCCATTCGAAGTGGGACCGCAGATCATCCGTGGAAATCACTGCCAGTTTCACGCCGAGTTCCAAAAACTCCTCCTGCATCTGAGCCAGCGCAAGGATTTCCGAGGTGCAGACCTGTGTGAAATCCTTCGGGTGGCTCAATAAAATTTTCCAGTGATCTTCAAAATCCTTTGGAAATTCAAGATTACCATTCGTCGTAACGGCCTTGAAGGAAGGAGCCTCTGTTCCAAGCAGCGGGATCGCTGCCTGTGACCAGGCAGTGAGTTGGATATATATGGCTGTGATCAGCAAGATTGACTTTTTCATGGTGTGATACGTTTGATTAGAATGCCTGATACATGACAAAAGTATGTCAATAACTTAGAATCATTCTAAATTAACAGGAATTAACTGGGAATTAACTTTCAGGGGGATATCGT
>Ga0116196_1000181_pt1 | contig 9890 bp, 8 predicted proteins | sample ZodSprso05mmetaG_FD_97002 | JGI IMG/M metagenome (GOLD analysis project Ga0116196, IMG submission 97002) | Hot spring sediment microbial communities from Zodletone spring, Oklahoma to study Microbial Dark Matter (Phase II) - Zodletone Spring... ... | reverse complement strand
TCATGGTCCTGTCCCACTCCCTGGACGGATGGGTCGGGGTTACGGCCTGCGACAAGATCACCCCCGGAATGCTCATGGCGGCCGGTCGTCTCAACCTGCCTGCCATCATGCTGACCGGCGGGCCCATGAAGGCCAATGTGGTGGAAGGCGTAAAGCACCACCCCATCGAGGGGTTCGGCCTGGTCGGGCAGGTGAAGGGGGGACGGATAACGGCGCAGGAGGCAGAGGCAATGCTTCCCGCCATGACCTGCGGGGCCGGTTCCTGTGTGGGGCTCTATACGGCCAATACCATGTCCGTGGTGACCGAGGTCCTGGGCATGTCCGTGACCGGGTGCGCCACCACCCTTGCGATCGATTCCCGGAAAAAGGAGGAGGCCTATGAATCGGGGAAGCGGATCGTGGATCTGATCCGTAAAGATGTGAGGCCCAGGTCCATCATGACGCCCCAGGCCTTTGAAAATGCCATCCGGGTGGATATGGCCATGGGAGGCTCCACCAATGCAGTGCTCCACATCCCGGCCATCGCCCGGGAGGCAGGGATACAGATCGACCTGGATCTGTTTGACAGGGTGTCGCGCGAGACGCCGCACCTGTGCGCCATCATTCCCGCCGGGACCCATGAGATGGCCGATATCGGGAGGGCAGGTGGGATACCGGCGGTCCTCAGCCGGCTGCGCCATCAGATAAAGGACTCTCCAACCGTGAATGGCACATCCATCAGGGAGGTCGCCATTGAAGGGAAGGTCCTGGATGGTGACATTATCCGGCCCGTTGACAAGGCCTACCATGCACAAGGGGGGATCGCGGTACTGAAGGGCAACATGGGAAACAGCGCCATTATCAAACAAACGGCAGTGGCGCCGGAGATGCAGGTCCATTCCGGTCCGGCAAGGGTCTTCTATGCGGAACGGGATCTCCTGGCCGCCCTTGAAAATAAGGAGATCAGAGAGGGGGATGTGGTGGTCCTCCCCTTTCAGGGACCGGCAGGCGCCCCCGGCATGCCGGAAATGCTGACCCCCACCGATGCCATCAAGGGGGCCGGGTATAAGAAAGTGGCCCTGATCACCGACGGCCGGTTTTCAGGGGCCACATCGGTCCCTGCATCGGGCACGTTGAAATGGAGGCCTATAACGGCGGTCCCATCGGGATTATCAGGGATGAAGATATGATCGACATCGACATCCCCGGGCGAAGCCTGGACGTCCGGTTGAGCGATGAGGAGATCAGGGAACGCTTGAAGAACGTGGCGGTTCCTGAAAGGGGGCTTACCCCGCTCCTGAAACAGTACAGGGCGAAATTCAGGGGGGTCAATTGTTACGGGCATCGGGCGGGAGAAGCTGGCCGATGAAGATCATAATTGCGTCCGATCCGCCTGATCTGGCCCGCAAAGGAGCGGCAATATTCTCGCAGACGGCGCAAATGAGCGTCACATCGACGGGCCGCTTCATTGTTGCCCTGTCCGGGGGCTCGACCCCCAGGCCCATGCACCGCCTCCTGTGTGAAGCGCCATACCTTAATGAGATCCCGTGGGACAGGACCCATATCTTCTGGGTGGATGAGCGCTGCGTTCCCGCAGATGATCCGGCAAGCAACTATGGGGCGGCCAGGGCCGATTTTCTTGACCGGGTGCCCGTCCTTCCCGATCAGGTTCACCCCATGCCAATGGATCTTTCCCCTGAGGAGGCGGCCGCGACCTGCCAGGAAGAACTGGTCCGCTTTTTTCGATCACCGCCTTCAGAGATTCCGGTATTTGATCTCATCATTCTCGGCATCGGGACCGACGGACACACGGCCTCCCTCTTTCCCGGCGATAATGCCTTGAGGGAGCAAGAGCGGCTCGTGGTCCCGGTCAGGGGAGGGGACCCTGATGTCCACCGCCTGACCATGACACTTCCCCTGCTCAACAATGCCTTGGAAATCGTGTTTCTGGTCTCAGGAAAGCGCAAGGCACCAATCCTGAAGTCCATCCTCGAGGGACCTCCAGGTAAATATCCCGCTCAGATGATCCAACCGGTCCATGGCAATCTTACCTGGCTACTGGACCGGAGAGCGGCTCCCCAGCGCCATTGGTGAAGATCCAAAAAATCTCCCCGGTTTTTGCCTTGATCTCAGCAGACAAAAATATGGGACAGGCAGCGCCGTCATTGTCACACGCCCAGACTCCGGGCGCGATCTCTTTATACCTCACCTGAGAACGCCGTAACCGAACCGACATGATCCTTGCAATTTTGCCTAGAATCTCTTAAGGTAAAAACCATCAGTCTGCGATTTTGTTTACGGAGGTATATCCATGCCACTCGATGAACTTCTCCCCAAGGCACTCAAGCTGCATCCCAAACAAGAAGCCGTGGTCTGCGGTGAGGCCCGCATGGACTATCAGGCCTTTGCCCAAAGGGTCTGGCGGCTGTGTCAGGGGTTGATCTCATTAGGGCTAAAGCGGAATGACCGTGTAGCGATTATCCACGAGAATTCAAACGAATTCCTTGAGGCCTACTTTGCCGCGGCCCACCTGGGGGCCATCCTGGTCCCCCTCAATTTCCGGCTGTCTGCCAAGGAACTGGCAGTGATCCTCAACGACAGTCAGACGCGCATCCTCATCTCACAGGGCCAATTTCACGATAAGGTCAATGACCTTCCCGCATCCGTTCCCACCATCGAACAGGTGATCTGGACCCGCTCGGATTTTGAACCAGGCGGTCCACGGGAACTGGGTTATGAATCGCTGTTGGCCGCTCAGAGGCCGGAACCACCGCCTGTGCAGGCCCTCAAAGATGATGACGTGGCCCATCTCTACTATACCAGTGGCACCACCGGCCGGCCCAAAGGGGTGATGTTGACGCACAAGAATGTCAAGAGTCATGCCCTGGGCACCATTGCCGAACTCCATCTCACGGACAGCGACAACTGGTTTCATGTGGCCCCGCTCTTCCATCTGGCCGACGCCTGGGCCACCTTTGCCATTACCTGGGTCGGCGGGAAGCATGTGATCCTCCCCTCGTTTGAGCCCCTTGAGGCGCTTCGCATGATCCAGAAGGAAAAGATCACCCTGTCCAATCTGATCCCCACCATGTTAAATCTGATGGTCAACCATCCTGATGTGGACGGATTCGATTATTCGAGTCTCCGTGTCATCCTGAGCGGGGGAGCGCCCATCGCCCCTGAAACCGTGCGCAAGATCATCGACGCCTTCAAATGCGACTATATTCAGACATACGGGATGACCGAAACCAGCCCCTATCTGACCCTTTCGATCCTCAAAAATTACCTCAAGGACCTCCCGTGGGAGGAGCAGCTCCGATTCAAGGCCAAGACCGGACGGGAATTTATCAACGTCAGTCTCAGGGTGGTGGATGAAAAGGGGAATGATGTGGCGACGGATAATGTCCAGGTAGGAGAGATTATTGTCCGGGGGGACACGGTGACGCCCGGTTACTGGAAACTGCCCGCGGAAACCCGGGCAGCCATCCGCGACGGCTGGCTCTACACCGGAGACCTGGCGGTCATTGACGAGGAGCAGTATGTGACCATTGTGGACCGGAAAAAGGATATGATCCTGACCGGGGGCGAAAACGTCTATTCCACCGAGGTGGAGAATGTCCTTTATCAGCACGGGGCCATTCTGGAGGCGGCAGTCATCGGGGTGCCCGATCCCCACTGGGGGGAGGCGGTGAAGGCCTGTGTAGTATTGAAGGAGGGGTGTGCGGCGACGGCCGAAGACCTCATCTCATTCTGCAAGAACGAGATGGCCCATTACAAGGCACCGAAGAGCATTGATTTCCTGGAAACCATTCCCAAGACAGGCTCCGGCAAGATATATAAGAAAGGACTGCGGGATCCTTACATTCAAAAGACGTAATGACTGTGAACGGAGATTCGATGCCATGTGAAAGCAGGATTATCTGTTGACAACTGCACCTGCTTGCCTCTAAAATTAGCCATATTCTCCTTAGAGAACCTATGCATCACACCTCGAGAAACGACCTCAGAAGGGATAAAAGGCAATGGACGCGAAGAATGACAAAGATAAGGAAAAGGTGAAATACGGCCGCATCATCGGTGTCATCATTTTAGTTCTGGTCGTGGTTTCCCTCATTATCATGGCGATCAACTCGAGAAAACCCGAGCCACTCCAGCTGGGGGAATTGGACAAGACCGTCAACGGGGCTGCTTTTGTCAAGGTAAATGAACTTCTGATTGAACAGATGAGCGATAACTGGCTGCCCAACGATCTCTTCTGGCCCACGGTTTTTCTGGATAACATGCCCAATTTCCAGATCGGCCAGCTGGAGGTGATCCGGTACAACATACGGGTGCTGAGGGATAATCTCTCCCGGATGCGGACCACGGACAAACTGGATCGATGGGCTGAAGGCGCCTTTACCGCGCTTTCCAACGACCCCTACAAGTGGTGGTTTCCATCGGCCGAAAGCAGATGGCAGAAGGCCTACAAAGACCTGCAAGGCTATTATCAGGGGCTGAAGAATGGAACATCCTTTTTCTATCCGAGGGCTGACAATCTGGTGGAACTGCTGAACCAGTATGCATCGCTCATGGGCGGGGTAAACACCCGGCTGATCAACGCGCCTCAGCGCAAGGGGACGGTCCTGCCGGCCACGGAAGATGCGGGGAAGCCGTCAGCAGGAGACGAAGTGGTCCAGATCGATATCCCCTGGCGTCAAATTGATGATAATTTCTACTATGCCCAGGGCGTTGCCTATGCCCTCCATGAAGCGTTCAAGGCCATCCGGATCGATTTTTATGAGGTGCTGGACCGTAAAAATTCCCTCAAACTCATCGATAAAATTACTGAACTGCTTGCAAGGTGCCAATTTGAACCGTGGATCGTGTTCAACGGTTCGCCCGACAGCATCTTTGCCAATCACTCCTTGAATGTCTCGGGTGTTTTCAATGATGCGCGGCAGAAGATCTACTCTTTGACGGTGGCCCTGCAACAGGGATAACGACGTTTATATTCCGGTTTCATCATCGCTTCGGCCAAAGAGGGCAGATGCGGCTTTCAGTCGCAGACACAGGCAATGCGGTGTAACTGAAGGCTATCTCCCCGTGGTCGCAATCCGTCGATGGTTGCACCGGGACCGATGCATGATCAATGTCTGGATTATGGGTCAGGGAGTTTCCACCCGGGATATGCCCGTCTTTTGCCATTCCGTTTCCAAGCCCTCTTAATTTTAATCGGTCAGCGCATATCCCTTGAGCGGAATCGAAAGGCCCGGCAGGGCCTTTTCAGGAAAGGCGGCCGTCTGATGCACGAGATGTCGATTGCCCAAAGCCTTCTCGATATCATAAAGGAAGAGATGGAAAAACACCACGCAAGGGTATTGCGTTCGGTTCGCCTTAATATCGGTCGGCTTTCAGCCGTTGTGCCGGAATCCCTCTCTTTCTGCTTCGAGGTGATGACGAGGGGGACCCCATTGGAAGGCGCCAGGCTGGACATGGAAATTATCCCCCTCAGGGGAATCTGTCGAGAGTGCAAGGAGGAATTTGAGATTGAGGACTACGCATTTGAGTGCCCCCATTGCCACAGCCGGGATATTGAAACCATATCCGGTCAGGAATTATCCATCGTGGAAATGGAAGTAGACTGAGTACAGCGATCATCCGGCAGCAAATATTCCAGCATGAAGGAGTAACAAAATGAAGGTATCGGTGGTAAAGAATATATTGGAGGCCAATGAGCGCATTGCTCAGGAGAACAGGGCCATATTTGACGAAAAGGATCTCCTGGTGGTTAATCTGATGAGTTCCCCTGGGGCGGGAAAAACCAGCCTCCTGGAAAAGACGATCGGCGCCCTCAAGGACGAAATTCGGATGGGGGTCATTGAAGGAGACATTCAATCATCTCAGGATGCCGAGCGAATCGCGGCAATGGGGATCCCGGCCGTGCAGATCAATACCGGGGGCGCCTGCCACCTCGACGGAAACATGATCCGGGATACCTTCAAGGAGTTTGATTTTGACGCCCTCGATCTTCTTGTGGTTGAGAACGTGGGCAATCTTGTCTGTCCCGCGGAATTCAAGGTTGGAGAAGATTTCAAGGCCATGATCCTGAGCGTGGCCGAGGGGGACGACAAGCCGGCCAAGTACCCTCTCATGTTTCACGAATCAGAGGTCCTTCTGGTGAACAAAATTGACCTTCTCCCCTATGTGGACTGCTCGGTTGAAAAGATTCGGGAGGAGGCCTTGAAGATAAACCCGGGTCTCTCTATTTTCGAGATCTCCTGCAGGACAGAAGAGGGTCTGTCGGCCTGGTATGACTGGCTCCGAGAGAAGGTGAAGGCCCGGGGGTCGGCGCGGAAACAGCAATGAACAAACGGTCCAGAGGGGCTATCCAGGGCATTGTCCAGGGGGTTGGTTTCCGCCCTTTTGTCTACCGTCTCGCCGCAAGGCACGGCCTGGGCGGGTATGTCGCCAACTCGCCTGTCGGGGTGGAGATAGAGGTTGAGGGCGCTGAAGCGGACATCCGGATGTTTGCCCGCGCCGTGGCGACCGAGCACCCCCCCCTGGCCTACATCGCCGATGTCCGATGGGAAGAGATCGCGCCGAAAAATGAGGTGGCGTTTACCATCATCCAAAGCCGGGAAGGCCCAAAGCGATCGGCCCTCATTTCCCCTGATGTCTGTATCTGTCCCGACTGCCTCGCGGAACTGCGGGACCCGCTGAACCGGCGGTTCGGATATCCCTTCATCAACTGCACCAACTGCGGCCCCCGATATACCATTATTGAAGATGTCCCATATGACCGGCCCGCCACCACCATGCGGAGATTTGCCATGTGCCGCGCCTGTCAGGAGGAATATGATAATCCTGTTGACCGGCGGTTTCATGCCCAGCCCAATGCCTGCTGGGAGTGCGGTCCAAAGATCTCGCTTCACGACAGAAACGGCAATGCCATTTCCTGCGAGGACCCCGTTGCCGCGTGCATATCCCTGCTTCAGGAAGGGGCCATCCTTGCCGTTAAGGGGCTGGGGGGATTCCATCTGGTGGCGGATGCATCCAACCACACGGCCGTGGCCGGACTCCGAAAAAGAAAACACCGGGAAGAAAAACCGTTGGCCGTCATGGTCAGGGATATGAATGCCGCCTTCGAGATTGCCCATGTCAATGACCAGGAGGCCGGACTCCTGGGTTCCCGGCAGCGCCCTGTGGTTCTTCTGATAAAACGGCGGTCCCATGGCCTATCTTCCTTGGTTGCCCCGAGGAACAGGTATCTGGGCGTGATGCTGCCCTATACGCCGCTCCATTATCTGTTGATGGACGGCCCGTTCAGGGCCTTGGTCATGACCAGCGGGAATATGACGGAAGAACCGATCTGCATCGACAATAAGACGGCGGTCAATCGTCTCAAAGGAGTTGCCGATTACTTCCTGACCCACAATCGCGATATCTATCTCAGGAGCGATGACTCGGTCCTGAAGGTGGTGGACGGGATCTCAAGACAGATTCGTCGTTCCAGGGGATATGTGCCGATGCCGATTTTTCTGCCGGACGAGTTGAAAATGCTCCCCCCTGTTCTGGCGGTGGGGGCGGAACTCAAAAACACGATCTGTCTGACCAAGAAAAACCGTGCATTCTTGAGCCAGCATATCGGAGATATGGAGAATCTGGAGACCTTTGACTTTTTCTCTCTGACCGTGTCCCATCTGAGTCGCATACTGGAGGTCGAACCCGAGGTAGTGGCCTGTGATCTTCACCCTGATTACCTCAGCACCCGGTTCGCACGGGGCCAAAAGGAACGCCCTGTCGTCGCGGTGCAGCATCATCATGCCCATATCGTCAGTTGCATGGCGGAACACGGTCTCAGGGGACCGGTCATCGGGGTGGCGATGGACGGGACCGGACTGGGCCTGGACGGCCATATCTGGGGAGGAGAGGTCATCGTCTCCGATTTAACCTCGTTCAACCGAAAGGCGCAACTTGAATATGTCCCCCTTCCGGGCGGGGACGCCGCGGCCAAGAACCCCTGGCGCATGGCCCTTATCTATCTTTACAAGTCCTATGGCGAGGACCTTTTCGATCTTTCCATTCCCTTTGTCCGGGATCTCAATCCATCGGAGGCTTCCATCGTCCTCAGGATGGCGCTGAAGGGGATCAATTCACCCTTGACCTCCAGTTGCGGACGGCTGTTTGATGCAGTCTCCGCCTTATTGGGCTTGAGGCGGACCATCGCTTACGAGGGCCAGGCGGCCGTGGAACTTGAAATGGCACAATCCGGCACAGATGAAGGGGTTTACCCCTGGGAGGTAAGTCCGGAAGGGTGCGGCTGGATAATAAAGACCGCCGGAATCATTCACGGTATGGTTCAGGATATGGAGAACGGAGAGGGGAGGGGGGTCATGGCCCGGCGGTTTCACAATACCCTCATCCGAATGCTGAGAGACGTCTGCCTTATGATGAGGGAAGAAACCGGGATCCAACAGATCGCGGCCAGCGGCGGCGTGTTTCAGAACGCCACCCTCCTCACCGGCCTGACCAGGGTGCTTGAGGCCGAAGGCTTCAGCATATACACCCATGCCAGGGTGCCGGCCAATGACGGGGGGATATGCCTCGGCCAGGCCGTCTGCGCCGGGCTGAGACATCTCGGCCTAAAAGGGGCATTTGAGGGCAGCAATGAAATATATGGATGAATACCGGGACAGGGACGTAGCAAAGGCCCTCTCCGAAAAGATCCGGGAGGTTTCGCAACGACCGGTCCGGTTCATGGAGATCTGCGGGACCCATACCATGGCCATTTTCAGGCACGGGATCCGCAGTCTTCTGCCGGAGCACATCCAATTGGTCTCAGGACCCGGATGTCCGGTCTGCGTGACGGCCATGGAGGAGATAGACAGGGCGGTCAAACTGGCACGGATTCCCGGAGTCCTGGTGACCACCTTCGGAGATATGCTCAGGGTTCCCGGAAGCGCATCCTCCCTGAAAAATGAACAGGCCAATGGCGCCGCGGTCAAGATGGTGTATTCCACCATCGATGCCCTCAGACTTGCGATCGACACCCCCGATCGTGAGGTGGTGTTCTTGGGGATAGGTTTTGAGACGACGGCGCCCACGGTTGCCGCTGCCATCAAGACGGCTCATGAACAGGGGCAACAGAACTTCTCGGTGCTTTCCGCTCACAAGCTCCTCCCTCCGGCCATGGATGCGCTCCTGTCGGCTGGGAACCTTGCCATAGACGGCTTTATCTGCCCCGGCCATGTCACCACCATTATCGGCACCGCCTCTTATGAAAAGGTGGCGGATCGATATCATATCCCGTGCGTGGTGACCGGATTTGAACCGGTGGATATCCTGGAGGGGGTCCTCATGCTGGTGAAACAGGTGGAGGAGCAAAGGGCAACGGTCCAGATCCAGTACGGCCGCGGGGCGAGCCAGGAAGGAAATCAGGCGGCCCTCCACCTGATGGATGAGGTGTTCGAACCCTGTGATTCCCCGTGGCGGGGCCTGGGCAACATACCCCGAAGCGGTCTGGCGATTCGAAAGCGCTATTCGCTCTACGACGCCCGAAGCCGATTCGACATCGCAGTGCCGCCGGCCAGCGAACCCGCGGGATGTCGTTGCGCGGAAATCCTGAGGGGTGCGGTCCGACCTACGGATTGCAGGCTCTTCCGAAAGGCCTGTACCCCTCGTACGCCGATCGGTCCCTGCATGGTTTCCAGCGAGGGGACATGCGCGGCCTATTTCAAATACCATGACGACGACCAAGAAGGATGAACTTTCCCTTGTTTGAGAGACTCAGCCTTTCAGATCCCCGACAGAAACGCCGCGGCATGTTGAGGGCGGCCTCCAGCACGCGGCCTGCGATCCGGCGGGTGGAGGAGAAGGGGATGCGGGCGGTGGTCAAGGATTTCAGCGCCAACAGATATCTTTTCAGGAAT
>Ga0116196_1000179_pt1 | contig 9982 bp, 8 predicted proteins | sample ZodSprso05mmetaG_FD_97002 | JGI IMG/M metagenome (GOLD analysis project Ga0116196, IMG submission 97002) | Hot spring sediment microbial communities from Zodletone spring, Oklahoma to study Microbial Dark Matter (Phase II) - Zodletone Spring... ... | reverse complement strand
TGGAGGGATTCCTGGGCAGCTTTCCGGGAGGAGCCCTGATCATTTCCCATGACCGGGCCTTCCTGGACCAGGTTACCAACCGCACCATTGAACTTTCGCTTGGGAAACTGTACGACTACCGGGTCCCCTATACCAAATATACCGTGCTGAAGGAGGAGCGTATTACCCACCAGCGGGCGGCCTATGAAAACCAGCAGAAAATGATCCAGGACGCCGAAGAATTCATCAGCAGGTTCAGGTATAAAGCGACCAAGGCCGTCCAGGTACAGTCACGGATCAAACAGCTGGATAAACTGGACCGGCTCGAGGTGGAGCAGGAAGACAACCGGGTGATGAACCTGAAATTTCCCCCTGCCAGGCGGTCCGGCACCATCGTATTTGAGGCTGTGGGACTGGGAAAGCGATTCGGGGAACTGGTGGTGCTTGAGGAGGTGAACCTGATGATCCAGCGGGGCGACAAGGTTGCGTTCGTGGGAAGGAACGGCGAGGGGAAGACCACCCTTTCCAGGATCCTGGTGGGCGAACTGGACCATACGGGAAAGCTGAAAAGGGGTCACAATGTGGAAATGGGATATTTTGCCCAGAACCAGGATGAGATCATGGACGGGAACCTGACCGTGATGGAGACAGTCGACCGTGTGGCGGTGGGGGAGATCCGGACCAGGATCCGGGATATCCTGGGGGCATTTCTTTTCAGCGGGGAGGATGTGGACAAGAAGGTGAAGGTGCTTTCCGGGGGTGAACGCTCCAGGCTGGCTATGGCCAGGATGTTGCTGCAGCCCTTCAACCTGCTGATCCTGGATGAACCTACCAACCACCTGGATATGCATTCCAAGGACATTCTGAAAAATGCATTGCTGGCTTACGATGGTACGCTTATTGTGGTTTCCCACGACAGGGAATTCCTGGACGGACTGGTCGACAAGGTCTATGAATTCAGGGACCATTCCGTCAGGGAGCATCTGGGCGGGATCTATGATTTTCTCAGGCGGCGCAGGGTCAGTTCCCTCAGGGAGATTGAACGGAAGCAGCCGCAGGAAACAGGGACGGTCACCGGTAAGAAGAGTCAGCGGACCGGGTATGAAGCGCGGAAGGAGCAGGAGAAAAAGATCAGGAAGGTGTCCAGGCGGGTCAAGATTCTCGAGCAGGAAATTGAGGAAATTGAGGCCGGTATGGCTGCCATGGACAAACTGCTCGTTGACCCTGCCAATGTAACCGGCATGCACGTATACGAAGATTATGAAAAGCTCAGGGCCAGGCATGACCAGACCCTGGAAGAGTGGGAAAAGCAGACCATCCTGCTGGAAAGGATGAAGGGATAAGGAATTTGACTAATTTTGAGGAATATGGGAAGAATGAAATTGAGGGTCACAGGCATCATGGCAGTCATTGTCCTGCTGGGAGGTTGCGGTACCACGAAACAGACTGCTCCCACAGCATCCGCCGAATACCTGGCGGCATTGTACAATCCCAGTGAGCTCTCCCTCCATCCCGATTACTCCCTGTTCCATGAAAGCGACCGTTCTTCCATGCTTTACATCAGGGCTTATCCCGGTGAACTGCGGTTCAGCCAGACCAACGAGCAGGCGGAATACAGGGCCCTGGTGGGATTCCATTACAGATTGATCGAGCTGAATCCGGCAAGCATGGAGGGAGTGCTTGTGGATTCCGCCTCGGTAACCTATAAACTGCTGAAGCAGGACGAAGGCCGCCCTGCTTTCTTCGGCTCCATCCCCATCCCTGCCAGGTCCGGTTACCGCTACCTGCTGAGGGTTGAGGCGCGGGACCTTCAGCGGGGAAGCATCGGCCTGGATTACCTGTATGTGGATAAAACCAATCTCTACGGTGCGCAGAATTTCAAGGTGATCTCCCTTGCGTCGGGTTACCCCAAATTCATGAATTTTTTTCTGCCGGGAGAGAAGTTCAATCTCCGCTACCGGGATCCTTCCGTCGACACGGTTTATTTGGATTATTACCGCTCGCAAAGCGAATTACCCCGTCCCCCCGTGACGGCAAGCGTGGATTACACCATGGATCATTCTGCCGATACGAGCTTTGTGTATCCGCTGGTCGATAGTGTTCATTTCGACCTGGTCCGGGATGGGATGTATTTTTTCCGGGTAGACCCCGAAAAAGATGAAGGACTCACCCTTTTCAATTTCGGCGGGTCATTCCCCGAGGTGAAAACACCCACCGAACTGATGGAACCCATTTTTTACCTGGCCACACTGGCGGAATACAGGGACCTCAGAAGGGAATCGAACCGGAAGCTGGCCGTGGATGATTTCTGGCTGAAGCGGGGGAACAGCGTAGAAAGGTCCAGGGAACTGATCCGGGTATACTATAACCGGGTGGTCTATTCCAACCTCTATTTCACATCCAACAAGGAAGGATGGAAAACCGACCGGGGGATGATCTTTATCCTGTTCGGTCCCCCCGCCAGGATCCGGATGACGGGTAACGGTGAACGCTGGTACTATTATGAGCGAAGGAAAAGCAAAGCGGTGGAATTCCGTTTCGACCGGAAGCCCAATGTGTATTCCTACGACCACATGGTATGGGCGCGGACACCCGAATCGCAGGTCCTCTGGAACGAGGCGATCCGGTCATGGAGGAACGGCAGGGTTTACTCACCAGGATCCTGACATGGCAAAGCGCGACAGTCTCATATTCGGAATCCATCCGGTGCTGGAAGCGCTGGATTCAGGCAGGGAACTGGACAAGGTGCTCGTGAGGCGCGACGCCGGTTCCGTTCAGATCAAACAGCTTCTTGATCAGCTGCGCCTGCATGAGATCCCCGTTCAACGGGTTCCCCTGGAAAAACTCAACAGCATTACCTACAAGAACCACCAGGGTGTGGTTGCCTACCTTTCTGAGATTTCCTACAGCAATATCACCACTTTGCTCCCTTCCGTCTATGAAGCAGGGGAAGATCCCCTGATCGTGTTGCTCGACGGTGTGTCCGATGTGCGGAATTTCGGAGCCATTGCCCGGAGTGCGGAATGCGCCGGGGCGCATGCCATCGTGATTCCGGCAGCCGGAAGCGCCCGGATCAATGCAGATGCCGTTAAGGCCTCGGCCGGCGCCCTTCACCGGATTCCTGTTTGCCGCCACGGGGATCTGGCATCCATCTCCCGTTTTCTTCAGGAGAGCGGATTGCGGCTTTTTGCGGCCACCGAAAGGGCGGAGAAAAGCTGTTTTGAAACGGATATGAAGGGTCCGGCCGGAATTATCCTGGGTTCCGAGGAGCGGGGAATTGCCGCAGCGCTTCTGCGGATGGCGGACCTGCATGTATCCATCCCCCTGAAAGGGCATATTTCATCGCTGAATGTGTCCGTGGCTGCCGGGATCCTGCTCTTCGAAGTGATCCGCCAGCGCAGCATTATTCCAGGGGCAGCTGCCGGTTGAAGCTCTCCTCAAGGGAAATGAAGGTCTCCGTCCGCGCGATCCCCGGGATGGATTGTACCTTATCCACCAGCAGGTGTTTCAGGTCCTCATTATCCCTGGTAAATAACTTGATGAAAATGGAATATCCGCCAGTAATATAATGGCACTGCGTAATTTCGGGAATCTCCCTCAGGCGGGCAACCACTTCCGGATAGAGACTGGCACTGTCCAGGAATATACCCACGTAGGCACAGGTATGAAACCCCATTTTTTTCGGGCTCAGAATGAATTCCGACCCTGTGATCACCCCCAGTTTGGTCAGCCGCTGAATGCGCTGATGAACGGCTGCCCCGGATACCTTGCATTCCCGGGCTACCTCCAGGTAAGGGATCCTTGCATTTTTTGTGATCAGTGACAGGATCTTCCGGTCCAGGTCGTCGATTTGATGTGTGTCTTCCATGTGTGACAGTGGGCTAAGTGAATGAGTCGTCTAAAATAGTTACAATCTGAAAGATAATCACAGATTAATCATGTGATTTTAAACATATTCTCCGGTGATTGCTTTCAATTAGCCTGCCCCAGCTTCCTGAAATCATCCCCGGTGGGATTCTGGAAGACCCGGAGATCAAATTCCGGCATAATGGCAAGGATGTGGTCAAATATGTCAGCCTGAACCGCTTCATACTTGGCCCATTCCTGCTCCTTCGAGAATACGTAGATTTCCAGGGGAAGTCCTGTCTCAGTGGGTTGGAGGTGCCTCACCAGGAAGGTCATATCATCGTGTATCTGGGGGTGATTGTGCAGGTAGTTTTCAAGGTATTTCCTGAATGTTCCCAGGTTGGTCATCCTCCTGCCGTTGGTCACCGTGGTCATATCCAGGTCCAGGGATGCGTTGTACGCTTCGATCTCTTTTTCCTTTTGGTTGATATAATCTTTGAGCACGTAATATTTCCTGAATTTTTCAATCTGGTCCCCGGTCAGGAACGAGACACTCTTCATGTCGATATTGACGGACCTTTTGATCCTTCTTCCCCCCGATTCTTCCATGCCCTTCCAGTTGCTGAAGGATTCGGAGACCATCGCGTAGGTGGGGATGGTGGAGATGGTCTTGTCCCAGTTCTGGACCTTTACCGTGTTCAGGCTGATGTCGATGACGGTCCCGTCGGCACCATACCTGGACATGGTGATCCAGTCACCCACCGATACCATCTTGTTGCCCGAGAGCTGGATGGACGCCACAAAGCCCAGAATGGTATCTTTGAATACCAGCAACAGCACGGCTGCGACCGCGCCAAGGCCTGCAATCAGGGTCATCGGCGCTTTTCCGCTGAAGATGGAAATGACCAGGATGAGCGCAAGGAAATAGAGGAGGATCTTCACCACCTGCACATAACCCTTGATGTTCCTTCCCTTGGAAATGGGCAGTGTGTTGTAGATCTCATGCAATGCATTGATCACGGAATCAAACACCAGCAGGATCAGGATGACCATGTAGGACTGGACCACGTTCCCCAGGAAAGTGACCAGTCTGGGGGCCTCGAAGATATACTGGAGGGAATAAAAAACGATCAGGGCGGGGGCAATGTGCGCCAGCCGGTTGAATACCCTTCTTTGAACAAATATGTCATCCCAGTGGGTCTTCGATTTCCGGGCAATTCGCGTAATGGAGGCAACGATGATCTTCCTGATGACGTAATCAGCCAGCAGGGCCAGTCCCGCCGTGACCAGGATCACCGTGCCATTCTCCAGGACGATGGCCAGATTTTCAGATAATCCGGCCCTGACAAGCAGTTCCTGGTATGCAATAATCCACTTTTCGATCACGGGGCGCTGAATAATGATTATCTTGCAAAATTAGAAATTTAATTCTCCAAAAAAACTGACATGATTCGCTCAGCTGTTTATTTCCTGTCGGTAATTCTCCTTACATTTTTCCAACCCTTGCTTTCTCAGACATTTGATGACTGGTTTACGGAAGGAGTGATGCGTGTGGACCTGGTGTTTACAGGTACGGCCGAAACGACAGACTATGCATTTTCAGGGATCAGAAAGGAGCTGTACTACAGCGGCCCCAGGCGCACACTGATGGATCCTTTTGATTACGGTGACCATCAATTCCTGGTCAGGGATGCGGTCAGCGGGACGTTGATCTTCAGGCATACCTATTGCACACTCTTCCGGGAATGGCAGACCACCAGTGAGGCCGATACCCTGAAAAAAGCCTTCCCCCATGTGATCCGGTTCCCCTGGCCGAAAGGCCGGGTGATCCTGGAGATCCATGACCGCGATGATGCGGGGATTTTCCAGTGTGCATGGACAGGCATCCTGGATCCATCGACGCTCTATGCAGATCCCGGCCATTCACAGCCTTTTGAAGCCGTTGACCTGGAGATAAACGGTCCCCCCGGGGAAAAGGTGGATATCCTGTTCCTTGCCGAAGGATACGGAGCAGAGGAAATGGACAAGTTTATTGCGGATGCCGGCAGGTCTGCGGATTATATTTTTTCGGAGGAGCCTTTTAAAAGTCACAGAAAAGCATTCAATATCCGGGCCGTGAAATCGGTCAGCCAGGATTCGGGTACGGATATCCCGGGTCAGGGGATCTGGAAGAACACCATCCTGAACTCCAGTTTTTACACCTTCGGACTTGAGCGCTACATGACCACACTCGACTTCCGCTCAGTGTGTGATGTGGCATCCAACGCCCATTACGACCAGATCTATATCCTGGTAAACACTCCCAAATATGGCGGGGGAGGGATTTACAACCATTACAGCATTTCCTCGGCGGATAATGAAAAATCCAGGGAAGTGCTGATCCATGAGTTCGGTCACGCCTTCGCAGGGCTCGGGGATGAATATTACACTTCTGCAGTGGCGTACAATGATTATTTCAATCTGCAGGCGGAGCCCTGGAACCCGAACCTGACCACCCTGGTTGATTTTTCCTCCAAATGGAAAGACATGGTCCGGGAGCGCACCCCGGTGCCCACTCCGCCCCTGGACAAATACAGGAAGACCGTCGGGGTCTATGAAGGCGGAGGCTACGTATCCAAAGGGATATACCGGCCCATGATCGATTGCAGGATGCATTCCAACGACGCCACCTTCTGCCCGGTATGCAGTAGGGCCATCGAACGGATGATCAGGCGCCATACCGGCGGCTAGCCCGCTTTTTTATCACAGTTGAAGGTCAGAGGTATAACTTAATGTTTATATTTGTTGATCAGCAAATATAACTCGCAATTGGTGAAACGGTTATCGGATGATGAAATACTTGCTGGAATTAAGAAACGGGATAACCGCGTTCTCCAATATGTGTATAAAAACTCCTTCAACCCGGTCAAACAACTGATCCTGAACAATGCTGGTTCAGAGAATGATGCAGAAGATATCTTTCAGGAAGCGCTGATCATTATTTTCCGCAAACTGAAAGAGAATTCGGGACTGGACCTGAGTGCAAGCTTCGGTACCTACATCTATTCCATCTCCCGTTTGCTCTGGCTGAAGCATCTCCGTGAGATCAGGAAGATCGAGATCGATCCGCTGAACCGGGATATGGAGGAACGCATTGAGTTTGAAGAGCCCTCACCGGTCCAGGACAAGGATCTCAGGATGGCCATCTACCAGCGTACGCTGTCCATCATTCCTGAGGACTGCCAGAAGATCCTGCGGCTCACAGCACAGGATATCTCTTCCAGGGAAATCGCCCGTCAGCTTGGATTCAGGAGCGAAGGGTACGTGCGCAAACGCCGGCACTTCTGCAAGGAATACCTGGTGGGTAAGATCAAAGAGGATGCAGATTACCGGGCCATGTTCGAAGAATAGGCCCGGGTGTTACAAAAAGCCGCACCGTTATGAACCGATGCGGCTTTTCAAACATTGCTTTTTACCCGCCGGGCTATTTTTTCAGAACTTTTTTAAGAACCGTCTCCTTGTCCAGTTTCTTCAGGCAGAAGAACCAGTCCAGGCAATGCACATCCGGGTCTTTGGAGTCCATCCGTTCCTTGGCAGTACCGCATGAACCGGCTGTCGGAACAATGACGTCATCTCCCGGGCGCCAGTCCGCCGGCGTCGCAATGTTGAACGCGTCGGCTGTCTGAAGTGCGATCAGCACCCTGTAAAGCTCGTCGAAGTTCCTGCCCAGGCTCAGTGGGTAGTAGATAATGGTACGGATAATCCCCTTGGGATCCACGTAAAATACGGCCCTGACCGCCTTGGTGGTGTCCTCATTGGGCTGGATCATGCCGTATTTGCGGGCAACGTCCATCTTGATATCCTCGATCAGCGGGAAGTTCACCTCAATATCCTTCATCCCCTTGTATTCGATCTTCTCCTTGATGGTACGCAGCCATGCAATATGGCTGTAAAGCCCGTCCACGGAAAGTCCCACCAGTTTGCAGTTCGCTTCATTGAATTGCTTCTCCAGGGAAGCGAAAGCCATGAATTCGGATGTGCAGACCGGGGTGAAATCCGCAGGGTGACTGAAAAGGATGGCCCAGCTACCCTTATAATCTGACGGGAAATTGATATTGCCCTGGGTGGTTACCGCCTTGAATTCCGGAGCGGGATCACCGATCCTCGGCATTGAGAAAACTGTTTGTTCGTCCATAATTGTGAATTTTCAGAATGTATAAATATTTGTTAGTAATTGAAATCCAGTCCCTTCGCCACTTTTTCCGCCAGTTCCTTATCAGCCCTGCGGAAATGATCCAGCTGGCGCCGAATGATCTCGTCTCTCTTTGGTCCGCTGATACCTTTCATGGAGCCAACGATGTTGATGACCGTATGCTCCCTTTCATCCTCGGTCATTACCTTGCGGAACAGGTCTCCCGGCTGCGTGAAGTGATCGTCATCATGCTCGTTCCTGTCGTAAGAATCGGCCATATCACTGTCCAGCCTGAATGCAGGTTCCTTATAGGATCTGTCGGCTTCGATGTCATCAAAACTGTTGGGGTAATAGTTGGGATTGTCACCCTGGTTCCCATCCACCTGCATCATTCCGTCCCGCTGATAGTTGTGGACCGGAGCGACCGGCCGGTTCACCGGGATCTGTTCATAGTTGGCCCCCAGCCTGTAGCGGTGGGCATCCGGATAGGCTGAAATACGTCCCTGCAGCAGCTTGTCCGGAGAGAGGCCGATCCCGTCGATCACATGGGAAGGAGCAAAGGCTGCCTGCTCCACATCCGCAAAATAGTTGCGGGGAAGTTCATTCAGTTCCATCACACCCACCTCGGTCAGGGGATAATCCGAATGCGGCCAGACCTTGGTGATATCGAAGGGATTCCACCTGAATTTTGCGGCCTGTTCATCGGTCATCACCTGGATCTTGAGCGACCATTTTGGGAAATCTCCCTTTTCAATGGCAGCAACCAGGTCGCGCTGTGCATAATCCGGGTCCTTACCCCTGAGTTCTTCTGCCCGGGCCCCAGTGAGCCCCCTGTTTCCCTGCATGGTCTTGAAGTGGAACTTCACCCATACCCGCTCGTTTTTTGCATTGATCATGGAGAAGGTATGGCTCCCGTATCCGTTCATGTGGCGGTAACCGTCAGGTGTACCCCTGTTGCTGAAGAGGATCATCACCTGGTGCAGACTTTCAGGATTCAGGCTCCAGTAGTCCCACAACATGTTGGCACTTTTCAGGTTTGTTTTGGGATCCCGTTTCTGGGTATGGATGAAATCCGGGAATTTCTTGGGATCCTTGATAAAGAATACGGGGGTGTTGTTCCCCACCAGGTCCCAGTTCCCGTCCCCGGTATAAAATTTCACGGCGAATCCCCTCGGATCCCTTTCCGTATCTGCACTTCCCCTTTCACCTCCCACTGTGGAGAATCTTACGAAAACCCGGCATTCATTTCCCACCTTGCTGAACAATTTGGCCTTTGTGTAGCGGGTAATGTCACCGGTGACCCGGAAAGTCCCGAAAGCACCGGTTCCCTTCGCATGGACCACCCTTTCGGGTATCCTTTCGCGGTTGAAGTGAGCCAGTTTCTCATGCAGGAAGTGATCCTGGAGCAGGATGGGCCCCCTCCTTCCTGCGGTCAGGCTGTCCTCGACTTCAAAGTAAGGTCTGCCTGATGCGGTGGTCAGTTTCTTTTTCTTCTTTTCACTCATGGTTCAAAATTTTATCAGGTTAGCTACGCTGTATTTCGTTTGTTTCGATGGTTTACTTATGCTTCACTGTTTTACTTAGGTTTTACTGGGTTACTTGTGCTTTACGGGTTTACTTTGGTTTTACTGGTTTACTTGTGCTTCACTGGTTTACTTGTGCTTCACTGGTTCACTTGTGCTTCACTGGTTCACTTAGGTTTTACGGGTTTACTTGTGCTTTACGGGTTTACTTTGGTTTTACTGGTTTACTTGTGCTTCACTTTTTTCCCACGAACTTTCCGTTGATCTGAAGCCGGATCTCCTCCACACGAAAACCGGGGATCTCTTTCTTTTTGAAATAATCTTTCAGAACCAGATCCAATTCCTGGTCCACATAATCTTCGATCTCTTCCGATTCGGTGCAGTACAGGTGGTGATGTTTTTCCGTAAGCGCATCGTACCTCATCACATCTTTTTCTGTCTTGACCCTGCTCAGCAGCTGATT
>Ga0116196_1000178_pt1 | contig 9991 bp, 10 predicted proteins | sample ZodSprso05mmetaG_FD_97002 | JGI IMG/M metagenome (GOLD analysis project Ga0116196, IMG submission 97002) | Hot spring sediment microbial communities from Zodletone spring, Oklahoma to study Microbial Dark Matter (Phase II) - Zodletone Spring... ... | reverse complement strand
AGGATCAGGAATGAAAACAGCGTTCTCATCATGTGAGGTTGTTTGGTTTCTATCTAAGGACAAACTACCCGGTCAGAAGTTGCATCCGGGACGATTAATCCTCCCTTTGAAGCCGGGTTGAGAATGAGAGCAGGCGCGATCTGAAACGGATCCCCGCAATATCTCCATCCTCATCTTTCTGTGCCAGGAGGGACAGATCGGCGCCCGTGAGCCTGTTGATGCCTCTGATCCCTGAATTGGCGATGGTCCACAAAGAGATCTCGTTTTCCTCGGTGAAATCTTCGAACATCTGTTGCAGGTCTATGGAGGAAAGCTGTTGAATGGAAAGACCCGTCATATGGACCGACCCGGCAGGCAATGCAAGGGGTGTGATCCTGTCGAAAACACCTTCATCCATGATACCCGGAGCCGGATAATCCAGGACCGCGATCCGGATGCGCTCCTGCAGTTCTCTTTCTCTTCCGGCCAGGTTGACCGAGTCCCCGGGTCCGGTCAGAAGAATGCTTTCTTTTTCAAAAGGCCCTGCCGCATTTTTTTCCCCCGAATCTTTTCCTGTCAGCTCGGGAGGGTCCGGGTTTTTTTTGATGGATAAAGTGACCGGCTCACTCGCCAGCATCTCATTTTCAGGGATCACCGGAGCAAATGATTCCATTCCCGGATCGTCCGTTACCCCTTCTCCTTCAGGAACATATTCCCGGAGCTCCGATTCCAGCAAAGGGGTCTGACCGGGAAAAACCGGGCTGATCTTTGTCAGGGTGATCAGCAATGCAATGGCCGCCGCGGCAGAAATGACACTCACCCAGAGTACCCTCCGGGAGATAGGTTGATGCTTTTTCAAAGCGTGTTTTCCCGGAAATTCCACCCGGGGCGGAACGAGCTTTGTCTTTTTCCACGCAAGCCATGCTTGTCTTTTCGCGTCATCCGCTCCCAGCAGGGATTCATGGCTCTTCTCCTGTTCGGGCGAAAGATCGCCTTCCAGCCGGGCGATGGATAAAAGCTCAAAGTTCTCATTCGAAATTTCCTCTCCCGCAGCCGGAATGTTTTTCTTCAGTCTGTCCCGGTCCGGAAAGGCGATCTCTTCTTCTGAAAGCACCCAGGATTCCAGACCTTCCGCCGGTCCCCCGCAATCGGGATTGAGCAACAGAAAATCACGGAGCATTTGCTGTTCTCCGGCAGACAGCCTTCCTTCCGCCAGATCAAGCAGGAAGGCTTCATAATTATTTCTGTGTATCTCCCGCATCATATGACCCTTTCCAAACTTCCAATATATTGCTTCAGGAAAATCCTGGCCCTGTAGATGTAAACCTTCACCTGGGTCTCCGACAAGCCGGTGATCCCGGCGATCTCCCTGTAGGAATAACCTTCGTAATCCCGCAGCATGAGGACCGACCGCTGATCCTCCGGCAGTCTCTTGACGGCTTCCTCCAGCACCTCCCCCAGGTCGGAATAGTGTCCGTTGTGCGACGGTTCTTCCATTTCACTCAGTTCTTCCCCTTGATAACGTTTTTCCTTCCGGATATAATCGATCATGGTATGATAGGCTGCGGTAAAAAGGTAGGTCTTCACTTTCAGGGCGGAGACCGACTCCAGTTTTACCCACAGCTTTTCAAAAACATCCTGTACCACATCCTCTGACATATGCGCATCCCTGAGGTTTTTCAGTACAAACCTGTAAAGATTATCCGCATATGCATCCACTGCTCTGTTATAATCCTCTACCGTCATTTTAGTTAACAGTGTAAGCATTTATAAGACGAAACCGGGGATTGAAAGTTACAGTGAGAAAATAAATAAATGAGAAAAAACTTGACTTTTTCATACCGGGTATTTAATTTTGACTGAACGTTCAGTCATAAAATATGTCGCCCAGGACCAAAGCACAGATCGAAAAGATACGGGATGACCGCAGGAAGCAGATCATGAATGTTGCACTTCACCTGTTTGCCACAGAGGGGTATGCCCACTGTACCATTGCCATGCTCGCTGCCCGGACCGGAATTTCCAAGGGACTGATGTATCATTATTTCAACAGCAAGGAAGCGCTGCTGGAGGCGATCATTGAAGAGGGACTGGACGAGGTCATGAATCTGTTCGATCCCAACCGTGACGGAGTCCTCACTTCCCGCGAGTTCATTGATTTTATCAGGAAAGTTTTCGCTGTCATGCGCAGCGATAAGGAATTCTGGGTACTCTATGTGAGTGTCATCATGCAACCCAGGGTCAAGGAGCATCTGACCGATAAACCCATCATCAGGTCTATCGAACAGTTTTTACAGATTTTGATGGAATATTTTACCAGGAAAGGTTTTGATGATCCCAACCTGGAGGTGCTGACCCTGTCCGCGATGATTGAGGGTCTCGGGATCCTGATGGTCTATACGTATCCCGAAATGAAATTTCCCGATGAGTTACTTGAAAAATATGAGAAAAGGATCATTGAGATGTATCAGTAAACAGGAATTCGCATCCAAACTGCAAACCATGAAAAATAACAGCAACGTGATGAAAATTGTATTTCAGATAACAGCCATCTTATTGATGGGCTTTCTGCCGGGCCCGGCCCCTGCCCAGGGACTCTCGCCCGGGGAAATCGTGAAGAAAGCCAATGACAAGTTTTCGGGAGAAAAGTCCAGCAGGAGTGTGATGTCCATGACCATCGTCAGACCCACGTGGGAAAGGACCATCGGGTTCAAGAGCTGGACCCTGGGCGATGATTACGCACTGACCCTGATCACTGACCCTCCCGGGGAAAGGGGGCAGACCTTCCTGAAAAGAAAGAATGAGATGTGGAACTGGAACCCGACCATCAACCGGTTGATCAAGCTCCCTCCCTCCATGATGTCCCAGGGCTGGATGGGCTCAGATTATACCAATGAGGATATCCTCAACGAATCCTCTGTGGTGGAGGATTATGATCATGAAATGATGGGAGAGGAATTTGTCCTTGACCGCCTCTGTTATAAGATCAGACTGACGGCCAAAGAGGATGCGGCAGTGATCTGGGGCCATCAGGTGCGCTGGATCGATAAAGCTGATTTTCTTTTCCTGAAAGCCGAAATGTACGATGTGGATGGCTACCTGGTAAGAACGGAACTCGGCTCGGATTTGAAAATCATGGACGGAAGGCTGATCCCCACCCGTCTTGAGCTGATCCCCGCAGAAGAAGAGGGCCATAAAACCATCGTTGAGATCGAAGAAATAACCTATAACATCGCCATCGACGAATCCTTTTTTTCACAACAGCAGATGAAAAGGGTCCGTTAATGAATGATTTTGACCATTGTCAATCATTAAATTACAAAAAGCATGATTGAAAAAAACATGACGCTTGCATGGAGGAACCTCTGGAGAAACAGGAGGCGCACGCTGATCACAGCTGCATCGGTTTTTTTTGCCGTGCTGTTCGCGGTTGTTATGAGATCCCTTCAACTGGGATCTTATGGGACCATGTTCCGGAATGCCATTGAATCCTATTCGGGATATATCCAGATCCAGCAGGAAGATTACTGGGAGAATAAGACAGTGGATAACACCTTTCCATATGAACCCGGGCTACGGGAGCAGCTTACCTCAGATAAAAACGTGCTGGAAACGATACCCCGGTTCGAATCTTTTGCACTTGCTTCAAGCGGACCGACGACCAGAGGGGTCATGGTCATGGGTATTCATCCTGAAAAAGAACAGCATCTTTCAAAGGTATCCGAGAAGCTTGTGAAATACCGCCTGACCCCGGATGCTGTTCAGGCCATCCGTGCGGAACCGCAAATCCCGGATAAGGTGAAAGAGCTGCTGGACCTTTATGAAAGCCATTCCTATACAGGTACTAAGAGGCTGCAACTGGACCTGAAAATAGATGATGATGATGCGGAGGACCTGATGCCGGTAATCCTTCAGCATGCACGGTTTGACAACGGTCACATCCAGCTGGGAGAACCAGGTGCCTGGGTGGGTGAAAAGCTCTCCCGTTACCTTGGGCTTGAGATCGGAGATTCCATTGTGCTCATCGGCCAGGGTTACCACGCCAGCACAGCAGCGGGTAAATATGCGATCAGGGGCATCGTCAAGATGCCCCTGCCAGATATCGACAACCGGATCGTCTACCTTCCCCTGGATGTCTGCCAGGATCTTTACAACGCAGGTGACAATCTGACCGCCATATCCCTTCATGTGGATGATAACGGCGATAAAGCCGTCAGCGCCACCGTGTCACGGCTGGAGAAAGTCCTCGCCGGTCAGCTCCGTGTGCTGGACTGGAAAGAAATGAATGAAGTGCTTGTATCGCAGCTTGATGCCGATAATAAAAGCGGAATGATCATGATCGGGATCCTTTACCTGGTGATCGCTTTCGGTGTATTCGGAACGGTGCTGATGATGACCGCCGAAAGGAGAAGGGAATTCGGAGTGCTGGTGGCCATCGGTATGCAGAAACGGAAACTGGCTTCGATCGTCACCTCCGAAATTTTCATGATGGGACTTCTCGGGATCCTGGGGGGATGTATGGCGGCCCTTCCGATCATCCTTTACGGGATGGAGCATCCCATAGTTTTCAAGGGAGAATTTGCCAGGATCTGGGAGGATTACGGCTTCGAACCCGTCATGTCCTTCCAGGGAATCGACACCTATTTTCTGTGGCAGGTGGTCATTGTGGCGGTCATGGTCGTCATTGCTCTCGGTCACCCGCTCAGCAAAATCTTCCGTTTAAAAGTTGTGAACGCTCTCAGGGCATAAAATTCAATCAAATGATCTGGAAAACAGCATGGAAAAATGTATGGCGGAACAGGGTTCGCAGCCTGGTGGTCATTGCTTCCGTTACCATCGGGATCTTCGGGGGAGTGTTCGCTGTGGCTGTAATGAACGGGGCCATCGAACAGCGGGTGGATTCCGCCCTGAACAATGAAATATCCCACATCCACATCAACCACCCCGGATTCAGGGACAATTATGACATACATCTGACCATCCCGGATCTGGACAGCGTGATGGGGCAGCTTGACGAAACGGCAGAGGTGAAAGCCGTGTCACCGCGCATCATCATCAGCGGCATGGCAAATACCGCATCCAAAAGTGCGGGCGTTCAGATAGTGGGGATCGATCCCTCCCTGGAGAAATCCGTGGTGGATCTTCATGAGGAGATCATCCCCGGAACCGGTGACTTCTTCGAAACAGCAAGCAGGTATCATCTGGCCTTTATCGGACAGGACCTGGCCAAACAATTGAATATCATCCGGTACGTGATCGATGAGCAAACAATCTCCGAACTCAGGGAAAGCAAAATCCCGGAAGCAACCGTGGAAAAACTTGTCCCGTTCACGGGAGAAAGATTTCACAGTGAAGAAGACTTTGAGAAAGAGGTAAAGGCGGTCCTTGCCCCCGGGGAACTTGAGCAATACGGCCGGCTGATCAGGGAAAAGGCATGGTCCTTCAGTGAGCGGACCAGGATGACGCTTACCTTTTTGGACGGGGACCAGGTGCAGACCGGTGCTGTATTCCGGATCGCGGGGATCTTTGATATCAAGAATACCGTCTTTGAAATGAGCACGGTGATGGTAAAAAAAGACGTGCTGGCGGGACTGGCCGGACTTACGGAAAACGATGCTCACAAGCTGATCATCAGGCTGGAAGACATGGAACAGGCCAAAGCGGTCTCTTCCCTGCTTTCCAAAAAATTCCCGCACCTGGAGGTGCTCGGCTGGAAGGAGATCCAGCCTGATCTGGCCCTGATGACCGACCTGGTTCAGCAGTTCTATGCTGTATTCATGCTGATCATCCTGGCTGCCCTTGCCTTCGGAATCGTCAACACCATGCTGATGGTGGTCCTGGAAAGGACCAAGGAACTGGGAATGCTCACCGCCATCGGCATGAATAAAAAAAGGGTTTTCAGCATGATCATGCTGGAATCTGTGTTTCTCTCGCTGATCGGCGGAGTGGTGGGTATGATCGTAAGCCATGTGCTGGTCCTGTTCACTTCCAGCAGAGGCATCAACTTTTCTCAGTTCGAAGAGGGTTTTGAGGCCATGGGCTATACCTCGCACATTTACCCGGAGATCAACCCAGGCTTCTTCATCACGGTCACCATCCTGATCATCCTTACCGGGATCCTCTCGTCTGTGTATCCCGCCCTGAAGGCCCTGAAACTGGATCCGGCCGAGGCACTGCGAACAGAATAATTCATCCATGAAACCAAATAATCGAAAGCACCATGAAAATACTTGAGATCAAAAACGTCCACAAAATATACAACAGTTCCGAGGTTCAGGTACATGCAGTAAACGGGGTCAACCTTGACTTCGAGAAAGGAGAATTTTCCGCCATCGTGGGTCCCTCCGGTTCGGGCAAAACTACCCTGCTGAATATGATCGGGGGACTGGACAGTCCCACCGAGGGAGAAATCAGGGTGGACCAGACCAACCTCGCCGGGCTCAAATCCTCCCGGCTGATTGATTTCAGAATGCGGCACATCGGATTCGTTTTTCAATCCTATAATCTGATCCCCGTTCTCACCGCCAAGGAAAATGTGGAATTCATCATGAACCTGCAAAAATGGAATAAGCGTGAACGGGACAAACGAACCTATGAATTGCTCGAGGCGGTGGGACTCAAGGACCGTGCGCACAGCAGGCCTTCCAAACTTTCCGGGGGACAACAACAGAGAATTGCGGTGGCCCGGGCACTGGCTTCCAAACCCAAATTCGTGCTGGCGGATGAACCCACAGCAAACCTGGATACAAAATCCTCGGAAAACCTGCTGAACATCATGGAGGAACTGAACCGGGAGGAAGGCATTACTTTCATTTTTTCCACGCATGACCAGCGGGTAATGAAAAAAGCAAGGCGGGTGATCACTTTGGAGGACGGCAGGGTCATTTCCGACGAGTGGAAAAAGAAAAACGGATCCTCCTGATGAAGCAGTCTGCCTTACTAATTTTTGCGGTTATGCTGCTCACTCCTGCAGCTCTGCAGGCACAAAAGGTGACCCTGGGAGGTTATGTTTCAGATATGCAGACTGTTTACAGGATCCCTGACCGGTGGCTCTGGGAGAACAGCCTGCAGAACCGGCTCAACTTCCACTATTATCCATTCGAATGGCTTTCAGGCACGCTCCAGGTACGGAACAGGGTCATTACCGGGAACACCATCCGCCAATTCCCGGGTTATGCCGGGGGGATTGACGCAGACCAGGGATGGCTGGACCTTTCCGTGGTGTCCGGAGGAAACCTGGGTGACAGTGCCGGTTATGTGCTCTCCTCCGCCATAGACCGGTTATGGCTCCAGTTCAGTTTCGGGAACCTGGAGATCAAAGCGGGTCGTCAGCGGATAAACTGGGGACAGACCTTCGTGTGGAATCCCAATGACATATTCAATACGTATTCCTATTTCGATGTGGATTACCCGGAACGTCCGGGCAGCGATGCAGTGCGTATCCAGTACTACACCGGTACTGCCTCGAACCTGGAGCTGGCCGCCAAGCTTGACAGCGCAAACCGCCTGACTGCAGCCGGTTATTTCCGGTTCAATACGCTGGGGTATGATATTCAGTTCCTGGGAGGAGTTTACCGGCAGGAAGATCTGGTCCTGGGTACCGGCTGGAGCGGATCCCTCGGGCAGATCGCCTTTCGGGGAGAACTGAGTTATTTCAGGGACCTGGATCATTTCCGGGATACCTCCGGAAACCTGATAGCTTCAATTGGATTGGATTACTCCTTTCATAATTCTCTCTGGGTCCAGGTGGAAGGACTTTATTCTTCATTTGCAGCGGAACGGGATGTGTACGGCCTGCTCCAGGTCTATTCGGGACAACTGGATGTGAAAAACCTCGGATTCACCCCCTGGTCATTCTTTTCAAGTATTTCATACCCTTTTACCCCGCTGATCAGCGGGGGATTTGCCGCCATCGTTTATCCGGCCTGGAAAGGTTTTTACCTGGGCCCCTCGGTGGATGTGTCCGTTTATTCCAGCCTCGATCTCTCCCTGATCATTCAGTACTTCTCAGCCGAGTTTGATAATCCACTCAGCAACAGTTCCAGAGAAAATTACGCCTTCGGTTTCCTGAGGTTCAAGTGGAGTTTTTGAACCTTGGTAACCACAAATCATCCTTTTACCAAATTGTGAATAACTGGATCGGAAATGGATGGATTTTTCCGGTTAATTAGTGTGTATCAACCGGAAAACACTAATTGAATCGGACCATGGCTGAATATGATTCCGGAAGCAGGTTCTCATCTGCAGAAAACGATCAATACAAGTGGAATAACCGTGTGCTTTTGATCACCGAAGATGAAGAGGTGAACTTTTTTTATCTCAAAGCACTTCTCAGAAAGACAAACGCACGCGTGATCCGTGCAAAGAACGGAAAGGAAGCCGTGGACATCATTGCATCCCACCAGGGCGAGATCGACCTGATCCTGATGGATATCAATATGCCCATTATGGATGGTTACGAAGCCCTGAAGATCATCAAATCCCGCCACCCCGAAATCCCGGTCATCGCGCAGACGGCTTATACCCTTACAGACGACCGTCTCAAATGCCTGAAAGCCGGTTTCACTGATTATATATCAAAACCCATCAACCGCCTGGCATTGCTCAGAATGGTAAATGAGAATCTTTCATGAGAGCTGTTGTTCAGCGGGTTACAGAGGCCGAACTGACCATAAACGGGAAAATGTCACGCCGGATGGGAGGGGGACTCGTGGTGCTTGTGGGTATCGAGGAGTCGGACGGGGAAGGGGATGTTGGATGGCTGAGCGCCAAAATCAGCAAACTCAGGGTTTTTGATGACCCGCAGCAGGTAATGAACCTGTCGGTCCTGGACACCGGAGGTGAAGTAATGATCGTAAGCCAGTTCACACTCCATGCCAGTACCAGGAAAGGGAACCGCCCTTCTTACATCCGGGCGGCAAAGCCCCCTGCGGCCATCCCCATTTATGAAAAATTCATCTCCCGGATGGAACGGGATCTGGGCAGAAGTGTGATTACCGGCGAATTCGGGGCCCATATGCAGGTCCGCCTTATCAACGACGGTCCCGTCACCATCATCATTGATACAAAAATCAGGGAATAATGAACATCCGGGGGATCTTCAGACTGCATCTGAATGGAATCTGATGAAAAAAACAGCCCGGGATTTTGACCGTCATCAACAAAATGATAAATTGAGGGATTCAACCCCCGAAAAATGAAGATCCTTTCCGATTTCGACTTTTCTGTGGACACACAGGATGTGGAACAGAACCTGGAGCAGATCAGGCAGTCTTTGCCGTTAGCGGGAGACAAAGATGTTCTGAAGAAGATTTTCAGCCTGATTGACCTCACCACCCTGAGTGAGCAGGATAATATTGAAAATATTACACGGCTGTGCGAAAAGGTGAACATGCTCACCGAAACTTACCCTTCGGTGCGCGGACCTGCAGCCATTTGCGTCTACCCCGACCTGGTTTCCGTGGTGAAGGAAAACCTGGATAATCCGCTGGTGAATATTGCATCGGTGGGAGGCGGATTCCCTGCATCACAAACCTTTACCAATGTGAAGATCCTGGAAATAGAACAGGCGATCAAGGAGGGAGCCGAGGAAATTGATTATGTGATCCCCGTGGGCAAATTCCTGATGGGTGACCTGGAATATGTCCAGCATGAAATTTCACTCATCAAGGAGCGGATTGGATCGGTCCTGCTCAAGGTGATCCTGGAAACCGGCAGCCTGAAGGATTTCTCCCTGATACGGAAGGCTTCACTGCTGGCCATCATTTCCGGCGCCGATTTTATTAAAACTTCTACTGGAAAGGTCATTCCTGGAGCCACCCCCGAAGCTTTTATCACCATGTGCCACTCGATCCGGGATTATTACAACAGTACGGGTAAGAAGATAGGTATCAAGCCTGCCGGCGGTATTTCGGATACGGAAACTGCGCTGTTATATTATTCCATCGTGAATCAAATCCTGGGGGCGGACTGGCTCAATTCGGAAAGGTTCAGGATCGGGGCAAGCAGGCTT
>Ga0116196_1000176_pt1 | contig 10047 bp, 10 predicted proteins | sample ZodSprso05mmetaG_FD_97002 | JGI IMG/M metagenome (GOLD analysis project Ga0116196, IMG submission 97002) | Hot spring sediment microbial communities from Zodletone spring, Oklahoma to study Microbial Dark Matter (Phase II) - Zodletone Spring... ... | reverse complement strand
TTTGCTTTTATGGGTTATTCTTTGCTCTTTTTAAAGCTTCCAGAAAGTAGTAATCCGCGTAAATGATCGGGACATCCACCTCGGAGTTCCCGGGCCGGTTGCCTGTGCTGTGGTCCAGTAAAAAGCCCCGGTTCTCCCCGTTCGGGGAAAGATACCGGGGTGAAGAGAGGCTTTCCAGGATCTTCATGGCCGCATCCCGGTAACGGTCGCCCTCCGGGGAATAGCCGCTCAGCTCCAGCAGGGCGGAAGCGGTGATGGCCGCTGCAGAGGCATCCCTGGGTTCATCCGGGATCCCCGGCGCATCGTAGTCCCAGTAGGGGACATGATCCTCCGGAAGGTTGGAATGCCCGAGGATGAAGGAAGCGATCTTCTCCGCCCGGTCCAGGAACTCCAGGTCTTCCGTGAACCGGTAGGTCATGGTGAACCCGTAAAGTCCCCATGCCTGTCCCCGTGCCCAGGCAGATTCATCCGAATATCCCTGGTGGGTGACCCGCATGCGGACCGCTCCCGTTCCCGGATCAAAATCCACCACGTGCCAGGAACTGTGATCGGGACGGAAATGGTGCTGCATGGTGGTGCGGGCATGCCGGAGGGCGATGCGGTGGAACAGGGAATCGCCCGTTTCGCGTGTGGCCAGGAAAAGCAGCTCCAGGTTCATCATGTTGTCAATGATCACCGGGAACTTCCAGACATCCTGGTTCCAGTCCCACGACCGGATGCATCCCACCGTATCGTTATAGCGGGTGATCAGGGAGCGGGCCGACCGGATCAGGATCTGCCGGTAGGTGCTGTCGCCCGTCAGCCGGTACCCGTTGCCGTAGCTGCACATCATCCGGAACCCGATGTCATGGTCGGAGGTGTTCCACTGTTGTTGCTCGAGCTTTCCGGTGTATGCACGGGCCAGGGTTTCCCAGCTTGTTTCCCCGGTCAGTTCATACATCTGCCAGAGGCATCCCGGATAGAACCCGCTGCACCAGTCACCTCCTGAAACCAGCATGATCCGGCCCTCCTCATCCAGGCTTCTCGGCAGGAAGGGTTTTTCCCGGTCCGGGCTTTGCGGCATCACATTCATCCTGTCCCGCACATACTGTTCCAGCGTCAGCAGCTGGTCCCCGAGCCGGTCATGGATGAATGATTCCCGGATAAATGCGGGCCCTTCGTTTTCTGGGGCTTTCCGGTTGCCGCAGGATTGAAGATATGCCGTAAGGCAGAGGATGGGAATGAGCGGCAGGATCCCGGGGAGCCTCACATATTTGAGGGATCGAAGGTTTTTCATGGGCTGTATGTATTTCTATGGAATGCATGTATTACATGGGTTGTATGTATTGCATGGGCCGCAGGTTTTTGGGGGATTGTGTCTACAAAACTGTTTACAACTTCATCATCATGATCAAAGAACAGACTCTGGAGACCCTGTATACGATCCATCTCATTTCTGGCAAGTCGGACAAGCAGATCCTCCTCACGCTTAGTCCTGGCAAATCCAACTGTCTTGATTACTTTGTTTTGACGACCTACCTTTTGGATGATTTGGATGCTGATTGAGCCGCTACGATTCTTGTTTTTCCGGATAAACATATACCAAATATAGCTTGCAGCATCCAAATAAACATATACAAAAATGTTTAATGGTTAATTATCATATATTTGCTAAAACAGCGTCGATGTGGCGCACAAAACAGGAAATGAGGCTCTCAATATATATTCCCCTACGATAACTTGGGTAAATTACCTGACCTTCGAGGTTTCGATTCTCAAAAACGCAGGAAGGAAAACAAACACTCCCACAAGGGAGAATACACAGCCAGCAATCGTACCAACGGCAAAGCTGTACCAGAATTCCTGGTCCCTGTTGATCAGGATAAAGGGGATCAGACCCAGAACCGTGGAGACAATGGTGTATTTGATGGGCATAATCTTGTGTCGGAAAGCGGCAACGTACAGATCCATGGGCAGGGCATCCGGTCGCATTTTCTTCAGCGAGTTAAACTCATTGATGATGTAAAGAGCAGAATTCACCGTCAAGCCGCTGGTAAAAATGAAGGCCGCAAAGATCCCGTTATCGAAGCGCAGATCAACCACCGAGAAGGTGATGAAAAGGCCTATAAACGAAACCGGGATCATAAATATGACTACCAGTGGTTTTACCAGTGAGTTGAGCAGTATGGCACATATAAAATAGATGATTAACACAATAATTATAAAAAGCTTCAGCTGACCTTCAATCTCATTGTCGCTGCGCCATCCTCCCCACTGATAGATGGTTGGAGCACTGGAATATCCCAGTGGTTGTTGTTCCTTGATCTCCTCCAGGATCTGGTCCCTGATACGCCAGTGAAGCTGGTTGGGCCCTACAAAATTGTATAATACACTCATCAGGTACTGACCATCCTCCTTCCGGATGGTCTGGTTCGATTTCTGAAAAGATTGCTCTAGGAGGCCACCAACGGATACCAGTTTATCATTCAGCACCTCGGAGCTGTTCATCAGGTTCCAGATATCCTGCGATCGGGCCTTGGTCGAGGAGATGTTGATTTCTTCATAACTCTTCCCGGTAAACAGATTCATACTGACACCTTGTGACGACAGATTGCTCAACCGGTTCAGAACCTCACTGGATGTTACTCCCGAGTACTGCATAACATCCTTTCGGGGTTCCAATTGGTAGGAGAATTCCAGCGGGGTGCGGTTATCAATGCGGGAGGAGATGGTGATATCCTGAAATCGTCCGTTCTCCCTGAGCCGATCAGCCAGCCAGCCAGCCAGTTCATACAATTGTCCCAGGTCGTAGCCTTTCATCTCGATCTTGCTGTCCTGGTAGCCAATGGCACCAAGTACATCATTAGAGAAGGGGCGGTCGCCTTCAAATACATCCCCGTAGCCTATCACCCTCCAGGAGGCGCCTCCCAACAATATGCACTTTTGTACCACCTCATTCTTAATTATCAAGGCGGAATAATCGAACTGATAAGGCTCTTTGAATTCAATGGATATATTAATGTTGCTGCCTATGATATTGGTGGTATAAATATCGATCTCATCAAGGGTGCTCAGAAAAGATTCCAGATCAGAGGTAACCTTGTCGGTCAGCTCCTTCGAAGAACCCATCTCCATTTTCCCGTAAATCCCGATCCTTGATTCCCTGGCTTCTTTTCCTGACCGGCTGTAGTAGAAATAGCCTACCTCTTTTTTTTCAAGGAAAAGGCGAAGCGTACCCCCTAAGGAAATATCGATAACTTTCTTGAGTTTATCGGCATAGAAATCGCTGCCAATGGTTTTGTTGTACCACTGGTGATACCATTGATGTTCTTCCCCGCTCAAGTCCGAACCGACTTCATCAGGGAGATTAAATACGGGTATCCCGAATCCAAGGATCAAAAAGAGGGCAATCCATTTGTTCCTCAACCTGAAGAAACTCCACGAACGTCCAAGGAACCTGAACCACCTTGCAAGCAGATCTCTGCGGCCGGTCCGGAAGCGTTTGTGTTTGGATAGTTTTATGAGGTGGGTCAGAGCAGGAACCAGGAACAGGGCGGTAAACAAGGAGACTGTCAGGGTCACCGCAAAGACAGAAGCGAACCCGCCTAGCTTCAGTTTTACTTCCTCATCCAGAAGAAAGATCACCGATAGTGCTCCGAGAGTAGTCAGGGTAGCAGCCAGCAACGCAGGAAATCCTTTCATGTCTTTTCGGAGCAGCAGGTGGTCCTGCATCACGATGATGTTGTCAATAATGATACCAAATGACACTGTAATTCCAGCGAGGGAATAGAGGTTGATCTGGATCTTAAACAGATAGAAAAACACCACTGAAATGGCCAGTGTGGACAACAGTGAGAAAAAGATCGCGAAAATGTAGCGTGGGGCCCGGCTCACCAGGCTGATGAAAATCAGAAGAATGAAAAAGGAGAGGGCGGTCCTCAGGTAAATATTCCGTAATTCTTCTTTCAGCTTCTCGGTTGTATCAAGCTCTTTCCGGATGGAATATCCAGCCGGGAGATTGCTTCTCAGCTGACTGATTACCTTTTCGGCGGCTTTACCTACCTGAAGGATATTGGCGTCTTTATCGGACAGTACTGATACCCTGAGTGTGGAAAGACCATTTATCCGGAACGCACTAAAATCATAGACGGTTTTCTTGCTGATTTCTGCAAGGTCCTTCAGCCTGACTATATCACCTTCCCGGGTCCTCAGAGTGATTTGATCCAGCTCAAGCATCTCAGCACCCGTTTGAAGATATACCGGTATCAATAGCGATCCCTCCTGAGAAGGACTAAGGGACCTGGCTGAACCCAGATAAGCATCTCCGTAGCTATCCTGTATGGCCTGGTAAACATCATCCATATTCAGGCCCACAGCGTGAAGCAGATCGTAGTCACAGCAGACTTCCCAACGGCTTCGGTTTAGCCCGCTTACCTCCACATCATTGACTCCTTCAACCAGTGCGATGGGTCTTTTTATCTGCTCTTCAATAAAATACTCCATCTCATCTTCCGGTAAGGTCGAAAAAACCGAGTAGGAGAGTATTCGTTCCGATTCGCCGAAAAGAGTCCCACCGCTAAGCTTGAGATCTTTCAGTCCGTCGGGTAGTTTCGGGCGGACCCTTCTTAACACGGATGAGACCTCCATCCGGGCCGCATCCATATTCTTCTCTTCCAAAAACTCAATGGTGATACCCCCTGAATTGGTTTGAGAAAATGTGGAAATCGTCTGTATCCCTGGAAGCGTGCTGCACACCTCGGCCAGAACGGAGGTAACCTCACTTTCCAGGGTAAGGGGTGCTGCATTGTACCAGTTGTAGCTGATCGATATATCGTTGGTTACCCGCTTAGGCTCCAGACCGGTTTTCAGAAACGGCAGCAAAGCTAACCCTGCCACCATCAATGCAATAAAGGCCATCAGTATCCCGTACGATGATTTTTCGAAGAATGAGAATCTATTCTGCTTTCTGTCTGACATTCTGAAAGTATGCAAGCAAATAAATCTCCATCAATTTAGTCAATAAAATTTCTAATAACCAAATTGTCATAATTCACTATCTCATTTCACAAGGATTCTTTCATCTCCCAAAAAACTGAGACGGTTTCAAATTAGAATCATTCTAAATAACTTATAAATATTGAAATAGTTGCTCATATGGGGTAACAAATCAGTGTCGATTTTGATTAAACGGCATAAAACTATTAAAGCCTATGAATTCTTTAAAAATTAATTACCCGCAAGTCCTTGAAGTAAAAACCTCTTTAGGCTACAAAATAATTGCTATCAATAACATTGTATTCCTTGAGGCAAAAGGAAAGTTTACAATTATCCATGTTGACGACCAATCTGAAATTATCACCTATCATCTTCTTAAATGGTATACAGAGAATTTTTCTGAACCATATTTTTTCCGATGCCATTATTCATATTTAATAAATTGCTCTTACGTTAATTGTTATACCTACAAGGAGATTGTAATGAAGGACGGCTCTAAAGTACCGTTGTCAAGGGGTAGATTAAGTATTTTAAAGGAGAATTTGAGCCATATTATTGAAATACAGGCTAATTCATAATAACGATGATCCGAATTGGATTCTTCAGAACTGTAAACTATTCCATATTCATGCCATTCATTCCAATTGTAGTTATTTGGTTCCAAATCCGGCATTTGATTCCAAATTCTTACGATTCATGCTTTAACATATCCTGGCATATATAAAAAATATTTATTTTTAATTGAAGAAAAAGATGCAAAATTATGAAATGAATCTAATAGACTTATAGTATTGTTGCATCTTGAAGTTGTGCTTTTCAATTATGTAATACTTGAGGTTGACCGCAATAACAATCTTGTCTAGAAAATATAGTCCTTGTGCATTTGATATAGCTAAGTGACCAGAATTTGTTATATCTAAAGCGAAAGAAATTCATTAATCTCCTTTTTCATTTCTCATTTATAGAGCCATATGATGGAACTAAAATCCTGGTATATCTTTTATACTACTCCCCGTTCAGAGAAAAAAGCTTATAATACGCTTGTGTCTAGCGGGTATAAGGTATATCTCCCTTTGAAACAAGAGATTCACTATTGGAAGAATCGTCAGAAAAAACTTATTTCAACGCCTCTGTTTCCAAATTACATATTCGTTTGGACTTCTCAAAGCTATATCTATAAAGTCTTACAACTTCCTAAAATTGTTCGCTATATAAGCTGTAGCTCGGTTCCCTCCACAATATCCTCTGAGGAAATAGCCTTGATAAGAAATATGCTTGAATCTGATAACAGCCTTTCCCTCGAAAGGAATAATATATCAGGAAAGAAAGCCAGAATCATTTCTGGACCTTTCAGCGGTAAAGTGGGTATTCTATATGAAAGAAAAGGAAGTAAAAGACTCTTAATACAAATTCGCAATATCCCTTTCAATCTAAGTATTGAGGTCGAGGTGGATCATGTAAGGATTTTAACTTCGGCTTGATCTTCAGAATGAGTATTAAGTGATCTACAGATTAATATACCCTTAGGAAGTTCCCAAGTAAATTAGCCAATGCTAATTGTGAAAAAGAAGAATAAAGCATTGAAGGGAAAAGGGCAGGTGGTCATTTGTCAATGTAAACCCACCACCTGCCCAGGCTCCTTCCAAAATAAAACAGAAAGGAGGTATTATGAAAATGTAAAAATAAAATTCTAAATAGCATTTCAATTCTAACAAACTTAGCATTAAGTTAATTCATGATCAATTATTAATTAAATTACGATGAAAAAGAAAATATCAAAAATAGCTTTTGGAGGAATATTTGTTTTTGCATTATTCTTCAGTATGACATTCCATCTGGAATCCTCAAATTGCCTAACTAAACTTGCAATTAAAAATGCAGAAGCATTGGCTGGCGGTGTATATTGTACTGATATGTGCAAACGCCTTGATGGCGATGTCTGTATACAGTGTACTAGTCCTGGTGCAGTTATTCTAACAAATTACAATGAATATGGAATAGCAAAGCCTGTTGTTTGGTAAGATAATGTAATAAACAACATGCAATAATTCTATTGCATGTTGTTTATTTTAATTTAATAGCATTCTCAAGCTTTTTATTTTCACTATGAATCTACTTTGACAATCCGGATGACAATAAAATTTAAAATCAAAATAGCATTTCAATTTTTACAAACTTAACATTAAGTTAATTCATGCTCAATTATTAACTAAATTACGATGAAAAAGAAAATATCAAAAATAGCTTTTGGAGGAATATTTGTTTTTGCATCATTCTTCAGTATGACATTCCATCTGGAATCCTCAAATTCCCTAACTAAACTTGCAATTAAAAATGCAGAAGCATTGGCTGGCGAAGTTTTATGTGCTGATATGTGCAAACGCCTTGATGGCGATGTCTGTATGTTGTGTACTAATCCTGGTGCAGTTAAACTAATAAATTATAATGAACATGGAAGAACAAGGCCTGTTGTTTGGTAACATAAAGTGATTGTTGGTGTCTCAAAGAAGTATCTATTTGCAAAGTAGTGTTATTGATATCTGGATGGTACGTTTCACTTGAAAATACGAAAAGATAGATTTCATTATCACAAAGCCTTCTGGAAACGTCGGTTGATGTGAAATTCATAACGAAAAAGTGCTCCCATCCAAGAGACGTTTTCACCCTCTCGTTTCACTTGCAAAGATCAAATCACAAAAGTGATTTGTTTTGGCGTTACATCATCAACCGCACAAAGATTGTAGTTGATGTAAACATTTTGGCCAAAATTATGGATGAGTGAAAATTTTAAATCAACCCTAAGGAATTCATAACCTTTTATAAATCTGTTCACTAGGATATTATTTAACTTCAACAAAATCCTTAACGGACATTAGAGTTTAACAGTATTGAAATTAATAGTATGAGAAAACTTGTATTAAAGTTATGCTTCTGGCTATTATTTTGTTTACAAGGGTGCCATCCTAATAATAGTTGGACATTCAAACACGAAATTAGTTTGAAAGGCTCGGAAATTGAATCAAGTCAAATTCTTGACCCAATTGACTTAATAGTATATGATTCATTATTATTTGTCAAGGAGCCTCTTAGAGGAAATAAATGCCTGAAAATCATCAGCTTAAATAATTTCAACTTAATTACTGATGCAGCTTATATAGGTAGGGGAGCAGGTGAATTGACTAACCCTGGCCCAATAGTCATTGACAAAGCAAATAAATTTCTATGGATAAGTGACTGGGGGAAAAATCGTTGCTACAAGTACTTGATAGATAGTTTAATAACAGATACTAAATATAAACCTAGTGAATCATTCAAAATAAATACCAAACTATTACCAATGATGAACGTTTTTAATCATCCCTCAGGAAGTTTAGGATTTTCATGCTATTACCTTCAGGAAAATCTAATTTCCTTTATAGATTTTCAGGGTGAATTAATTGAAAAAAGAGGAATTCCAAATACAGTATTCCCTAATATTTGGGATAATAATGGTTATTCAGATAATCCAATATTGATCCATTATAATCCTTCTCAGAATAAAATTGTTGTGGCTGCAAGATATGAAAATAAAATTGCTGTTATCGATGACCAAGGGAAGATAAGCTTTAAACTTGAAACTTCAATTCAAAAAACGAAAATGAGAACTAGGGAGATAGCTTGGTCAGGAAAGTACTATACATTTTACTCCATTGATTCGGATGAAAATTTTATATACTGCCTTTATATTGGAGGTTATGCTTTTGGTTGGAACAAGAGATCAAAGCTTCCTATAACTAACTATCCTAGTAGACTTATGGTTTTTGATTGGAATGGTGAAAAAAAATATGAAATCCAACTAGATCATGGGATTGTCTTTTCTGCACTTGACGAGAAACGGGAACAGTATATTGGATCCTCTGAAAACGCCGTTAATGGCTTAGTAACATATGACTTATCCTTACTCTATAATTCAATTCGATGAAACATTTAACAATACTAATAATACTACTATCACTATTAAATAGCTGCAAGTTCATAAACAGATATAGGTATTCAAGCGATACTGAAGAAAGGATAATCAAGTGGTATCAAAAGGAAATCATTCTACCGGATAGTATAATACAATTTCATCAAGGTATAAAGAAAAAGATATGCCTTAGAAATATAGCAAATAGTGATGTAAAGGTTTTTTCAATTCTCGGTAATGACTGCCCAACATGTACTATATCACAACTTCTATTTTGGGATAGATTTATTAAAGAATATGAAAAAGGCAGTGGATTTCAACTAGTGTTAGTCTATCCTGGGCCTAATGACTATTTATGCAATATCTTATTAGAAGATCTTGGCATTCAAATCCCGGTCCTTCTCGATGAAAATTGTTTAATTCTTAGTATGAACAACATATTTGAAAATCCTGAATATCATACCTTACTACTTGACAGTGAAAACAAAGTTCAATTATTAGGAGATTTTTCAACTAACAAGGATTTGAAAGTATTATATGTTGAAGAAATTGAAAAACGTCTTATAAGAGATTAAAACAAAATTCAAATAGCAAACAAACAATGTATACTAATTGTTTATCCTGAGTGGTAAATAATGTTTTAACATTTGTAGATTAATGCCAAACTAGTGTTTGGGAAAAAACCAATATTACTGTGTCCTAAGTAGGGTGAAGCTTCAGAAATATTAATACTTTTGACCCATATAATTCTATAAATGATGATACTCGAAATAAAGTCTATTCTGAACATAATGAATGTCCGATTTCTTCTTCTATGTGACTCGTGAAAAACGGAAAATCCCAACCATAGAAATGGCTCGACAATATAATGAACCAATATACTCGATCTAAACTGATTACCTTTAATGAAGATTAGTGCAAATAAAATAAGAATGAGAACATTCTTCACATTATTTATCGTATTTGTGGTTGTCCTTTCAATAATTATTTACATTGGGAAAGTCTATTGGTTATTGTTTCCAATACTTTTTATAACAATAGCAGTATTTTTTATATATAAGACTAAGCGCAAACGTAATTGTGTCAATACTAAAATTCTATATTTAATCTCAATTGTACTAGTATTC
>Ga0116196_1000174_pt1 | contig 10069 bp, 7 predicted proteins | sample ZodSprso05mmetaG_FD_97002 | JGI IMG/M metagenome (GOLD analysis project Ga0116196, IMG submission 97002) | Hot spring sediment microbial communities from Zodletone spring, Oklahoma to study Microbial Dark Matter (Phase II) - Zodletone Spring... ... | reverse complement strand
GGGATGGTTCCGGTCCCTGTTCATGGCACCCACGTGCAGGATCGTGAATTTGTTCCCGGGTTGTGGGGCAAAAGTTGCTGCAAAGTCCGCCTCATCATACCCGTTGGGCAACACCACCGGATCGATCCCGGCCAGTTCCCTGAACCGCTTCGCCATGCTCTTTCCGATCACCAGGACCCTGTCGGCCCCTTTCAGTACAGCCTGTTCGAGCGACCTGTGCTTCCGGTCGGCCCGGCGGGTGAGCCTGAGCTGATCGTAAAAATCTATTTCTGTCCATGGATCCCTGAAATCGGCGATCCAGGGTAAATCGAATTTTTTTCTGAGCTTCTGCGCGATCAGGTGCATGCTGTGGGGGGGACCGGAAGAAATGATGGCGTCCACCGGGTGCTGTCGGAGATACCTGGTCAGGAACCTGGCCGACGGCCGGATCCAGAATTTCCTTGCATCGGGGATGAACAGGTTTCCCCTGATCCAGACCGAGATCCCCTCCTTTTTTCCGGGTTTTTCCTTTTCGTTGAGGAAGCCGGCGTTGATCCGGTCGGAGGGGGACATCCCCAGGAACCGCCTGTAATATCGGTAAGGCTCCCAGATGCGCCTTTTTACCACCTTCACTTCGGGATGCACATCTTCCAACAGCGAAAGGTCGTCCACGGGTGCTTCGGGATTCTCGGGGGCGTATACCACCGGCTGCCAGCCAAAATCAGGAAGATACCGGGTGAGTTTGAGCCACCGCTGCACCCCGGCTCCGCCGCTGGGGGGCCAGTAATAGGTTATGATCAGTACTTTCTTCAAGGCCGTTTGATCCTACAGTTGCTTCAGCAGATTGCTGATATCCACTTTATCCTTGATGATCTGCTTCAATTCCGTGATCTGCACCCTGTCCTGTTCCATGCTGTCCCTGTAACGGACGGTAACCGTATCATCTTTCAGGGTCTGGTGGTCCACGGTGATGCAGTAAGGCGTTCCGATGGCATCCTGCCTGCGGTACCTGCGTCCGATGGAATCCTTTTCCTCGTACTGGCAGTTGAAATCGAACCTGAGTTCCTCAACGATGGTCCTTGCTTTCTCGGGGAGACCGTCCTTCCTGGTTAACGGGAACACGGCCAGCTTGATGGGCGCAAGGAACGGAGGGAGCTTCATGACCACCCTGGAATCGGAAGAGCCGTCCTCTTTGATGAGGTCCTCCTCGTGGTAGGCGGCGGAGATCACATGGAGGAACGTCCTGTCCAGGCCGATGGAAGTTTCCACCACATAGGGCACATAACTTTTGCCTGTTTCCTGGTCGTAATACTGGATCTTTTTCCCTGAAAATTCCTGGTGCCGTCCCAGGTCGTAGTCGGTCCGTGAATGGATCCCTTCCACCTCCTTGAATCCGAAGGGGAACAAGTACTCGATGTCACTGGCCGCATTGGCGTAATGGGCCAGCTTTTCATGGTCATGGAAACGGTATTTGTCATCGCCGAAGCCCAGCGTTCGGAACCATTTGATGCGGACCGATTTCCAGTATTCGAACCATTCCAGTTCTGTCCCCGGGGGTACGAAGAACTGCATCTCCATCTGTTCGAATTCACGCATCCGGAAGATGAACTGCCGGGCCACGATCTCATTCCTGAAAGCCTTTCCCACCTGGGCGATCCCGAAGGGGATCTTCATTCGCCCCGATTTCTGCACATTCAGGTAATTCACGAAGATGCCCTGCGCCGTTTCGGGCCTCAGGTAAATCCTGCTTGTATTTTCAGCGGTGGATCCCAGCTCGGTGGAAAACATCAGGTTGAACTGCCTGACTTCTGTCCAGTTTTTGCTGCCGGAGAGGGGACAGGCGATTTCCTCGTCCGCGATGATCTGTCCCAGCTCCTTCAGGTCTGTTTCGTTCAGGGCTTTCACGAACCGGTCATGCAGTGCATCGTATTTTTCCCTGATGGCAAGCACCCTGGGATTCGTATCCAGGAACATCTGTTCGTCGAACGCATCCCCGAACCGCTTTCTGGCCTTCTCAGCCTCCCGGGTGATCTTCCCTTCATACTTTTCCAGCTGCTCCTCGATTAGCTCATCAGCCCGGTAACGCTTTTTGGAATCCCTGTTGTCGATCAGCGGATCATTGAAGGCATCCAGATGACCGGAAGCTTTCCAGGTGGTGGGGTGCATGAATATGGCGGAATCAAGGCCCACAATATTCTCATGCAGCAGCACCATGGAATCCCACCAGTATTTTTTGATGTTGTTCTTCAGCTCCACCCCGTACTGCCCGTAGTCATAAACGGCAGCGAACCCGTCGTAGATCTCGCTTGACGGGAAGACATAGCCATACTCTTTGCAGTGGGCAACAAGTTTCTTAAAGAGGTCCTCCTGGGCCATACCATGATCTTTTTAAATGCTTAGAGAATCACAAAAGTAACGGAAAAATGCAAATTACTCCCATCGGGTCGTGGTAAGTACCTGTAAAATTTCCCGGGCTGCATTCCCGTTCCCGAAAATGGGAGGGAACGATTTGGGCGGGAACTTCAGGAAGTGGCCGGCGGCTTCGCGGATCCTCTCTGCCGAAGTGCCGGCCAGCCTGCCGTTCCCTGACTGGATGATCTCCACCCACTCTGTTTCCTCGCGCAGCACCACCACCGGTTTTTCCATGAACCAGGCCTCCTTCTGCACCCCCCCGGAATCGGTCAGGATCAATACCGCTCCTGCTTCCAGCTTGATCATGTCCAGGAAGGAGACGGCCGGGATCAGTTTCACCCTGTCGGAAAGCGCATCCCTGCGGAAAAGCTGCTGTGACTCCAGCTTTTCGATCATTGCTACGGTCCTGGGGTGAAGGGGAAGCACTACCGGGATCCCGTGCGCATGGGCAATGCCGTCCAGTGCGCCGAGGATATTTTTCAGGTTACCGGCCACATCGGTATTGGAAGGCCGGTGTATGGTGGCCAGGATAAATGCACAGTCTTCCAGCGCAAGATCCCGGAGTACGGCGGAGTTTTTTTCCGCCGCCTCCCTGAACCGCAGGGTGTTGTCATACATCACATCCCCTGAATGAAACACGCCCTGGTTATCAAAGGTGTAAGGTTCCTTTTCACTGTGTTCGATTCCCTCCCTGGCCAGGTTGACGATGCCTGTTTGTGTGGGTGAAAAGAGCAGCGTGCTCACATGGTCGCAGGTGATCCGGTTGATCTCTTCGGGCATCTGCTTGTTGAAGGAGCGCAGGCCGGCCTCGATGTGGATCACAGGGACGTGAAGCTTGGCCGCAGCCAGTGCACCTGCCAGGGTGGAATTGGTATCGCCGTACACCATCACCCCGTCTGGCCGCTCCTTCAGGATCACCTCCTCGATGCCCTGGATCATCATGCCTGTCTGCATACCGTGGGAGGAGGAGCCTATATCCAGGTTGTAGGCAGGTTCGGGGATCTGCATTTCCCGGAAAAACACGTCCGACATGGAGTCATCGTAATGCTGTCCGGTATGGAGAATGATCTCACTGACTTTACCGGCGAATTCACCTGCGATCGTGCGGCTGAGGGCTGCTGCCTTGATGATCTGGGGCCTGGCCCCGATCACGGAAAGTAACCTGATCATAAGCTCCAAAATTAAGGGATTTGGGGACATTCTATATAGCTTTTCCTATATTTGTCAATTCATCTGGAACGGAATTCATGGAGAAAGTATATGATTTTCTGGTTATTGGAACAGGCCTTGGGGGATTGAGTTTTGCCCTGAAGGTGGCTGAAAAGGGCAGGGTCTGTCTGATCACCAAAACGCAACTGGAGGAAACCAATACCCGGTATGCGCAGGGAGGGATCGCGGCGGTCACCTATGAACCGGACAGCTATGAGAAACATGTAAATGACACCCTGGTGGCGGGAGACGGTCTCTGTGACGAGGAAGTGGTCAGGATGGTTGTCCGTGAGGCTCCCTCCCAAATACGCCGGCTGGTCAAATGGGGAACCAGTTTTGACCGGGAATCCGGCGGGAAGTTTGAACTGGCACGGGAAGGCGGGCATTCGGAACACAGGATCCTGCATCATAAAGACAATACCGGGGAGGAAATCCAGCACACCCTTTCAGGCAGGGTGAGGGAACATCCCAATATCGATCTGCTGGAACGTCATTTTGCGGTGGACCTGATCACCCAGCATCATCTGGGAAAGCTGGTAAAAAGGTACCTCACCGATATCGAGTGTTACGGTGCGTATGTGCTCGACCTGGACTCGGAAAAGGTGATCAAGATCCTTTCCAGGACCACGCTGCTGGCCACGGGCGGAGCGGGACAACTTTATGCCACAACCACCAATCCGGTCATTGCCACGGGAGACGGGGTCGCCATGGTCTACCGGGCAAAGGGCATTGTGGATCATATGGAATTCATCCAGTTCCATCCCACCTCGCTGTACAATCCCGGGGAGTCACCCTCCTACCTCATTACCGAGGCCATGCGCGGTTACGGAGGGATCCTGAAAAACCAGAAGGGGGAAGCGTTCATGAAGAAATACGATGAGCGGGGAAGCCTGGCCCCCAGGGATATTGTGGCAAGGGCCATTGACAATGAGATGAAGACCCACGGGGAAGAGTTCGTTTACCTGGACGTAACCCACAAGGAAGAAAAAGCACTGAAAAAACACTTCCCGAATATTACAAAAAAATGCCAGTCCCTGGGCATCGATATCGCCAGGGATATGATCCCGGTGGTTCCGGCAGCGCACTATCAGTGCGGCGGGATCCGGGTGGATCGGGACGGGGCCACATGGATCAGGCGGTTATATGCGGTGGGAGAGGTTTCCTCTACCGGATTGCACGGTGCCAACCGGCTGGCTTCCAATTCCCTGATCGAGGCCATCGTATTTGCTGACCGGGCGGCCAGGCATGCCATCAGGAGCTTTGTAGCATACCCGATCGTTGAACGCATCCCTGACTGGGATGAGAGCGGGACCACTCACCTGGAGGAGTTGGTGCTTGTTACCCAGAACCTGAAAGAGTTACAGCAGATCATGACCAATTATGTGGGGATTGTCCGGTCCGACCTTCGCCTGGAAAGAGCGGCGGCCAGGCTGGAGATCATCTTCCGGGAAACGGAGGAGCTGTACAAGAAATCACGGGTGTCAAAGCGGATCTGTGAACTGAGGAACCTGATCAACGTGGGCTACCTGGTCATCAAAATGGCCCAGGCCAGGAGAGAAAGCAGGGGACTGCACTACAACATGGATTATCCGCGCCGGGAATTGGCAGAATAGCACCCGCCCTGCCCCGGATCCGCAGCCGCAGACTGACCACCCTGCCGTGAAGCTGAAAGGATGGCTGCCCCCGGGGATCCTTACCTGTCCCAGAACGAACCGTTCACCTCGGGACGGTGGTGGCCGTATGTCTCGCTGATCCGATCCAGGATCGAAAAGATCTCCTCAATATCCAGGGAAGTGAGAAGCTTCAGCCGCATTTCCCTGAAATGGGGGAGTCCCCTGAAGTAGCTGGAAAAATGCCTGCGCATTTCATACACCCCCACGGGTGCTGATTTACATGCAAGTGATTTTGAAAAATGCAGTTTTGCCAGCTCCACCTTCTCCTCCACGGACGGATCCGGCAGCAGCTCTCCGCTGTCCAGGAAATGCCTGGTATGCCCGAACAGCCAGGGTCTTCCCACCGCGGCCCTGCCGATCATGATACCGTCCACGCCGTAGCGGTCAAATGCTTCCTTCGCTTCTGCCGGATGGGTGATGTCCCCGTTCCCGATCACCGGGATGTGCATCCTGGGATTGCGCTTCACCTCACCGATCAGCGTCCAGTCGGCTTTCCCTTTATACATCTGTGCGCGGGTGCGGCCATGAATGGTGATGGCGCTGATACCCTGATCCTGCAGCATTTCGGCAACCTCCACAATGGGTTTGTGCTGCTCGTCCAGTCCCAGCCTGGTCTTCACAGTCACCGGAACCGGTGAAGCGTCCACAATGGCGCGGGTCATTTCCATCATGAGCGGTATGTTGGCAAGCATGCCGGCCCCGGCTCCCCTGGCGGCGATTTTTCTCACCGGGCATCCGAAATTGATATCGATCAGGTCGGGAGCCGACTCGGCCGCCCTGCGGGTGGCCTCCACCATGGATGCGGTGAGATGGCCGTAGAGCTGGATGCCCATGGGTCGTTCGTAATCAAATATCTCCAGTTTTTTTACACTTTTCGCCCCGTTCCTGATCAGGCCATCCGAAGAGATGAATTCGGTGAACATCACATCGGCTCCCGATTTTTTACAGAGATACCGGAAGGAAGGATCGGTGATATCTTCCATGGGGGCCAGGAAAAGCGGCCGGGGACCGAGATCTATGTGGCTGATCTGCATGGTTCAGAAAAACGGTGTAGGAAAAAACGGTTCAAATTGTTTTCTTTGTGCTTCCGGTTCACCGCAAAAGTACAAAATTTTACGGCGGGCGGAAGTTGCAGACAGCCATGGACAAACCAAACGGAGTTCCGGGAAAACAAGCCTTGCTGTCCGGATTAAGACCGGCAGAGAAGTTCCTGTTTTCAGTGATCATCCTTTTTATACTGGGACTGGGCTTTCAGTTTTTCGGGGCATTCATTGCTTCCCAGGTCTACGGATACGGATTCACCGAGATCCTTACCCTGGGCACATTCGATGATCACAGGTACGTAGAGGCTTCCAAACTGATACAGATCCTGGGTTCCATCGGGACCTTCATCATTCCGGCTTTCCTTTTCTCCTATTTGTTTGCGGGGGATATGTTTTCTTATTACAGCTTCAGATCTCCTACCGGAATTCTGCCCGTGATATTAATTGTGGCCATGATGGTCTCGGTGATCCCTTTCATCAACTATGTGGCCGAACTGAATATGCGGATACATTTCCCCGTTGACGCGGTGGACCGGTTCCTGAGGAACCTGGAACTGGATGCGGAAAGGATCATGCGGGCATTTACCGCCACGAGGTCTTTCGGGGGACTGCTCATCAATCTCTTTATGATCGGGATCCTGGCGGCGGTTGGGGAGGAACTGATCTTTCGCGGACTCCTCCAGCGCCTGTTACACGATATGGTGAAAAACATCCATGTGGCGATCTTCATCACCGCCATTCTTTTCAGTGCTTTCCATTTTCAGTTCTTTTCTTTCATGCCCAGGTTCGTACTGGGTATGATCCTGGGCTACCTGATGTTCCTGGGGCGTTCTATCTGGTTTCCCATTATCGCCCATTTCGTGAACAATGCCATGGGGGTGATCTATTACTATTTTAATTACAGGGGAAACGGGGACGACGTTCTGGAGGAGATCGGCACCAGCAGCATGCTGCCCATGGCCGCTGTGATCAGCCTGTTGTTCTTTGTGCTGTTTTTCTTGCTGTGGTTTTACCGGGTACCCTTGCCCGGAAAGACCCGTGCCTAAACGTTGCTCTGGATCCGTGAGGTCTGGAACTGACTGACATTCCCGATCTCGTTTTTGCGGAAGACATATACCAGGCCGTAGTCGGTTGCTTTCTCCCGGCGGAGCTCTTCGGGCAGCTCCCTGAAATTTTCCTCCACTTCGTTCCACAATTGCTGGATCAGGCTGTCCACCACAGTCCGTTTCTCATTCAGCTGTTCCTGTGCGATCTGGCATCGCCGTTTCAGGCTGTTCTGGTAATTGTGATATTCCATGAACTTGTCGAAGTGTACCTTCAGAACGGCGACGGTGGGATTGGTGATGGGACTCATGCCTTTCTGGAGCCTTTGCTTTTCCCCTTCGATCAGTTTTTGCCCCCAGCAGATCAATTCCTCTTCGCTATTGAGGGAGGGGACCTTCCTGTCCTCGTCACTCAGGCCGAAATATTCCAGTGTCTCCGGAACCATGTCACCCCTTGAGATCGCCATATGGATCACCTGGATGAAATGTGAAATGTATATCCGGATCTTTCTCAGACGTTTCTGGTATTCCTTATTCTTGTCCGCCTGGTTGTTCAGGGAATTGCGATGTTCCTGGATGGCCATTTCGAATCCGGGCAGCACCGACTGGATCCTCCTGTAAGAGTGTTGGCTGAATGCCAGTTTAAAAGGAGGAAGGTCCTTCCCCATTTCGCTTGCCGACTTCAGCGCTTTCAGGCGGGCGGAATCCGTGTTGGGTAACCGACGATAGGGCATGTTGGTAAAAATGTTAATAAAAAGTTAAAAAACGGGTTAATCTGTGCGAAGATATGAAATTCTAAATACGATCCAAGATATTCGCAACTTATTTACGCTGTGTAAATGAAAAAGTTACAATTTCCATCGAATTTCGGAGCGTTTTGATGGATTTGAACAGCAAATGGTTTATAATCGTGGAGGGTGCCGTTGTATCACCCTCCGGAAAATGACGTTTGTCAAAATTTGAGATTACCTTCATGAGATAAGCTAATTTTACATACAAACTTAAAACCCATTGATATGTTTCCAAAAGACGTTTACAGGCAAAGAAGAAACAGTCTCCGAGCGATGATGGATGAGGGGATCCTCCTGTTCCCGGGGAATGAAGAGAGCGCGATGAATTACAGGGACAATACCTACCATTACAGACAGGACAGCAGTTTCCTTTATTTCTTCGGGATCAATAAGCCGGGATTTTACGGATGGTGTGATGTGGATTCGGGAGAGGACCGTATTTACGGGGATGATTTCGGTATCGATGACATCATCTGGATGGGGGGACAGCCATCCGTAAAGGAACTGTCCGCGGAAGTGGCGGTGGATCATACCGGGCCGGTGAAGGCACTGAAGGAGGCACTGCGAACGGCACTTCAGTCAGGTCGCAGGGTGCATATTCTCCCCCCCTACAGGGGCGACCATATCGTCACGCTGTCAGCCTTGATGGATGTGGATTGCACTAGGGTCAGGGACCAGGTCTCGGAGGAGCTGATCAGGGCGGTGGTGAAGCTGCGGGCCGCAAAGGACAAATATGAGATCGGAGAGATCGAAAAAGCGCTTGAGGTGGCTGGACAGATGCACACCACGGCCATGAAAATGGCATTTCCCGGGAATTATGAACGGGACCTGGCGGGAACCATCGAAGGCATTGCGCTGGCGAGCGGGGGACCGGTTTCCTTTCCGGTCATCCTGAGCATGGACGGGCAGATCATGCATAACCATTCCCACCACCAGGAACTCGTGCAGGGAAGGATCGTGGTGTGTGATGCAGGGGCGGAGACCCCCATGTGCTATGCCAGTGACATTACCCGGAGCTATCCCGTGGGAGGGAAGTTCAACCTGCAGCAGAAGGAAATCTACGAGATCGTCCTGGAAGCCAATGTAAAAACCATGGAAGCATCCCGTCCGGGAATAACCTATAAGGAGATTCATCTGATGGCGGCCAGGATCATTGCCGGGGGACTGAAAGCTCTGGGGCTCATGAAAGGTGATGTGGATGAGGCGGTCGAGGCGGGCGCCCATGCACTGTTCTTTCCGCACGGACTGGGGCACATGATGGGACTGGATGTGCATGACATGGAGGGATTGGGGGAAAATTACGTGGGGTACGACGACAGGGTGAAAAGAAGCAAACAGTTCGGACTGGCCTATCTCAGGATGGGACGGGAGCTGGAGCCGGGATTTGTGGTGACCAACGAACCGGGCTGTTATTTCATTCCCGAGCTGATCGATATTTGGAAAGGAGAGAAAAGATTGGAGCAGTTCATCAATTATGACAGGCTGAACGCATACCGTAAATTCGGGGGGATCAGGATCGAGGACGATGTGCTGATCACAGCCGGTGGCAGCCGGGTGCTGGGCACTCCCATTCCAAAGACCGTGCAGGAGGTGGAAGCCACCATGGGAAGCTGATTGCGCTACAGGCTGGCTTTGTAGTACTCCCGGTTCAGCCGGGCAATATTGGTCAGGGTGATCCCTTTGGGGCATTCGGCCTCGCAGGCACCTGTGTTGGTGCAGTTACCAAAGCCAAGTTCATCCATTTTGGCGACCATGGCCATGACACGTTTCCTGGCCTCCACTTTGCCCTGGGGCAGCAGGGCAAGGTGAGATATCTTGGCTCCCACGAAAAGCATGGCCGAGGCATTCTTGCAGGCAGCCACACATGCCCCGCAACCGATGCATGCGGCTGCATCCATGGCAAGTTCTGCATTTTCCTT
>Ga0116196_1000171_pt1 | contig 10183 bp, 10 predicted proteins | sample ZodSprso05mmetaG_FD_97002 | JGI IMG/M metagenome (GOLD analysis project Ga0116196, IMG submission 97002) | Hot spring sediment microbial communities from Zodletone spring, Oklahoma to study Microbial Dark Matter (Phase II) - Zodletone Spring... ... | reverse complement strand
GTTGACCCGCCAGGGCTCGAACCTGGACTCTTCTGAACCAAAATCAGACGTGTTGCCAATTACACCACGGGTCAATCGTGGTTGCGAAAACCGGGTGGCAAATATACGAATTATTACGATTACTCTGCAACAATTTCCAGCCCTTCCCCGGTCATTTTCCAGGTTTTACCAGCCATATTCCAATCGGAAAGACGGTTCACGTTGTGAACACCTTCCAGATAGTCCCTGGTCTCACGGTCGAGCACAACCACTTTACCTTCCGGCACCATGACAATGGCTTCCACCCGGGGGAATCTCCATTTCTGTTCCATGTCCACCGAAAAATACGGATCCAGGATGAGTCTGTTGGAGCTTGTTCTGAAATTGTAATCGATGGTGGCTGCGTTCCTTTTTGCCTCGTTCCAGGTCTTGCCTTTGGACTCCTTCTTGATTTCAACTGCAAATGTTGTTCCTTCCGCTTTTTCCAGATCCAGGTTGAGACGCCCGTAATAAGCATCGGCATCTTCCAGCAGAAACCATTTTTCGTCCAGGTCGATGATCGATTCTTCCTTGAGGTAGTCTTCCTGGCTTTCGTTGATCATCACATAGAGTGTATCCGAACCGATCACCAGGTCCTGGGTCAGGGATTCCCTGCCGGAATCGGAATAGTTGCTGGTTTCAAAAGCCACGATCCCGATGATCAGCAGCAGGGATACGATCCACAGGGTCACGGCTCCCACGCCCAGTCCCCTGTTGCTTGTTTTCAGGTTGAAAATCAATTTAACCAGCCCGTATAGCATGGCCGCTATAGGAATGAGGATCAGTAATGTAATGGCTATTACCAGCAGTGTTACTGAAACTGGGTCCGTGAAGGGAAGAAGTAAATCACCCAGGGAAAAATTATGCGATTCGAACGGAAAAACATGTATTCCAACAAAAGGAAGGGTGATCAATCCGATCAGAATCCCGATTCCGCCAATGACGAGAGCGGTACCGATGATGATAAATATTACTTTAATGAACACCAGCAGAATTTTTCCCAGTACCTCGAAAAAATCATTCGATGCCCGGGTTGTTCTCCTGTAAGTTTCAGAACTTTTTGCCCTGGAAACATTCTCTCTTACGTTCTCCTTGACGGTATCGTATTCTTCACGAATTTTTTTTTCCAGGTTGGAAACATTCACTTTCTCGCCCCTCATTTCCAGTTTCTGGGCTGCCGTTTCAGCCCTGGGGAGGACTATCCAAAGGATTACGTAGATCAGGATGGATGCAAATCCCGCGAAAAAGAAAATCACAAAAAGCAGCCGGAAGATCACAGTATCAATGCCGAAATATGCACCCAGTCCGCCGCAAACACCCGCGATCACCGAATTCTCAGGATCCCGGTAGAGCCTTTTGCTGGTGGAGTAGGTTTCATGAAATGACCTTTTTTTACCGGATTCCTCCGCGGTATCGGCAATATCTTCCGGATTGCCCATCACATCAATTACCTCATCAACGATTTCCAGGGTGATCACCTGGTTTTCCTTGGTGATCCTTTCCTGGAACAACTCTGCGATCCTGGATTCGATATCATTGATGATCTCCTTGCTTTCCTGTGCATCTGAAAAATACCTGCCAATGCGGTCCAGGTATGTTTTCAGTTTTTCGTAGGCATCATCATCGATGTGAAAGATGATCCCGCTCAGGTTTATTTTAATTGCTTTCTTCATGGTATATGGCTTTATGAATAGTTCTTGATCGAATTGATTGAATTGATGAGAGCTTCCCAGGATTCATCAAGCTCCTTCAGGTAGGCCCTGCCTTTTTCTGTCAGACTGTAATACTTTCTGGGTGGACCCTGTGTGCTCTCTTCCCACCGGTAGCCGAGCAATCCGGCATTTTTCTGCCTCGTCAGCAGTGGATAAAGGGTACCTTCCACAACGATCAGATCATTTTCCTTCAAGGCATTGATGATGTCAGTGGTATAGAGGTCTTTCTTATCCAGGATAAGTAAGATACAATATTCCAGGATACCCTTTCGCATCTGTGCTTTGGAATTCTCTATCTTCATGTTTGTGTATTTTTATAATACTGTAATATACAGAATACATGTTTATGCAAGCTATATTATGGTTCAAAGATATAGAAAAATATTAATACCATGCAATACATGGTAGTAAAAAATTTAAAAAAATAATGATTTTCCGGATAAAGATGACCGGCTAGGTCTCCATGGATCGGATCTCCCTGCGCAGATTCTCCCAGTGCGACTCATGCATTTTTGCTCCTTCGAGCTCAATGATCCTGCCTGCCAGGATCGCACCCATTTTCCCACAGATTTCAAGGGGATGTCCTTTGATCAGACCGTAAATAAATCCGGATGCATAGAGATCGCCGGCACCGGTTGTATCCAGAGGTCTGGAAGGCCTCACGCCGATCCTTTTCAATTCTCCCCCGGACATGCAGAAAGATCCTTCGGCCCCCAGCTTGATCACCACGATCTCCGTATCCTGCTGGAATCCCATCGCGGCTGATTCAGGCGTATTGTCGGTCAGCGCCATGATCTCCTCTTCATTGGCGAAGAGGATATCCACATACTGATGAATCATGCTATTGAAAAACTCCTGGTTTTTTGCCACCACGTTAAAACTGGCCAGATCCAGGCAGATCTTCAGGTGTGCCTCGGATGCAAGCCTGAGGGCTTTTTCAAGCATTTCCTTGTTCTGTACCAGGTACCCTTCCACGTAGAAGTAATCGTAACCCTCAAAAATATCACGGGTGATATCGTCGGCTGACAGGTCGATGGCCGCGCCCAGGTATGTGGCGAAGGTTCTTTCCGAGTCGGAGGAGATCAGGGCCATGGCCCGCCCCGTTTCACTCATGGTACGAAAAAGAATGGGCTTGATCTTATTGATCTGCATGTCTTTCTTAAAGAACTTGCCCATGTCATCATTTCCGACCGAACCCACAAATCCGGTTTCAATCCCCAGGTGGGCCAGCCCGTGAATGGTATTGGCTGCCGAGCCTCCGGATGCTTTGATTTTCGGCATACCGGCAGTTTCAGCAAAAATAAAGCTCGAAGTGTCCCGGTCCACAAGGGTCATACTGCCCTTGACCAGACCAAAACCATCGAGAATGGAATCACTATCAATCATGGTAATGATGTCCACCAGGGCGTTCCCCATCCCAAGAACCTTAGCCATGTTTCTTAAGTTTCATGCAAACATATAACTATTTAGATATACTGAAACTGATACGTAAATCAGGCGGAAAGGTTTTTTGAAAATAGTGTTGTTTAATTGGTGAAAAGCAGTTAATTTTGCGACGCCTGAAAGGGCATGAAAAAATTCCTCAGTAGCTCAGCTGGTTAGAGCGGCGGACTGTTAATCCGTAGGTCGTAGGTTCGAATCCTACCTGGGGAGCAAAGATTGAAAGGACTTCTCAAAATGGGGCCCGTTTTATTTCCAGCCCCCGGTCCGCGCCCTCCGCTGATTTTTTAGAACCCCCCGAAATTTGGGTATTATTTGTGATTATCAGATTATTGTGTTGATTGATAGTCAGGTTGTATGAATTGGTGGATACAAACACATCACCTCCTTCCGTAAAACTCAACAAAAAATCCACATGGGGCTTATCCGTGATGACCACTTCCGTCTCTTCTCCGGGGGACAGGGTACCGTGTTCAACGACGTCTACAAAATCGCTTCCCGTCCAGTGGCATGAGTAAAAGTTATAAAAAGGGTAGTCGGAATTGTTCGTGAAAGAATAGGTAATACCGGTAACCGTAAGGGTCTGGGTTGTGGTAGCTGATCCTCCTTTTCCATCTGCCTTGAGAGAAACAGTATAGGTATCAGGTTTTTCATACTGATGGGATGGAGATTCCTCTGCCGAGGTTAAGCCATCTCCGAAATCCCAATTGTAGGTGTCAGAATTGGTGGACAAATTTGTGAACTGAATGATTTCACCCACTTCGGTGGGGGTGGAAAAGGAAAACTCGGCATTCGGTTCCCTGGTGCAGGAATTGAAACACAACATCAGCACTGTGCCGGTAAAGGGAATGATCAGTCTTTTCATTGTTTTAGGTTTAAGTCGAAAAATAAAGATAGGATAATTTTACCGGATTTGGGCCCTTCTCCGCAGAATGTTTCGTGATCGCGGCATATAGGAGCCATTGCTCACAAAGCGCATATCCTCAATGGTGTAGAATGCCTTGGGGTTGAATCTCTTGATCATGTTCACAACATGCTGCATTGCCTTTCTCTGCAGAATGATATAGAGGATTCCCACTTCTCCTTCTCTTCCCTTTCCGGTTACAAAGGTTACCGGGTATCCTGATTTTCGAAGGTTATTGACCAGGTCACTCGCATCGGCCCGGGTGATGACCCTGATCAGTTCATGGCCCAGGGCCAGTTTGGATTCGATGCGCATGCCAATGTAGGTACCCAGGGCAAATCCTCCTGCATATCCTACATAGGTCATCCAGTTATCCAGGTTCACCATGACCCTCGTGATCGTGATCACCCAGATAAGAGACTGGAAAAATCCGACGAACGGCGCATAGTTCCGGTATCCCTTGGCGATCAGGATCACCCTGATCGTATCCATGGATACATCCACGATCCTGGCAAGCAGGATGAGCAGGGGCAGAATGACAAAATCGAAAATCGGACTCTCCATCATCTGTTATTTTTAAAAAATTGTGGACCATCTTCTGGGTATCCGCTGCTGCCAGTCATCCCGGTGATACACATAACTGACGATCAGGGGAAGCACAGCGGTGGCCTCAGCATAGACCATCTGTTCAAAGGTCGTATCCACCTTCCCCCAGGAAGAGGCCTCCTTCAGGGTACTGCTGGAGCATGCCCCGTCACGTGCATCGGCCACGGTGATCTGGACTGCGTATCTGTGCATGGGGACCTCCTTGCCCAGGATCTCCGCACAAACCACCGTATCCTGGGCAAAATTCTTGGGAACTCCTCCTCCGATCATGAACAGACCGCTGACAGGCGCCTGCATCTTGATCATGGTCAGTTCCCTGAAATCCTTTACCGAGTCGATGGAAACATGGCTGACAGGATTGTCCCACTGGTGTTTGACCAGGCCGAAACCTGCACTGCTGTCGCTGAATGCCGGGCAGAATACGGGGACGTTCATCTCATAGGCTGCCAGGACCAGTGAATCTTTGCGCTTATTCATGCCGGAAAGGTAGCGGCCCATTTCGCGGATAAACTCCCTGCTGGAATAGACCCCGGGTTTCATTTTGTCGGCGATCTTCCGGATGGTCATGTCGCATTCCTGCAGCTGTTTCTCGTCAATATAGGTGTCATAGATCCGGTCGATGTACAGGTCCCTCAGCATCCCGTCATCCACGTGGGGTGTGCCTTTGTAATGATTGAATCCCAGGGCTTCGAAAAAATCCATGTCCACCACGGAAGCCCCTGTGGCCACCACCGCATCCACCATTCCGCTTCGGATCATATCCACATATACCTGCAAGCATCCCGCTGCACCGGTGCTGCCCGCAAGGGTAAGGATGACAGTGCAATCCGGATCTTTGACCATCCGGTGCAAAAGATGGGCTGCCCGGGCTGTATCCCTTGAGGTAAAAGACATTCCCTCCATACTCTCGATGATGGGAGTGGAATCAAATGATTTGATATCAATGTGCCGGACTTTCTCGGCCAGCAGTTCCTTTTTTTGCATGATAATAATTGTAGCTCAATAATTTATAGATCAGTTTTGCAGCCAGGAAATCCGGAGCCCTGTTGGATGTAACCGGACAGAGCTCCACCACGTCAAAACCAACCAGCTCTTTCTCTTCAGCCACCCTGCGAATCAATCCAAGCAGGGAGTACCAGTCCATTCCCCCCGGTTCCGGCGTACCGGTGGATGGCATGATGGACGGATCCAGCACATCCAGGTCAAGGGTCAGGTAGACCTGGTGGTCCAGGGTATCCAGTACCCGGTCCATCCACTGCGGATCGCCGATGATCTTCTCCTGGTAAAAGATCCTGCCCGGGTCCGTTTCCTGCTTTTCCGAAACATCCATGCTTCTGATGCCAACCTGGGTAACCTGGCAGAGTTCGCGGGTCCTTGCCATGACGCAGGCATGGTTATAGGGGCTACCAAGGTACTCCTGCCGGAGATCTGCATGGGCATCAAGCTGAAGCACATTCATTCCGGGATATTTCTGATGATGTGCCCGGATTGCTCCAAGGGAAACAGAATGTTCTCCCCCGATGGTTACCACGAACTTCTTCCGTTCCAGCCATCCCAAAACACGATCCTGCACAGCCTTCACCATGGCTTCGGGATCTTCACCCGCATCCACCGGATGATCCGTAAAGATCCCCTGCCTGAAAACCTCGCTGTCGGTCTCGATATCATACAATTCCATATTGGCCGAGGCCTGCATGATGGCTTCAGGACCCCGGTCGGCTCCCTTAATCCAGGTACTGGTGGCATCGTAGGGAACAGGGACCATGACGATCTTTGCATTCACCCGGTCAGCATGCGATCCCGTAATGTCACCGAAATTGATCATCCATTCAGGATTTTATCAGGGGATGGTAGTAAGAGGTAAAACAAAGGGCGGTCAGTGCTGTACCGTATGCTTTCCGGGGAATGAACGACTCGGAAAGGATACGGGCCTCGCCCAGGTGATACCTGTCCGAATACCCATGCTGATAAAGTTCTTCCAGGCTGGCTTTCAGCCTTCGCTCCAGTTCCCGCAGGTCATAATTCCCTTCATGTTCGCAAACCAGGCCTCCGTATCTCGAACCGCTGGTACGGTCATAAAGCCAGGCATAAATGATTCCGGCGGTTGCCTGCTGTCCCTTTTCTGCGTTGCAGACCGACATAATGGACTCCAGCACAGCACCATGGGTGATCTCATCCGGGCGATCGATTTTGGTGGCAATCTCCGGAAGGATGGAAGAATAGGTCATGATGTTGCACATTTCAATACGGGCTGCCTTGAGTGCCAGATGGTAAGAACCGGCGTGAATGGCTATATCGCTCTCGCCGGTGCCCGAAGTCTCAAAATACCGGGCGGGAATCCTGTTCCCTGTATAAAAACCGCCTGTCTCTACAGGCAGAATGTGTTCTTTTTCAATTGTCAGTAAGTCTTGCATAATTTTCCATTTTTTTGAATATGAAACATGATTGAGCAAACCACCTGGTAATCCAAACCAGATGGAAAAAATGGAAAATTGTGTTCAGACCCTGATTTTAATTCGCAGGTAAAAGAGAGCATGCAGCAGGTAGACCGTATACAGGTTTAACCAGTACCGTATGAATCCTCCCGGGATCAGGAGAAAACCCTTGTATTTTCCTGCAAGTGACATCAATGTAAGTAGCTAAATAACAGTTAATTATAATTAACTTTGTTAAAAACGGTTCAAAGGTAAATAAAAATGAAATATAATCATTACAACGGGGAAAAAAATACAACTTCTATTTTTTCTGTTTTCTGATCATGCAGTTCAGCATCCCACGTACATAACCCACCGATTCAGCCAGACCGGGCAACGGATCATGGCCGTCTTTTTCATATTCAAAACTGGCCACACCTCTGTAGTTTTTCTTCAAAAGCAATTTCAGGAATGCTTCGATGTCAATAATCCCCCTGCCGATCTCCACGGTTGTTCCGGAGGACTCTGCTTTGTCCACATCCTTGATATGAACGTCGTGCACACGGTCGAAAAATCTGGAAGTCTCCACGACAGGATCAAGTCCGATACGGACCATATGACCGATATCCATACAGAGCCCCATGCGGGGATCCAGGTGGCTGATCCTTGTGAAGGCGCTTTCGGGACTGGGATATTTTTCATCACCCGGACCGTGGTTGTGGATGGCCAGTCTGATATCGTATTGCTGGACCTTTTTATTACACAGGTCAAGCAGGTCATGATCCGGGACACCGATGATCACTTTCAGCCCTGCCTGTTTTGCGTATTCAAAGGCGCGATCCACCTCTTCCCCGGAGGTCATGTAAATCACACCGGCCCCGTACAGATCGATGCCGGCATTCCTGATTCGCCCAGCGATCTGTGCGATCTCTTCCGGAGTGGATTCCAAAGGCATATGCATGCTTTTCAAAGCAATATTGCCGATTCCCAGCCGGCGGGTCATCTCCAGGGTTTCTCCGAGATCAAATTCCCTGAAAGTGTAAGAAGCAATGCCAAGCGCAAATGGGATCTGCTTTCCCGGGGTTTTAGGGCCCGGTTGAGAATCCCTTGCCAGGGATCCAGGAACCTGGGAGGCCATCAGTCCGATCCCGGAAAGCCTCAGGAAGTTTCTTCGGGAAAAATTCATTGTATCAGTCATTTTTTTTCAGGTATCAATCGATTGGGGACAAAATAAAAAAAAATAACCTCAAATCGGTGTGCGGGTTGGTTATTTATCATAATTTTAGGATCCTCGTATTTCAAATTCAATAAACATGAACAGCATCAAATTACTTTTCTGGTTATGGATTGCCTCAGTTACTGCGGTGTCCCATGCCCAGTCAGATCCGGCTCAGCCCCTTCCGCTGGATGAAAAAGTACGGTTCGGGCAGCTGGAAAATGGCCTGACATACTATATCCGCTCCAACCAGGAACCCAGGGAGCGGGCATCTTTTTATATCATACAGAATGTGGGTGCATTGCTTGAGGAGGACCACCAGAACGGGCTGGCCCATTTCCTGGAGCACATGGCATTTAACGGGACAAAGCATTTTCCCGGTAAGGGGATCATTCATTTTCTTGAAAGGCACGGGGTAGCATTCGGGGAAAATATCAATGCATATACCAGCCAGAACCAGACGGTCTATAACCTGACGGATGTTCCGGTCAACAAGCCGGGGATTCTGGACAGCTGCCTGCTGGTCCTTCATGACTGGTCCCATTACCTGCTGCTGACCGAGGAGGAAATCGATCTGGAACGTGGTGTCATCAAGGAGGAATGGCGGACCAGGAGAAATGCTCAATTCAGAATGTTCACCGCTTCCCTGCCTTATTTGTATCCCAATTCAAAATTCGCGGAACGGGATGTGATCGGTGATCTGGAGGTGATCGAGAATTTTGATTATCAGGTACTCAGGGACTTTTATCACAAATGGTACAGGACCGATCTTCAGGCAATTGCCGTGGTGGGGGATTTCGATGCAGATGAGATGGAGAAGAAAGTAAGAAAACAGTTCTCAGCAATACCCCCGCTGGAAGATCCTCCCGAGAGACCTTTTTATGACATACCCGACAATGAAGAGCCCATATTCGGACTGGTCACGGACAAAGAAGCAGATCAGACGGTCATTCGGTATATCATCCGGCACAGACAGCCCGATGCCGGTGTGAAGACACTGATGGATCAACGGGAAGATTATATCCATTCCCTCTTTAACAGCATGATGACCCAGCGTCTTGATGAGCTTCTTCAGAAAGGAGACCCTCCTTTTGTGGTGGGAGTGATCAATTATGGGGATTTTGAAAGGGGTTACGAGGCCCTGAGCGTAATCGCCATTCCCAAGCCCAATGATGAAGAAAGGGGATTTAAGGCCCTGATGACCGAACTGGAAAGGGTGAAAAGATACGGTTTTACGCAGGGAGAGCTTGACCGGGCCAGATCCAACCTCCTCACCCGCTGGGAGAATTATTACAAGGAAAGGGACAAGATCTCCAATGATGAGTTCGTGGAGGAATACATCAGTCATTATCTCGAGGGGAACGCATTTGTCTCCGTAGAGGATGGCTACGAGCTGGTTCAGCTGCTGCTGCCAACCATTACCCTGGAAGATTTTGATGCCCGCCTTGCCGGGTGGATCACGGACAAAAACAGGGTGCTGGTCATTCAGGGACCGGAGGGAGAAGATGTGGAGCATCTCTCCCAGGAAGCTTCTCTCCGGATCCTGGAAGAGGTCGCACAGATGGATGTTGAGCCTTATGAGGATGAAGCGCTTGCCGAGTCGTTGATCTCCGAAGCGCTTTTGCCTGCCGGCATTGTAGAAACCAGGGCACTTCCGGCTTTCGATGCGGTGGAATGGACCCTTGAAAACGGCGCGCGGGTGGTTTTCAGGCATGCAGATTACGAGAAGGACCAGGTTCAGCTGCAGGCCTACAGCAAGGGAGGAAGCTCACTCTATGACGATGCATATGTGCCTTCTGCGGAAATGCTGACCAGTCTGACCAGTTTTTACGGTGTCGGGGAGTTTGACGCCATGGGATTACAAAAAATGCTG
>Ga0116196_1000169_pt1 | contig 10230 bp, 8 predicted proteins | sample ZodSprso05mmetaG_FD_97002 | JGI IMG/M metagenome (GOLD analysis project Ga0116196, IMG submission 97002) | Hot spring sediment microbial communities from Zodletone spring, Oklahoma to study Microbial Dark Matter (Phase II) - Zodletone Spring... ... | reverse complement strand
TACAGCAAGGGAGGAAGCTCACTCTATGACGATGCATATGTGCCTTCTGCGGAAATGCTGACCAGTCTGACCAGTTTTTACGGTGTCGGGGAGTTTGACGCCATGGGATTACAAAAAATGCTGACCGGCAAAAATGTTTCCCTTCAGCTGAGCCTGAACAACCTCAATGAGGGAATGAGCGGTACGGCCAGCCCGGAAGATATGGAAACGCTCATGCAGCTTGTATACCTCCACTTCAGCCAGCCCCGGTTTGACCGTGATGCTCACCAGGCCATCCTGGCAAGGTACAAGGCACTTGTGCAGAACATGGGGAACAATCCGCAGAAGATCATGAGCGATTCGCTGAGCCTGATCCTCTCAGATTATCATCCCCGCACGCGTGTGCTTGATGAGGAATTCCTGGAAGATATCCAGTTGGGGATGATCGAACAGGTGTACCGGGAGAGGTTTGCGGATGCCGGTGATTTTATCTTCATCATCGTGGGAAATATGGATCAGGAGGAAGTGAAAATACTGTCTCAAAAATACATCGGTTCCATTCCAGATATGGAACGCGAAGAAACATGGATCGACCGGAGAGTATATGAACCGGAAGGATGGGTGAAGAAAGAAATACCCATGACCCTTGAAATTCCCAAGGCCAATGTGAATATCGTCATGCACCGGGAGATTGAGTATAACCCCTTTCATCTGGTGGTCATGAGGGTGATCGAAGGCATCCTGGATCTGAGGTATGTGGAATCGATCCGCGAGGAAGAAGGTGGAACCTATGGTGTGGGCATACAGACCAGCCTGAGCAAGTGGCCGGTGGAAAAAGCCAGGTTACAGATCAGATTTGACTGTGACCCCGAGCGGGCCGCAGACTTGAAGGAAAAGGTATATGCTGAGCTGGTCAAAATGGCAACAGAGGGACCCAGGCGGGAAGACCTTTCCAAGACTGTGGAAAATTTGCTGAAAACCAGGGAACAGAGCAAAGAACATAACGCCTATTACCTGAATACCCTCAACAACTATTATTTGTACGGGATCAATTTCGATGATCCTGCAAATTATGAAGAGATTCTGAAGGCCCTTACCACGGATGATGTGCAGAAGGTCATGAAGGACTTTTATGAGGATCCCAACGTGGTGGATGTGGTGTTCGTCCCGAAGGAGGCAGCGGCTCCCTGATCCCTGACGAAACCGGTGGGCAGGAATCAGAAAAGCCCGTGGATATTCGCATTGATCTTATCGATCACCGAACTCAGATGCTCGGGATTGTCCCTGAAGTTGTAGTTGTCCACATCCACGATCAGGAGTTTGCCCAGGTTGTATGTCTCCACCCATGCCTCGTACCTTTCATTTAAATGTTTCAGGTAATCGAGACGGATGTTGTTCTCATACTTTCGTCCACGGGTCTGGATCTGGTCCACCAGGGTCGGAATGGTAGCCCGCAGGTAGATCAAAAGATCCGGTGGTTCGATAAGCGAACTCATCAGGTTGAAAAGTGCAAAATAGTTTTCAAAGTCACGGGTACTCATTAAACCCATGCTATGCAGGTTGGGCGCAAAGATATAAGCGTCCTCATAAATGGTGCGGTCCTGAATGATGTTCTTTCCCGATTGTTTGATCCTGACGATCTGGCTGAAACGGCTGTTCAGGAAGTAGATCTGCAGGTTGAAACTCCAGCGCTGCATATCCTGATAAAAATCGTTGAGATAGGGATTATCCTCCACATCCTCGTACTGGGCTTCCCAGGCGTAATGCTTGGCAAGCAGACTGGCCAGCGTGGTCTTGCCCGAACCTATGTTTCCGGCAACTGCTACATGCATGAGATTTCAATTAAGTGAGTCCACCAGACTAAGATAATAACTTTTATCGGGTTAAAAAGTCTGCGAGCTCATCTAAATACTTGCGGTCATTTGACAGCCTGGGAATTTTATTCTGACCTCCCAGCTTGCCCCTGTGTTGCATCCAGCGGTAAAAGGTTCCCGGTTCCACGGAAATGATCCTGGGTTCGTTCAGGGTGATGTTTTTATATCTTTTGGCTTCATAATCTGAATTGATGGAGCACAGGGTCTGGTCCAGCACTTCCACGAACCTTTCCATGTTGCCGGGTTCCGTTTCAAATTCAATGATCCATTCATGGGCTCCCTGGGATTTCCGGCTCATATAGAGGGGGCCCGCCGTATATTCCTTTACCACGGCCCCGGTTTCCCTGCAGGCATTCATCAGTGCCTTCTCAGCATTATCCAGGATCACTTCTTCACCGAACGCATTGATGTAGTACTTGGTACGGCCCGTGATCTTAATTTTGTGAGGCTTCAGGGAGGTGAACATGATGGTATCTCCGATCATATACCTCCACAGCCCTGCATTGGTCGTGATCACAAGGGCATAATTGACTCCTTCCTTCACATCCCGGACGGTATAAGCAGGCGGTTTCGGTTCGTGAAAGTGATCCATGGGGATGAACTCGTAAAACACCCCCAGATCCAGCATCAGGAGCATGTCATCCCGGTCCAGTTCATCCTGGATCCCGAAAAAACCTTCTGAGGCATTGTAGGTTTCAAGGTAATTCATGCGCTCCGAAGGGATCAGTTTTTTAAACTGTTCCCGGTAGGGTGTGAAGCTGATGCCACCGTGTGTGAATAGTTCCAGGTTCGGCCACACCTGCAGAATGTCTTTCTTCCCCGTATAGTCAAGCACCGACTGGAGCAGAACAAGGTTCCATGATGGAACGCCGGCAATGCTGGTGACATTTTCGTTGAATGTGTGGGTCACAATTTTTTTAAGTTTCTCTTCAAATTCGGGGATGAGCGCGACTTCAGCCGACGGGGTTCTGATAAAATTGGCCCAGAAAGGCAGGTTCTCAATCAGTACAGCCGAAAGGTCTCCGTAAAAGGACTGGTTGCTGAATTTATTGATCTGGGAACTTCCACCCAGTGTAAGTGCTTTCCCTTTCAGGATCCCGGTTTCAGGACGTTCGCGGGTGTAAAATGCAATTACATCCTTCCCGCCGCGGAAGTGACAGTCCTCCAACGCCTCAAAGCTGACCGGGATAAATTTGCTTTTATCCGCAGTAGTCCCCGATGATTTGGCAAACCATTTGATCTCCGTGGGCCACAGCAGATTCTGTTCGCCTTCCCTCAGCCGGTTGACATAGGGTGTGATGTCTTCGTAGGTACTGATGGGAATGCGCTGTTGAAATTCTTCAATGGAGAATATCGAGTCAAAACCGTACTGGATCCCCCAGGTGGTTTTTGCAGCCTGCTCCAGCAGCCTGAAGAGCACTTCCTGCTGAACATCAAATGGATATTGCTTAAAAAGGTCGATCTGGTGAAGCCGCTTTACGTTCACCCAGGAAATAATGGAATTGAGGATGGGCATGGACCTGGGGCTTAAAGGATCAGCATGGCGTCACCGTATGTGCCGAATTTGTATTCTTCCTTGATGGCAATTTTATAGGCATTCATGAGGAATTCGTATCCGGCGAAAGCAGAAACCATCATCAGTAATGTGGAATAGGGCAGGTGAAAATTGGAAACCATGCGGTTGGGAACACTGAATTCATAGGGAGGAAAAATGAACTTGTTGGTCCACCCGTCATATTCCTTGAGAAAGCCGTCCGTGGATACAGAACTTTCGAGGGTGCGCATAACCGTGGTTCCCACCGCACATACATCGCTTTTCCTGGCTTTGGCGGCATTCACGATCTGTACCGCTTCTTCGGAAATCCGGATTCTCTCGGAATCCATTTTATGCTTGGTAAGGTCCTCCACGTCCACGGTCCGGAAATTGCCAAGACCCACATGGAGTGTGATATATGCAAATTCTATACCCTTAATTTCCAGCCTTTTCAACAGCTCACGACTGAAATGCATCCCGGCAGTGGGTGCCGCGACCGCACCCTCATGTTTTGCGTAAACGGTCTGGTAGCGCTCGCGGTCTTCCGGTTCCACTTTCCGGTCAATGAATTTAGGAAGAGGGGTTTCCCCCAGTTCGAAAAGGGTTTTTTTGAAATCATCATAATCACCATCGTACAGGAATCTGAGGGTTCTTCCCCGCGAAGTGGTATTATCGATCACTTCAGCCACCAGCACATCGTTTTCCCCGAAGTAGAGTTTGTTCCCGATCCTGATCTTTCTGGCCGGATCCACCAGTACATCCCAGAGCCTCTGTTCCCGGTTCAATTCCCTCAGAAGGAACACTTCTATTTCGGCACCTGTTTTTTCCTTGTTGCCATAAAGGCGGGCAGGAAATACCTTGGTGTCGTTAAATACCATCACATCCTTGTCCACGAAATAGTCAATGATGTCTTTAAAGGTTTTGTGCTCAATCTTTTCCGTGTCACGATGAAGCACCATGAGCCTCGATTCATCACGGTTATGGGCAGGGAATTTGGCTACAAGTTCCTGAGGCAGGTGAAATTTATACTGGGATAACTTCATATTAAAAAACGGGATTTCTGCGCAATGAGAGCATCGTTATACGTAAAAAACACTTTTTTGTTACAAAAGTTTTAATTTTTTTGAAAAGTTCTCTAAAGAAATTGCTTCTTTCACATCATAGGGCCCGATCCGGGTTCTCCGGAGCGCTGTAAGATGGGCTCCTGATCCCAGGGCTGTCCCCAGATCCCGGGCAAGAGAGCGAATATAAGTTCCCTTGCTGCAAACAACTTCCACAGTCAGTTCGGGCGGATCGAAAGAAAGGATCTCCATCCGGTGGATCTGGATAAGCTGTTTTTTCAGTTCCACGGTTTTTCCTGCCCTTGCCAATTGATAGGCCCGCTTCCCCGCCACGCTTTTCGCGGAGAACTGCGGCGGAAGTTGTTCCATTTTCCCTGTGAACCGGGTCAGCGCCTGTTCCGCCATGGGACGCGTGATATGTTCCCAGGGATAGATTGCATCCATCTCCGTTTCCAGGTCAAAGGAAGGGGTGGTGGCACCCAGCCTGATATTCGCATGATACTCCTTCTCCATGTCCTGGAACTGGCTGATCTGTCTGGTAGCTTTCCCCGTACAGACAATTACCAGTCCTGTGGCAAGCGGATCCAGCGTTCCCGCGTGTCCTACCTTGATCTTCCTGATCCCGAGGGTTTGCTTCAGTGCCCTCCTGATTTTGTTGACCACATCGAATGAGGTCCATTCCAGTGGCTTGTCGATGAACAGGACAGCTCCTTCCATGTATGTTTCATCCCGATGGTAGTCCATGAAGTCAGGCAAATATGATGGATAATGTTCCAACCAGTCCGCAATAAAGGGCAAACCAGTAAAGATTCCCTTTTTTCACCAGGGAGATCATCCAGCGGCATGCCAGGAAACCGGAAAAATAGGCTGCCAGAAAGCCCGTGATCAGGGAAAGGATCGGTATGCCGGATGACCCGCCCTCCGCTTCCATGGACACAAGATCCATTCCGGCCGCACCTATGATGGGCAGTAATACCATCAGAAAAGAGAACCTGGCCACCTCGATGCGGTTGTTTTTTAACAGCAGTCCCGTCGAGATGGTGGCGCCGGACCTTGAGATACCGGGGATCACTGCAACAGCCTGGGCGATACCCATCAGGAAGGCATCGGCAAAAGGGATTTTTTTCTCACCGGCTTTTACCAGCTGCGTGGAAACCAGAAGAAGTGCGGTTACCAGCAGCGCAATTCCCACCAGCAGGAGATTTCCTGAAAAAAGCGATTCCACCTCTTCTTTGAATAAGAGTCCCACGATCAGTACCGGTATCATGGACAGGAGGATCTTCGCCACATAACGGGTGGGTTCGTTCCAGCGGAAAGCAAACAATCCCCGGGCCAGTGATTTGATCTCATGAAAGAATACGGTGATGGTGCTCAGCACGGTGGCAAAATGGACCAGCACGGTAAAGGTAAGATCTTGTTTCACCTCCACATTGAGCAACACCTTACCCAATTCAAGGTGTCCGCTGCTGCTGACAGGTAAAAATTCTGTAAGTCCCTGGACAATACCAAGGATGAATGCTTCAGTCCAGGTCATTGGATAATCCGGTAAGATTTACTGATCGTTACTCTTTTTTGGTTTCTTCATGATGGCCCATATCTCGAAGATAAAACCTGCAAGCACAACGATCGGGGCGAGCGTGATGCGACGAAAACTGAATATCTCTTCTTCATTGAATACAGTGGGATCTTCGGATTTGCCTCCGATCATCAGAATAAATCCGATCACAATAATGACGAATCCGATCACCAGCAGGAGGTAGTTCTCCTTGCTCAATGCGAAGTCCGCTTTTTCATCTTTCTTCTTGCTCATGGTGGGGATCTATTAATAATATAGCTTATCTGTTTTGATGTTCAGATATTTATTGACCGCAAAAAATGTGGAAATCCAACTGATCAGCACACCCATGAGGATGACTGCCAGGGCCAGGATTGCGATCAGGTCGTAATCCTTCAGGGAAAATACTCCTTCAAATTCATTTTGAAGCAAATAGATCAATCCTACCAGCAGGGTAAGAGCCACCAGGCTCCCGGTCAGGCCGCTGGCTGCACTTCTGAAAAGGAAAGGTCTCCTGATAAAGCCCCGGGTTGCACCTACCAGCTGCATAGTTTTGATTATAAAACGCTTAGAGTATATGGAAAGCCGGATGGTGTTGTTGATCAGGGTGACCGATATCAGGGTCAGCAGGACGGAGAATCCCAGGATGATCAGTGAGATCTGCCTGATATTCTCATTGACTGCATAAAGCAGGGATTTCTTGTAGTAGACCTCTTCAATGGAATCATAACGCATCAGGTCCTGTTCGATATTCGCCACCGAGTCGGGATTGGCATACGGGGCATGCAGTCGCACCCTGATGGAGGGAGGAAGGGGATTGTATCCCAGGAAACGGATAAAATCCTCGCCAAGCATCTGTTCCGTCTCAAGGGCGGCATCTTCCCTGGTGATGTAGTCGGTGGACAGGATATAGGGTCTGGCATCCAGGATTTTCTGAAGCTGGTATATATCCGCTTCCTTCACATTATCTTTCAGGATCACATTGAAACCAATGTTCTCCATCACCTGGTTCCTGATGTTGCGTCCGTTGATCAGCAGCAGTCCGACAATTCCCAGCAGCAGGAGAACAAGCGAAATACTGATGATAGAGGTGATGTAAGAACTGCGGATCCTGCGCGTATATGTCCTGGTTTCCTTCTTTGGCATCTCCTTCGGAAATGAATGGAGCAAAGATAGGAATTATTCAAGGATTTTGGTCCAGTCGAATGTATCTTCAAGATCGCCGTTCTGTATCCCGGTCAGGGTTTGGTAGAGACGGGTAATCACGGGACCTGGGTTCACGCCGTCGCCGAAGGAGTAAACCCTGTCCATCTCCTCATCCACTACCTTTCCGATGGGGCTGATCACCGCAGCGGTACCGCATGCACCTGCCTCCTCGAATTGCGCCAGCTCCTCAACGGGGACCTTACGCTGTTCCACCTTCATTCCGAAACTGTCCGCCAGCACCTGCAGACTTTTGTTGGTGATGGAGGGAAGGATGGAACGGGAGGCAGGGGTGATGTAGGTGTTGTCCCTGATCCCGAAGAAATTGGCCGGGCCGCATTCGTCAATGTATTTTTTCTCTATGGCATCCAGGTACATGGCGGTTGCGTATCCCTTTTCGTGTGCGTCTGATACGGAACTCATGCTGGCTGCATAGTTCCCTCCCACTTTCAGGTGACCGGTTCCCAGGGGGGCGGCCCGGTCATGATCCCTGCAGATCAACATATTGACCGGTTTGAATCCTTCTTTGAAATAGGGTCCTACCGGCATCACGAAGACCAGGAATGTATATTCTTTCGAGGGGCGCACGCCGACCTCGGGACCAGTTCCTATCAGCAGCGGCCGGATATAGAGCGTGGCGCCGGTCCCGTAGGGAGGGACATATTTACTGTTCAGCAGGACCACCTTTTCCACGGCTTCCAGGAACAGTTCCTCGGGCGGCTCGGCGAGCAGTATTCCCCGCGCTGAACGGATCATGCGCCGGGCGTTCTCCCATGGGCGGAAAAGCCTGATCCGGTTATCCGCCCCGCGATAAGCTTTCAGTCCCTCGAAAGACTCCTGTCCGTAATGCAGACAGGTGGCCCCGATGTGGATGGAAAGATGATCATCTGTGGAGGTTTCCCGTGCTCCCCATTTCCCGTCCTGGTATACGCACCTTACATTGTAATCGGTTTTCCTTACAGTAAATCCGAGGTTTTTCCAGTCAAGGTCCATAGCAGTGAAGATCCGTGATTAAAGTAATCAAAAGTAAGGATTCCCTTTTGGAGCACCAATTGTGAAATGATGTTTTAAAGGATGTTTTGGTATCAATTTTCGCGCTGCAGAAGCGCCAGTTGTTCTTCTGTTGGGAGCTCCCGGAGCCGCTGACCTGCAAGCGTGAAGAAACGAAAACCGGAGAGTAATTCCAGCTGTTCCTGTTTAAATTCCTGCCAGGTGATGTTCCTGCCCGATTCTTTTACTTCCTGGAAAAGCAGCTTTATCCGGGTTACGTAATCCGGTCGCCCGATATATTCCATCTTTGCATCGATGAGGATTTTTTCCAGCAGGTTATGCGGATCAAAAGGCATTTTAGCGGCGAGGATCAGGTTGCAGACCTGGTCGATCTGCGTATCGGAATATTGGTAAGCGGACAGCACTTCCCTGCTGATCACAGAAGAGCGGTTTTCAAAATTGGTATGGGATTGCGTAAGGCCTGTGAATAACATGAGGGCGGCCGTCCTGACCAGCAGCCGCTCTTCCTGTTCAATCTCTTCAGAACGACAGAGGAGAAAGGACTGGTCGTAAACATTCCGGGCGTGTTCGGCGGTGTGGAAATGAAGTGTCTCCGGGAGCTCCTGCAGGATCTCTTCAAATACCCTCTCCTCCAGGTCCCCGAGCCTGAGAAGCTGAAGCTTGACAAAAAACCTTTTGTTGGGGATCCCTTTCAGATCGACCGCAAGTTCGGGCCGCAGGCCGGTAACGAAATACATATCGATGTTTCCTTTGTATTTCACAGGAAGCTTGCCGCGGTATTCACAGATAAAGTAGTCCCGGACCAGTTCATAGGTGATCCCGGAAATGTTCACCTTCCCGGGCATACCACTGGATTCCATGCGGGAAGCGGTGTTCACCGTATCCCCCCAGATATCATAGGAGACTTTTTTATGTCCGACCACACCGGCAATCACCGGTCCGGTATGGATCCCGATGCGCAGGTCCCAAATCTCGGCTTTGGTGGATTTCAATTGCTGCATGTATGACTGCATTTCCAGGGCGGCAAGAACCACCTCCACCGGATTTGTGCTGTTTTTTTCAGGAATCCCTCCAGCGGCCATATAGGCATCCCCGATGGTCTTGATCTTTTCTATGTTGTATTTATCCACCACCGAGTCGAAATGGAAAAAGAACTTGTCAAGCTCATCGATCAGCAATTCCGGGTTCATCTCCTCCGCGATTCTTGTAAATCCCTGAATATCAGAAAATAATACAGTTGCTCTTTCGTACTTGTCCCACCTGGCCTTTCCCTTGAATTTGAGCTGTTCTGCGGTCCTTTCCGGGAGCGGACCGGTTACCGGTTTGCCGGGTTTTTCCTTTTCCGGGGCCAGGCCATGGGTCCACTCCTGCATATGCAGGGAAATTCGTGACTCGGCCCGCTGATAACTCAGCAGCCTCCATTTGCGGAAAAGGAACAGACTTATCAGAAACAGGAGCACATAGAACGTATAGGCGTACCAGGTCAGGTAAAACGGAGGTTCGATGATAAACGAAAGTTCCACCGGATCGGAGATCTGTCCGAACAGATCTTTAGACTGTGCCATGAAACTGTATTGTCCGTGGTGCATATCATTCAGAAAAATATCCCTCCGGCTGGACCAGTCGCTCCAGGCCTCCTGGCCTGGATGGAGCCTGTACCTGAAAAGCGGTTCGGGAACACTCTGGTAATCCAGTCCCGCCAGATGGAATTCAATATCATTGCTTTTATATGAGAGCACCATCGGCGCCTGGTTGGAACTGAATTCGGAAGCCGACGCAAACTCCAGGTCCAGCGTTCCGGTATCTTCACTCCTGATCCTGTCAATCCGGACGGTAACTGCTCCCTGATGATTATCCAATGCGGAAAGATCAAAAAACGCCACCCTGTCTTTCCCTGCCAGATAGACCACGCTGTCCTTCCTATCAAGGGAAATGATCTCACCCAGATGCTGGAGGACCGGGAAGATGATCTGTTCCTCCGGGTAGTCCTCCGGGTTACGGATATGGATCACC
>Ga0116196_1000167_pt1 | contig 10272 bp, 7 predicted proteins | sample ZodSprso05mmetaG_FD_97002 | JGI IMG/M metagenome (GOLD analysis project Ga0116196, IMG submission 97002) | Hot spring sediment microbial communities from Zodletone spring, Oklahoma to study Microbial Dark Matter (Phase II) - Zodletone Spring... ... | reverse complement strand
GGAGATCCTCCGGCCTGGTTTTACCTTCCAAGGTGAGCCGGCGGATGGCGTTCACCACCCCCAGGTATCCCGACCGCACTTCCTGTGGATCCGATTCCAGGAGCAGCTGCTGGTTGTAACTGTCATAGAAGGAAACCAGGTACGTATATTTTTCGCGGTACACCCGGAGGATCTGCGGGCACATGGCACAGCTTTTGGAAATATGGTTGAACCTGGCACTTACATTCCCCAGGATATTCACACCCAGCTCTCTCATTGACATTCCGCGCACCAGGCAGATCTCCGCATACCGGTACACGCCGATCACTCCCAATGCATCCAGGTCATCGGCCAGGGAGAGAAGTGTCAGCAGATCGGGTGGTTCATCCGGGGTGATCCCGAAATAGATCCGGTCGTCTTTGTTATCATGTTTCTCAATGGCCTCCAGCACTTCTTCGAATCGTTCCGGCCGCTGCAGCTTCCGGTCACGGAAAAAAGATTCACACCGTTCCCTGCTGATCCGCCCGTGTTCCTTCTCCCTGGTCACCACCATGCCTGCATCGTGAAACATAACGGCTATGATCAGTCCTTCCACCAGGGAAGGGTCCAGGTGTTTGTTGAAAGTTGAAATATGTTCCAGGAGCGACCTGGCGATATTCCAGACCCTCAGGTGGTGGGTGTGGTCATGGGAGGGAAGGAACGTATCTGAGAAGACTTCTTCCAGGTATTGCCCGAGCGCGGAGAACCACCGGTCCTCTGCATTTCTGATCCATATGTCCAGTTCAGGCTGCAAGGGCATATCTGTTACAACTGGCCCGCAGGCCGGGCAGGTTCGCGGAATCTATCAGGTGACATGACTGAGTTTCAACATGTTGGTCTTTCCTTTCTCCAAAATGGGGATGCTCCCCACATGCACCACCAGGTCTCCTTTATGCAATAACTGATTGTCAACCAGGAACCCGACCGTATAGTCAATGTATTCGTCCACATCATCACACTCCCTGAAATAGAAGGTCCGGACCCCCCATACCAGCGAGAGGTGCCGGATCAGCTCACGGTTCATGGTGAAGGTGAAGATGGGCGCCCTGGGCCTGTGGGAACTGATCCGGAATGCTGTATAGCCAGAATGGGTCAGGGTAATGATGGCTGCGGCATTTACCTGTTTGGCCATCATCACCGCATTGTAGCAGATTGAATCTGCCAGGAAAGTACTGAGCTCTTTCAGGGGTGCATGAAGCCGGAAGAAGAACTGGTCCTCGATCTCGGTGGAGTTAATGATCTTTTGCATATTCCTGATGGTCTGGACGGGGAACCTCCCCACGGATGTCTCTGCACTGAGCATCACCGCATCGGCCCCGTCGAGGACCGCATTGGCCACGTCTGTGGCCTCGGCCCGGGTTGGGGTGGGACTGTTGACCATGCTCTCCATCATCTGGGTGGCCACGATCACCGGTTTTGATTGCTCGGTGCACTTCTGAATGATATTTTTCTGGATCATGGGAACCCTATGGAATTCCACTTCCACACCCAGATCTCCCCGGGCCACCATGATCCCGTCGGCAACCCGGATGATCCCGTCGATCTCCCTGAGTGCTTCCGGTTTTTCGATCTTGGCCATCACATGCACCTGGTGCGGATGTTCCTCCAGGATCTTCTTCAGATCCAGAACATCCTGCTCTTTCCTCACAAATGACAGGGCGATCCAGTCCACGTGATGCTCGAGGGCAAAACGGGCATCTTCCCTATCTTTGTCCGTGATACCGGGAAGGGTGAGATGGGTATCGGGAAGGTTCACTCCCTTCCGGTTTGAGAGCAGACCGCCCTCAATAACCCGGGTGGTCACCCTGTCTTTCAGATTGGATTCGAGTACCAGGAAAACAAGCTTTCCGTCATCCACCAGGATCTTTTCCCCTGTTTTCACTTCCCAGGGCAGCTGCTCATAGCTGATATAGGCTTCTTTGTCATTTCCGGTACAGGGTACGGTAACGAACGAGAATTCAGATCCTTCCACCAGTGTTACCTCCCCGCCGGCGATTTCGCCGACGCGAAGCTTCGGTCCCTGCAGATCGGCCAGGATGGCCACCTTCTCCTCCATTTCCTCATTGAGCAGGTGAATTGTATCTATCACCTTCAGGTGTTCCTCGTGGGATCCGTGGGAAAAATTGATCCTGCATACATCCACGCCCTCATGAAACATTTTTTCCAGTACCTCACGGCTGCTGGAAGCGGGCCCGATGGTGGCAACGATTTTGGTGTGGGATCTTTCTTGTCGCATGTGGGTATAACTTTTGGTTCAATAAAGTTATCCTTATTGCGGCGAATCCGAAAGAATACTTATCAAAAAAGGATCAGGTGAAGCTCTTCAGCAGTTTGATCTCCTTGGCCCATAGGTCCTCATCAGGGGTCTCGAGGACCAGGGGGATATCATCGAACCGGCTGTCGCCCAGGATCCATTGGAAAGGCTCCAGTCCCAGAATTCCTTTCCCGATCTGTTCATGGCGGTCCACCCGGGAGCCCAGCTCCTTTTTGGAATCGTTCAGGTGCATGCCCTTCAGGTAATCGAATCCGATCACCCTGTCGAATTGTTCGAATGTTTCCTCGAATCCCCTGCGGCTCTTAAGGTCATACCCTGCGGTGAATGCATGACAGGTATCAATGCATACCCCGATCCTCGACCGGTCCTCCACCCGGTCGATGATGTAACGGATCTGTTCAAACGTATATCCCAGGTTGGATCCCTGTCCGGCTGTATTCTCAATCACCGCCGTAACTCCACGGGTCTTTGAGAGTGTCCGGTTAACAGATTCGGCGATCAGGTCCAGGCTTTCTTCCTCGCTGATTTTATTCAGGTGGCTTCCCGGATGGAAATTGAGCATGCTGAGTCCCAGCAGTTCGCACCGCTGCATTTCATCCAGGAAAGCAGCCCTGGATTTCTCAAGCGCACCGGGGTCGGGATTTCCCAGGTTGATCAGGTAACTGTCATGGGGAAGAATGTGGGAAGGTTCGTATCCTGCCTTTTTGCAATTCTCTTTGAAATTTTTGATGTTATCCTCCGACAGCGGTTTGGCCACCCACTGCCGCTGGTTCTTCGTGAAAAGGGCGAAGGCGGTGGCTTTGATCTCTTTTGCATGAAGGGGGGCATTCTCCACACCCCCCGTGGTTTTCACATGCGCGCCAATGTATTTCATGGATTACAGGACTTCCTGCTTCTCATTGAGCAACAGTTCATTGATCATATTCCGGAACATCTCCTTGGTCTCTTCGGGTGTTCTGGCGATGCCGCTGCTCATGGTCGGCCGCCCTTTACTGGGCACGAACAGGAACGCGGGAATGCTCTGGATCCCGAAAACCGCTGCAAGCTCTCTCTCTTTTTCCGTGTCCACCTTGTAAACGTGGATCCTCCCTTTGTACTCCGCGGCCAGCTCTTCCAGCACGGGGGCTGCAATCCGGCAAGGTCCGCACCAGTCAGCATAGAAATCGATCAGGGCCGGGAGGTCTCCCTCATAAACCCATTCTGTCTGGTTCTTCTCGTAATTCATCACCTTTTCGAGAAAATCCTGTTTGGTCAGGTGCACGGGCTTCCCGGGTGTATCTCCCTGGCCGGAAACAGTTGTGTCGCCCTTGTCACTGATAGCTGATTCTACCGCTGCTTTTGAATTCTGACCGGATGCATCCTTTGCAGAAGGAGAACCGTTCGAACAGGAAGAAGCAACGAATGCAACTGTGATGATACTGAATATGATCTTCTTCATAATTTCTTGCTTTTATCAGTTTACGTTCAGCACTTCCGAGATCGCCTGGCGGAAGGTCTCTTTGGGCAACGCACCCATGGCCATCTGGGGCTGTCCGTCAGTGGGAATGAAAAGCAGGGAAGGGATGCTCTGGATCCCGAAGACCGAAGCCAGTTCCCGCTGCTCTTCCGTATTCACCTTGTAGATATCCAGCTTATCGCCATATTCGGTTTTCAGTTCCTCCAGGATGGGTGCGATCATTTTACAGGGTGCGCACCAGTCCGCGTAAAAATCGACGATGGCCGGTATTTTCCCTTCGAATTTCCACTCCTTCTGTGTCTCGTAGTTGAATATCTTTTCCTTGAATGTTTCGTTTGTCAAATGTTCCAGTTTCATGATGTGATGTTTTTTGATGTTGGTGCAAAGATAGGTCCTCATGCACATCCCGTCTGTAACCAAAGTCACACAAAGATAAAAACATCTCAATACAACGGAAAGTTCATGATAATTACAGAATATGTTAACTTTAAATGATCTGAAAAAGCAATGTCCGGAAAAAATCAGAAACTGCCGCGCGAACTGATCTCACCTTCTGTGGATTTTATTGCCGCTTCGGAAAGGATCGGCCTTCACTGGTGGTACTGGAACACCCGGGAGCACAGGCTGACGGTCAGTCCGGGATTGCTCAGCGTACTCGGTTACACCGAAAAAGATTTCGATCCCACGGAGCCATCCATCTATAAGAACATTCACCCCGATGATGCCAGTGAGAACCTGGGGAAGTTCAAACGCCTGCTGAACGGTGAAACCAATCTGTACGAGATGGAATACAGGGTGAGGAACCGGCAGGGAGTCTGGGAATGGTATTATAACCGGGGAAGTGTGATCGAATATGACCCGGAAGGGAGACCGCTGATCGTGGGTGGCATATCCATGAATATATCCGACCGGTTCACCTACCTGCTTTCCATGCTCGAGGAGAAGCATAAATTCGAGTTTGTCTTCCAGCACAGCAACGAAGCAATCATGGTCATTGAAATCCTCAACGGGCGGGCAGACCGGGTGGTGGATGCGAACGAGGCTGCCGCAGCGCTTTTTGAGAAGGACAGGGCTAAACTGATCGGCAAGATCCCCCCGGCGTATGACGGGGATGAAATGATCGGTATCAGCGGGTCAGTGGTCCGGGAGCTGCAGGAAACAGGGTTTGTGAGGTTTGAGAAGGAGGTGATGCTGGCAGGAAAAAGGCGGTTATGGCTGGAGTTCACTGCCTATTCTTTTGATCTGACAGGGGAGGACCTGGTGCTGGCCATCGTAAAGGATATCACATCCGGCAAAATGACCGAAGCTGCCCTCCGGGAAAGCGAAAAGCTGTACAGGATCCTTTTCGAAGCTGCCGATGACCGCATTGCACTGCTTTCCCGTGAAGGGAAGTTCATCCTGGTAAATTCCGCTTTCCATCAGTCGATCGGCTATACACGCGACGAGTTCCTGCAAATAGACAGGAAGGCAGTGCTTCATCCGGATGATACAGAATTGATCAGTCGGATGCACCTGGAACTCCTGTCGAAAGGGATCTCCAGCTATGAGTACAGGATCCGGCACAGGGACGGCCACTGGTTACAAATGTCCTCGAAGAACGTATTGATTCCGGGCGAGACCGGAGAACAGGATTTGATCCTCAGCATTACCAGGGATGTGACCGAACAGAAGAAGACCCTTGATGAACTGGAAATTGCCAAACAGCGGGCCGAGGAAAGCCACCGCCTGAAATCTGCCTTCCTGGCCAATATGTCCCATGAGATAAGAACCCCCATGAATTCCATTGTGGGGTTTTCATACCTGCTGGTCAATCCCGACCTGGATGAACCAACCAGGGAAGAATATGTGCACCGCATCATACGCAATTCGGAAACACTGCTTGCACTGATCTCCGACATCATCGACCTGGCCCGGATCGAAAGCGGGCAGCTTGCCCTTATTTATGAGCGGCTGGATCTTTCCACGTGGATGGAGGAACTTCAGCAGTATGCTCTGGATGAGCTCAGACGATTGAAAAGAAGCGATCTGGACATCATTTTAGAGAAAGGCCCGGATCCCCTGGAGATGGATACAGACATGGTCCGGCTCACCCAGGTGATGAAAAATCTGATCAACAATGCGATCAAGTTCACCCAGAAAGGACAGGTGAAAATCGGTTACCGCAGCATGAACGAAGAAAAGGTGTTCATTTTCGTAGAGGATACGGGTATCGGCATAGATCCCGGGCATTTCGAACTGATCTTCGAACAGTTCAGGCAGATCGATGAATCCAATACAAGGAGGTTCGGGGGCACCGGGCTCGGCCTTTCCATCTCCAGAAACCTGGTGGAGATGATGGGCGGCAGGATCGGGATCAAATCACAACCGGGAAAAGGGTCCCTGTTCCAGGTGGAACTGCCGGTAAAAGGACCGGTACATATCCGTCACTAAGGGACTGAAGGAATGGCTCTCCGGGTCTTTCTACGACTTTCCAAATAATTGTTACTTTTATGAGCTTTGAAGGTAACATATCGCTAATCCTGTCGATTCATGCAGAAGATCAATGAATTCCTCCTTTTCCTGAACGGTTATCTCGGCGGTCACCAGTGGTTCGTTTTCCTGCTTCTGGGGACCGGGATCTTTTTCACCCTCTACCTGGGTCTGCCGCAGTTCCGGTATTTCAGGCATGCCCTGAAGATCGTGTCCGGCAAGTTCGACCGGGCGGATGATGTGGGGGATACTTCCCATTTCCAGGCGCTGACCACCGCCCTGTCGGGCACCGTCGGCACGGGGAACATCGCAGGAGTCGCGCTGGCCATACACCTGGGAGGACCTGCCGCACTTTTCTGGATGCTGGTGACCGCCCTGCTGGGGATGTGTACCAAATTCGTGGAGGTGACCATTTCCCATAAGTACAGGGATATTCTGCCGGACGGGACCGTTTCGGGCGGCCCCATGTATTACATGAAAAAACGGCTGAACATTCGAACACGATCGGGAAAGATTATCCGGACAGGGGCTGTGCTGGGGGCCTTTTTCGCCTTCGCCACCATCCTCTCCTCCTTTGGCACCGGCAGTCTGCCCCAGATCAACAGCATATCCGATTCCATGTTCACCTCTTTCGGGATCAGGCATTCCCTGACGGGCGCTGTGCTGGCCGTGCTGCTGGGACTGGTGATTATCGGCGGGATCAAGCGGATCGCGAAAGTAACTTCCACGCTGGTGCCTGTGATGGCCCTCATCTATTTCATCGGGGCAGCCCTTGTGATAGGGACCAATTATGAGAACATCCTTCCCTCCCTGGGATCCATATTTGCAGATGCTTTTACGGGCAGTGCGGCTGTGGGGGGATTCCTGGGAGCGGGCTTTGCCTTCACGTTTAACAAGGGGGTGAACAGGGGACTGTTCTCCAATGAGGCAGGGCAGGGTTCGGCACCCATTGCCCACTCGGCAGCCCGGGCACATGAGCCGGTCTCCGAAGGAATGGTGGCAATTCTCGAGCCTTTCATAGATACCATTGTCATCTGCACATTGACCGGACTGGTCCTGCTTTCCTCCGGTGTGTGGAACGAAAAGCTTGAGAACAAGTTCCAGGCGGCTGACCTGTATGTCCTGGAGGGAACCTACACCGAGAAGGAGAGTCACGACAGAATGTTGCTGGGCCGTTTTTTCAGCAACGATACCACGGTGGACCTTTTCACGGGGTCCCTGAAGGTGGTGGCGGGCATTCCTGTTTCCGAAGAGCTCACCCTGATCCATGCAGAATCCTTTGCCGAAGATGTCATCGTACATGACGGCGATTCGCTGTTCACAGGGGAGATACCCGTGGTCGCAGGGAAGGTGCAGTTCAGCGGGGCCAGTTCCACGCAGGGTGAGGTGTACATGACCGGACGCTCGCTGATCCACAGCGCTGCCCTTACCACGGAGGCGTTCAAACGAAGTATCCTGGGAAACTGGGGACAGTACATTGTTTCCATCGGACTGCTCCTGTTCGCATTTTCCACGGCCATATCATGGTCCTATTACGGGGACAGGGCGGTCACTTACCTGTTCGGGACAAAATACGTGATCATCTACAGGATGGTTTACGTGGTGGGTTTCTTTGTCGCTTCCTTCACGGATACCACCATCGTGTGGAACCTTTCTTACATCACCATTGCCCTGATGACCATCCCGAACCTGTTCGGTCTGCTGATCCTGAGAAAGGACATCAAGCGAACCATTTTTGATTACTGGACCGACTTCGGGAACAGCTGGCCGGAAGAGAAACTGCCGGTGAGGCGTTAACCTGTTCTCTCCAGCAGGGCGATGTTCTCCACATGGTGGGTATGGGGGAACATGTCCACCGGCTGGATCTTCCTCAGTGCATAATTCCTGCCAAGGAGTTCCACATCCCTGGCCTGGGTGGCAGGATTGCAGGAGACATACACGACCCGGGATGCTTTGCTCCTCAGGATCTGCTCCACCACTTTCGGGTGCATCCCAGCCCTGGGCGGATCGGTGACGATCACATCCGGATTCCCGTGTGCGGAGAAAAAATCCCCCGTGAGCAACTCCCTCATGTCGCCCGCAAAGAATTGGGCATTTCCGATCCCGTTGATTTCGGCATTGATCTTTGCATCCGCAATGGCTTCAGGCACCGATTCAATGCCCACCACCTTTTTCGCGCTCCGGGCCATGAAATTGGCCAGGGTCCCGGTCCCCGTGTACAGGTCGTAAAGGAGCTCACCTTCGCCGGGTCCGGCAAATTCCCTGGCCTTCCGGTAAAGTTCCAGGGCCTGCAGGGAGTTGGTCTGGAAGAAGGATTTGGGACCGATCCGGAAAGTGAGATCCTCCAGCTTCTCGAAGATATGGTCCCTTCCCGCATAAAGCCGGATGTCCAGGTCATACAGTGCTTCGTTCTTCTTGGGATTGATGGTGTACATGAGGCTGGTCAGGCCGGGAAAGTTATGCTTCAGCGATTCCAGCAGTTCGTAAACAGGGGGTTCGTCATACTGAACCGAAAGAATGATCATCACTTCACCCAGGGTGGTGTTCCGGACGATCAGGTTACGGAGGAGCCCCTCATTGGTCCGGTGGTCATAAAAAGATAGTTTCTTTTCCAGGGCAAGCTCCCGCAAATGGTTGCGAACCTGGTTGGTGGGCTCTTCCTGCAGGTGGCAGGTCCCGATGTCCACCACCTTGTCAAAACGGCCGGGAACATGAAGGCCCACCGCATTGGTATGGGGGAGGGTTGTTTCCGGCGAAATTTCCGAGGGCAAGAGCCAGCGGTGGTTGGAAAAGGTGTATTCCAGTTTGTTGCGGTAGCCGGTAGTCTTTTCGGAAGCCAGGATGGGTTCCGCCTCGGGGATCTCGATCCCGGCAATATGCCTGAACGCATCCACAACCTGCTGTTCCTTGTAGTGCAGTTGATCCTGGTAGGAAAGGTGCTGCCAGGTACATCCCCCGCAGATCCCGAAATGTGCACAGAACGGTTCTTTCCGTTTATCCGAGAAGCGGTGGTACCTGACCGGTCTTGCCTCCATATAGCGGCCTTTTTTCCTGGTCACCTGCAGGTCGGCCACATCACCCGGCAGTGCTTCTTTAACAAAAACCACCACCTGGTCCACCCTGGCCACAGACCTTCCTCCAGCCCCCATGTTTTCGATGGTGACACGCTCCAAAAGAGGCAGATTCCTGTTTCTTCCCACAATGCAAAGTTACGTTTGCGCCGGCAATTTATACAAATGACTCGGCGATTTGTTCTATTTTTGCCTGAAATCGGTGATAAGTTGTTTCTGGTAACTGAAGTGCGAAGGATCAAACGGAAGAAGATTCATGATATCGGTTGATAATGTAACTGTCAGGTTCGGGGGTTTTGTGCTGTTCGACGGGATCAGTTTCCAGGTGAACCCTGGCGAAAGGATCGGGCTGGTGGGGCGCAATGGTGCAGGTAAGACCACCCTGCTGAACCTCATTGCCGGCCTTCAGCATCCGGATGCGGGCAAAGTGGTGAGGACACCAGGGAAAACCGTGGGCTATCTTCCCCAGCAGATGCGGCACAGCAGGGGAAAAACCCTCTATCTTGAAACCCTGGATGCATTTTCCCGCCTGCTCGGGCTCAGGGATAAGATCCACAGGATCACCACCGAGCTGGGCGAGCGCTCTGACTACGAATCCGCATCCTATCTCTCCCTCATCCAGGAGCTTTCCAACGCCAACGAGCAGTATGAAATGGAAGGGGGCCATGCCATCCATGCGGAGGTGGAGCAGACACTTACCGGACTGGGCTTCCGGCAGTCTGACATGGACAGGCCGGTCCACGAGTTCAGCGGTGGCTGGCGCATGCGGGTGGAGCTTGCAAAGATCCTCCTCCGGAGTCCCGATTATATCCTGCTGGATGAGCCCACCAATCACCTGGATATTGAATCAATCCAGTGGATGGAGGGATTCCTGGGCAGCTTTCCGGGAGGAGCCCTGATCATTTCCCATGACCGGGCCTTCCTGGACCAGGTTACCAACCGCACCATTGAACTTTCGCTTGGGAAACTGTACGACTACCGGG
>Ga0116196_1000165_pt1 | contig 10518 bp, 9 predicted proteins | sample ZodSprso05mmetaG_FD_97002 | JGI IMG/M metagenome (GOLD analysis project Ga0116196, IMG submission 97002) | Hot spring sediment microbial communities from Zodletone spring, Oklahoma to study Microbial Dark Matter (Phase II) - Zodletone Spring... ... | reverse complement strand
GGGCAGAGATCAAGAACGACATGGAGATGGTCTTTGACTACTTTCCCAAGATTCGAGACCTTCGCCAGCGCACCAGCGGCTATCTTTCTGGCGGCGAGCAGCAGATGTTGGTGATAGGACGGGCTCTCATGGCGCGTCCCAAGCTGATGCTGCTGGACGAGCCCTCCCTCGGCCTTGCGCCCCTGCTGGTGCGGGAGATCTATCAGATCATCCATAGAATCAACGCCGAGCAGGAGATGTCCATTCTGCTGGTAGAGCAGAACGTGAGGGCCGCGCTGGGCATCGCCGACTATGGGTACGTGATGGAGAACGGCAGGATAGTGCTGGCCGGCCCAGCGGATAGGCTGAGGGACAACGAGGACGTCAAGGAATTCTACATGGGGCTGTCGGCCATTGGCTCCAGAAAGAGCTATCGTGAGGTAAAGCACTACCGGCGAAGGAAGAGGTGGCTTGCGTAGTAGAGGGGCACGTGGAGATGAGTTCCGGGATAGAGCAAGGTCATAGCAGCAAGGGCGACACCTGGCCCAAGACACTTCAGCACAACTACCAACTGTTCGGCGATACCCGTACAGCGATGCGCCACAAGCAACACGGTATCTGGCAGCCCCACACTTGGACGGACTACTACCTCGGGGTCAAGAGCGTGGCCCTCGGTCTACTATCTTTGGGCTTCCAACCTGGAGACAGCGTGCTCATCATCGGCGACAACGCTCCCGAGTGGTACCATGCTGCGCTGGCCACGCAGGCCAACCGCGGGGTATCGGTGGGACTATACGCCGAGTTGAGTCCGGCAGAGATACGATACATCGCCCAAGACTCCCGGGCCAGATACGCCATAGTGGAGGACCAAGAACAGGTCGACAAGCTGCTTCAGATCAAGGACCAGCTACCCTTGCTGGAAAAGGTCATCTACTGGAACTACAAAGGTCTGGCCCATTATGACGACCCCCTTCTCATGGGATACCGAGACCTGTCACAATTGGGGGAAGCGCTTGAAAACGAACATCCCAGCCTCTTCGAGCAGAATGTGGAGACCGGCAAGCCGGACGACGTCTGCGCCATCATCTACACTTCGGGGACAACGGGCGATGCTCCCAAAGGCGCCGTCCACACCCACAGGACGCTCAGGGCAAATGCGCAGTACCTGTTGCGGCTCGACCCTTGGCGCGAGAATGACAACGTGGTTCCCTATTTGCCGCCGGCTTGGATGATCGAGCAATGTTTCGGCATTGGATGTCATCTACTCTCCGCCTGCATTCTGAACTTCGCCGAAGGTCCGGAGACCCAGCAACAGGATGCCAGGGAAATAGGGCCCAGCATACTCTACCACCGGGCGCGTCACTGGGAGAATCAGGCCGCTTCGGTCCAAGCGCGGATCCAAGCGTCCGACGCCCTGAAGAGGCTTGCCTTCCGCTCCCTGATGCCGGTTGGCTACAGGGCGGCTGACGCGCAGATGGCCAAGGAGAAGCCGAGCCTGGCAACCCGGATTCTCTCTCCCCTGGCCAACGTGATCCTGTTCAGACCCCTCAAGGACGTCCTCGGCCTCTCCCACGCCAGAGTGTGTTACGCCACGGATACCCTGCTGAGCCCCGAGGCCTTCAGGTTCTACCACGCTCTCGGCCTGCCTCTGAAGAGCCTCTATGCCTCGGCAGAGGCCGGAGCCATAGCGGGCCACAGAGCCGATGATATCCGCGTGGGGACCGTAGGCCAGGTTCACGAGGGAGTAGAGGTGAGAGTCGCCCAAGACGGCGGACTCCTGTTCCGGCATCCTGGCACCTTCCTCGGCTACTACAACGACCCTCAGAGGACCGCTGACGTGCTCACAGATGGGTGGGTTTCCAGCGGAGACAGCGGTTTCATCGACGAAGATGGCCACTTGACCCTCGTGGACAGGTTGGTTGACATCGTGGAGTTGGCTTGTGGCGACAGGCTGGCTCCCCAGGCGATCGAGTGCCAACTGCGGTTCAGCCCATACATCAGGGACGCATGGGTTCTGGCTGGCCCGGACGGGTCCTTCATCTCGGCGATCCTCGTGATCAACTACGAGAACGTGGGGAAGTGGGCCGGGCAACGGAAGATGTCCTACGCTACCTTCACCGAGCTCTCGCAACTGCCAGAGGTCTACGAACTGGTTAGGGCAGACATTGCCAGGGTCAACCGGGATCTGGCGCCCAGTACCAGGATCGAGAAATACGTCAACCTGCACAAAGAGTTGGACCCCGACGAAGGCGAGCTGACCAGAACGGGGAAGCTGAGAAGGGCGTTGTTGGAGGAGCGGTACGGCGATCTTATTAGAGCCATCTACGGTGAACATACCGAGGTATCTGTGGAGGCCGAGGTCAGGTATCGGGATGGCCGTATGCGAACCGTGGAGACCACGATTGGCATCAGGCCCATGGAGGAGGCTGGTCCATGATCTTCTTACTGCAACTGGTGATCACTGGCTTCGCCCTCGGCATGGTGTATGCCCTGATCGCCATAGGTTTCGTCATCATACTCAAGTGCTCGGAGGCCTTCAACATCGCCCAGGGACACTTCGTGATGATCGGGGGTTACCTGGGCTACACGTTCCTGGTGACTTTCGGACTACCCATATGGGCTAGCCTCATCGCGTCGATAGCCGTGGCCATCGTCATGGGCTTGCTCATAGAGCGCCTGACTCTGCGGCCTTTGGTGGGACAACCAGTGCTGGCAGTAGTGATGATGACCATAGCCCTGTCGACGGTCTTCGACGGATTGGCTACCCTGGCCTGGGGCGGTGAGTATAAGACATACCATGGAGTACTGCCCACCATAAACCTTCAACTCGGCGAGCTTTCCATCCCCTCGGAGACGACCATTGCTATGATCGTTTCCGTTATTGCGGTGGCCGGCTTGATGGTTCTCTTCCGCCACACAAAAATGGGCCTGGCCATGAGGGCTACCGCCGATGATGAGCAGGTGGTGCAAAGCGTTGGCATCAGGGTGACTTCAGTCTATGCGCTCTCCTGGGCCATCGCTTCTGTGGTCGGGGTCGTGGGCGGCATTCTTCTGGGCGGCGTCTCCGGGGTGATGATACCGTTGTCGCAAATCGGCATAAAGGCTTTTGCGGTCGTGCTGCTGGGCGGAGTGAACTCGGTGGGCGGGGCCATTGTAGCGGGTATCATCTTGGGTGTGCTGGAGAACGTTGCCGCAGGCTACCTGGACCCGCTGCTCCCAGGTGGCGGGCTGGCCAGCGTCTTTCCCTTCATGGTGATGATCATCGTGCTGATCATCAGGCCCTACGGTCTCTTCGGTGAGGCCAGAATAGAAAGGATCTAGGCGGATGGAACTGCCATGCGGAACCTTCTCGCAGAACTATGCGCATGACATGGCAATTATCCGTACCAGGTGGCAATGGGTGATGCTGTCTGTCCTCCTCGTCCTTCTGTTCGCTTCCCCACTGTTCTTGAGTGATAGAATACTCACCATAATCACCGTCATAGGCATCACCATCATCAGCGTGCAGGGACTGAACATTCTGACCGGATACTGCGGACAGATCTCTATAGGGCATGCCGGCTTCATGGCCGTGGGTGCGTATGCCTCGGGTATCTTGACCGCCAGGCTTGACTGGCCTTTCTGGATCGCCCTACCCTGCGGCGCCCTGGCCGCGGGTCTAGTGGGGCTGCTATTTGGTCTTCCATCGCTGAAGATCAAAGGCTTCTACCTGATCATGGCCACAATAGCGGCTCAGTTCATCATCGTCTGGTTGATCATTCAGGCGCGCGGCATCACCGGTGGCCCCGATGGCCTGGCCGTCCCCAGGCCCCAAATAGGTGACTTTGTGTTCAGGTCCAAAGCCAGCTACTTCTATCTGGTCATGAGCATGGCGCTCCTGGGCACATTCCTGGCCCAGAACATCGTGAGGACCAGGACAGGTAGGGCCTTCGTCGCCATACGAGACAACGATCTGGCGGCTGAGGTCATGGGAATCAATCTGTTTGCCTACAAGCTGCTGGCTTTCTTCATCGGCTGCGTCTACGCCGGTGTGGCTGGCTCATTGCTGGTTCACTACTTCTCCTTCGCTACGCTTGATCAGTTTCCCTTCATGAATTCGGTCTGGTATCTGGGCATGCTCATTGTCGGTGGCATGGGCAGCATCCCGGGGGCGATCTTCGGGGCGGTCTCCCTCAAACTCATAGATGAGCTGGTCACTATTGTTGGCCCGATCCTTTCCGCTGTGGTCGCGGCCCAGGCGGCGGCCTCCCTGGCCCTCATCAGCCGTGGTGTGGTGATCATGCTCTTCCTTATCTTTGAGCCCAGGGGGCTCGCTCATCGCTGGGACATGATCCGATCATACTATAGGCTGTGGCCCTTCTCTCACTAAGAACAGAGTTTGCCAGGGGAGTGAAAGGGTTCTGGCGTCCTCTGGCTGGTTTGCTGAAGGAGGTGACAGGCCCGCAACGCATCCACGTGATGAGTGTTCGCCGCATCGCCTGAAGGGGTGGCCTCCCCAACTGATGCACGACAAGCGAAAAGGGATGGGAGGAAATAGAAGTGAAAACGAAGCTAACACCAATGCTAGTCGCGGTCCTGTTGCTGTCGCTGATCGCCAGCGGCTGCGGCGCGCCGGCACCCGAACCGACCCTGCCTCCAGGCGAGACGCCGGCACCAACGACTCCGCCACCCACCGCGGTTCCGACGGAGCCACCACCGACGGTGCTATACGTCGGCGGCGCCATGGCTCTAACTGGAGCCTATGCTGAGGATACGGCGGCGGTTCTGGCTGCCTATGAGGACTATGTCCAGTACGTAAACGAGACGAAACTGCTGGCCCCGTGGCTAGAGCAGAAGTTCCCTGACGACGTGACCCTAGAGCTACTGTGGAGGGATGACGAGCTCAACGTGGAGAAGGCTTTGACCATCTACGAGGAGCTCAAGGGTATGGGAATGCTGGTCTATAGGATCGGCGGGTCGCCTCAGGCCTTGGCGCTGAAGGACCTGCTGAACGAGGATCGTATACTGGCACCCAGTATGGCTACCGGCCCCTATCTGCTGTCGCCGCCACAGACGGTCCTCACCACCTACCCCATCTACACCGACAGCATGGCAGCCGTGGCGGAGTGGTTCCTGGAGAATTGGGAGGAAGACAGGGCTCCCAGGGTTGCCATACTCACCGCCGACAACGCCATGGGCCGGTCCATTGAGATACCTGAGTTTACGGCGTATCTCGAGGAACTAGGGTATGAGTTCGTGGGCACGCAGTACGTACCGTTGGTGCCTACCGCGCCACCCACGACGCAACTCTTGTGGCTGAAGGAGAACAACGTCGACCTCACCGTGGGGGTCATGATCAACCCCGGTTCGCAGCCGACCATAAAGGAAGCGGTCAGGCTGGACATGGGGCCCCATCTCGGCTACAAGATCACCTTTGCCTGCGCCACGCCGAGCCACCTCCAGGTGTTCCTGCCAGCAATGGGGGAGCTGGGTGAAGGCTTCGTTGTGGGCGGTGGATACCCGTCCTGGGACGATACCAGCCCCGGCGTGACGTTCTGCCACGAATTGCAGGAGACATACCGGCCCGGTGATCCCGTAACGCACATCATGTACATGCACGGCGTCATCGAGGCCATGATCCAGATCGAGTCCTTGAGGCTGGCCATGGAACAGGTACCTGTTGAAGAGCTCACACCCGTGGATGTTCTTGAATATGGCGCCTTCCAGATCGAGGAGCTGGACACCGGCGGCATCGCCAGCACGCCCCTGACCTACGGCCCGGGTGACGTAGAGGGCATGTCCGAAGTGCGCGTCCAGCAGATCCAGGACGGCAAGATTGTCGACGTGGGTACCTACCCACTTCGCCACATCTACAAGCACGAGTAGTTGCTAACCCGGGGGCTCCATGTACGGAGCCCCCGGTAACTCAGTCTCAGGGTTGGGCTCAAGTCCGCCATGAGATGAATCGCGCACGCTGCGTACTGTGTCGTTCCGTAGCGCAGAGCGTGTTTCGATGCTGGAGGCTGGCACGAAGGCCCACGTAACCAGCGCCAGGACGGAGCACCTGGGACACCTCGTATACGACCGGGCGCATACCATCGAGCGCGCCCTCTACACCGCGTGACTGCGGGAGGCCACAATGACCGTCTCCGAAGCCGATCTTGCTCTTCTGAACGAGTTTCACTTCGACGTACAGCCTGTAGGTGTCAAGTTTCTGGTCGAGCGGCCAGAGGCGGTGGACAGGCTGGCTGAGAGCATGGCTCTTTGCGAAATGCTGAAGCGGGCGATGGAGGGGCATGCCTTCTATGCTGACGTGGAGAACCACACCTGCCCGGCAGGGCCATACGTGCTGGGCCAAGAGGAGGCCGAGGAAGCATTCGTGAGCGGCCAGTTTGGAGCTGGCCTCAGAATCTTCAAGGAGCCTCGGGTGGCGAGCAGGCTGTATCTCTATATCCCGACCATCCTTCGACATGTTGTCAACTACGTCGTCTTTTCGCCTTTGGAGAAGCTCCCCTACGACCCAGATGTCCTCATCATCCTGGCCAATACCAGCCAGGCGGAGATCCTGCTCAGGGCTATGAGCTACAAAACCGGGCAAATGTGGTCCAGCAAGTTCTCCAGCGCGATAGGATGTGCGTGGATTCTCGTCCACCCGTACTTGACGGGGGAAGTAAACTACATCACTACTGGTCTCGGCCACGGGATTAGGCGAAGGAAGCTATTCCCCGAAGGCCTGCAATTGATCTCAATCCCCGCAGACATCCTGCCCTCGATGCTTCAAACCTTGCGGGAGATGCCGTGGGTGCTGCCTGCCTACGAACCGGACGGACTTGAGTTCGTTCGGCAGCTCCTCCGTGAGTTGGGGGTTGGCCCACCCGACGACTGAGCGCGATCCACAGAGCCTCCTGGATCTGGCCGTCGCCTGCCCTGGCGAGAAGGAGTCCGGCCGATCCACGCTAGCGGCATCGACACCCTATACAGGTGAGGAAGAGTAGTGAACGTCGCCGCCAACCTTGATCAGGCTGCCTTGCACTTCCCCGATCGCACCGCGGTAATCGAAGAAGACAGCAGCACCAGCTATCTGTTATTCAATCAAGACGCCAACCGCATCGCTTCAGCCCTGCTCCGCCTGGGGGTCGAGCCTGGCGATCACGTGGGGCTCTGCGCTCATAATTCCTATCCCTGGCTGGCTTTTTACTTCGGGGTTCTCAAGGCCGGCGCCGTAGCCGTAACCTTCTCTCACCTCCTGACCAAAGATGAACTGTATAGGACGATCACTGATTGTGCCCCAAGGGTCCTCTACACCACTCCAGAGCGGCTGGCGGATGTGACTGAGCTTCGAGAGGCCGTGGGAGTGCGACAGGTGGTATGCGAGGATGGAGACATCTCCTTCGCGGCGCTGGCCGAGCAAGGGGACCCGGACTTCAAGACCATCGACCGGCATCGAGACGCTACAGCAGTCATCTTGTACACCGGCGGAACCACCGGAGTGCCCAAGGGGGCGATGCTGTCCCACCAGAACATCCAGACCTCGGTCTTCAACGTGGCGCACTATGAGCGCTCCAGCCCAGAGGATCGAGCGCTATGCTTCCTTCCTCTAAGCCACGTGTTTGGCCAGATCCACATCCTGGGTGGAACAGTGCTCAGCGGTGGCTCGATTGTCCTTCTGCCGTCCTTTGATCTGGACCAAGTGCTGGAGACCATCCAGCGCCACCAGGTCACCAAGTTCTTCGCCGTGCCCACCATCTACATCCGACTGCTGCGGGTGCCAGACATCGGGGAGAAGATGCGCTCCGTCCGATATTGCTTCTCGGCGGCTGCTAGCATGGCCGCGGAGGTAGTCCGGGAGTGGAAAGCGCAGACGGGACTGGACATCTACGAGTCCTATGGCATGACCGAAAGCGCCACCATGGTGACCTACAACCACTACTATCGGCACGTCATCGGCTCAGTGGGCACGCCGGTCAACTTGGTGGAAGTCCAGATCCGCGATCTCGAAGGAAATCCCCTGGAACAGGGGCTGCGGGGGGAGATCTGCATCTCCGGACCCAACATCACCAAGGGATACCTGAACAACCCTGAAGAGACCGCCTCGGCCTTTTGGGGTGAATGGTTCCGGTCCGGCGACATCGGGGTGATGGACGAGGATGGCTATCTGTTTATCGTGGACCGCTTGAAGGACATGATCATCACCGGCGGGGAGAACGTCTACCCGCGCGAAGTGGAAGAGGTACTCTACACGCGGCCCGAGGTACTGGAATGCGCCGTCGTCGGCTTACCCGACGACGAATATGGGGAACGCGTCACCGCGTTCATCATCCAGCGCGAAGGTCACCAGGTGAATCCTTCCACTCTGAAGGACTTCCTCAAAGCCCGTCTGGCCGGCTTCAAGGTCCCAAAAGAGTTTGTTGTCGTTGAGGAACTACCCAAAAGCAGCACTGGCAAATTGCTGAAGAGGGAGCTCCGAAACGGCTGCCATTGAGAGTATGGGCGCGCGCCCCGTGTCTACTCAAACCTCTCGCCCTCGGCCTACCTGACCACGTTCACCACCAACCACCCCCGATTTGGCCCACGGGCAAGAGCGCCCCTCCCATTTGGGCCACGCCACCGGCGGCCAGTTCTGGACGGTGCGGCACCAACTTGACTTCCCAACAACCTTGACGTATACTTCTTATGACGCAATGCGTCATTTAAGTCAAGACAAATAGTATCTGCGAGGAGGTCAAGACCATGGCCAGAAAAGCGGAAGAGACGACGAAAGAAGAGAAAATCAAGGCCAGCCCCATCCTGGGCCCGCTGCGTAAGGTGATGTTGGCCAGCATCGGCGCGGTGGCCGTCGCCCAGGAGGAGGCCGAGGACCTCGTGAACAGGCTGGTGGAGAGGGGCGAGATCGCCCGCGAAGAAGGCCGCAACCTCCTGGACGACATGATGTCCAAGCGGCGCGAGAGGGTCCAGGCTCAGTTCGACGCCAGGATCGAGCAGACCCTGGGCAAGATGGACGTGCCCAGCAAAGCCGACCTCAAGGCCGTGGAGAAGAAACTGGACGAGCTCAATCGCAAGCTGGACCAACTGGCCAAGAAATAGGGTAGCCTGATCGAGAGATTTTCTTTCTCGACCGCCCCGCCGAAGGGGCCCAAATTGCGCCAGATCAAGAAATACCCCAACCGCAAGTTCTACGACACGGGGGACAGGCGCTATGTCAGCCTGTCTCAAATCGCCGACCTGGTCAGAGATGGGGAAGAGGTCCAGGTGCTGGACAACCCCACAGGGGAGGACGTCACCAGCGTTGTCCTCTCAGAGATCTTGCGGCAGCAAGAAAGAAAAGGCGGCTTCCTTCCTCCAGGCGTGCTTACAGCTCTGGTAAGGAGGGGAGCGTCTGGTTGGGACCGGCTGCTGGAGTCACTTCGCAGTTCCTTGGAGGCCGCTCACCTGCTGGAGGACGAGTTCGAGGAGCGCATCGATGCTCTGGTCGACCGGGGGGAGATGAGCCTGGCGGAGGCCCAGGAACTGCGCGAAGAGATGGCTGCCAGGGCGCGGCTGCGGCAAGCGACCGCCGAGGAGAGAATCGTCCGGGATATCGAAGGCTCTCTGCGCCGTCTGGACGTCCCCACTGGGCCCGACCTCAGGCGGCTGGACCGTCAACTGGCTGAGATAGAGGCCAAGGTGGACTCTCTGCTCTGTTCTCCGTAGGGGTCGGGGCTCAGCTAACCATCAGATCGGGACCGGGCCCAGGCCCTCTGGTCCGTAGAAGCGGGTAACCCAATGCGGGGAGTAGGGCAACCGCACCTGCATCTGCTGGCGAATGTAGTTCCACCGTGCCGGCGAGATCAATCTAGGGCCACCGGGTGCCGACTCGGCATATTCCGGGTAGACATAGGTGGCCACGGAGTCAGCCCAGTCCTCCAGGGCGTTGAGGGGCGGCCTTCTCCCCTTCAGCCAGCGCCCACCGGGTTTGTACTCGAAGGGGATGGGAGACTGCCATCGGAAGCGGCCGTATCTGCCGCCCGTCGCGTTCTTCAAGCCCCTCGAGAGTCGATAGCAGGAATGGATGTCCCATGCGTGGGCCAGTTCGTGCACGGTCTGCCACTTGAACTCGGCCGCGTCCCCCCAACTCGCCCCTCGAAAGTAGACGACCCCCAGTACCGGAGCAGCCATGGCCGCCATCCACGTTCGCCGGTTCGTTCGCCAGATGCGCACCCAGCGCAGCTCTCTGCGGAACGCGCTCGAGCCTCCCATCAACCAGGATAGATCGTCCACAGCCTGGCGCAGAGCGTCGATTTCTATCCCATCCCAGCGCTCGCGTCCGAAGACCCGCACGCCGTACCTGGTCTGCAGCTCCGCCGCAGAGGCCTGAACGCGGGTTTGGCCTGTCGTCAGCTTATTACCTCCTACCCTATGCCATACGGCAACTCTACCGCGGGTTGCCTTCGCCCGCCAGCCGGCATCCGGCCCAGGTCTGGTGGAGCGCATCACACGCCAGGCGATGCACGGTCTATCGCATCTTGACACGATTGCCACTTCGAGGTACAATGAGTGAGCGCTCACTCAGAACAGTGAAGG
>Ga0116196_1000160_pt1 | contig 10832 bp, 8 predicted proteins | sample ZodSprso05mmetaG_FD_97002 | JGI IMG/M metagenome (GOLD analysis project Ga0116196, IMG submission 97002) | Hot spring sediment microbial communities from Zodletone spring, Oklahoma to study Microbial Dark Matter (Phase II) - Zodletone Spring... ... | reverse complement strand
GTAGTAGGGCAGGTGCGGTACGAAGTTGAAAACCGGCAAACCATAGCCATACAGGAGGTCAGGAGCCCACCGCGGAAAGGGCACGCCTTGATTCAGCAGGTGTTCGATTTCCAGCAACCGGAAGAGGTGAAACAGCCCATCGAAACTGCGCGGCAGCGTGGACTTGACCAGGGGCGAGAGCGCAGTTAGGCCGAGAAGGCAAACGATCAGGGGGTCTTGGGCTTGCCCTATCGCCCGGCCCAATCGTCGTAGGAGTGGGCTTGTCACAGCCCCCGGTCCTCGGTCAGGGTCCTCAGGTGGAGCCACAGCACCCCGCGGTAGACCAGGGGCATGATCAGCGCCGCCAGGAGGGCGCTGGGCAAGGTGACTCGGACCAAGAGATCTGCCCAGGCCAGATAGTATCCGGCCAGAGACAACAGGCTCATCAGGATGAGGTCGTGGATGATACCTGCCCCGAGGGCCAGTCCGGAGGGGAAGAGAGGGCTGGTGCGATAGATGGTCAGTTGCCCCAAGCTGGCTAGCGGAGCGGTGAGGGTGAGGGCTAGGGCGCAAGTTCCCAGAGGCAGACCAGATAGAAAATCAAGAGCCAGGCCACCAAGGAAGCCCCAGATGATACCCTCTCTCGCGCCCCGGAGCAGGCTCCAGGCCACGACCACGAGCAACATCAGATGGAGTCGCGCTCCCCAGAAGGAGAAGCGGAACAGAACGGACGACTGGATAAGAGCAACACTGGCCAGGAGTGGGAGGACGGCGTAGATCTTGATGGGCGGTCACCTCTATGGTGCCTCTTGTTCCGCTTCGAAGTCGAGAGGCTGAAAGCTGACGAGCACCATGACCATTTCCAGGCGTCCGAAATCTACCGACGGTCGAACTATCGCCTGCTGGAAGAGTTCCACGTCTTTCTTCACCACGGCTGTAACCTGCCCGATGATCAGGCGAGTGGGGAAGTTGCCTCCCAGTCCAGAGGTCAGCACCAGGTCCCCTGGGCTCAGCTCTTCTGTCTGCTGAACGTACCTCATGATCAGGCCCTGCGTCGGGCTACCCTGAATCACGCCGGTAGCGCGCGATTCCTGTATCAACGCGTTTACGGAACTGCTGGGATCGGTGATCAGCAGGGCTTTCGAGGAGTGAGGAGCCGTCTCCGTGATTCTTCCCACCAGGCCGCGGTGCGTTAGCACGGGCATGCCGACGGCGACACCCTCCTCCGTTCCCCTGTCCAGGATCAGATAGCCGGCCAGGTTGCTGGGATCGCGCCCTATCACCTGGGCCGAGAGGAGTTCGAATGATGGATTCGCCACCTTGAACTTGAGCTGCTCGCGCAGCGTGACGTTCTCGATCTCCGCCTCGCGTAACCGGACATTCTCAATAATCAACTGATCCACCAAGCTCTGGAGGTCCTCGTTTTCCGCCCGACACTGCTCCACGTCGACTGCAAACTGCCGCAGGTGAACCACGCGCTGGACCACGGATGTGAGGGCTTCCTGAATGGGAGTAGCAAGCACTGCCACGGCATGTTTGACGGGATCAAGACGGTTGGCGCGGTCAAGGACCAAGGTGGTCACGGCCAGTGCGAGGAAGAGCAGGAGGAACAACAACGTTCCTCCTCGCTGCATACGGCTCAAGGCGGCCTCCTCACACTAATGCCGTGTGTTGCGGCGCTGTGTGCTTGTCAAGACGTGGGTTAGGGTGTCGAGGTGCTCCAGGACGATGCCCCCGCCCCTGACCACGCAGGTCAGGGCATCGTCGGCCACGTAGACACGCATCTTGGTATCGTCAGAAAGGCGGTCTGCCAGACCCTTCAACAGGGCGCCCCCCCCGGCAAGAGCGATACCTTGCTCCATCAGATCCGCCACCAGTTCGGGGGGTGTATCCTCCAGAGCGGTCCTCACCTCTTCCACAATCATGGAGACGGGTCCGGACAGCGCATCCCTCACCTCGACACTGCTAATCTCCACTGATTCAGGCAAACCCGTAATCAGGTTTCGCCCTCTCAGGGTCATGGTTTGCTCTTCGGCCAGGGGGTATGCCGAGCCTATGGCCATCTTGATGCGTTCCGCCATGCGCTGGCCGATGAGCAGGCTGTACTTGTCGCGCGCGTAGCGCATGATCTCCTCGTCCATCTCGTCGCCGGCCACGCGCAGCGATCTGCTGACGACGATGCCCCCCAGCGCAAAAACGGCCACCTCTGAGGTCCCGCCTCCGATATCCACGATCATGCTTCCCACTGGTTCGTTGATGGGCAGGCTCGCTCCAATGGCCGCGGCCGTGGGTTGCTCGATGAGCAGGGTCTGGCGTGACCCTGCATTCATGCAGGCGTCGTGGACCGCCCGTCTTTCCACTTCCGTAACCCCGCTGGGGAGACCCACAACCACTCGTGGTCGAGGGACCGGCAACAGGGTGCGCTCGTGCACCTTCTTGATGAAGTAGTGGAGCATCCTTTCGGCGACGTCGAAGTCGGAGATGACCCCGTCCCTGAGCGGCCTTATCGCCACTATGTTGGCGGGGGTGCGGCCCACCATCTCCTTGGCCTCGTCCCCAACGGCAAGAACTTTCTTGCTCTTCTTCTCGATAGCCACGACAGAGGGTTCGTTGATAACGATGCCCTGACCGCGCACCAAGACAAGCGTATTCGCGGTTCCCAAGTCGATGCTGATGTCCTGGGAGAACAGGCCCAGAATAGCGTTTAGGGGACTGAACACAGGTGACTCCTCTCTTGGGCCGCTGGCGCGAGCCCGGCGTTGCTTATTCGGCCTCCGCTTCCTCTTCCGCGCCCTCGGGAAGTTCGGCTTCGGGCAACTCCTCCTCCAACTCTTCCTCTACCTCTCTGGCCGGCTTGAGGACTTCCACCTCAGGCGCCTCTTCCTCCACCTCGAGTACCGCTTCGACTGCCTCTTCTCTCACCGTGAGAACCTGCGCCACGACTTCCTCGGGGTTGGACAGAACCTCGATGCCCTCTCCCACATCCAGGTCCTTGACCAGGATGGCTTGGTCGACGTCCTCCAGGACGCTGATGTCCACCTCAATGGCCTCCTCCAGCAGACCGGGGAGACAATGGACGTCCAGCGAGTCCAACCCCCGCACCAGAAGCCCACCCTTCTTGTCCACGGCCGGCGACTCTCCCACGAGGTTGATGGGTATTTGCGCGGTGATCTTCTCGGTCATGACCACCTCGTAGAAGTCAACGTGCAGGAGAGATTGGGTGATAGTATCCCGCTGTACATCGCGAATCAGCACCACTCGGGGCTCCTCGCGGGCGTCGAGGGTGAGCCTGATTAACCGGTTGGTGCCAGCCGTGGCCAGGGCGCGGTGAAGCTCTCGCTCCGGTACCTGCAAAGGCAGAGACTCTGTCTTGGGCCCATAGAGGACCACGGGGACGATGCCTGAGCTTCGTAGCCGCTTCGCTTTCTTTCCGAAGACTTCTCGCCGTTCGGCTTTCAGTTCGATCTGTTGCATCACGAAACGCCTTTCATTGTCCGCTGGCCGGACACGCTATTATACCAAGCTGACTTGACTCGGCAAGCGGAAGATAGTGAGCGTGTGGACGGGAGGGGGGACGGGCGCCTTTCTCCCTACACGTCACCATTCTAGCCTTTGTCCCTCCACAAGTCAAGACAATCGGTGTCCTCGTTTGACAGGGTTCCACAGTTGTCGTAGAATGCCTGTTAGTCCAGAGGGAACGATCTCTATTGCGGAGTCTCCACACATGGGGTTCATGGCCAGCGCCGAACTGAGGCAACTGTTCCTCGACTTCTTTGCGGAGAGAGGGCATCACGTCCTGCCTAGCGCGTCTCTAGTGCCGGAAGGCGATCCTACTCTGCTTTTCACCGGCGCCGGCATGGTCCCCCTGAAGCCCTACTTTTCGGGAGAGGAGTTACCTCCCTCCAAACGCCTGGCCTCGGTACAGAAGTGCTTCCGGACCACGGATATAGACAAGGTGGGGAACGAGCGCAGCCTGACCTTCTTTGAGATGCTGGGCAACTTTTCGATCGGAGACTACTTCAAGAGGGGCGCTATTGAATTGGCCTGGGAGTTCGTCACCCGGCACCTGAAACTGGCCCCCGAGCGCCTTTGGGCCAGCGTCTACGTAGATGACGACGAGGCCTATGAGCTGTGGCGGGAGATCGCTTTGCCCGTAGAGCGAATAGTGCATCTGGGAAAAGAGGACAACTATTGGGGACCGGCAGGGGAGACTGGTCCTTGTGGTCCGTGCTCGGAGATCTTCTACGATCGGGGGGTAGAATTCGGCTGCCGCCAGTCGTCCTGTGCACCCGGGTGCGAGTGCGAGCGCTTCCTGGAGATCTGGAACCTGGTGTTCATGCAGTACCACCAGGACGCAGAGGGTGGACTGACGCCCTTACCGCAGCAGAATATCGATACCGGCATGGGCCTGGAGCGTACCGCCGTGGTCATGCAGGAAGTGGCCTCCATCTACGAGACTGACCTCTTCTCTCCCCTTATCGAGAAGGCATGCGAGTTGGTCGGCAGGGACTATGGCGAGGGCGAGGAGGTGGACCGCTCTCTCCGGATAATCGCGGAGCACGGGCGCGCCATCACCTTCCTGGTGGCGGATGGCGTTCTCCCCAGCAACGAGGGCAGGGGATACGTGCTGCGGCGGATCCTCCGTCGAGCTGTGCGACACGGAAAGCTGCTGGGAAGGGAGGAGCCCTTCCTCAGCCAGATAGCGGAGCAGGTCATCCAGGTGATGGGCGAACACTACCCGGAGCTCAAGCAGCGAGAGACCTTTGTCCTGGGTGTGCTGACGCAGGAGGAGACTGGTTTCCAGCAGACGTTGTCCATGGGCTCGGCCCTGCTGGATGAGTTGATGGGGCAAACGCTAGCCGCAGGCCGAAACGCAATACCCGGGGCGGAGGTTTTCCGTCTTTACGATACGTACGGCTTCCCCGTGGAATTGGTGAGCGAGGTGGCCGCCGAACAGGGGCTGAACGTCGACCAGGATGGTTTCGAGAGGGCTATGGCCGAGCAACGTAGCCGGGCTAGAGATGCGCAGACCTTCGGATTGGCCAAAGAGAGAGGTTTCTATCGGTCACTCGACCTTCCGCGGACAGAGTTTGTGGGTTACGAAACAATGGAGGCCTCCAGCGAGATCGTCCATCTGGCGAAGGATGGCTCCAGCGTGAGGGAAGCGAGCGAGGGCGATGAGGTCGCTGTGGTCCTGCGGCACACTCCTTTCTACAGCGAAGCGGGCGGACAGGTGGGAGACACGGGAGTCATCACGCGGGACGGTGCGGAGGTCTCCGTGCAGGATACCAGGAGCCCACTGCCGGGGCTTTCTGTGCACTACGGGCGGGTGACCAAGGGTACACTGGCCCTGGGCGACGAGGTCGTGGCGCGGGTGGACCGAGAGCGACGTTTGGACATCGCCCGCAACCACACGGCCACCCATCTGCTGCACAGGGCTCTCCGGGAGGTTCTGGGGGCGCATGCTCAGCAATCTGGATCTGAGGTTTCTCCCGACAGACTGCGCTTTGATTTCACTCACCTGCAGGCGGTCCAGCCTGGCGAGATGCGCCGCATCGAGCGACGCGTGAATGAGAAGATCAGAGACAACCTGCCGGTGGTTACGCAGGTCATGAACTACGAGAGCGCGGTGGCATCGGGGGCCTTTGCCATCTTCGGGGAGAAGTACGGCGAGGAAGTCCGCGTGGTTTCTGCCGGCGACTACACCAGGGAGTTGTGCGGTGGGACCCATGTGCGGGCCACCGGCGAGATGGGCTTTTTTCATATCCTGGGTGAGGCGGGAATAGGCCGGGGCCTGCGCCGCATCGAAGCCGTGACCGGGCGCGGAGCGGAGGAGTTCGTCTGCGATAGGCTGGCCCTCCTGGAAAGGGTATCCTCCGCACTGGGGGGAGCGGTCCCCGAGGTGGAGAGCAGTCTACAGGGCCTGTTAGCGGAACTGGAAACGCAGCGCAGGCAATTGCGCGAGCTTCAGCGCCAGCTAGCGAAGGCGCAGCTAGAAGCTGTGCTGGGCCAGATCTGCCAGGTAGATGGCGTCAAGGTGGTGGCGGCCCAGGTAGAGGCTCGCAGCATGGAGACGCTTCGGGAAATGACCGACTGGGTCAAGGACCGCCTGGGCTCAGCCGTGGTGGTGCTGGGCGCCATTATCGACGGCAAGCCGGGTCTTGTGGCTGCGGTGACACCGGACCTGGTGGAGGCAGGCCTGAAGGCTGATGACTTGGTCAAAGAGGTTGCTGAGGTCGTGGGCGGTGGTGGCGGCGGCCGGCCCACCCTCGCACAGGCCGGCGGCAGAGATCCCCAGAAATTGGCCGAGGCCTTGAGTCGTGTGCCAGACCTGGTGGCTCACAAATAGACGGTCCCTATAGAGTTCATGTCTATGGCTGGCACCCCCCAAATCTCTTCCGGAAGCACGTCTTGCCCCGCTCCTGGGTCTGAGACGCGCTGGCGAGCATCCCGAGGGGATACCCGCGGCAGGCAAAACTGACGCTGTGCGATACTTGTCTCCGCTCTGTGAACAGGCCTGCCGGCATGGCGGGCAGTGAATGCAGAAGCCGAGAGCATTAGGAAAGAGAGAATGGCGGCTTTGAGCGAGCCGGAAGTGGTCTACCTAGAGTCGACAGATACCTCGGCGGCCGTTCGAGAACGGCTAAGGACTTCGCAGGCCGAACGATTGCTCTTGGTGGTTCCCAAAGAGTGCCCGGGTTTGGATAGTGTGGTGGATCTGAAGGTTCTATCCCGCTATCTTGGTTCCTCGGACAAGCAAGTGGCCCTCGTAGTCAAAGACCGCGACCTCAGGGAGCAGGCGACGAGTCTGGGGCTCCGGGCCTTCTCCTCAGTGGCTTGGGCGCGGCGGGCCAAGTGGGCGGACCAAAGGAGGCGCTCCCCAGGGGGGAGACTTGCGGCGGCCGTCCCGGGTTTGCCACGGAGACAGCTCCCAGCTACGCGCCCAGCCGATTCTATCGGGCTGGGAGGGTACGCTATTCTGGCCGTGGCCTTCGTCGCAATGTTGGCTCTTTCGGCGATGTTGGGGGCCGTTTTTGTTCCCACTGCTAAGGTTACGATACAGCCGATTGTCTACCCGCTGAGCACTGAACTCACGGTACAGGCAAATCCGGATCTGGAGGACATCGACTTCATCAACGTGAGGGTGCCTGCGCGTGTATTGGAGACAGAAGTTGTGGGGAGCAAGGAACTGGCCACTACCGCCCTGAGAGATGAGCCCGCCGCCAGGGCCACGGGTGAGGTTGTGTTCACCAACCGTAGCAGCGAGGCCACGACGGTGATGTCCGACACCATTGTGTCCACCAGCGCGGGCACCACGATTAGGTTTAGAACCACGGCGGAGGTGACTGTCGCTCCTGGCGCGGGAACTCGCGCCCGAGCGCCCATCGAAGCGGTGGAGCCAGGGCCCAGCGGCAACGTTCCTGCTTACTCCATCAATCGAGTGGAGGGGCCCCTGGACCGCCAGGTAAACGTGATCAACGCGGCGCCCACAGGTGGCGGGGGAATGAGTCAGGTACGGTATGTGACCAATGCAGACAAGGAGCAGTTGCGTGAACTGGCCCTCCACGATCTCAAAGATGAAGGCTACAGCGCCCTGAGTGCGCAGCTCTCCGACGAAGAAACTCTGCCGGCCGAGTCGCTGGTAGCTATCGTCTTGTCCGAAACGTACGACAAGTTCCCTGGCGAGGTTGGTGACTATCTCAGTCTGCACATGCGAGCTTTGATCAGGGGCACGGCCCTCGATAGGGAAGACGTCGAACTCCTGGGAGTGCGTATGCTTCAGCTCCAGGTGCGGGAAGGCTTCCATCTTCTGGAGGGCGAGACGCAAGTCCGTGTTGAGGAAGCCACCGACGTGCAATATGACGGTACGCTGACTATGAAGCTCACGGCCCGAGGCTCTAGCTGGGCTGTGCTGGACGAGGTGGCCATCAGGGAGAACCTCAGGGGCAAGTCACCTGACGAGGCAGAGCAGTACCTGAAGCGGCACCTGAGTCTGGCGGCGGAACCCACGGTGGAGGTGTCTCCGGATTGGTGGCCACGTGTGCCCTGGCTGCCTTTTCGCATCTCCGTGGAGGTGATCTCCGACGAGATGAGCCCCACGGGTGGCCGGGTTGGCACCTAGGAGGACCGCGGTGCGACTGATGGCGCTGGACGTGGGTAATCGGCGCATAGGCGTCGCCCTCAGCGACCCAAGCGAGACCGTGGCCAGAGGCCTTAAGGTTATCAGGCGAACCTCGCGAACGGCCGACATCGAACTGATCAAAGCACTCGTGGAGGGGCACGAGGTGGAGCGCATCGTGGTCGGCCACCCGCTGCATCTCGACGGTCGCGCAGGGGAGCAGGCCCGGAGGGCAGAGGAGTTCGCAGCGGACCTGGAATGCGAGCTTGGCCTAACGGTTGTGCTGTGGGATGAGGCGTTCTCCACAGAACGGGCGCGCCAGGCCATGATAGAGGCGGGGAGAAAGAGGAAAGAACGGCGCGCGCGTCTTGATGCCGTGGCAGCCGCTGCGATTTTGCAGGACTACCTCGATAGCCTGAGAGCAGAGCAGGCCTGAGGCACGGGAGGTCTTATTGAGCAGGGAGGAGATGATTAGAGGTGTAGCCCGCTGGGCGTTGACCCTGGTTGTGCTGGCGGTGGCGGCGATGGCCATAGTCTACGTGGGGCGCGGGCTGCTCGGTGGTGAGACGGGGCAGGAGATAGATGCGGACGCCGTCCAGATGGGCTCCCTGGAACGAACTCTGATCGGACTGTACCTCAATCTGCGCAGAGACGATGTAGCGAGGGTACCCAGCGGTGAGGACACGGAGGTGCTGTTCACCATCAACCCCGGGGAGACGGCCTCCACCATCGCCCAGCGCCTCCAAAGGCAGGGCCTGGTCTCCGATGCACAGCTCTTCTTGTGGCTGGTCCGATATAGGGGGGTCGATGCCCAGCTGGAGGCGGGCGAGTACGAACTGCGCGCCAACATGTCCCTGGACGAGATCGTGGAGAGCCTGCAGCACGGGCGCCTGCGAGAGGTATCGGTGACCATCCCCGAGGGCAAGAGGGCTGAGGAGGTCGCAGCCCTGCTCGAGGAGCGGGGGCTGGCACAGTCTGAGGAGTTCCTGCGCCTCGTACGGTCCGGCACCGGCGACTATGGTTTTCTTGCGGACCGCCCTGAGGGTGCTCCCAGCTCATTGGAGGGCTATCTGTTTCCTGAGACCTACCGCATCCCGGCCGATTACGACGCTAGGGGAATCGTCGATCTGATGCTGGCCACCTTCGACGAGCGTTTCTCCCCGGAGATGCGCCAGGCGGCGGCGGAGAAAGGCATGACCATCCACGAGGTGGTCACTTTGGCCTCCGTGGTGGAGAGGGAAGCGGTTGTGCCGGAAGAGCGGCCCCTTATCGCCAGTGTGTATCTGAACCGGCTGGAGCAGGGCATGTATCTGCAGTCGGATCCCACGGTGCAGTACGCTTTGGGCTACCAGGAAGACGTAGGCCAGTGGTGGAAGATTCCCATGTCACTGGAAGAGGATGTGCTGGTCGATTCGCCCTACAATACGTACATGTATCCCGGCCTGCCACCAGGGCCGATATGTAATCCCGGCCTGGCCTCCATACAAGCCATGCTGGAGCCGGCAGAGACGACCTATCTCTTCTTCTTCTCCAAGTTTGATGGTTCTCATGCCTTTGCCGAGACCTATGAGGAGCACCTGCAAAACCAGGAGCTGTATCAAGGCCAGCAGTGAGCCTCCGTGAACAAACCGATCCTCTCCGGTGCCCTGGCCCTGGTGGCCCTAGTCGCTTGTGCGTGCGGTTATCGCGCTTCGGCCCGACCCACGCTCAAGATAGGATTGGTGGCCCCCTTCGAGGGACTGTACAGACCGCTGGGCTATGACGCTCTCTATGGGGTGAGACTGGCCGTAGAGGAGCGCAACGAGCTGGGCGGTGTGGGGGGCCATCTGGTGGAACTAGTCGCCCTCAGCGACGATCAGGACCCCCTTTGGGCCGCCCAAAGGGCTCGAGAGATGTCTGAAGATCCCGATGTGGTGGCGGTGATTGGGCATCTCTCCGACGAGACCACGCGGGCGGCGATACCGTTCTACAGGGAAACAGGTTTGCCTCTTGTCGTTCCTTGCTCCGGGACCGATACCCTTATGGATAGCGGTCACGAGCGGGTCTTCTGGCTGGTGGCCGACGACGAGACAGTGGGGTCCGCTGCCGCCCGCTATGCGGTGCTGGAGAGAGGGGCTGATTCGGTGGCTATGGCGGGGGGCGAGGACAGCCTGCTGGAGCCTTTCGTGGCCACGTGCAGCGCGCTGGGGGCCGAGGTGTGGGTAGCCGAAGGGCAGGGAGCTCAAGACCTCATCCCGGGGACAGGGAGTCCTCAGCACGACCTGTTGCTTCTGAGCATGGAGGGCCCTGAGGCGGCGGAACTCCTTGTGGAGCTCCGGCGAGAGGGATGCGAGGTGCCTGTTCTGGGAGGTACCGACCTGGACACCCCGCAGTTCGCGCAGATTGCCGGGGAGGCGGCCAGGGGCACGATGTATCTGAGCTATGCCCCCCCAGTAGGGGGGTCGGCATTCGCGGAGGCCTTCCGGGCACGTTGGGGAATGGCCCCAAGTTCCCAGGCCACTCTGGCTTACGAAGCCGCGAGGGTACTACTGGACGCCCTGGACAGGTGCATCGCAGTCCATGGAGAGCCAACGCGGCAGGCTGTGGCGGAGGCCCTGGCCGAGACCACCGACTACCCGGGCCTGACGGGTAGGATCACCTTCGACGAGAGGGGTCAGGCCTTAGACCGCCAGGTGTATCTGTACCAGTTGGTGGAGCCGGCGTATCCCGGCCAGATGGTCCCGTGCCTGGCTTG
>Ga0116196_1000155_pt1 | contig 11009 bp, 7 predicted proteins | sample ZodSprso05mmetaG_FD_97002 | JGI IMG/M metagenome (GOLD analysis project Ga0116196, IMG submission 97002) | Hot spring sediment microbial communities from Zodletone spring, Oklahoma to study Microbial Dark Matter (Phase II) - Zodletone Spring... ... | reverse complement strand
GGACGTGGTGGCCGGGTTTCTCACCTTCGCGGCTGTGCGGGTATCGGGAAAGCCCGCCGACGAAAGCCATCCCTACGGACACGGCAAGGTGGAGAATCTGGCTGCCCTGGTCGAGACATTGCTCCTCCTCTTGACCTGCGGCTGGATCATCTTCGAGGCTATCAGTCGCCTTTTCTTCAAGTCGGTCGAAATCGACGCCAACGTGTGGGCCTTTGGAGTGGTGATCATTTCGATGATCATCGACTTGAATCGCATGAGGGCGCTGCAACGGGCAGCAGATAAGCACGACAGCCAGGCACTACAGGCAAGCGCCCTGCGCTTTCGCACCGACCTCTGGACCTCATCGGTGGTGTTGTTGGGCCTCACACTGGTGAGGCTGCAGGAGTGGACGGGCGGTCCGGCATTTCTGCTAAAGGCCGACGCCGTGGCAGGCCTGGGCGTGGCAGTAGTGGTCCTCTTCCTGGGAGTACGGCTGGGCAAGAGCGCGGTGGAGGTACTCCTAGACACAGCACCCAAGGGTCTGGGGGGGGAGATCCGAAGGGGGGTACTGGACATCGACGGTGTGAGAGGATGCCAACAGGTGAGGGTCCGCCGCTCCGGTGCCCAGTGCTTCGTGGATCTAGTGCTGGTGATCGATGGAGATGCCACCTTCGATGGGGCCCACGAGATCACGGCTCAGGTGGAGCGGGTGGTGGATGAGATGATCCCGCGTGCCGATGTCATGGTGCACTACGAGCCCACTGAGGATAGCTCCGACATCGCCTCGCTGGTGATCCGCTTGGCGCAGAGCATTGGAGTTCGGGCCCATGACGTCTGGGTGCGTGAGAGCGATGGGCGCTTTCACGTGGAGCTTGACCTCGAGGTGGATCGCAGTTCGTCCCTGCAAGAGGCCCACGAGGTTGCCACTCGTCTGGAGCGGGCGGTCAAAGAGGTCGCTCCTGAGGTGGCTGAGCTGGTCGCTCACCTGGAGCCCGCCGGGGATGGCAACAGCACCAGTATTCTGCTGGAGGAGGAGCTACACGCCAACTTGGAGGCGAGGATCGTATCTGACGTGGATATGCTTATGGGCGAGGGCAGGTGTCACCACGTTACTATCTGGGAGGAGGATGGAGGACTCGCGGCCTCTCTCCATTGTCTGCTGGACCCGGAACTCTCGGTGGGGGAGGCGCATAACCTGAGCGAGCAGTTGGAGACATACCTCTGCGGACGCATACCTGACCTGAAGCGAGTGGTCGTCCACCTGGAGCCTGCGTCGGGGCGCTAGCCACCAGAGAGAGGTGCCTCCCCGAGCCCCTTTGATCAGGTCGAGCTTGAAGGGCCCGAGGGGCGAGCGCGGGTCGCCGATGCAACGGGAAAGGGCCGTCCCCTTGAGTGAGGACGGCCCTCGTAGATGCCTCGCAGAGTCGCGCGGAGGAGGGTCCCTATTCCGGTGGTACCTTGTCCGCTGACCAGTATTTCTCTATGGTTGCCTCGGCCTTGAGGTCTGAGAGCCACAGATCGAAAGCGTCGGTTCTCCTTCGTTCCAGGACGTCGGCGTCAAGCTCCCTGTTCTCATCCCTCTCCTCCACGAGGATAATGTGGAAGCCACTGGCTGTTTCCACGACGTCGCTGATCTCGCCGATGGGTAGGCTGAAGGCCACCTGGTCAAAGGCCTCATCCATCTCGCCACGGGGAAGCCACCCCAGGTCGCCCCCGAGTTCCGCGGTCAAGGTGTCCGTTGACACTTCCTTCGCCACCAGCGCAAAATCCTCGCCTTGCTGCAGCCGTTCCAGGACCTCCTGGGCCTGCTCCTCTGTGTCCAGGAGAATATGTTGGGCGTGTATCTGCAATTCCGAGGTGGGGACCTGCTGGCCCACGTACTCCTGCATCTTCTCTCGCAGGATCTGGAGTTCGATCAGTGTCCTGTACTCGGCCTCGGATATGCCGGCGCCTTCCCCGATGGTTTTCAGATTATCGGCGTAGAGCTCCTCGAACCGGTCCCTGGTCATGGGGGTGGGGGCTGCAGTTGGGGTGAGTTCGACAGTGGAGGTGATAGTCTCGCCGGTCGGCTCGGGGACCGGGGTGGGCAGTTCAGGGTTGTAGCCGAAAAGTTCCTCTATCCTCCGATCGACCTCCTCCGTCGAAACCACGATCCCCGCTTCTTGAGCGGCCTGGCGGATCAACTCCTCTTCGATCAGACCGTCCACAAAAAGCTCATCGCCCAGGAAATCTCGCTGCAGTGCCAGTTGAGACAGTTGCTGGTCGAAAAGGCTGATCATGAAGGCATCTGTCTCGGGGTCATACAGCGAGCGTTGGATCTGGATGGTTTCAATCCTGGCATCGAGACTCATCCGCTCCAATAGGACTCGCTTCTGGTAGGCCTCGGTGGAGATGGGCACCCCGTTTACCCTGGCCACAGGCGCAGAGGGCTTGGCGACTACTTCCTGGTACACGCCATAGGCCAGTATAGCCAGGATCACGCAGCCGACGGCGATGGCGATGCCCAGCATGACCAGACGCTGGCGTCGCTCCTTGTCCCGCCGCGAGATCTGCTTGCGAGTGAGGGGAACTTCTTTCTTGACTTTTCTCTTGGCCATCAACTCCTCCGTGCGGCCCCGAGGAGCGACACCCCACAGCGGGATGCCCTGCGAGCGCGCATGGCGTCAGGCTAGTTACCGGAGCCGGGGGTTGCCGTCCAGGTGAGGCGGTGAGGGCCGTGCCCGGCCGCACACAGACGAGCAGCGGGCACCGGTGACGGAACTCCTATCTCCGTCGTTCCACGGTTCAACTCCCGCGGGCGTGCTCGCCTGTGTAGGGCAGCAGGGCGACGTGCCGCGCTCTCTTTATCGCGGCTGACAACCGGCGCTGGTGTCGGGCGCACACGGCGGTTTTGCGTCGAGGCTTGATCTTACCGCGTGCCGTGATGTACTGCCGGAGAGTCGGAACGTCCTTGTAGTCTATGGTATCGGCCCTGTCAGCGCAGAAGGCGCACACCCTCTTCCTGCTGAAGCGGTAGCCCTTCCTGCTTGATGATCTATCTCTATCTCTATCTCTACCCCTATCTCGTTCAGCCAAGGTCGGTCCCCCCGCTACTCCTCATCGGTCTCGTCGATTTCGTCGTCTTCCTGGTCCAGTTCGTCCTCATCCTCCTCGTCGGGGATGGATTCGCCCTCAGGCTCCTCCTCGGGGGGAGCGTAGGCCTCCCCGGATGGTTCTGCTTCAAGCTCAGGGGGTATTCTCTCGGCCCTGATCAATAGATAGCGGACCACCTCTTCCGTGAGGGCCAGTCGGCTTCGGAGGCCTGAAATGGCGTTTGGCTCAAGCTGGAGGTAGGCTACGTGGTAATGTCCTTCACGGAGCTTTGCTATGGGATAGGCGAGGCGCCTCCTGCCCCACGAGCGGAGCCGCAGGACCTGCCCACCGGCGTCCTCTGTCATCCGCTCCAACTTTGCGGCGACCTGCGCCAGTTCTTCCTGGTCCAGGTCTGGACTGACGATGTACATGAGCTCGTAGATGCGCAATGAACGTCTCCTTCCTTCGGGCTTGCCCCCAGTCGTTGCTGCGGGCAGAAAGTATTTGACCTAGAGTTCTCGGTACAACACCCCAGTATACCACGCCGCCGCGCATTAGTCAATTTGCGCCGGCGCTTGCGCGCGACCTATTCCTCTCTGGAACCGGACAAGACGGCAGCGGATGCCCTCCAGGTGCTGCCTTCAGCGGCGTCTTCCACAAGGATGCCCAGGTCTGCCAGCGCGCCACGTATTCTGTCCGCCAGTCCGTACTCCTTGGCCGTCCGAAGCGCGCTGCGCACCTCAACCAGTGAGGCTACCAGCGCCTCCACCCCGCCTTCCCCCAGCTCTGAGACTTCATCCGAGTGCAGACCCTCGGCCAGTTCCGATCTGCCCGCAGCCGCCAGTTCTTCGCCAATGCTCTGCACCAGTTCCCTGAGAGCCGCGGGGTCGACGGCCACTTTGGTCTCTTGAAGGGTCAGCCCCAGGACGCCTGCCAGCTCTCGAAGAATGGCCTGCGCAGCATCCAGAGCCGATGCAGGCACCCCCGAATCTCGGGCCTGATTGATGATCCGCCCCAGATCGAACAGGTTTCCGATGGCACGAGCGGTATTGAAGTCATCGTCCATGGCCTCTCGGAACATCCTGCGGGCCTCTTCGGAGGCTGCCACCAGCTCCTCCCCGCCCTCATCCCTCCTGCTCGAGGCCGGCTTGAGGGCGGTTCGCAACCGCTCCAGTCCGCGGTCTGCGGCCACCACCCCCTCCTCGCTCCAGGTGAGGGGGCTACGGTAGTGGGAGGAGAGGATGAACAGGCGAATGGCGTCAGGGTTGTACTTCTCCAGCACCTCCTCGGTGCTGATAAAATTGCCGAGATGGCGGGTCATCTTCTCCTGGTCGGGGGTCGGCCGCAGAAGGCCGTTGTGCAGCCAGTACTTGACAAAGGGGGATTTGCCCGTATAGCACTCCGACTGGGCTATCTCGTCTTCGTGGTGGGGGAAGATCACGTCCTCGCCGCCTCCGTGGATGTCGATCTGCTCTCCCAGGAACTGGATAGCCATGGCTGAGCACTCTATGTGCCACCCAGGCCGGCCCTGGCCCCATGGGCTATCCCATCTGGGCTCCCCGGGCTTGGCCGCCTTCCACAGGGCGAAGTCCAGGGAGTTCTCCTTGCGGGAGTCCACCTCCACGCGCGCGCCTGCCCGCATCGCCTCCAGCGACTGTCCGCTGAGCTTGCCGTAGTCCGGGAAGCTGGAGATGCGGAAGTAGACGTCGCCCTCCACTTCGTAGGCATGGCCCTTCTCTATGAGGACCTGGACGATCTCCTGGATCTTGGGGATGACCTCTGTCGCCCTGGGGTAGTGATGAGCCCGCTGTATGTTCAGCCTGTCGGATTCGCTGAGGAAACGCGCAATGTACTTCTCGGCCAGCTCCTGGACGGTGACGCCCAGAGCTTCGGCGGTCTGTATGATCCGGTCCTCGATGTCCGTGAAGTTCTGGACGTGCTTGACCTGATAGCCGCTATACTCCAGATAGCGCCTGATGACGTCGAAAACCAGGTAGGACATGGCGTGGCCTACGTGGCTGGGCCCGTATACGTTGGGACCGCAAACGTACATCAGGACCCTGGTGCCCTCCAAGGGCACAAACTCTTCTTTCTTACGTCCAAGCGTATTCTGAACTACCAGAGCCATTGTATACCCCTTTCGTCTGCTGATGATCGGTGCCTGGCACGGGATGCCGTGTCTCACGGCATCCCCTCAGACAGATGCACTTGTTGATCATCAGTGTCGCAAGGAGCCTGCGGTGCGACGAAGTCTTTCCAGACATCTCTCTTTGCCCAATAGTGCCATCACTGCGGCCAGGTTGGGTCCATGAAGGCTTCCCGTCAGACTGGCCCTGATGGGCAACATCACCTCTCTGGCCGAGAGCTGATCCGTTTCCTTGAGTTGCGACCTGAGCCGCTGCAGGAGTTCACTGGCCGCCGGCGTATCCAGGCTGCCCACCGCCTCCACCATGTCGGCGCAGGCGTGGAGCACCTGAGCCGCCTCCGGCCCGTCGAGCGCTTCCTTGACCTCCTTTGTATAGGCCGGGTCGTCGACGAAGGCGAAGCTCACGTGAGCTGGCATGTCCGCGAGGGTCTCCACCTCCTCGCGGACGTTGTCCATCAACAGTTCGAGCCACTCCTGGGCAGGGTAGGCGGTCCCCTGGCTGCGCTCTTCCTTGCCGTAGGCCGCGGCCAGATAGGGGGCCGCCTCTCGGGCGATTCTTTCCATCGGCAGGTGGCGGATGTACCACTTGTTGAACCAGTTCAGCCCCTCCACGTCGAAGATCGCCGGGCTAACGGAGATTCTCTGCCAGGAGAATGAATCCTCTAGCTGCTCCCTGCTGAGGATCTCCCGGTCCTCCTCCGGTGACCAGCCCAGGAGGGCGAGGTAGTTGACCATGGACTCGGGGAGATAGCCGCGCTTCCTGTAGGCGTCGACTGAGACGTCGCCGTGCCTCTTGCTGAGCTTGCCCCCAGCTTTGTCCAGGATCAGGGGCAAGTGCAGGAAATGGGGTGGCTGCCACTCGAAGGCCTTATATAGCAGGACGTGACGGGGGGAACTGGGTATCCATTCGTCGGCTCGCAGCACGTGGCTTATGGCCATCAAATGGTCGTCGACCACGTTGGCCAGGTGGTAGGTGGGATAGCCGTCGGACTTCACAATCACAAAATCGTCCAGCGCATGGTTGGGAAAGCTGATCTGCCCGCGCAGCAGGTCGGTGAAGGAGGTTTCTCCCTCAGGCGGGGTCTTGAAGCGCACCGCAGGCTTGATGCCTTGCTCCTCGTAACGTCTGGCCTGGGTTGGGCTGAGGCGTCGGCACCTGCCATCGTATCTGGGAGGCTCGCCACGCCGGCGCTGCTCGCTCCGCATCTCCTCCAGCCTCTGGGGAGAGCAGTAACAGCGGTAGGCCAGTCCTTTCCCTAGCAGAACCTCCGCATGCGACGAATAGTTGGGGAGCCTTTCCGACTGGCGATAGGGGCCGAACTCGCCGCCCCTGTCAGGACCTTCGTCCCAATCCAGCCCCAGCCAGCCCAACCCCTCGAGAATACTGCTTTCCGCTTCCTCGGTGGTGCGGGCCACGTCGGTGTCCTCCACCCGCAGAATGAAGACTCCATCATAGCGTCGGGCGAATAGGAAGTTGAAGAGCGCGGTGTGGGCATTGCCCAGGTGCAGTTCACCGGTGGGACTGGGAGCGAACCGGACTCGGACGCTCTCAGCCATGGTCAGCCAGAATGAGTTGCTGAAAGGCGTCCACCACTATCTGGCCGGCCAGTGAGGCAGGGATCTTGACCGTGTTGATCACCAGATCGTACAGAAGTGGGTCCAACCACTGCACGCGATGATAGCGGCGGAGATAGTCTCTCCGGGCTCTGTCGCTGGCCGTGACCCTCTGCAACGCTTCTTCTTCCTCGATGCCCTCTCGCCGGGCCAGCACCGCCGCCCGATGTCGCGGTGGGGCCACGATCTGGACGTGCAACGCGTCCGTGGCGTCCCTCAGCACCACCTGTCCCCCCCTCCCGGCGATGACCACGTTCCCCTGGCGGGCTAGATCCCGCATAACCATGCCCACGATGTCCACATAGTCTTTCAGCGTCACGGTGAAGGGGGGCACCGCTGGGGAGAAGATCCCTCCAAAGGGTCGCGCGACGGAGGCAGCCGCCTCTCGCCTCCAGGCCTCGGCGGTACTGGGGACCGGGGGCATGGCGTTCACGCTCTGGAGCACGCGGTCAACCAGGTTCTTGCGTCCCTCGTCGGCCATCTCCTGCAAGGCGATCCGGGGCACGCCGGCGTCCTGGGCCGCTCTGTGGATGATCTCTCGATCCACCAGGCGATAGCCCAGTTGGCTCGCTATCTGGGAGGCGATCTCGCATCCACTGCTGCCCAACTGCCTGGAGACGGTTACGACGCCCACTTTCCCCCGGCCTACTTCCTGGAGTATTTGTTGTGAGGCTGGGCGAAGATCATACGCCCCTGGGCGGTCTGGAGGACTTTGGTGACCGTGACATCAACAGTCTGGTCGATGGTTTTCCTTCCGTCCTCCACCACGACCATGGTCCCGTCATCTAGATACCCGACGCCCTGATTGGGCTCGGTGCCCTCCTGGATGATGCGGACCTTGAGGGTCTCCCCGTGCAGAACGGCCGTCTTGACCGCGTTGGCCAATTCGTTGATGTTCAGGACCCTCACCCCCTGGAGCTGGGCGACACGGTTGAGGTTATAGTCGTTGGTGATGATGGGACAGCCCAGGGTCTTGGCCAGCTGGATCAGTTTGCCATCGGCGTCTCTAATCTCTTCCACATCCATATCGGTGACTTGAATGGGGATGATGGAATCTTGCTGGAGGGCGTTAAGAATATCCAGTCCCCGGCGGCCACGCTTCCGACGCAAGGGGTCTGAGGAGTCCGCGATGTACTGGAGCTCGTCCAGGATGAATCGGGGCACCAGAAGTGTCCGCTCGATGAAGCCGGTCTGGCTTATGTCTGCGATCCGGCCATCGATGATCACGCTGGTGTCCAGCAGCACGACGTCGTCCTCAGAAGATCGTCTGGGCTTGCTCTTGCCGAAAGAGGAGCCCATGAAGAACTGGAAGTCGTCTGCGCGCATGACCATGATCGCCATGCCCAGCAGCCCGAAGGCGGCGCTGGCCAACAGCGGCAGAGTTGTTCGCAGGCTGGTTGGCAGGAAAGACAGACTGAAGGCCAGAGGGAGCGAGATGAGTAGTCCAGCGGCCAGTCCGATGGTCCCCATGAACAGATGGCGCGCTGGTATCTGCTTCAGCTTCCTGCGTATCCAGAGGGCAGGCCGTATGGTCAACCAAGGGGTCACCAGCAGGCCCAGACCGACCCCAGCGATGGCCAGGGCAAGGGCAGGGCGCAAATAGGGCGTGGTCAGGGCATCCGTGGCGCCAGATCTGACAGCAATGAAATCGCCAACGCGCCAGCCAAGCGCGGCGAAGACGATCATTCCTGCGAGCCGTAGCATGAGTTCCGTTTTCCTCATCGAGCACCTCCCGGCTCGGTGTCAACGGCGCCCTGATAACAAAAAGAGTGTACCGTAGAGTACACTCATGCCAGAGCAACACCTGCTGGCGCTGACCGTCTCGCGCTCGTCGGCTTCACGTAGCCGTAGTAAGAACTAACAATGAGATGAGTCCCTGCGCTGTTTGCTTTCTCAGCGGATAGCGCGATACCCAGCGCGGATCTGGGTCAGACTATTTTGGTGCTACTCATGACATGTTGCTGTCTCTAGCCGTTGTTCGCACCTGAGCCAATTGGATTAATAAGATGATATCTCTGCCATAATAGTACCAAACCCTCTCGGTGGTGTCAAGAATCGACTGTGTCCACCAACGGGAGGCAGGGGGTAGAGTAGTCTGTCGCAGAGTGGTGAGAATTTGGGCGTGAGTAGAGGGAGACGTCCACACGTGGCGGCGAACCGCGGGCCCGTGGCCTAGGGCCTTGTGCCCGTCCGAGGTTGGTCGCCTCGACCCCGCTCCGTCAGCAGGGCGGCGTGTCTCCACGGGAGGGCACCGTCCACCAGGAGGGTGTCCAAAGACCGCATGCAGACCTTCCGGAGGTTCCGCAGCTCCCCAACGCTGCCCCGCGGCCGCCTCGCAAAGCGCACCCATAGGGGCGACCCCGCGGGTCGCCCCTACTTTTTCCACACCCTCCGCCAGGTGTGATGTGGAGAGAGTGTGGCATGCAGGTATCCGCCCCCTTTTCCTCCCACAGGGTACCATTGGGGAGCTGGAGTTGCTATAATGAGGGTCGCTAGCAGCGGGAGCATGGCGAGGGCAGCAACCTGCCCGGAAAGGGGTCGGTTGGGAGGGGCATATGGCTCCGTCCCTGGGAGGCCGTGCAGCGAGCACACTTCGCGGAGATAAGACGTGCGTGACACCGTAGATGGAGACATGTTCTCCAGGTTCCCTGACTACGTGCGAGCCATCGTCGTGGCCAGGGGCATCAATAACGTAGGGGGCCAGGCGGAAGTGGAGGACTTGCTTCGGGAGGCCGAGGCCCGTTGCGAAACCCTGTTTGCCCAGGAGCAACTGACTACTCATCCCCATATAGCTCCCTGGCGGGAGGTCTACCGGGTACTGGATATGCAGCCAGGCAAGAACTACTCGTCGGTCGAGGCCCTGGCTCGGCGGGCGAGGGGAGGTTCTCGACTGCCCTACATCAACACTCTGGTCGCCCTGATGAACGCCTTCTCTCTTAAGTATCTGGTGCCCTGCGGCGGGGATGATCTGGATGCAGTGCAGGGCGATCTTCGCCTTGGGTTGGCCAGGGGTGAAGAGGAGTTTGTGCCCCTGGGAAGCCAGGAGGTCTCCCACCCGGAGGCTGGCGAGGCCATCTACGTCGATGAGGGTAACCAGGTGCTGTGCCGGCGCTGGAACTGGCGGCAGGGTGACGCTACCAAGATCACCCCTGAGACCGGCCGTGTGCTGGCCAATATCGACTGCCTTCCCCCCGTGGACCGACAGGAGGCGGCAAGGCTGGCGGAGGAGTTGGCTCTCCTCGTGGAACAGTTCTGCGGCGGTGAGGTAGACCATTGTTTGATCACCGCGGACGAGCCTGTGGCCGATCTGGGTTGAGATGCAGGAGCAACCCCTCATCTCGGTGGTCATCCCCAATTGGAACGGGGCCCACCATCTGCCGGTGTGTCTGGACTCGCTGCGGCGCCAGACCTATCCACGGGTCGAGGTCATCGTGGTGGACAATAACTCCCGAGACGAGTCTCTCGTCCTTCTGGAGAGGGAGTATCCAGAGGTGAAAGTCCTCGCCCTGGATGAGAATCGAGGCTTCGCCGGAGGGGTCAACGCCGGCATCGAAGCGGCCCAGGGTGAGGTCCTGGCGGTGCTCAATAACGACACAGAGGCCGACGCGCAATGGCTGGAGCAGTTGTCGCGAGCTCTGGAGCACAGTCCCAGGGCCGGGTCAGCCACCTCCAAGATTCTGCTCTTCGACCAGAGGCAGATCATCAACTCCGCGGGGGATCTTTACGGCGTGGATGGCATTCCCATCAATAGGGGTGTGTGGGAGGAGGATAAGGGGCAGTTTGACGAGGTGGAGAAGGTGTTCAGCCCCTGTGGGGGGGCCTGTGCCATCCGAAGGACTATGCTGAAGGACCTGGCCTCGCGCGGGCAGGAAGGCCCTTTTGATGAGGACTTCTTCGCCTATTGCGAGGACGTGGATCTGGGTTGGCGTGCTCAGTTGGCCGGTTGGGAATGCCTCTATGTGCCCACTGCGGTGGTCTACCACCGTTTGAGTGCGACTGGCGGGGGCAAGATCGCCAGCTACTACACCGGCCGCAATTCCCTCTACGTGCTGGCGAAGGATTATCCCTTCTCCCTCTTCAGGAAGTACTGGCGACGAGTCCTGCTGGCCCAGTGGCGGATCAGTTGGGAGGCTGTGAAGGCCTGGCGGGGGGAGGCGGCCCGGGCCCGCTTGCGAGGACAGGTCGCCGGGCTGTGGGG
>Ga0116196_1000147_pt1 | contig 11607 bp, 13 predicted proteins | sample ZodSprso05mmetaG_FD_97002 | JGI IMG/M metagenome (GOLD analysis project Ga0116196, IMG submission 97002) | Hot spring sediment microbial communities from Zodletone spring, Oklahoma to study Microbial Dark Matter (Phase II) - Zodletone Spring... ... | reverse complement strand
TCTTGAGGCCGTAAGCGGGCAGCCGGTTGATCTGGTGATCATTGATATGCTGCTGAAGAACACGACCGGTGTGCAAGTCACGGAGGAACTGAGATCCCAATATCCAAGCCTGCACATTCTGATACTGTCCATGAGCGATGACCAACACCATGTGAAAGGCGCCTTTCAAGCAGGTGCCAGAGGCTATATCACGAAGGACGAGGTGTCTGAAGCAATCATAGTGGGTATCCGCCAGGTGCTCAAAGGCCGACTCTATATCAGTGAGAAACTCGCGCGCAAATTCTCCAAGCAGATAATTCAGGGGTGGATTGTGCAGGCTGGCACCGAGGACAAATAAAGAAACTACGAAAGCCAGATGCCTCGAAGCCGAATTTCTGGCCCAGTAACGCACGGTCAACCGGCTGCGCGTGTCGTAACCGTGGGTCCAGGGCCGAGAAGGTTGCTAATCTGCTCGGGAGGGGCGAAAAACCCCCGTTTTTCCATTGACGAGGTCGATGACCGGCCGCTACGCTGCTCCTGTTGGTGTGCAAGGAGAGTGCCGGAGGCAAGGGATCCCCGCCCAAACCGTGGATGAGTGTACGTTCGAGGCATCGTTCGGAGGCAAGGTATGGTGAATCGCAGCATTATCCAAGGATTTCTCGCAGCGGCATTTCTCGTGGTTCCCAGTTTCGCAGGGGTGCTCCTGTCGCCCGGTGATTTTATCATCGCGATTGACGCCGACGGACCATGAAGGCGATTGGCAAGCTGGTATTGTGCATAGCCGTCTGTCTATTGACGGGCATTCTGGGGTCTTTTGCCGTGCGGGATTCCATGGACGGGTGGTACGCCGGCTTGGCCCGCCCCTCCTTCGCTCCGCCGAATTGGGCGTTTGGCGTTGTGTGGCCGATTCTCTACGTGATGATGGGGGTGGCGGCCTTTATTATTTGGAGCGAGGGCCTCGGTGATCGGCGGGTCAGAGTCGCCCTGGGGCTGTTCGTCCTTCAACTCGTCCTCAATGGGCTCTGGACGCCCCTGTTCTTCGGCCTTCATTGGATGGCGTTCGCCCTTGTTGAGATCATCCTGCTGTGGGTAGCCATACTGTTGACGATTCTCGCCTTCCGGCGGATCTCCAAGCCGGCGGCGTACCTCCTCGTGCCGTACATTCTGTGGGTGAGCTTCGCAATCGCCCTGAATGCGGGTTTCTGGCAGTTGAACAGGTAGCTCCGAGCAGACCTCAAACGGGGCCGCTTTGACAGGACGCCGGGGTCTGCGACTCAGTGAAGTGCTCCTGCGGATCAGGCTCCCGCTTCCATGTGCCTCAATCGCTCCCTGCAGGGCCTGAGCGCGACCGCCCACACCGCTGATGAGTGATCCCTGGATATGAGGATTCGCTCTGACATGGGATTCGTGAGAATGCAGCATGCCTAGGCGTTCGGCTGGCCGTATTTGAGGATAATCCCTAAAAGCCAAGGGCCCTCTCTTGCTGTAATGTAGCGGGTTGACGGCAAAGGCTCGGCGGCCCGCTGTGGCGATTGAGGCCGCGCTGAGGGGAACGCGCCTCGCAGGGGGCGAGGTAAGACAGGACAAAAGGAACTCTTGAGAGAAAGGACGGTGTTATCATGAAGCGCTATGTGGTGATTGTTGCGGTTGTGGCGGCCGTTGTGGGAGTCGGATGGTACACGGCCCTTGGCCAGGCCCAGAGAAGTGGCGTGAGGCGTGGCGGGATGATGCCTGGCGGCATGATGAATCAGGCAGGGCAACAGCAGAACATGATGCAGAACGACCAGGGTATGATGCCCATGGCCGGAATGCATGCCATGATGGGGCAGGGGATGGCGCACGCCATGGCCCAAACCTCGCTCGTGGCGACCTCCGACGGGGGTGTCGTTCTGTGGGCGGGCGGCAAACTCATCAAGTACGACAGCGACCTGCGGTTGGTGCGGGAGGTTGAGGTCCAGGTGGACTACAAGGCCATGCAGCAACACATGCAGCAGATGATGGACAACCTCGGCATGGGGCCCCGGATGATGCAGCGTTCCGGCGGCATGATGCGGGGCTCGAATCAGGATTCCGACAGATCCTCTCCGTCTCCATAGTGCTCGCTCGCGCAGCACATCCTCCGCGCGGCGGGGCCGTGATCGGGTTGCCTCCGGGAAACGTCGCGGCCCCGCAACGGGGCGTTGGGGATCAGCGTCGGCGGGTGCGCGCAGCAAGAGTACCGGCGGGCGGGGCAGTCACGAGGCCAAGAGGCATCACACCCATCGAATCGAAGCCGGAAGGGCGAAGTCATGATCGCATATGGATTCAGCAAAGAGCTGGAGGCCCCGTTCGACGAGGTGGTCGACGAGGTCACCGGGAGACTCAAAGACGAGGGGTTTGGAGTACTGACGACCATCGATGTGCGAGACAAGCTCCAAGAGAAACTGGGCGTCACCATGTCGGACTACATCATTCTCGGAGCCTGTCATCCACCGAGCGCGCATAAGGCGATTCTCGCCGAACAGGATATTGGTCTGATGCTGCCGTGCAACGTTATTGTGTATGTGCGCGACGGTCGCACCGTAGTTTCCATCATCCGGCCCACGGTGGCCATGCAGATGATCGACAATCCCGACTTGCACGCCCTCGCCGAGACGATCGAAGGCAAGTTGGAGAACGTCATGGCCTCCATAGGATAGGAGGTGTCACCGATGGCAACGCAATGGCGGCATGTCAGGGGCGTGATGATCCCACTGGCTGAAATGGGTGCCAGGGGATACGCAGAGGATGGCCCCATGCAGGGGTACCACATGATGAACTTCTGGGGCGCAGGTATGTTCATCTGGATTCCTCTGATACTGCTGGCTATCGGTGTGGGGGTGCTTGTATATCTCATCGTCAAGGCGTCTCGCATGGAGGGGCCGGGGCCGCAGGCCCAGGAATGCCCTCTGGACACCCTCAAGAGGCGCTACGCCAGGGGCGACATCACCAAAGAGCAGTCTGAGGCCATGAAGAGAGACCTTTAGAGCACTGGGCGATGCCCGCAGGCATTGGGCGAATGAATTGGAGAACGTCGCACGCGGTCCGCCGTATCAATGAGTAGACAGAGCAGGGAACACGCGATGGAACGACTCAGTGTAACACGTTTGGGTTTCGCCTGCGGTACGCTGCTGGCAGTCTTGTATGGGGCCAGCATGTTGGTTGTCATGACGGGTCCGCGTAGCGCCGTCGTGGCGTTCTTCAACAGTGTTCTCCATGGGATCAATGTCGCATCCATCATGCGATGGGACATGCCTTGGTGGGAAATGGTCGTTGGCATTATGGAAGGGTTCCTGTTGGGATGGCTGTGTGGTGCCATGATAGCCATCGTCTATAATGGGCGAAGAGAGTAGTGGGCGGACCCGATGCACGGTGAAGGATATGCATACGGCAACTGGGGTCTCGTCGCGAGCATGGTCGTGATCAGCCTCTTTTTCGTGTTCCGCTTTCTGCCGATGCGCACGCGAATGCACAAGCGGTCGGGCGGCGCGCTGATTGCCTTTATCATAGCCCTCTTCGCCGAAATGTACGGCTTCCCCCTGACGATCTACCTGCTCTCCCACGTTGTGGGGATCAAGATCCCATACGACCACGTCAGTGGGCATCTGCTGGGGGATTTGAGCACGTACCTGGGTCTGGGTAATGGCTGGTTCATGGTCATGTTGGTGAGCAATCTTCTGCTTGTCCTGGGCATTTGGCTGGTGGCTTCCGGATGGGAGCGCGTGTATCAGGCTCAGGGCGAACTGGTCACGGATGGGGTGTACCGGTACATGCGCCACCCACAGTACACCGGCATCTTCGTCATCACTCTGGGCTTCATGATCCAGTGGCCGACCTTGACGACCTTGGTCTTGTGGCCCTTTGTGATTGGCATGTACTACAGGCTCGCGCGCAGAGAGGAGCAGGAGGCCCTTCGGAGATTCCCGGAGAAATATCGAGCGTACATGGAACGCACCGGTATGTTTGTGCCCCGTCTTGGTGCGGTTCTGAGAGCGAGAGGGGCATGAGGAGAGCGCAGAGGCGGTGCAGTTGCTGTCAGGAGGCAACACATGAAGGAGATAAAAGCTTACGTTCGTCATGCCTTCCTGGAGGCGATCATCCGAGACCTCGAAGAGGCCGGGGCCAGGGATCTGACGGTGGTGCGGGTAGACGCCTTGGGCGATCTCGTGGACTACGAGGATGATCAGTGGCACCTGTTGCGGAAGTATGCGGAGAAGTACAGGTCTCTGGCGAAGCTGGAGATTGTCTGCACCGACGATGAAGCCGGTCGATTCCTCGACATCATTGCCACCAAGGGACACTCCGGCGAGAGTGGCGACGGTCGGGCCTTTGTCGCGCCGATAGAAGAGGCCGTTAACATCCGAACGGGTCAGCGCGGCGAAAACGCCCTCTGAGGGATGTCGGGTTCCCGGCGGATGCCTCCTTGGGGAAAGAGGGCGCAGTGGGCGGCCAACGCGCGCCTGAAGGGAAGGGAAGGAACGCCATGAACGAGATGGTGAGAGACCCCGTTTGCGGCATGCAGGTCACAGGGAGCGACTTCGTCTGCACATTCAGCGGAGAGGAGTACCGCTTCTGCTCCGATGGTTGCCGGGCGAAGTTCGTGGAGGCGCCCGACCAGTATTCGCACCACGGCCCCTACGACGTGGTCATTATTGGGGGAGGACCGGCGGGCCTGACCGCGGCGGTCTATGCCTCGGTCTTGAAGATTCACACGTGCGTAATTGCCAAGGACATCGGGGGGCAGGCGGTCGATAGCACCAGGATCAAGAACTACATGGGGTTCGACTTTATCACCGGGCCCGAACTCGTCGAGAAGTTCAAGGCGCAGTTCCTGCATGAACACTTCCTGGAGCACCGGATCGACGAGGTCACGAGGATTCGTGTGGAGGATGGCGCATTTCTGGTCTCGACGAGAGCGGGACGGCGCGTGCAGTCTCGGACCATCATTGTCGCAACGGGAATGAAGCGGCGAACCCTCGGCATCCCCGGGGAACAACGGCTGCTACGAAAGGGTGTGTCCCACAGCGCGGTGCAAGAGGCATCCCTGCTCCGGGGAGCCGAGGTGGTCGTCGTGGGAGGAGGCAATTCCGGGGTACAGGCCGCACGGGAATTGGTGCATGCCGACTGTCGGGTGACCTGGCTCGAAAAGGGCCGACTCACGGCGGATGCCTCCGATGTGGCGCAGGTGAAGCAGAGCGGCCGCGTGGACATCCTGGAGCATTATGATCTGACGGAAATCCACGGCGCCGACGAGGTCGAGGCCGTAACCATTCAGTCCATGGAGAACCTCGAGAAGAGGCGCATTGACTGCCGGGCCGTCTTCCTGCAGGTTGGACTTGTTCCCAATACTGAATTGTGTCAGGACCTCCTGGATGTGAATGAAAGGGGCGAGATCATCATAGGCCCGGACTGCTCGACGAGCGCAGAAGGCGTCTTCGCGTGTGGGGATGTGACTACCGCCTTCGGCAAGAGAATCATCATTGCCTCGGGGGAGGGCGCCAAGGCCGCGCTTCGGGCCAAGGGGTACCTGGCGACAAGAAAAAAGACAATCCAGGAATAGGAGTGGTGGATTATGGCAGAAAAAGTGCGAGATCCCGTCTGTGGGATGCAGATCGACAAGAGCAAAGCCGTTACCCTGGAGCACGACGGCAAGACGTACTACTTTTGCAGCCACAAGTGCAAGAACGCCTTCCAGAGTCCGGGTGAGAAACCCCAAGATCATCAGGAACACGGCGAGCACCAGCATCAGGGCCACGATCACGCCTCTCATCACGCCCACATGCTGGAGGATTTCAAGCAACGGTTCTGGATTTCGCTGGGGGCAACGGTGCCCGTGCTGGTGCTCTCACCCATGATCCAGTCCCTGCTGGGTATCACTTTCGGCTTTGCCGGCGACCGGTACCTCCTGTTTGCGATCTCCTCATTCATCTACTTTTACGGCGGTTGGCCCTTTCTCACCGGTCTGGTGGGTGAGCTCAAGAAGGCCAGACCGGGCATGATGACTTTGATCGCCGTGGCCATCAGCATCGCATACGTTTACAGCAGCTTGGTTGTTTTCGGTCTCCAGGGTCGTGTCTTCTTCTGGGAGTTGGCCACCTTGATTGACATCATGCTTCTGGGCCATTGGATCGAGATGAAGTCCGTCATGGGGGCGTCCCGGGCGCTGGAGGAGCTGGCCAAGCTAATGCCCAAAGAGGCCCACCTGCTTCAGGAGGACGGGACCACCGAGGATGTCCCCCTGGAGGAACTGCGCCAGGGGGACCACGTTCTGGTCAGGCCGGGCGAGAAGATTCCGGTGGACGGGCAGATCACCGATGGAGCCTCGGAGATCGACGAATCGATGATCACGGGCGAATCCAAGCCGGTGAGTAAGGACCGGGGAGATGCCGTCATCGGGGGCTCTGTCAATGGCACGGGTTCCCTGACCCTCCGCGTGGAGAAGACGGGAGAAGAGTCCTATCTGTCCCAGGTGGTGAACCTGGTCCGGGAAGCCGGCCAGAGTAAGTCGCGGGCCCAGGGGCTCGCCGACAAGGCCGCCTTCTGGCTGACGCTTATTGCCATCACGGTGGGCGTGGCTACGTTGACGGCCTGGTTGCTGCTGGGCCGGGAATTCGTCTTCGCTCTCGAACGGATGGTCACGGTCATGGTCATCACCTGCCCGCACGCCCTGGGACTGGCGGTGCCGTTAGTGGTCGCCAGGATCACGGCGCTATCGGCCCGCCATGGTCTGCTCATCCGGAATCGCACCGCGTTCGAGAGCGCCCGCAGGCTGGACGTCGTGGTGTTCGACAAGACCGGAACGTTGACGAAGGGCCAGTTCGGCGTCAGCGACGTCGTCAGCCTGGGGGATTGGGGCGTGGATGAATTGCTCAGAAACGCCGCTTGCGTCGAACAGAATTCCGAGCACACCATCGCCCGGGCCATTGTCGGCAAGGCCCGGGAGAAAGGGCTGGAGCTTGCTCAGGTCAAGGACTTCGCCTCGATCCCGGGGAAGGGCGCTGCAGCGAGCCTCGATGGCCGGATGATATACCTCGGAAACAAGGGTATTCTGGAAGCCGCCGGCATCGACGGTACGGAGGTGACGGAGAAGGCCGATCAGTTCGCCAATAAGGGTAAGACCGTTGTGTTGATCGTTGCGGACAAAAAGGTTCGAGGCCTGATCGCTCTGGCGGACATCATTCGCGATGAATCGCGCCAGGCCATCAGGGGACTCAAGGCACTGGGCATTGAGGTGTCCATGATCACGGGCGACAACGAGGCCACCGCCCGGTACGTTGCCGAGGAGCTCGGCCTGGACAGCTACTTCGCGGAGGTTTTGCCGGATGAAAAGTCGGAGAAGATCCGGGCACTTCAGGCGGTGGGCCGCAGGGTGGCAATGGTTGGAGACGGGGTCAACGATGCCCCGGCCCTGGCCCAGGCGGACGTCGGGATCGCGATTGGTGCCGGCACGGATGTGGCGGTTGAAACCGCCGACGTGGTGCTCGTTGAGAACGATCCCCGGGATGTGGCCGATATCATCTCGCTGTCACAATTGACCCACCGAAAGATGAAGCAGAACCTCGCATGGGCGACGGGCTATAACGTCATTGCCATCCCGCTGGCGGCCGGCGTGCTGTCCGGGATCGGCATCGTCCTGCCTCCGGCGGGCGGTGCCTTGGTGATGTCCTTGAGCACGGTGATCGTGGCGGTCAATGCACGGCTGATTTCGTACCGAAAGGATCATGCAACCGCATGATGGGCCTGTCGCTTTCCAGTCCGCCATCGATGTCTGGCGCAGAAGTCCCGAGCAGAACCATGCCAATACCGACACCCTGCATGGGATGAGCTTTGTGCTTGACAGCCGGTCGGGTTTTCGAGAGGATGAGACGCAAATATCATGGTGGCCCTGATGTCAGGAGCGAAGCGATGATTGAGAAGCACTCACGGCGAGGTTTTCTCCAGGTCACAGCGGCCGCGGCGGCGGGGACCTTGGGGACATCGGCAACGGCCTCCCAATCGGTTCTTCCCCGTCCGTCGGCAGGGGCGAAGCCGAAGTTCTCCCTTGGTTTGGCCAGTTACACTCTCCGCAACTTCAAGCTGGACGATGTTCTGAGCATGACGCGGCGGGTCGGTCTGAAGCACATCGCCTTCAAGAGCATGCACTTGCCGCTGGACGCGAGTCCCGAAGAGATTCGGGCGGTCGCGGCCAAGACACGTCAGGCAGGCCTGGATTTGTACGGGTGCGGCGTGGTGTACATGAACAATGAGAGCGATGTCAACCAGGCCTTTGAATACGCCCGGCTGGCAGGGATGAAGGTGATTATCGGGGTGCCCGCTCCCGATCTGTTGGGTCTGGTCGAGCGCAAGGTCAAGCAATACGACATCCTCGTGGCCATTCACAACCATGGGCCGGGCGACAAGGTCTATCCCCTGCCGCAGAGCGTCTATGACAAGGTCAAGACCCTCGATGCGCGGATCGGCCTGTGCATGGACATCGGCCATACGCAGCGGATGGGTCTGGATCCGGCAGAGGAGACCCGCAAGTACGCCGACCGGCTTCATGATGTGCATATCAAGGATGTGTCGGCGGCGACCGCCGCCGGCTCGTGCGTCGAGATGGGCCGGGGCGTGATCGACATCCCCAAGTTCCTGGCCACCCTCATTGACGTCAAATACGCGGGCAAGGTGTCGTTCGAATATGAGAAGGACGCGAATGATCCGCTGGCCGGCCTGGCCGAATCGGTGGGCTACGCCCGTGGCGTCCTGGACACGCTTGCGCCGGATCGTGCGTAGGTCGGTGGCGCCGGCGTGATAAGGTGGCTGGGCGCAACGTCGGGCCTGATGGGAGACACACGAATGAGCAATCGCAGATCAGTAGGTTCATGGCCGGTCATTCTCGTTGTGGTGTTCCTGGCGGTGCTGGTCACAGCACCCGTCCAGGCCGGCGGCGAGGAGCCGCTGCGGCTGGGTCTGATCGGGCTGGACACGTCGCACGTGGTCGCCTTCACACGGCTTATCAACGACCCGCAGAGCCCCTACGGCTGCAAGGTCGTGGCGGGGTTTCCGGGAGGATCGCCGGATGTGGAGGCCTCGGCCGGCCGGGTGGAACAGTTCACCGCACAGTTGCGGGACCGGTACGGTGTCGAGATCGTTAAGAGCATTGAGGATCTCTGCACCAAGGTCGACGGTGTTCTGCTTGAGAGCGTGGACGGTCGCCCGCATTTGCGGCAGGTCCGGCCGGTCATCGCCGCCGGGTTGCCCGTGTTTATCGACAAGCCCATGGCCGGCAGCCTGGCGGACGTCCTCGAGATCTTCCGTCTGGCCAAGGCCGCGGGCGTGCCCTGCTGGTCAAGCTCATCCCTGCGATACGCCCTGGGCATTCAGGCTATGAAGGCCGAGGGGAAGACGGGGCCCATTTTGGGCTGCGACGTGTACAGCCCCTGTGCCTTGGAGGAGCACCACCCGGACCTGTACTGGTACGGCGTGCATGGTGTCGAGATCTTGTACACCCTGATGGGGACGGGTTGCCAGAGCGTTAGCCGCGTGCATACCGAGGGATGGGACGTGGTGGTGGGCCGCTGGGCCGATGGCCGCATTGCGACGTTCCGGGGAATTCGGCAGGGCAAGGGCGGCTATGGGGCGACGGTGTACGGACGGGACGCCATCGTTGTGCTGGACCAGTACGCCGGGTACAAACCCCTCGTCGACGAGGTCGTCAAGTTCTTCAAGACCGGCCAGGTTCCCGTGCTGCCTGAAGAGACGATCGAGCTGTTCGCCTTTATGACCGCCGCGGATGAGTCCAAGGCCCGGGGCGGGCAACCCGTCGACTTGGCGGAGGTCATCCAACGCGCTCAACAGAGGGCTGGCCATACACAGGACAAACGCTAGCGAAGGCCGTCAGGGATTGTACGAAGAAAGGGATATGGCATGGCAAAGAGGATCGTGTGTGTGGGTCTGGGGATTCTGCTGATGGGTATGACGACATCGTGCACCGGTCCGGGCAAGTTCACCGGCGCCCAGGGAGAGGTCAAGTTGATGACGCTGGACCCAGGGCATTTTCACGCGGCTCTGGTCCAGAAGGTGATGTACGATCAGGTGGACCCGACGGTGCACGTCTACGCGCCGCCCGGCTCGGACGTGAAAGACCATCTCCAGCGCATTGATGGCTTCAACACCCGCAGTGAGAACCCCACGCATTGGCAGGAAGTGGTCCACACCAGTGAGGACTTCCTGGAGCAGATGCTCGCCGAGCGGCCGGGCAACGTCGTCATCATCTCCGGCAACAACCGCCGCAAGACCGAGTACATCAAGGCCTGTGCCGAGGCGGGGCTCCACCAGCTTGTGGACAAACCCATGTGCATCGACCAGGCGGGTTTCGAGTTGCTGCTGGAGGCCTTCGACGCCGCCGATCGGAACGGTGTGCTTCTGTACGATATCATGACCGAGCGGTCCGAAATCTGCACCATGCTGCAGCGCGAGCTGATGCAGATGGAGTCCGTTTTCGGTCAACTGGTTACGGGCACGCCGGACGAGCCGGCGTTCGAGACGGAGAGCGTGCACCATTTGTTCAAGATGGTCGCAGGCAATCCTATCAAGCGCCCCGGCTGGTACTTTGACACGACGCAGCAGGGCGAGGGCATTGTGGATGTGACGACGCACCTGGTCGATCTGGTGGCGTGGGAGTGCTTCCCGGAGGTGCCCATCGATTATAAGACCGACATCGAGATCCTTGCCGCGAAGCGCTGGCCCACGATGATTACGCGCGAGCAGTACCGCAAGGTCACGCGGCTGGAGGATTTCATTCCCGAGCTCAAGGGCCAGCTCGACGTCGAGGGCCGGTTGCCTTGTTACGTCAACGGCCAGATCGATTACACGATCAAGGGGGTCCACGCCCGCGTGCGGGTGCTCTGGAACTACGAAGCCCCGCCCGGCGGACAGGACACGCACTACGCGGTCGTGCGGGGCACGCGGGTCAACCTCGTGATCCGTCAGGGGGCCGAGCAGAACTTCCGGCCGGAGCTGTACATCGAGCCGGCCAAGCCTGAGCTGACCGTGCCGTTGGCGGTGGCCCTGCCCAGGGCCATTCTGAGCCTGCAAGAAAAGTATCCGGGCATCAAGCTGGAGCCCAGCGGTGAGAAGTGGCACGTGTTCGTGCCCGACAAGTATCACGTCGGCCACGAGGCCCACTTCGGCGAGGTCACCGAGCGATTCTTGCAGTACCTCGTCGACGGTAAGCTGCCGGATTGGGAGGTGCCCAACATGAAGGCCAAGTACTACTTAACCACCACGGCGCTGGAGATGGCGCGGCAGACGCCGTAGCGGCGCGGGGCACGGGTCGGATGAATGGGATCATCCTGTGTTCGGACCTGTGTGATTGCAGACTTCAATTGGGAGCAGAGACATGAAGACCACACACACGTTTATCACTGTCGTCGCCCTGGCGCTGGCGTTACAGACGGTTTCCTGTGCGGCCGGAAGCGTCACGTTCAAGCCGGGACCCGATCGGATCGATGTGCTGATCGACGGCCAGAACGTCACCAGCTATCGGTACGACGAGACGCTCACAAAGCCCATTCTCTACCCGCTCAAGACACCGGGGGGGATGATCCTGAACCGCGGATACCCCTTGGT
>Ga0116196_1000142_pt1 | contig 12168 bp, 4 predicted proteins | sample ZodSprso05mmetaG_FD_97002 | JGI IMG/M metagenome (GOLD analysis project Ga0116196, IMG submission 97002) | Hot spring sediment microbial communities from Zodletone spring, Oklahoma to study Microbial Dark Matter (Phase II) - Zodletone Spring... ... | reverse complement strand
GTCAGTACGTCGAGATTGACATAACTGACCAAGGTCCTGGCATCAGGGCAGACGACATGGAAAGGGTGTTTGAGCCATTCTACACCACAAAGCCCAGGGCCACGGGGCTGGGTTTGACCATAGCGCGGCGCATTGTCAACGAGCATGGCGGGGAGATAGAGCTGGAGAGCCGGGAGGGGAGAGGAACCAGGGTCGTGGTAAGCCTCCCGGTGGCAGGAGGTCAGCTCGATGAGTAACCGGATCCTGATAGTCGACGACCAGGAAACCCTCTGCCATTTCATCAAAGAGTCTCTGGAGGACAAGGGCTATCAGGCCCTGGCCGTGCATACGGCCGCGGAGGGGCTGGAGATAGTGACCAGGCAACAGATAGACCTGGTACTGCTGGACCTTGTCCTGCCCGATGGCGATGGTCTCGATGTCCTGTACGAGATACGAAAGCTGGACTCCAACCTTCCCGTCATCGTGCTGACCGGTCACGCGGGGGTGGATAGCGCGGTTCAGGCCATGAAGCTGGGCGCTTATGACTATCTGGAGAAGCCCATCAACCTGGAGGAGCTGAGTATAGCGGCGGCTAAGGCCCTGGAATCCAGGGCCATGCGTCAGGAGATACAGAGACTGCGTCTGCAGCAGGGCAAGGACCACGAATTCATCGTTGGAGACAACAAGCAGATGCAGGACATCATGCATCTGATCGAGCGCGTGGCCCCCACTAAAGCCAGCCTGCTGATCCAGGGCGAGAGCGGGACCGGCAAGGAGGTGGTGGCCCAGGCCGTCCACCGGCTCAGCCCGCGGGCCAAAAAGGGGTTCGTGCCCATAAACTGCGCGGCCATTCCCGAGAACCTGATGGAGACGGAGCTGTTTGGCTACGAGGCGGGCGCGTTCACCGACGCGCGGAGGCCCAAGCCCGGTCTCATCGAGATGGCCGACGGAGGGACTCTGTTCCTAGACGAGATCAGCACCCTGACCAAGGGACTTCAGGCCAAGCTCCTGCGGGTGTTGGAGACGGAGACGGTGCGCAGGGTAGGGGGGATGAAAGACATACCCGTGGACCTGCGCGTCATCGCGGCCACCAATCGTGATCTTCGGGAGGCCATTCAGGAGGGCGATTTCCGCGAGGATCTTTACTATCGCTTGAGCGTAATGGTCATCGATATCCCGCCTCTTAGGGAGCGAGCTGAGGACATCGACAAGTTCGCTGCGGCCTTTATCGCCGACTTCAACAAGGCCAGGGCCACCAGTGTGAAGGGCATCTCAGAGGATGCGTTGCGTCTTCTGCGGCAGTACGACTGGCCCGGAAACGTGCGTGAGCTGCGCAACGTGATAGAGCGGGCCATGATTCTCTGCGGTGGCGACCTGATCAACGTGGGCGATCTCCCGGCGGAGATCGTCAGCATGGAGCCCAGCATGGCCTTTGAGGGTAAGGTGGTGCCCATACCTCCCGTTAGTGAGGGGGTGGACATGGAGGCCATGATGGATAGCATCAAGAAGCGCATGATGCTGGAGGCTCTGGAGCAAGCCCAGGGGAACAAGAGTCAGGCCGCGCGCCTGCTGGGCCTGAGTCGAGACCAATTCAACTACGGAATGAAGAAGTACGGCCTCGAGGGAAGCTAGCGCCCTCTCCTCCAGCCGGCCGTCTGCCCCCTGACCAGTCAGTACCTCCCCACTAGCGTTTCTCCTTTGCTCCCCGCCTTACTTCCTGCCCTGCGCCTGTGCCCTCCGTAGTACGTGTGCGCCTTGCCTTATAGCCGGTCTTTTTCCGCATGATAGTGCGGGTTTTTCCACGCTGCGTGATTTTCCACGTTGCTCGCCGGACGTGAGTGGGTGGCCGCACACGCCTCTAGGAGCGGTATTGGCCCGGCCGCAACGGCGGGGGGAGCATGGTTGCGCAGCGTCACCCTCTGCCTGACCCCCTAGATGTAGTAGCCTTTGGTTTGTTTGCCGCTGCGGGTGGGGTGGGTCCGCCTAAAGACCTCCATGGCCGGCTCGGTGCAGACTAGCTGCACTCGGGCCGGTGGCGGCGCGCTTTCCTCCGGAGGGACAGCCTGGCATGGATCTTGCAGCATATGATGAGTGAAGGGATCTACAAAGCGGCGGCGAGGGTGAATCTCTATGACCGAAACGATGGCCAAGCTGTTGATAGCTGAAGACGAAGACACGCTCTCGTATTTCCTTCGTCGCAGCCTGGAGGACTCCACGCCTCCTTTCTCTGTGGAGGTCGCAGGTGCAGGCAAGGATGCGCTGAAGCGTCTCGCGGGAAGCCGGTTCGACGTGATCATCGTCGACTTGAAGCTCCCCGACATGGACGGAGTGTCGCTGATCAAGGCGGTGCGACAGTTCGACCCTTTCGTGAAGGTGATCGTGATGACGGCGTATGGATCGCCCGAGGCTGAGAACGAGGTCAAGAAGCTGGGGATCGATGCCTACGTCACCAAGCCGTTCGTCGTGGAAGAGATGAAGACGATGATCACCCAAATGGTAGCTGATACCACTGTATATGCAGGAGGGGCAGGAGCATGAGATACGAGATTCAGGTCGTGATGTCGGTCAGTTTGTTTGTCATCGGAGTGCTATCGTCGCTCTCCGGGCTGTGGATCATCCTGGCCAAGGAGTATCACGAGGCCATGAAGCAGATGTCCGCGCAGTCGGTGAGGATCAGTGGGAGGGCCCTGACCCAGGACTCGGTGGCCCCTCTGATCGACTCCGCGTCCAGAATGGTGGAGGCCATCAACCAGCTTATCCGAACGGCCGCTGGGGTGGGGGCTTTCCTTTGTGTGACCGGGGTCATGATCTGCGTGGTCTCCTTCTGGATGATCGGTAGAGTGTGAGGTTGAGATCATGAGCGAGATTGAGGGCGAAGACCGTCTGGCACCGTCGCAGGAGCCGGAGACGGAAAGCAGGGTGGAGCTCATCGACGTACAGGCCACGGTGCGGAGGTACCTGCAATGCCTGCGCGACGACCAGGAGCTGCAGGGCATATCCAGCTCTTATGTGCCCATGCGACTGGCCATAACCGAGGGCATGGGCGCAAGTGCGCCCGAGGGGTGGGGCGACTCAGACCCCGAGGGCACGATTGGGGACACCGCGGAGCTTCTCGGCTCGCTCGACCGGCAGAAGAGGACCGTCTTGCTGGGAAAGGCGGGCGGCGGCAAGAGCGCCACCCTTCAGTGGTTGGCATTGCGTCAGGCGGGACGGGCCCTGGAGGCGGACAACTTCGACGCCCAGGCCTGCCAAGGCAGGGAGCGCGTCCCCCTCTACGTGGAGCTGCAAACGACCCAGATGGAGGGATCTGTCCCACGCCTGCTTTCGGCTTCCTTCGCGCGGTACGAACTCCGCATGGATGAGGAAGCGGTCAGCCGGATGCTCCGGTCCAATCCCATGTTGCTCTTGCTGGATGGCCTGGAGCATATGCGAGACAACCAGGTCCTGGACGACCTGGCTCGCCTGGTGGAGTCGGAGAACGTGCACTGCGTGGCCGCGTGCCGAACCAACGAGTACCGGGCCTTCCGGCGCTGGTTGGAGGATCCGTGCGTGCTGGAGTTGCAGCGGTTCAACGAGTCCGAGCGCACCTCCTATCTCGAAAGACGGCTGCCAGAGGGAACGAGAACTCACGCCCTCTGGCAGGCCAAGGGCGATGCAAGACTCTGGAACCTGCTGAGGATTCCCCTCTATGCCTCGGTATACGCGGATCTGGTCCAGCAGGCACCTCCGGGGCTGGCCAAGGCCCCTGCCAGCTCGGTGGTGGCAGAGGGGGCACACCGCCTTCTGGAGGCGAACAAGAACGGATCGAACGTCGCCGAGGTGAAGCAACGGCTAGCGGCTCTGGCCCTGCAGATGCAGCGTCTGGGTAACTGGAATGGTCTGGAGCTGGGCTCGGCGCAAATCCTCGCTCAGTTGGACCCGGCGTGGAGCCCCCTGGCGCAGCATTGGCTCTCTGGCCTGGACTCCACCGGTTTGGTGGAGGTGTCGCGACAGCAGGACTTGATCTCCTTTCCCGATCCCACGGTGCAGGATTTCTTCGCTGCGCTGGGATTGAGTCAGTCGTACACGGGGACTCTCACAAGCAGCGTTTGCCTGGACTCGGATGAGGCCGCGCAACGGTGGGAGGGGGTTCTGATCCATCTGTACCACATGGTGCAGGATCGACTGGCCTACCTCCAGCAGCTTCTGGACATCCATATCGACGGCTGGGGGCCACGCATCGCGGCCCAATGCCTCGCCTACAACGAAGACCCCGAGGAGGCGCGGGATCTGGCCGCATCGCTGGCGCTCATCGACAGCCTGGACCTCACCTCTGCCTACAAGCTAGGGATGTCCCTCAAGGAGATGGGGCAGAATGACGACGCTGCCCTGGTCTTTCGCGGGATCATCGGCCGCCAACAGGGGGACTTGCGGCCCCGCCAGGAACTGCTCGGCTATCGCGACAAGTACCACTCACGCGCCGGGGACGAGCACCTGCCTGGCGACCCGGGCAGCCTCATATCCAGGCGAAACCTGGGCTTGCTCTATCGAGAGATGGATGAGGCGGATAGAGCGGTCTCCGAGCTGGAGGCCGCCGCCGCCGGCGCCAACGCTGCCTGCTCCGACACCTATCACGAGCTGGGGCTGGCTTACCTCAAGAAGGGGCAGCTCCAAGACGCTCTCTCGGCGTTCCAGCACGCCATTGCCCTCAACCCCGACGTCGCTGCCTATCACTGCAGCCTGGGCGGAGTGCTCAACCGATTGCAGCGCTACTCCGAGGCCCAGGCCGAGCTTCAACAGGCCACCCTCCTGGATCCCAAGGGCGCTGCCCCGTATCTGGAGCTGGGCTACGCTTACGAGAAGCAGGGATGGTATGAGGAAGCGCTGGCGGCCTACGAGTCGGCCACTACCCGCAATCCGCGCGATGCCCAAGGTCGCGTGCGTATGGGGCAGCTCCTGGTCCTGCAGGAGCACTGGGAGGAAGCGGCGGCGGCTCTTGAGCGGGCGGTTGCTCTGGCGCCCGGCCGTGCGGACTGGCACTACCAACTGGCCGGAATCTACGACCGGTTGAGCAGGCCCGACGAAGCTCTGGGTGCCTATAGGAATGCCGCGCACGCCGACCGCGGGAGCGCGCTGTACCAGCACAGGGCTGGCATGGCCGCTCGTGAGATGGGACGGTTTTCCGAGGCCACACACTTTCTCCACAAGGCCCTAGAACTCGACGCCGACAGGGCGGACTGGGCCTTCGACCTGGCTTCGGCGTTGGCGGCTCAGGGAAGGATCCAGGAGGCCTGGGTACCATGCCAGAGGGCCGTGGAACTGGCGCCGGACGACGCGCCGTACCGCACTCTGGCGGGCGGCATACTGCGCCGTCTGGGGCGCAGGGGTGAGGCAGAGGTCCACCTGCGCAGGGCGGTGGAACTGGACCCAGACTCCGCAGAGGCCCACTACCAGCTTGCTGGTCTGCTCGATGAACAAGGTGCGGTGGACCAGGCAGCGGACGAGTACCAGACCGCGGTCTCTCTGGAGCCGGGTGAGGCCCGCTTTCATCAGGGCCTGGGCGCTGTCAAGGCCAAGATGGGGCTCCTGGACGAGGCAGAGGCCTCCCTAGGTAAGGCCCTGGAGTTGAATCCCGCTCTGCCCGAGGCCATGGCGGACCTGGGCGCGGTCGACGAGCAGTTGGGTCGCGACGCCGACGCCTTGCGCCTGTACACCGAGGCGGCGTCGGCGGCACCAGGGGTACCGGAATACCACCTCCGGGCGGCTTCTGTGAGTCACAAAATGGGGAGGATTGACCAGGCCAGAACGCACCTCGAGAAGGCCTCGGCATTGTCTCCTCAGTCGGACCAGGTCCATTTCCTGACTGGACAGATCCTGGAGGCCGACGGAGCCCTTGAAGAGGCATTGGAGGCCTTCCAGGAGGCCATCGTCCTCTCTCCCGAGAACCCCGACTACCATGCTAGAGCAGCGGCGGCGGCTCGTCGCCTGCGGCGGTTGAACGAGGCCAGGGCGGAAGCAGAGAAAGCGGTGGAGCTGGACCCAGAGCGCCCCGAGTTGGGCTACGAGTTGGGCAGGGTGTTACAGGACATGGGTATGCCAGGGGAGGCCGCCGCGGCTCTGCGCAGGGCGGCGGAGGTAGCGCCCCACGATCCGGAGGTCCAGCTCTATTACGCGAAGGCGCTGCGAGAGTTGGGCCAGGAAGAGGAGGCCAAGCAGGTGCTGGAGGCCGCGGAGAGACTGCTCTCAGCACCGGCGGCCGTCCACAGCGAACTGGCCGATCTCTACATGTCCCAGGACTGCGACGAGGAAGCGCTGCGGCAGCTAAACGAGGCAATCAGCGTTGAGCCTGACAATGCGGCCCCCTACGTGCGTAAAGGCGCCCTCCTCCGCGAGAGCGGCGAGATAGAGGGCAGCCTGGCCGCGCTGGAGCAGGCCCTCGAACTAAACCCCCAGGATCCGGAGGTCTTGTGGGAGCTGGGGCGGAGCCTTGAGGAGTTGGGACGGACAGACGAGGCAGAGGGGCGCTACCTTCAGGCCATCAGTCTGGCGCCTCAGGTGCGCAAGTACCTGCTGTCTCTGGGTATGATCAGGAGAGCGGCCGGCAACGCCGATGGCGCGGCCGATGCTCTGGAGTCTGCCGTAGAACTGGCTCCTGAAGACCCGGAGGCCTGCTACCAGCTAGGCGATTTCTATCTGGATGATGGCGATGCAGAGCGAGCCGTGCCACTGCTGGAGCAGGCCGTCTCGGTAAGCCCGGTGGTTGGCCCCTATCAGAGGTCGTTGGGTAGGGCCTACCGGATGCTGGGCCGAGAAGAAGCGGCCTTGGCTGCGCTGGAACGGGCAAGCTCGATGATCGAGGACGATCATGTGCTTCTGGGCGAGCTGGCCGACTTGGCCGAGGCGCAGGGTTACACCGAGAAGGCACTATCCCTGTACCAGAAGGCCCGGGGCCTCAGCCCAGAGGAACCCCGCTATGTCGCCCGCGTAGCCAACCTGCAGAGGCAGCTAGGGCAGAAGGACGAGGCCCTCAGGACGTTGGAAGAGGCATCCAGACTGGGTGAGGACGTGCCCGAGATCCAGGATGCGCTGGCGCATTCCTACGCGGCCGACGGCCTGCTGGAAGACGCCAGGCGCGCTGCGCAGAGGGCGGTGGAACTGGCCCCCTTGCAGCCACAGTATAGGATTCACTACTCCGACCTGCTGGTCCGGCTAGGCCAAGTTGACCAGGGCATAGCCGAACTCGAGGAGGCCGTTCGTCTGGCCCCCGAGAAGGCCGATAGCCGTTTTGCGCTGGGGCAACTGTACGAGGACTCCGGCAGGCTCCAGGAGGCCGTGCAGGAGTACCAGGAGGCGGCACGACTGTCTCCCGGACACGGAGAGTACCACTTTGGGCTGGGCAAGGTCCTGGCCAGGCTGGGGTGCTCTGACGAGGCGACAGCGGCACTGGGCAAGGCGGTGGCCCTGGACTCGGGAGATCCCCAGGTGTGTCTGACCGCCGGCCAGGTGCTGTACGAGCAGGAGCTGTATGAGGAGGCTCTGTCTCAGTTCGAGAAGGCGGTGCAACTGGACAGCCAGTTGGCCGCGGCACGCAGGGGAGCCGGAGCCGCCCTGAGAGAAATGGGTGACCACGCGCGGGCCGTTGAGCAGCTAGAGCGGGCCGCTGAGCTGGACCCGCAGGATGCGGAAAGCCATTATGAACTGGCCCAGGCCTACGAGTCTCAGGGCAGGCTGGAGGACGCCGAGGAGAGCTGCGAGGCGGCCATAGAGCTTTCGGGGGGCGAGGCCCGGTACCTGCGCCTCAAGGGAAGGTTGCTCCGAGAGCTGGGAGAGGTCGACGAGAGCATAGCTTGGCTGGAGGGAGCGCTGGCAGCCGATGGCTCCAATTTCGAGACCCATTACGAACTGTCGCTCTCGTACGAGATGCAGGAACAGTTTGAGGAGGCTGCGGCCTCCTACCAGAGGGCAATTCAGTTATCCGTAGACGCACCGAAGTCGCGCCAGCGTCTCCTGGCTCTGGGCTCCAGGGTGTCCAAGTCGCTGCCTATGCCCGCCCCCGAGGGCCTGGTGGACGAAGTGGAAAGTGCTTTGCACCAGGCACTGGAGAGGAATCCCCGGGACCCTGCGGCATTCAGCCAGTTGGCTCTGCTGCATGCCCGCGCTGGAAGGGCAGACCAGGCGCTGGAGGAAATCAGGAAGGCCATAGAGTTGGAGCCCAGTAACGCCGTACACTACCGCAATCTGGGTGTGGTGTTGCGGATTTCCGGCCGAGATGAAGAGGCCCTGGGAGAACTGCTGAGAGCGTGCGATCTCGATCCCACCGACGCCGCCAGTCACCACGAATTGGGGCTCGCCTACCTCGCTCTGGGCAAAGTAGAGCCGGCCATTGCGGCGCTAGAGACGGCGAGTCAATTGTCGCCCCTGAGGGCGGACTACCTGTACGACCTGGCCACCGCCTACGAACGGGGCGAGCGGTACGAGGAGGCCATCTCCGCGCTGAAAGGGGCTGTGGAGCGTAGTCCGCTGTCGGCAGAGAGGCATCAGCGTTTGGGTGATCTCTACCGCAGGCGTGAGCGCTACCAGTCGGCCCTTGAGGAGTACCTGGCCGCCCTGGAATTGGACCCCCACTCAGCCGTCTACCATCACCATGCCGGCACGGCCTACAAGAAGATGCGGCGCTATGAGAAAGCCGCAGACCATCTCGATCGCGCGCTTGACATAAACGACAACGATCCCCGTTGGTGGAGTGAGTTGGGAGAGGCCCTCGAGTCTCTGGAGCGCTTCGAAGAGGCGGAGACGGCCCACAAGAAAGCGGTACAACTGGCACCAGACGAGCCCCTCTACCTGCTCAACCTGGGTAAGTGCTATGAGCGGCTGGGGCAGTATGACCTGGCAGGCGAGCAATATCGCGGGGCGGCTGCCTTGAGGCCGGGCTGGCCGCTGGTCTACGAGCATCTGGCCAGCCTGGCGGAGGCGCGGGGTGAATCGAGGGAGGCCTTGATCAGCTATAGCAAGGCCCTGCAGTCCGATCCCAACAACGCGACGTATCACCTCAAGATGGGCATGTTGCACCGGAAAGAGGAGAGGTACGACCTGGCCAGGGTCGAGCTGGAGAAGGCCCGGGAACTGGGCAAGGACATGCCGGAGGTCTACCGCCAGATGGCGGACCTCGAGGACCAGCAGGGCAACTACGACCAGGCCCTCCACCTGTATCACGAGGCCCTGCGCGTGGCTCCGGACGACGTGGCCACCCACCTGAGGCTGGGCCAACTGTGCGCACGACTGGGGCACCTGGACAAGGCGGCCGCTCACCTGAAGAAGGTGGTGGAGATGGAGCCATCGGACGCCGCCGGACACTGCGAACTGGGACAGGTGCTGGAGTCTCAAGACGAACATGGCGCTGCCCTGGAGCAGTACAGGACGGCCCTGACCCTGGATCCTGAGAACTTCGATGCCTACTTCGGCGCGGGCATGATCTACAAGAAGCTCAAGCAATATCCAGAGGCGGTTGAGATGTTCCGGCAAGCCGTGAAGCTGGAGCCTCACAATAGCGAAGCGTACAAGCAGTTGGCGGCGACCAGCGCCCTGGCCTTCTTCGTGGCTCGGGGTGTGCGCTCGAAAGAGCACACTCACGCCCGCCAGGAGGAGAGTGCGCGGGAGGCGAGGACAGCGTGAAAGTCGTAGGTTCGAACGACCTGTTCCAGACAGCGGCAGTGAGCCTGGATCTGGGGCATGAGGAGTTAGGGATCCTTCTGCTGGAGCATCTCCTCGACCAGTTGCCGACCCACCTGGGGGCGCACTGCCTCGTGGGGAAGAGGCACCTGGCGTTGGGGCGGCTTGACGAGGCCGCGGAGCACTTCGAGAGGGCGCTTTCTATCGACCCGGTCCGCTTGTCAGCGATCCAAGGGGTGGCCGAGGCAGAGTCAGCCAGAGGTGTCCCCCAGGAAGAGAATGCGGCCCTGAGCCGGTTGCTGAGTCTGTATCCGTGGGAGCGAGGCGCTGGCTGTCCGCCAAGCGGCCCACAGGAAGGCCTTTCCATTCTCTCGCAGGGGCGGATCCTGACCAGGTGCGGTCGTCATCTAGAGGCGGCGGCCTACTACAGGGTGGCCTGCTCCCAGACCGTGGAAGACAGTGAAGAGAGGGCCATCCTAGAGCTCATTCTGGGTCAGGCCCTGTGGGCGGCGAGGGATCAGGAGGCGGCGCGCCCTCTGCTGGAGAAGGTTGCGGGGAGCCACGCATCGTGGGTCCGGCCCAGGCTCCTTCTCGCGGACATGGCCCTGCGGGATGGCGAGGATGCCAAGGGAGTAGCCCTCCTCCACGACGCCCGCGCGCTGGATAGCAGCGGCGCAGTCGCGAGGGAGCTTCTGGAGGGCAGAAGCGAGCTGGCGAACTTCCTGGAACAAGGCTTCAGCGTGCCTACCCCTGCGGAGGAGACAGTGGAAGGGGCATCCGAACTACTGATCAGTCTATCGCTGGGAGATCCCGTACCGCCTCCAGCGACGGAAACATCGGCGGAGAGTCAGTCCGTGGCCAAGTCAGAACCGCGGCCGCACGTTGAGCCTCTCGAGGATGCTCAGGGCACTACCTCCACTGGGGGTGGTGGCCTGGATACTACGGTTGACATAAGCAAGGACGTTGCCGGCAGCGATGGGTGCCTCCCGGAGAGCGGGGAAGGGGTCAGGCTGGTCCTGAGTAGCCGCAGGGGCCTTGTGGCGCGATACGGCGAGGAGGGCTACCGGCAGGTCGATGAGCGGTTATCGGGGCTGTGTCAGGCGGCTGCGCGCTCTACGGGGGACGAGACGATCAAGCTGTACGTGGACGAGGAATCGTCTCTGCAAGAGTTTGGTGTGGAGCCGGTGGATGCTGCCGACGCACCCCAGATAACGGGGCTTCTAATAGAAATCGACTCGAGACTGCGGTCGGACAACCGAGGACTGCGCTCGCTCTTGATCATCGGCGGGGACAAGATCATTCCGTTCCACCGGCTTGCCAATCCTGCCGACGACGACGACCCGGAGATCCTGTCGGATTGGCCGTACGCCGCCGTGGGTGGGCAGCCGCTTGCTTCGCGTTTTGCAGTGGGGCGGATCCCGGACAACCGACCGGACGATGTCGATGGTTTTCTGGGGATCCTGGACCACGCCATCGCTCACCATCAGGCGGCCCGCCGCGGCGGAAACGGGCTGTCCGGCTCCTTCTGGCGGAACCCACTGCGTCGGGTTCTGAGCGCTGGAGCTCGGGCGACTTCTAGCGTGTGCTACACGGCCCAGATCTGGGCAGAGGCTTCTAGATCCGTCTTCGGGCTGATCGGCGACGCCAACAACCTGGAGGTCTCTCCGCCCCTGACCGACTACGACTTCCTGACCGCCCACGAGCAGATCCCGGGCCTCAGTTACTTCAATCTACATGGGTTCCAGGGAAGTCCCTACTGGTATGGCCATGGCGAGTCTGAGGATGGCTCGGCCCTGGTGCCGGTCGCTCTGACGCCCCTGTCCCTGTCCTGGAGCAACGTGGAGAACACAGTAGTCTATTCGGAGGCCTGCTATGGGGCCGACCTGGCGCGGGAATACCCGGAGGGTTCAATCCCTGTCAACTTCCTGAAGGGTGGGGCTCTGGCCTTCGTGGGCTCCACCAGCATGTCCTACGGAGCTCTGGAACCACCTCTGTCTGGCGCTGACCTGCTGGGCGTGCACCTCTGGGAGGGGATCGTGGGGGGACTCCCCACCGGCGACGCCTTGCGCAGAGCCAGGGCCTCCTTCGTGCAATCGGCGGCGGCTCAGCAGGGCTATCTCGATGGAGAAGATCAGAAAGCGCTGTTGAGCTTCGTCCTCTACGGGGACCCGTCCCTTAGGGCGGTATCGGCGTCCAAAGCGCCGGGGTTGGATCTGGAAATGGAGGTGTCCTTTCCCCCTCTGGCCTGCTGTTCGCGGGTGATGGATGCCGAGGCACTGCCGCTTCCCAAGGAGGTGCGTCAGAAGGTGCAGCGGAGCCTGCCCTTTGTTCAGGCCAACGGGCTCAAGGCCCATCCCTTGATTCTCTGCACGGTGGCCTGTGCGAACGAGGAATCGGGGACAGGGGACCCAGGGGCCGAGCGCGAAAGCACCCGTGATTTATCGAAACTGTTGCAGGCATCTCAGCAGCAGGTGGTGTGCAAGGGCGACACACAACTCAGGCACGTGGTCAAGGTCACAGTCAACGCCGAGGGGGATGTGC
>Ga0116196_1000137_pt1 | contig 12974 bp, 5 predicted proteins | sample ZodSprso05mmetaG_FD_97002 | JGI IMG/M metagenome (GOLD analysis project Ga0116196, IMG submission 97002) | Hot spring sediment microbial communities from Zodletone spring, Oklahoma to study Microbial Dark Matter (Phase II) - Zodletone Spring... ... | reverse complement strand
TTTCTCCCCGCCGGTCACCGGCACGCTCTGCACAAAATCCGCCTGCCCGTCCATGGGATCCAGGGGCAGCAGCAACACCTGCGAGGGTTCCGGTCCCTGCCTGAACCTGACCAGGAGCTCGTTTTCGCCTTGCTTCCATCGCACCGGGATTTTGTGGTGGAACCGGAAACGGTTATAGGTATACTCTTTCAGCTGTACCGCCGGGGAGGTGCCGCTGAAGATCTCTTCCCCGTTCAGAAAAAGGCGGATATCCCCCCGGAAGGAGAGCCCGAGCAGTCCGTCAGCCTCTTTTTCGCTGTGCATTTTTCCCAACGCGTAGTGTACGTTCCCGCTTCCCCGCAAGCCGGACCCGTACCCGCCGATCGTCACCTGTGAGAGGTTCGCATTGAACTCCAGGGGAACCAGCCGGTCGCTGAATTCCGTATCGGCGATCACCCTGTCCGCGATCTTCCGGGTGGTTTCCAGGACTCCCCCGGGATCCCCGGATTGTGCCCCGGGACTTTGCTTCACGGGGATCGCCGAGGCCCAGGAGGTGACGGGCATGTCGTTTTTGCCTTCCGGCCAGCGGGATACCAGCAGTATTTGGCCGGCGGGCCATCCGGAGGGGAGCAGTTCCTTACCGCGGGGAATGTCCTCCCGGAACCCGGAAAGCATGAGACAGCAGCCATCCCCGGTCAGTTCCGGATCCAGATCCCGCTCATTTTCCACGGATGCATCCGCTGCTTCCAGAAAGAAACGGGTGGCAGATACCGATGCCCCCGACAGGGGAACAGAGAACCACAGCATGAGCGTATCCCCGTCGATCCGGTGCCGGGTGATGCGGGGCCGTTCTTTGTAAGGGACCTGCTCCCCGGGTTCCATGAACCGGAACGGGGGCCCCTGTATCAGTCTCCCCTGGTCAAAGGCGCCAATATCCGGTGCGCTTCCCCGGTAATCCAGGATCAGCTCTCCTGCTTTTGTACCCGCGTCCACACATGGGGATCCCGCTTCCAGTCTGAAATCACCCCGCAGCGGGTCCCTGAACATGGGATCGGCGACGATCCCGTTCCTTTCGTGTCCCGCCCCGGTGAGCAGCACCGGGAAGGGCAGGTTGGAGCAGTCATAATCGAAGTGGTTATCCGTTCCCAGGTGGTAGATCCCGAAGGTGTCCCCCTGCACCATGAAAGCAGCGTTGTTGAAATGCCTGATGTGATTGTTCCTCCACAGGTTCCTGGGGCTCCCGATGATGTCAAAGTCCACGTACCAGCTGTTATTAAAAATATACAGCGGCCTGGTTAGCGCCCGCTCCCCGCTGGAGATCTTGAACACCGTCCACCCGTCATGTGCGGCGGTCAGGCTTACCGCCGTATTGCCATAGATGCAGATCTCCCCGCCGGTGACGCCCGTCAGGGAGATGAGCGCATGGCCGTTGATCATCCGGTTGTGATAAAAATGAAGGTTCAGGGTATATACCTCCGGCTCCAGCACATTGTCGGAGGTGTTGACGATCGTGTTCCTGTAGATCTCCCCGTTGGTGCAGGACTGCAGGTCCGGGACCCCGTCGTTCACCGGCGAGACCCGGAACGCATTGAAGGTGTTCCGGACCAGGTTGTCGCGCAGCACGAACACCCCGCTTGTCCCGCTCCCCTGGTAAAGGCTGCCGTTGTAGTGCCCGTGGATCCCGTGGTGGAGCTCCTCCCAGGTATAACCGTCCGCATGGGTCCATACCCTTTCCTCCTGTTCCCAGGTGCAGGCCTCCATGAGGAAGTGGTGGCTTCCCCTGCCGGTGGCAAAGAGCGCCCGCTTGCCCCCGTGCATGCCGCACCCCCGCACGGTCAGGTAGGAGGTTTCCTCTGCCCGGATCAGGTCGGTCCAGCAATTCCGGATGGTGAAATTTTCGATGACGATCCATGCGCAGTCCCGCAGCAGGAAAGCATGATGTGCCAGTTCCTCCCCCGGTCCCGTCTCCCCGTCGATCAGCGTTACCGCTTCCAATTCAGGAAGGATCTCTCCCCCGGCCTGCGCCGCACCCGCACCCAGGATCACAACCGGGTTGTCCGGGTCCCCCCGCACCCCGGTCAGCGTAAACGGACCGAGGTACTTTCCGGGTGCGAAAAGCAGGGTGTCCCCCGGCCGCGCAGCATTCAGCAGCACACTGACCGCGGAAACATCCATGGAAGGATCCACGGGGACGGTTCCCGCAAGCAGGGGAACGCGGATCCCCGAAAAAAGGAACAGGGCGGACAGCCCGACCGACAACAGCAAGCCTGTCACCCCGGCACATGGCAGGTTCTCCGGGTACCCGGATGACTGCGGAAGAAGTTTTCTCATACAATCCTAAAGATAGTGGTTTTTCCGGTGCCGGAAAGGGAAACCCGGACACGATCAGCGGCGGATAAACCGGGACCAGAAGGGTCGTCGCCGGGGTGGAAGGCGGGGCGATCCGGAGGGTGTGCCGGGGTCCGCGCCCCGGGCGAACTTCGAATAATTGTTGAAAGAAAGGTAGAAGGCGCCCCAGAGGATCAGCAGCAGGAGGGGCAGGGCGGAGTAATCGCTGAGGTAAAGTCCCGTGAGGGTGAGGATGCAGTTCCTGCCCGGGTCATCCGGATCGTAAAGGACCCCGACCGTGCGGCCCCGCTTATACTTCAGTCCCAATGGCCCCAGGGCCACATGGAGGCTGTCGCCCGCCCGGAACCGGATCTCGCTGGCGTAGTCAAGCGTTTTGGCGTCGTCGGCATTCTTTCTCACCACCGGTTTGTATACCGATACCACCCCGGCGGCCTTCTTCCCGTGGAGGATCAGTCTCCATTTCCGCGACACCGGCAGGACCATGATCAGCAGGGTGACGATCACAAAGGTCAGGCTGCTGATGCGATAGGTTTTCATATGACTGTGGACGCTATTTTTTCCTGAAAGTCTCCGCATCCCGCAGGACCCGCAGGAAGTTGCCTCCCAGGACCTTCCGGATCGCCTCCTCCTCATAGCCCCTGTCCAGCAGGGCCTGGGTAATATGGGGGAATCCCGATACGTCGGGTACCTGGTCGGGCCCGAAGGGGATCCCGTCAAAATCGGAGCCCAGTCCCGCATGGTCGATCCCCGCCACCCGGATGATCCGTTCCAGGTGGTCCGCCACGTCCTTCACCGAACAGTGCGGCAGGGGAGGGCGGTCCCGCTCGAACACTTGCATGGCCTTCCGGAATGCTTCCGGGGAGAGTTGCTTCCGCTTCAGTTCCATGCTTTTTTCAAAATACGCGTTTTCCACTTCCACACCCTCCGGGGCCAGGAAAACGGGATAGAAGTTCACCATGACGATCCCCCCCGTATCGGCCACGGCCTCGATCAGTTCATCGGACAGGTTGCGGCGGACACCGCACAGGGCGCGGGACGATGAGTGGGAGGCGATCACGGGTACCCTGCTGGCGTAAACCGCATCCCACACCGTCTGGTCCGATGCATGGGATACATCCACCAGCATGCCCAGCCGGTTCATTTCCTGTACCACCTCCCTCCCGAAACCGGTGAGTCCCCCGTTCCGGGCCTCGTCGTAGCTGGAATCGGCCCAGGTGGTGGTGTCATTGTGGGTGAGGGTCATGTAGCGCGCTCCCAGGTTATAAAACTCCGTCAGCCGGCCCGGGGAATCCTCGATGGCGTGTCCCCCTTCCACCCCGATCAGGGAGGCGATCTTCCCCTCCCCGGCGATCCGTTCCACATCACCGGCGGTCAGGGCCAGTTCCAGGTGGTCCCGGTGTTTTTCCACCAGCCGGTGGATCAGGTCGATCTGCTCAAAGCACACCCGGCCGGCCTCACCGCTCCACATGAATTCCGGGGGTACAAAGGCCACCCACACCTGGGCTTTCAAACCACCTCTGCGCAGGCGGGGGATGTCGGTCTGAAAACCGCAGGGCGGATCCTCCAGGCTGAATCCCTCCAGGGTGGAATAACCCCGGTCCCTGATCTTGTCCGCCAGGTCATTGTGCCCGTCCAGCACCAGCGCATCCCGGTGGATCCGGAGTGCCTCTTCCGACAGTTTCATCTGCTTCTCCGCTTCATGCATCGCCAGGGAACAATTGGGACCATAAGGTACGATTACTGCACAAAACTGGCAAATCAACTTGGCGGGAAACAGGTTTATCCTTACTTTTAAAGCCATCCCGGATCCTCTCCGGGCGAAAAGTAACATGACTTAACACATAAAATCATCACACATGAAAAGAATCACATTCCCATGGCTGGTCGGGGTATTTGCTCTCCTGACAGGTTCTGCCCTTTCCGGCATTGACCCGGTCGATACCCGGTTGCTGGAAGATCCGGCCATCAGCGATAACCACATTGCATTCATTTACGCACACGACCTCTGGGTGGCCGGAGCGGACGGGTCCCATCCCCGCAGGCTCACCGTGGATGAGGGGAACGAATCCAATCCCTGTTTCTCGCCGGACGGAAAGCTGATCGCATTCAGCGCCGAATATGACGGGAACACGGACGTGTTTGTCGTCCCGGTGGAGGGAGGCATCCCCACCCGGCTCACCTGGCATCCCGGGAGCGATTACGCCCGCGGCTTCACGCCGGACGGAAAGAGCGTGCTTTTCCTTTCCCAGCGCCTGGTGTTCACGGGCGCCATGGCACAGCTGTTCACGGTCCCCCTCGAAGGCGGCTATCCCGAACAGCTCGTGATCCCCAATGCATACCACGCCTGTTACTCGCCCAACGGGGAGTACATGGTGTATACCCCTTACAGTGATGCATTCAGGCAATGGAAGAATTACCGGGGCGGCAGGATCTCCACCCTCTGGATCTTCTCGTTCAGGGACCACTCCGTTACGGAGATCCCCAAACCGGCAGGAGGGTGCAACGATGTGGATCCCATGTGGATCGGAGACAGGATCTGTTTTTTGAGCGACCGCGACGGGGAGTTTAACCTGTACGCCTATGATGTGTCCTCCAAACAGGTGACGCGGCTGACCGCGTTCGGGGATTTTCCCATGATCAACGCTTCCCACCACGGACAGAAGATCATCTTCGAACGGGAAGGCTACCTGCACCGGTTCGACCTGGCGGACAATTCCACGGAGAAGATCACCGTGGGTGTGGCGGCCGACCTGCTGGAACTGCGGCCCAGGTATGTGAAGGGCAACGATTACATCCGGAACGCCCACATCTCCCCATCCGGCGAGCGGGCTGTCTTCGACTTCCGGGGAGAGATCGTCACGGTCCCCGCCGAAAAAGGCGATCCCCGCAACATCACCGGAACCACGGGAGCACACGAAACCTACCCGGCCTGGTCGCCCGACGGCAAGCATGTGGCCTGTCTTTCCGATGCATCCGGGGAGAACGAGCTCCACATCATCCCCCAGGACGGGAAAGGGGAGGTAAGGGCCATCCCGCTCACCGGCACGGGTTTCTATACCGACCTGCAATGGTCGCCCGACAGCAAAAAGATCTGCTACACGGACAACGGCAGGAACTTCTACGTGCTGGATGTGACATCCGGTTCGGTCACGAAGATCGATTCGGATGAAACCTATGCACCCGGTGCGTTCCGGCAATTATTCGGCGACTGGTCCCCCGATTCAAAATGGATCACCTACAGCAGGCTGAACAGGACCCAGTTCCAGCAGGTCTTCCTCTATTCGGTGGACGGAAATCAGTCTTACGCGGTAACCGACGGAATGAGCCATGCCACGGAACCGGTATTCGACCCGGGCGGGAAGTACCTGTATTTCTTTGCATCCACAGATGCGGGACCGGTGGTTAACTGGTTCGACCTGTCCGGCGCGGACATGGAAATGACCCGGAACATTTACCTGGTGACCCTGCAGAAGGAGACCCGTTCGCCTTTCGCGAAGGAAAGTGACGAGGTGAAGACCGGCGAAGAAAATGGTGAAGATGAAGAAGATGAAGAAGCTGAAGAAGGGAAGAAGGCAAAGAAGGAGAAGAAGAAGAACGAAGCGGATGAAGAGAAGGAGGAGAACATTATTATAGACCTGGATGGCATCCGGCACAGGATCGTGGATGTCCCCCTGAAAGCGGGGGACTATTACCTGCTGGGTTCTGCGAAGGAGGATGAGTTCCTGTACATCGTGAACCGGGAAGGGAAGCGGGTGATGCACAAATATGACATCAGGGAACAAAAGGACGAGGAGGTCGACGAGATGGACGGGTATGTGATCTCCGCGGACGGTAAAAAAATGCTTTACCGCAGGAACGGGGCATGGGGGATCGCCGATGCGGGTACCAAGCCCGACCCCTCGAAGGGGAAGCTCAATACCGGGAGCATCGAAGTGAAGATCGATCCGCGCGCCGAATGGCCCCAGATCTTCGACGAGGCCTGGAGGGTCAACCGGGATTATTTCTACGATCCGGGAATGCACGGGGCGGACTGGCCCGCCATGAAGGAAAAATATGCACAATTCCTTCCCCACCTGGCATGCAGGAGCGATTTGAACCGGGTGATCCAGTGGATGTGCAGCGAACTGGCCGTGGGGCACCACCGGGTAGGAGGGGGAGAAACCCTGAACCGGCCCGAGAGGGTGGGGGGCGGACTGCTGGGAGCGGATTTCGCTATCGAGAACAACCGCTACAGGATCAAAAAGGTGTTCGAGGGACTGAACTGGAACCCGGAACTGCGCTCACCGCTCACCGAACCCGGTCTCAACGTGAAAGCCGGTGAATACATCCTGGCGGTGAACGGAGCGGAACTGACCGCCGGGGAGAATATCCACAAATTCCTGGAGAATACGGATGGGAAGATCGTGGAACTGACCGTGGGACCCGATCCAGGCGGAAGCGGATCCAGGGATATCCAGGTGGTTCCCGTGGGCAGTGAGTATGCCCTGAGGAACCGGGACTGGGTGGAGGGCAACCTGAAGAAGGTGCATGAGGCCACGAACGGACAGGTGGCCTATGTGTATGTGCCCAACACGGCAGGAGAGGGCCATGAATATTTCAAGCGCTACTTCTTCCCCCAGGCCGATAAGGATGCCATCATCGTGGATGAGCGTTTCAACGGGGGCGGATCGCTGGCCGATTACTACATCGATATCCTGAGCAGGCGATACCAGAGCCACTGGGCCATGCGGTATACCAGTGACCTGAAGACCCCCAGTGCTTCCATCCAGGGGCCCATGGTGATGCTGATCAATGAACCGGCAGGCTCGGGTGGAGATATGCTGCCCTGGATGTTCCGCAAGTTCGGCATGGGACAACTGATCGGGAAGCGCACCTGGGGAGGCCTGGTGGGGATCCTGGGATTCCCGGCGCTGATGGACGGCGGCTATATTACCGCGCCCAACCTGGCCATATGGACCGAGGACGGGTTCGTGGTGGAAAATGTGGGCGTACCGCCGGACATCGAGGTGGAGCAGACCCCAGAGCTGGTCATCGAAGGTCATGACCCGCAGCTGGAGAAGGCCATCGAAGTGGTCATGGAGGAGCTGAGAAAGAACCCTCCGCAAAAGCCGGTCAGGCCGCCCTATCCCAAACGGGCCGCCAGGTAACGGATTTCCGATTTTAACGATTTTTTTTTAAATTGTATGTCCTATCACCATCGAAATGAAAACCTTCCGTGCCCGGGAGCAGGTTCCCGGCCCTGCAGGAGTGCATTCCGGGCATTCAGGAACGCTAACCCTTTCCGGGCTCGGGCTTCTGATCGTGGTGGGGCTGCTTGCATGGGGCTGCCAGGAGGAGGATGACACGCCACCCGGACCGCAGGAAGGATCCCGCATAGAGGGAAGGGTGATCTATTCCGGTCACCCCGTGCCCGGGGCCACGGTCAGGATCAGGACCACCGGGATATCCACCGTTACCCTCCCGGATGGTGTATTCTGTCTGGATATTCCGTCATACATGGATACAGTGACAATAACGGCCTGGGCAGAAGGTTATTATATCGGAGGAGGCCTGGCATGCCAGCCCGGAGATACGGGCATTCTGATCTCCCTTGAACCTTTTTCCACGGCGGACAACAAAAACTACCGGTGGGTCAGTGCCTATTCCGTTTCCGGGGAATCCCTGAACTGCGAAAACTGCCATTCCGACCCCGGGAGTCGGACGGGACTCCCCTTCGACCAGTGGATCCTGGATGCCCATTCCGGTTCAGCTGTCAATCCCCGCTTTCTTACCATGTATGGCGGGACCGATGTGCAGGGGAACAGGAGTCCGGCCACGGTGTACATGAACCATCCCGAATACGGTCCCATCCCCCTGGCACCCGACCGGACGGTACCCTATTTCGGACCGGGCTACAAACTCGACTTCCCGGAAACGGACGGGAATTGTGCAGCCTGTCACGCACCCCTGGCCGCCATCGACAATCCCTATGGCACGAACCCCCTCGAGCTGGCAGGAACGCAACTCGAGGGGATCTCCTGCGATTTCTGCCACAAGATCGTGGATGTACGGTCCGGCCCGGGATCCCCCGGGCCCGGTCAGAATATGCCCGGGGTCCTTTCTTACTGTTTCGCCAGGCCGCCTGAGGGGCATCAGCTGTTCACCGGCCCTTTTGATGATGTGGCACCGGGCGAAGATACCTGGTCACCCCTGCAAAAAGAAAGCAGGTACTGTGCCCCTTGTCATGTCGGGGATTTCTGGGGAGTACGGGTCTACAATTCATACGGGGAATGGCTGGAGAGCCCGTACAGTGCAGGTCCCACCGGGAAGACATGCCAGGACTGCCATATGCCGGCTGGTTCGGCAGACCGCTTTGCCACCGCGGAAGCGGGCGGGTGCATCAGGGACCCGTCAGGGATCGGTACTCACCGGATGCTGGGGATCAGGGACGGAACCTTCATGCAGAGCGCAGTTTCCATGGTTGCCGGTGTTGCATTGGAGAATGGCCGGATCAATGTGCATGTGGAGATCACCAACGACAATACCGGTCACCACATCCCCACCGATTCCCCCCTCCGGCACCTGATCCTGGTGATCCGTGCTGAAGACAGCCGGGGTGATACCCTGCAGAGGCTCAGCGGGCCTGTATTGCCAGGCTGGTGCGGGGAAGGCGATCAGGATGAAGGTTACTACGCGGGTCTTCCCGGGGTAGTGTATGCCCGGATACTCAGGGAGCACTGGACCGAAAAGGAACCCACCGCAGCCTACTGGATGCAGACCATGGAGGTCAGTGATAACCGTATCAGGGCCTTTGAAACTGCCACGGCTGACTTTTCCTTTGCTCCACCGTCAGGTGGAAGTGCCCGGATCAGGGTTGACCTGATCTTCCGGAGAGCATTCATCGAGCTTGCCGATCAGAAGGGTTGGGACCATGAGGACATCCTTCTTGCTGGCAGGCTCATTGAGATTTGAACCAAATATACTGCCCATGAAACCATCAGCCGTTCTCTCGTCCGCCTGCCTGGTGTTTATGATCTGCCTGCCGGCAAAGGTGCATCCCCAGGATACGGTCCGGTGGGTCCGGACCGGGGGTCCCCCCGGGGGACTGGGATATGACATCCGGTATAATCCGGACCTGCCGCATATCTGGTTCGTTACAGATGCCAACGGAGGGGTGCACCGGAGCACGGACAACGGCTACCACTGGGAACCCGCCAACCAGGGGATCGCCACCTTTTCCGGGTTCACCAACGACAACATTCCCGCATTCTGCCTGACGGTGAACCCGCATAACCCGGCCCATATCTGGGCAGGGACCCAGAACTCGGGACACCTCTACAAATCGGTGGACCTGGGGCTGACCTGGACGGAGAGCGACGAGGGGATTTCCGTGGAGCATGATGCCCTCTCCTTCCGGGGCATCACCTTCGACCCTGCATCTCCTGATATCATGTACGCCATGGGAGAGATCACTTCCGAAGCGCTCGGCGGACCCTATGTCTGGGGGAACGGAACGGGGGGTGTCATTTACAAATCGACCAACGGCGGACAGAACTGGTTCAAGATCTGGGACGGCGGCATCCCGTCGAGCCTTGCGCGCTATATGTGGATCGATCCCCGGAATACGAATGTGCTGTATGTCTCCACGGGAATATTTGACCGGGGCGCTGTCGGAGAGGGCGACCTCCTGACCGATCCCTTCGGAGGCATCGGGATACTGAAGTCGGTGGACGGGGGCGAGACCTGGGAAGTGCAGGATGAAAACAACGGGTTGCGGTGCCTGTATCTGGGCAGCCTCTATATGCACCCCCTGAATCCGGACACACTGCTCACCTGTGCTGGTCACGTGCTGGAAAACGGGAGGGGGGTGATGTACCTCGAAAACCTGGTCATGTCCGGAACTCCCTCTCCTTTTGGGATCTACAGGACCGTCAACGGGGGAAACGAATGGACACAGGTCTATGAACCGGGTAAGAACATCGGTGAAATCTTTTCATCGGTGGAATACAGCACGTTTGACCCGGATATCGCCTATGCCGCAAGCGGGATGGGTGTATACCGGAGTGAAGATGCCGGGGGAACATGGAACCGGGTCAGCAGCGGCTCCGTCAACTGGGGTCCTCCGGGCGTGGATCCGGGATACCCCATCGACATTCAGTGCGACCCCCGGGATCCTGACCGGTTGTTCATCAACAATTACGGGGGAGGGAATTTTCTCAGTGAGGACGGGGGGATGACCTGGACAAATGCCAGCGACGGTTATACGGGGGCCGAGCTCAGGAAGGTGGAGGTATCCCCGCCCGATCCCGCTCTCGCCTATGCAACCGGGCGGAGCGGAATCTGGAAAAGCGAAGATGCCGGTACCACCTGGTATGGGATCCATTTTCCTGCCGACACGGCGAACTTCCTGGGCGATTATGCGTCCGTCCTGCCGGACCGGCTGGACAGGGACCATCTGCTGGCGGGTACTACCGGGGGGCACTTGATTGAATCGTTTGACGGTGGATTTACATGGTCTGTCCGCTGGCCGGGTTTTGATGAACTCGGCGAGCTCATTTCCGGCGGCGGGGAGATTTCGGATATTGCAGTTGCACCTTCCAATCCGGAAATCCTTTACGCAGGTATCTCGGTCACCGGGTGCAGCCTGAACAACGAGGGGTGTCAGACAGGAAAAGGTGTGGTCTTTTCCAGGAACGGCGGTGCCACCTGGGTCCCTTCAGACGATCCTGTTATCAGCGGGTTGGCGGTGGTTACGCTGGCCGTTGATCCGGAATATGCGAACAGGGTATATGCGGGGACCGGGGCCGGTCTGTTCATTTCCACGGACGGCGGTTCGGGCTGGGAAAGAGCGCCCGGACTCCCGGAATCGGGCATCATCAGGGCCATTGCATTCAACCCGCAGAACCCGCATACGCTGTTTGTGGCCATCGATCAGTTCGGACTCTATTATTCGGAGGATGGAGGAGTTACCTGGTATGCTTCCGTGGCAGGGCTGGAGCCAAATTCTTCCATCAGGGAGATCCTGTTCGATCCGGCAGATACGGCGACCATGTATGTATGCGACCTGCTCAGCGGTGTTTACCGTTCAGAAGACCGGGGAGGCAGCTGGCTGAAGATCAACAGGGGCCTGCTGAACCGTGCCGTCACATCACTTTCTGTCACCATGGACGGGCAACACCTGTACACCTCGACCACAGGGGCCGGGGTCTTTCGCTGCGATCTGAACGGAGAGGCGCCGGTCTCCCCGGGAACCGGGGTTCGGTACGGCGTTGCTGCAGAGGAACCGGACTTCCTGGTCTATCCCAATCCTGCGAAGGATCTCATCCATATCTCCGGGGCCGGGGAGGCTGAAAGGATCGAACTGTTCAATTCGCTGGGAATGCGCCTTCATTCAGGAGCCGCAGAAGAGATGATCCGGCTGCCGGAATCCCCGCCCGGTCTATACTTTCTGGTGATCCATTCTCTTTCGGGACAGGTGTTCTGCCGCCGGGTGGTCATCCGGTAAGCTGATAGCAGGAGTATCCGTCCGTTGTCCGAAGCGTCCGTCCGCTGGCAGGCGCTTCCAATTACTGCCCGATGCGTTCGCGGAGGGGTGACAGCCGGATCACGCGGTCGGGCTGGTTCACCACAACGTAGATATTCCCTGCGGGATCCAGGCCCACGTCCCTGACCCGGCCGAAGTTCTTCAGGATCACCTCCTCGTGCATCACCCTGTCCTCCGTTACGGTGAGCAGGCGGACATCCTCGTATTTCAGGGCGCCCACCAGCAATTTATTCTTCCAGGCGGGGAATGCCTCCCCCTGGTAGAATTCGATGCCGCATACGGCGGTGGAGGGTTTCCAGTACATGACCGGCTGGGCGTACCCTTCCATGGCGGTGTGCTCCGTCAGGATGGACCCGTCATAGTTCCGCCCGTAGCTGATGACCGGCCAGCCGTAGTTCACCCCTTTCCGGATGATATTGATCTCGTCGCCTCCCAGGGGACCGTGCTCCGCCTCCCATACCTGGTCCGTTTCCGGGTGGACCGAGAGCCCCTGCGGGTTCCGGTTCCCCAGCGTGTACAGCGTGGGAAGCCCTTCCTTCATGAAGGGATTGTCGGCCGGGATGCTCCCGTCGGGCCGGATCCGGTGGATCTTCCCGTTGGGCCTCCTGGGATCCTGTGCCTGGTCCTGTGCACCGCGGTCGCCGATGCTGAAGTAGAGGTACCCCTTTTTGTCGAATACGATGCGGTTCCCGTAATGGTGGCGGGTGGTCCGGTAGGTGTCATGGGGTGCCTGGTAGATCACCTGCTCATCCACCCACTCCATGTTGCTGATCCGTCCCCGCACGATCCGGGTCATGGCCGGGGGGCGCTCATCGCCGCTCCCCTTTTCGATGGCATGGCTGTAAGAGAGGTAGATCCAGCGGTTTTCCCGGTATCCCGGGTCAATGTTCACATCCAGCAATCCGCCCTGTCCCTCGTGCAGCACCTCCGGGGTCCCCTTCACGGGATCCTCCAGCAGGTTCCCCTTCACCACCAACCTGAGCGTCCCGGGCCTTTCGGTGACCAGTGCCGTGTCCGCATCCAGGAAAACGATGGCCCAGGGGATCTCCAGGTCGTCCGCCCATATTTCGGCGGATATGACGTAGTCCATGGTTTCCAGGGTGGGAGAGGGGTCCGGCTTCAC
>Ga0116196_1000132_pt1 | contig 13416 bp, 15 predicted proteins | sample ZodSprso05mmetaG_FD_97002 | JGI IMG/M metagenome (GOLD analysis project Ga0116196, IMG submission 97002) | Hot spring sediment microbial communities from Zodletone spring, Oklahoma to study Microbial Dark Matter (Phase II) - Zodletone Spring... ... | reverse complement strand
TGGTAACCGGTTTCCTGAAGCATGCCTTTCATGTCCTCGGCGATAATAAGTTCGTCTTCTGCGATGAGGATTTTAATCTGGCTCATTGTAAGTTTACGCTAGGTATTATCCGAGAATAGAATATTGAACGCTGTTCCGTTATTCAAATGGAAATCCAGCTTTGCCTTTAGCTGCCTGGCCAGTATTTTTACCAGTTTTAATCCAAGTGTCGTGGAGTTGTCCACGTCAAATCCTTCCGGCAGTCCTTTCCCGTTATCGGAAATCCGGAGCAGGTATTTGTTGTCGGTAACCTTGCTGAGATTCAGTGCGATTTCCCCATCGGAACTGTCAGCAAAGGCATACTTGTAAGCATTGGTTGCCAGTTCATTGGTGATCAGGCCGAGCGGGATCGCCGTGTCAATATCCAGGGTAATGTTTTCGGCCTGAATGACATATCTTATATTTCTGCCAGGTCTGGTATAGGTGCTTTGCAGCGATTCCATGAGTTTTTCCAGATATTTCGGGAAATCGATCCTGTTGTACAACTCTGATTCGTAAAGTAACTGGTGGATGACTGCCATGGATTTAACCCGGTTCTGGCTTTCTCTCACGGCTGACCTGGTTTTTTCATCCTCTATTGAACCCGATTGCAGGTTCAGCAGGCTGCTGATCACCATCAGGTTGTTTTTCACACGATGATGAATTTCTTTGAGCAGGGCTTCCTTTTCCTTCTCGGCCTTTCTCGATTTCCGGTAACTGAAGAGGAGGAAGATCCCGAATACAATGATCAGCGATCCCGTGAAAAGGCTGAAGTTGCGGATAATCCTGTTCTTTTTCAGTTCTGCTTCATACATGAATCTTTCCTGCTGGTGCCCGAGCTCTATTTCATTTTGTTTCCTGTCAAAGGCGTTCTGCATTTCAAGCTGTGTAATTCGCTTAAAGTTCTCCCCGCTGACAATGCTGTCGCTGACTTCATTTTTTATCAGCATGCTGGTGAATGCCTTTTCATAGTCATTTTTCGCTGCGTACAGATCGCTCAGTGAACCGGCGGTTTCAATTACCACGTCCGGAATGTTATATCTCCGAGCCAGTGCAAGTGCCTGTTCCAGGAGTCTGATGGCGGTTGGATGATCGTTTAATCGCGCATGAATTTTACCTGATACCATGTAATTTTTTGCCAGCCCGATGTAATTATTGATCCTCCTGTCGATTTCAAGGGACCTGTTTATATACTGAAGTGCCAGATCAATGCTGTCCTCCATCAGAAAGTATGTGAGACCAATGTTATGAAAGGAATTGCTGATGGCAATTTCATAATTAATCTCTTCCCTTATCTGCAGCGCTTTTAAATGATATTCCAGTCCCAGATGATAACTTTCCAGGGCGTTATAAGCTTCCCCCAACCCGGTATATGTGTTGCTTAACTGATAATTGTCTTTGAGTTCTTGAAGAATCGCCTCCTGCATCAAATAATAATCGATGGCTGTCTGGTATTCACCCAGATACAGATGCGTAAGACCAATGCTCCCGATTACATTGGCCAGTTCAGCCGGATCGCCTGATTCTTCTGCAATTCTGTACGCCTTATAAAAAGCATCAATGGCAAGTTTGAGATAGGCCTGATCGAAATAGTGGTTACCCATTGTATAATAACTGTTTGCCATCCTCTTTTTATCCGCTGTCCTTTCAGCTACGGTGACCAGCTCCCTCATCAGAGAATCAACTTCTGTTTTATGGTGCAGTTGCTTGTGGAGAAAGATAAGACCTTCAATACAGTCATAAACGCCCGCATAATCCGCTGTTTCTTCCAGCAAACCCCTGGCTTTTTCCATACATTCCCTTGATTGCTCAATATTCTGTTTCAGGCTGTGGTCAAAGCTCATGCTGTAAAGCGCCTGTGCCATTCCCTTCTTGTGATGCATCTCTTCAAAGATATCGAAGGCTTTTTGGTGCAGATGCAATGCTGTATCATACTGGTATTTATAAAAATAAGTCAATCCGAGGAAATAAGTGGCTCTGCCTGCTCCGTATGCGTAATTGATTGAGCGCGATTGTTGCAATGTCTTGTTCAGGTAAAATATGGCGCTGTCAGGATCTTTCTGGACCAATCTGATGGCATCCTGAATGATTGAATTAATGGATGCAGTATCAGCAGCAGGCATCTCCGGTGAACGAGAATGGTCATTCGCTGATCCTTTGTCCCCGCACCCCGTTGAAAGGAGACATAAGAAAAAGGCCATGAAAAACAGATACCACTTCATCATTTTGATCTCCAGGATTACCGTTTCCTGAAAATCAGATTCAGCAGAAAGAGAATAATGATCGCGCCGATGGCACCTGTGAGGATGGCGCTGATCCATCCGGAACCAAGACTGACACCCAGTTTCCCGAAAAGCCAGAAGCCCACGAGACTACCAAGAAGTCCGACCACCATATTGCCGATGAAGCCCAGTCCGCTTCCCTTATAGACCAGGCTTCCCAGCCAGCCGGCCAGAACCCCTGTAATAAGTGCTCCGATGATTTCCATTTTTTTGATTTTTAGGGTGGTGCAATGAACGGTTGTTTATCATTAACCAATTTAAATATTTTGATTGAATTATTCAATCAGGGCTCTGATGGTCCACTGCGTCCTGGCAAATGATCTGAAGTGTCTGAGAAACCTGAAGAACCGGGGTCTCATATCGGGGTCTTCAAAATAGGACCATTCTTCCACAACCCGGATGTTGTCCGCGTAGGATTCAATTTCCCTTGCTTCGTTCAGTCCGTAACGGTAGGATTCCCCGGCCAGGGTTCCAGATGCGCGCTTTATCTTTGACTCTACGATCATTTTCCTGAATCCCGTTGTATATTTTTTGTGGATGATCTCAAAGACCAGCTGCGATTTTGAGAATGTCCCGGCAAGTTTCTTCAACAGCCCGATTGCATCCTCTTTCTGAAGGTACATGAGCAGTCCCTCGGCAAGGAACAACACATGCTGTCTCTGTTTTACAGTAACCTGCTCAAGCCAGTGATTCTCAAGCACAGAACACCCGATCATTTCATATTCCGGATCGGCACCCAGCACTTCCCTTTTCACCGCAATGACCTCGGGCAGGTCGACCTCAATGTAATTCCAGGGCTTTCCTGATATTCTCCAGTAGCGGGTATCGAAACCGGATCCGAGACTGACAACCCATCCACCCGGGTTTTCTTCCAGGAACGCTCTTGTGTAATCATCATATTTTCTTGCCCTGAGTGCTAGATAACTGATCAGTGATGACTTTATTTTTTTCTCCAGTACCCTTTTTAGTGCTCCGGCGGATATCCGTGAACTGAGCCTGTCCATGATTTCCCGTCCCCTGGGATCATTTATCAGCGGCGCTGGTTTTTCAGCCTCGATGACCCGCGCTTTCAAAGTGATCAGCGCAGTTTCCGAAACGGCATTGAGGTCAGCCATGTCATAGAATTATTCAATGTCAAACGGTTCCCATTCCCCAAATGTCTCAATGTTCACGCGGACCTGCGGTTCGGTGACATACTCCGCATGGTAATTATAGTACCAGCCCAGGTACTCCGAGTCGCCACCGCCCTGCGTGGTGATCAGGAAACGGTTCGAGAGGTTCCCGATATGCATGGCCTGGTCGCGTGGTGAGGGCCTGTCCCCGCCCTGGGGATCCATGGGTACCCAACCGTATCCCGGGAGATAAATCTCAGGCCAGCGGTGGAATGATTCGTCCAGGCTGGCATCATCGCCCCGTACCACGATGGCCCCCACATACCTGGCGGGAAGTCCTGCCGCCCGGCACAGTGAGATGAAACAAAAGGAGTATTCCGAGCAGGAACCGGTGCCCCGCTTCAGGACCATCGGCGCCGCATTCCAGCCTCCCTCCATGATGTATTCCAGGTGATTGCGCACATAATTGAATATTTTCCGGGCGATCCAATAGGGGTGTGTTTCATCGCCGACGATTTCGCCTGCCAGTTTCTGTATGTAGGGATCGCCGGTCAGGTATTTACTCCCATCCGCAGTGTACAGGTCTGAAATCTGCTGCGGGATGGATTTTAGCGATCCCACCTTGTCCGGATAGATGAAATACCTGATTTCCGAGATCTCCGCGTCGATCTCCATGATGGTCTCCGCTGTTTCATCCGATGAAACATTCCGGTAATTGAATGATGCCACCCGCTGGTTCCAGCGATCTCTGTTCATCGTAAAGCGGTCAGGCAGGAACGATTGACCCAGGATCTTCTGCTGGGGCATGTTTTCCGGTACGGCGATATGCACATCCAGATCCTTCAGAACCCCCTTTCCGTGAATTTTTGCCTGGTGGGTGAGGGTGATCTTCGCTTTCCTGGGTGCTTGCAGCCTGAATGTTTCTTCGTCCTGACGGACCATCCGGTACAGGGAATCCGTCTGGTAATCCACATTCCATAAATATTCGCCGTCCCATGCCAGTCCACGGGAGAAGGGGCCCGGAGCATCCAGGATCAGGATCACCTCCCCGGATGCGGGATCGATCATATAGATTTCATCGAGGTTCCGGTCACTGGACCAGAGGTACTGTCCGTCAAAGGTCAGCCCGGTTACGGACCTGGCCGGTCCGTCAAATTTTTCCACTGCCGTGCCGTCATTATCACTCAGGTCGATTTTCATGACCGAATTTTCCCGGGAATCGCCCAGCCACAGGGTTGTCCCGTCCCAGGTCAGTCCTTCAGGTTCTCCGGTGGGTGATTCAATGGTACGCAAAACCGTTCCGTCTTCCGGATCAATCTGGTATATCCTGTCCTGTCCCCTGTCCGCATTCCACAGGTATTGCCCGTCCCAGGCCAGACCCATGGGCCAGAAACCGGGGGAGGGGATCTGATGCAATACAGATCCGGATGCCGGGTCCAGCTTGTAAATTAGATCCGCTTTGTAGTCTGCAACCCAGAGATACTGGCCGTCAAAGGTCAGGCCGGTACAGAAATTTCCGGGCAGTGAAAAAGACTGGATGACTTTACCGGGGTAGGCCTCCAGGCTCTGGGAAACCAGAAAAACAGCCATTGTCAGCATGGCATTCCTGATGATTCGTTCCATCTTGTTCTGTTTTGGTTATATCTATTTCATTATCATCAATGATCAGATCCGGTCCATATGAAGACCGCTGGCTCATTTATTCCCGATGACCACCGACCAGGGCCTCACCTGCCATTCGATGACCAGACCTTGCTTCACATACGGATCGTTCTGTGCAAATTTCCTGGCTGCATCAGGACTGTCTCCCTTGAAGACCAGCAGGGCTGCGTCCGCAGGTTCAGCCAGTGCGCCTGCCATGACCAGGTCCCCGTTATCGTATGCATCCCTGACATGTTGCAGGTGCTCCTCGCGGAAGGGGGCCCGCCTGTTGATGAAATCATCCGCTGTTGTGTAGAATAATACGAAATACATGGCTATTTCTGGTTTATAGATCAACCCCCAGCAAAGACTTCAGGCCAAAACCCAGCAGAAATGAAAAAGCTGCCACACCCAGGCTGATGACTGCCATTTCCAGGAACCGGTGCTTGAAATTCAGATCCTTTGCCACGGAAACATAATAATTATAGCAGAAAATGATGAACATGGCCACGGCCATGACAATCCCGAGGGCAACGAACTTGTTGCTCACAAAGAAATAGGGAAGGATCAGCAATATCACGGTAACGAGATAAGAAATACCGGTGTATACTGCCGCTTGTCTGGCTTTTGTGTTTCCTTCTGCTTTCGAGGAAAGAAATTCGGAAGCTGCCATGGACAGGGCAGCCGATACTCCGGTCACCATTCCGGCCAGTGATATGATACGTGTATCTCCCAGCGCCAGGGTAAATCCGGCCAGCGCACCGGTCAGTTCCACCAGTGCGTCATTCAGTCCCAGGACGATCGAACCCACAAATTTCAGGTTTTTATCCTCCAGCATTTCCAGCAGCTCCTTTTCATGCTGCTCCTCCTGTTTAGCAAATTCAGCCACTTCGGGGAAGAATTCGGCCTGGAGTGAATAATTCTCCGCAGTTGTCCCTTCATTCTTTTCCATCAATCGCAGCACAAAGGACAAACCCAGGATCCGTGCCAGGAAAACTGTCCGGTAAAACCGCCATTGATCGGGTTTCACCTTTTCCCCCGTTTTTGTCTGCCAGTAATCGGCGTGCTCTTTTTCCTGTTCGGCGATGCTGGTAAGCACATCGGCATTCTCTGTATTCCTGGTACGCCTGGCCAGCTCCCTGTAGATATGGTACTCGGTAAGTTCAGTGCGCTGGGCCGAAAGGGCATATTTTCTGCTCTGAGAATCCATCACTTTGAGTTTTCAGTTATTCCTGGATCCCGCTTTCATGGATCATAACTCTGTACCAGTCAAATATGCTTAATTTGATCCATCCAAGCCTGTCATCCATTTTCAAACCTATAAATTTTATTTTATCCATCGGAAATTCATTGCAGTCATTGCTGAACGTCTTGTATAGCCATATGACAGTATCTCCTGCATTTGCAACATATACAGGTGGATAACTGTACCAGTGTGCAGCAAGGCAGATCGTATCGGTATGAAATGCACCATCGGAATTAATGTGATCACCTCTGTCGAACGGGACGATTTTGAATGCTGGTGAAACTCTGACAACCGAATCTGTATCACTCATCCTGTGACAGGTATAATCATGGTACAGGTATTTCTTAAAGGTGCCATCACCCTCTTCCGATACGTATATTTCCCTATACAGGAACAATGTATCGGAGGTGAAACATCCCGATAGCGCCACATGTGGATGCAGGCATCGGATCATTGATTCCGGGATTTGTCCCATCCCGGGAGAACCCTGGATCCAGCTTTCAAACTGAATGTCATCGGTGCCGTCATTATCAAGATCAAGGTTCAATACTGCCGGGCTGTAATACCCGCCGGTCAGGGTTGTATCATAAAAATTCACGGTCATATTCTGATATTCACCGATCTGGATCTCTGACCGGGAGGTGATGTACTTTTCACAACCTGCCAGTGATATGATTCCTATCAGAACAATCGGTAACTTGTACATATTTAAGGCCTTTCAGCTGAAATGTATTCGGCTTGCCCGGTATGGAACTGAAGGGTTATTTTCAATCCTTGAATGAACATGTCCGTCAGTAAGTCAAACCTTCATCAAATTTAAACAAAACATATTGAAAATTTTCCATATAGCCGGGTACATCCGGTTGCTGTATCAATACAGTCTCCTCAGAGACAGGGGAGGAGTTGGCATTCTCCCGGGTGGGGCAAAGCAGAATTTCCCTGTTATAGGCATAGGCTACCTGTCTGTATTTTGTACCGACCGGGAAGGAATAATGGGACCTGAATCTTGCATCTTGAGTGGTTAAGTTTCGGTTTACCTGACTGCGCTTTGGTTTAGCGTCGCATTCCGGCACATCACTTTTGGATGTAAGAGCCGCGAAGCCCACGGTCAGAAAAATGTCCGGCGAACGCCTAACTGAAGGCCAGACCAACATTACTTTAGCAACAACATTTGACGTGACTGGCTGGCTGCTCCTTTACCAGTATTGATTTCCAATCTGTATATGTAATTTCCGGGAGTTACACGTACGTTGTTGTCGTTGCACCCATCCCAGCTGATTTCAAATGTGCCTGCAGATTGATGCTGATCGACGAGCGTACGCACCTTTTCTCCCTGCAAATTGTAGATGCTCAAATTGATATCGGCAGTAGTGGGCAGCGAGTAGCATATGGTGGTTGATGCACCAAAGGGATTGGGAAAATTCGCCGAAAGTGTAAAAGTGTCCGGGAGATCACCATTGGTAAGTTCAACAGCGGTTGGGGTGCTGTTTAATATCTGAAGCAACTCAATACCTTCACCAGTACCCAGATTGCGACTGTACTGTTTGTCTGCGGGATTGTTCCAATGCTCGTGTACACCAAGGCTCTCCAGGGGCATTCCGTCGTTTTCCGGGTCGTAGACCGTGCCCGAAGGTGGACTGTCGGCCTGGGCCGCTTCGTGGAGGTAATTGTCTGCCGTACCTGAAGGCACAGCCTCCTCGGACCGTAAAAAATCCAGCAGGACCGACTCAATTGCAACATTATCCTGGCTTATGAATAAACTCGAGGCGGGCCCGCCATTGAAGGGTGGGGCCGACCAGTAGCGATACCGAATGCACTCGGCCATGAACAACAAGGTCTTTCCGCCAAGGTCTTTATGGCCCATCAGGTCGACCAGGACATTGTAAGATCCCATGGGGCGCATGGGTATGTCCTGGGAGAAATCGAGGGCAGCTACCGCCTTGTGCATAAAGGCCGGGTGCCAACCGTGGTAGTAGTCATAGATTGTCGGATGCCATACAGATCCGAAATGGTTCTTGGCGCAGAAGGTGACACCTGCCAGTTCATGGGGGCGCGGCAGGGCGATGTTGATGAGATACTTTGCTTCTGATACAACCGTGGGCAGGCAGACCGTACCGCTGCCCTGAACGAGTTCCGGATCACCATAATAAACCACACAGTGCGGATCGGGCACCACCTTTTCCCGGGTACCGGGATCATCGCCGGGACCGGATTCATAACCGCTGCGATCCGTTGCATCGCCTTCGGCCCAGCGCACGCCGGGAAAGTCTGCATGGCAGTACTGGTAGACCGGGTCGCCATGATAAAAAATGCAATCATACAGCGTGATGTCCTCTTCCGGTACACCGGCCATGTGTACCAGTTGCCAGAGCAGCGCATGAACCATTTGCGGACAGGGCCGGTTATCCTGGCTGCTGGTCCATTGGTAGGAACGGGAGAAGATGTTGTTGACCTTGATAGCGATCCTGTCACCGTCCTGGTAACCTGCATCGTTCTGGTCGTGATGTGTTCGGTTGAAATATTTAAAGAGGGCGTCCCATGACGCAACCGGATCGTCAGTGCCGGTGAGGTTGAGCAATGCCTGGGACATCATACTCCGGGCCACTGCCGGATCGGTGCGGTGATCTTCCCACCACCAGCCGCTCGTGCTGCCCTGATCACAGAGCAGGCTGTCATAAACCCAAACGACGCGACCGGGATGAATCCCTTTTGCAATACCTACCGGACTATTGGGCAGATCGGTGGGGACAAAGTTCGCAGCTGAGCTTAAGGCTGACGCGGCAACGTCACGTGTATCGCCCAGGGTGAAAAAGCCAAGCAGGACCGCCGATGAAAAACAGATCGCTCCCACCATATACCGTTGTTTTTGAAACAGGCTACGGGCCCGTCTCATGATCAAGGTGGACCCGGCGAGTCCCAACAGCCAGGCAATAAAGCTGGCGGCCAGCGGCTGAGCCACCTTCTGGCAGGGATAGGTCGCACGGCTGGGCTTGGGTACCACCCGGATGAGAACCCAGATAACAGCGGACAGACCCATAATGATCCAAAGCCACAAAGTGGTTTTTCTTTGTACTTTTTCAATTCCGATTATTTTACCAGTGCGGGGGCAAACAGTGAACTGTTTTATTACCAGTTGTCTGATTTTTGAAAACATGGATTACGCTCGTTTATACTATGACATTTTCGGTTAGATTGTCAAAGTAGCAAATGTTTGTATGAAGTACAAGCTTTTTACCATTCAGCTTAAATTACTACCGGTTCAGCTTTTTTCTGCGTGAACTTACCCTACTTGATCGTACGAATCGATGTTCAGGTCATCTAACAACACAATCAAAACACAAGTTAATCCCACTTCTCTTGTGATCTTCTACAACTCTTGGATTATCTTCACACAGGATTACATCAGATAGCTGCACCTTTGTAAAATCTATGGTCTTCTTGGTATTAAGTTTTACATCGTTGTGGTTGACTTTGTAAACCTAAGCCAAGAAGACTTTATTCAAATACCTGTCTCAGATATACTTTTTGGGATACTATCATCAAATTCCCTGACAGTAGGCCAGCATATAGCTTATAACAGTCGGTGTATGCGCCGTTTATCGGCGCAGGTTTCGCCTACTAATGGTTTGTGGGTTATATGTGGTCATGGTTGCAAAAGCTTTGATAAGCTATTGTGGCGTATACACGACAGCTGACAAGATAAAACCTACATTGATCCAAGTAAAATTACAAACCCAATGTCCAGTCCTAAAATGCCGGATATCAGTCTCTCATTATTTTCGTTATCTTCGCTAAACTTCACAGATGAAGAGTGATATCCTGCCAAGACATCAACCATAACTCTTTCACCTAAAGGCGCTGCCAATCCAATCCCTCCTCCATAATTTATAATACCGGTTTTATCAACTCTGTCCTCACCGTACGTATTATCAATGTTAATAAATTTTGTATTCATCATGCCAACAGAACCACCTAATTCAAAAAACGGCAAAACTTTTAAAGCAGGGATATAATATCTAACAAAAGGACCAGCACTTAAAGATGTTGAAGTATATTTATGATAAGTTCCATTATTGCCCGTTTGTAATCCAACACCCAGATCTAATCCTATCGCCAGGTTATCAATAAGAAAGTAGCCTATTTTAGGCGAAAGATTGACATTGAAACTTTCACTCGCTTCTTCAGATCCATTGGTATCACTTATGGTTTTTAAGGTAGTAAATCCCAGACCAAATATATCAGAAGATAGACTTAGTATTAGTTTTCCTTGATTTGTTTGTGCATTCAGAAATCCGATACTTATTGCAAACAAACCGATCGTTAAAAATGAAGGCTTTTTCATGATTGTCTGTTTAAGGGTACCTACTCTTGCGTTTTCGGTTTCCACTCCTTACTTTCTTTGGCATTTCAGGAATCTCCTTGAATTATGTTGGTTATTGTCTTTTGATTACTTGCTGCTCAAGTTAACGTGCAAATACCGTATGATGTGTTATGGCGAGGCTTTTGCCCAGCCGGGCTCCCGGTATTATTCGTCTGGATTTAACCCGCAAAAGGCGTGACATTCCATATAGTATTTCGGCATATTAGTTGCAGAACCTATTTACTTTCCCATACGAGTTCACCATCATCCCTATTGTATAAAGCAAAAGGACTCATGCTGCAAAGACCAATATATCCATCATTTATATCCCAGGTACACAATTCATTGCACTCAGAATCGTACAATCTAATTAGTCCATCATTGTCACATTCTCCCGGAGTAAATAAATAGACATTTTTATCAACCTGATAATATTTCCACACCGATGCCCCTTTACATCCTTCATCAGATTCTCTGAAATTATCTACCAACAGTTCTATGCATTCAGGAACATCAGTTTTAAGATCATTTTTTTCGCAACTTACTGTTGCGATGATTAATATACCTGTTATAACTATCAAGGCTGTTTTCATTTGGTATTGCGGCTAACGGTCGGTGGTATGATTATTAGCCGGTAACGGCTTTCAAGCCGTTATGGCGTGCTTTTTGCTTACCTCTTATACTGCATTTATGTTTCATGTATACGTATATTTTTTCTATTCTGTTCCAGCGCGGGCCCTCGGGCCCATAAACCACTTATGTTTTTTGTCAGTCTGTCGTCAGCGAGGGCACTGCAAAAAGCATAACACCGGCTATTAATTATACCTCACATTATGGCCAGTTACTTTTGATGTTATTTAAGGTAATCATATTCAACTTCTCCAAAGCCCAAAACATAATCATATACAAAATAGGAGGCATCAAGAATTTTTAGAATAGGAATTTCTCCAATAGATCCATCAGGTATGCTGTTGATTTTCAGTTTGGCTTCAGCTTCTTTAAAAATATGATAATTGCAGTTACTCAAATAAACTGAATTTATTCTTTTGACATCAATAGTACCTTGTTCTGCTGATGGGATGAACTTTTGAACAAAAATCAACGGATCTTCAGCCTTATAGTTTTCAACAGTCTTTCCCAATTTTACATCTGCTTCGATCAGTAATTTACTATCCTTGGATATCTGAGCAAAAATTTGATCAGGTTCATTTTGGAAAGTAATTTCAGCATCGAATTTAGGGAATCCCCATATTTCTCTTCCTCCTGTAATTGCTAAAACATTGTTTAGATACAAAAGTGCAGCGTATGAACCTGTTTTACCATTAAATTCAACAGGAATTGACAATATCATTTCATGATAATAAAGTCCCAACTCCATTTTTTGAAGACCAATATCAAGAACAATTAATCCCTGTTGATTTGCATTCAATGGGGGAGGGACAAGTCTGTTTAAAACATCTTGGGTAGTTACAAAATTAATTCTTATAAATTCACTGCCTTTGTACGGGAATGGTTGAGCTTGAGTAAGAGAGCAAATACACAAAAATGCTAAGAACAAATGATTTTTTTTAGTTTTCATGGCTTCCTATTTAAGGTAAAGGTCATAAAGATTATAATATTTATTGATCCAAATGGAGCTAATTTATCATAAGGGTCGGCGGTATGATTAGTGGGCGATGGCCCCCAGTCCTCGAGGGCCGTGGCGCACTTTTTGCCGGACCACCGGAGCTACAGCGAAGGTGGGCTGAGAGCTACGCGGGCCGGTTAGTCATACCGGATTCCGTTCATTTTATTGTTTTGGTTGCTATATAAAGTTAATAATTTTTGGGATAAGGCGGGTTGGCACTCGGGGTAATAAACCTCTTGCAGTTTTTTCGGGCTGTCTTGGCGGGACACTTTCAAAAAGTGTGACATAAGCCAATTAATTATACCGCATGTAAGCCATCGTTTTTTAATCAATATAAGTTTCCTTTAGAACCGATTTTACTTCTTTTATCTCTGGTGCTGATAATTTAACTAGGACCTTTAAAATTCTTTGTTTATCTACGGTTCGAATTTGATCAATTACTACCCACCCCAGCTTTCCTTCATGTTGGACTTCAATCCTAGTAGGGTATTTTCTTGATCTTGTTGTCATTGGGGCTATTACTATAGTACTTAGGTATTTATTCATTTCATTAGGAGAAATGACAACACATGGTCGTGTCTTTTTTATCTCGCTTCCAACAGTAGGATCCAGGTTTACCAAAACTATTTGATATTGAATTATTTCCATTCTTCAAGATTTTCATCGTCGAAAACATCATCAAAAAGTAGTTGATCATCACCTGCTTCACTCATTTTCCGAAATTGTCTTTCCCAACCTTGCCTTGGATTATTTATTGGTTTAATTATGATATGCCCTTTCTCAAGAATCAATTCTACTTTATCCTTGATATTATATCTCTCAAGTAATGTCTTACTTAACCTAAAACCCTTCGAGTTACCTATTCTTATGATTGGTATTTCCATAATAGTTGTATTTTGTTGTAATTACAAAGTTAATACAATTACTCTAGATTTACAAGCCTTGAAATGATGGCTAATGCGGCGCTAAACGAAGTTCCGCACCTGAGGGCGAAGGCTGCCGGGCAAGCCCGGGCAGACTGTAAAGCCCGCAAGGGCGGATCCAAATTGCGTTTAACGGCATGTTCTGGAACGTTCGTAACTTTCGTTTGATCAAAGTTATGCATTTTGTGCGGCGTTGTACCGGTTTAT
>Ga0116196_1000131_pt1 | contig 13721 bp, 14 predicted proteins | sample ZodSprso05mmetaG_FD_97002 | JGI IMG/M metagenome (GOLD analysis project Ga0116196, IMG submission 97002) | Hot spring sediment microbial communities from Zodletone spring, Oklahoma to study Microbial Dark Matter (Phase II) - Zodletone Spring... ... | reverse complement strand
GACAGCATCAAGGTGACCATTGACGGAGGCAATGTCTACATTGACAACGCCATGGTGACAGCCGCCGATATTGAAACCGACAACGGCGTGGTCCATGTGATCGATGCGGTCATTGTACCCAGGACCACTGTGGCGGATATCATCATCGGAAGTCCCGATCACAATACCCTGGAAGCTGCTGTAGTGGCTGCCGGACTGGCAGAAACCCTCGCAGGTGACGGACCCTTCACCGTGTTCGCACCCACCGATGCAGCTTTCGAATCACTGCCCGAGGGTACACTGGATGCACTTCTGGCCGATCCTGCCGGCCAGCTGACCGATATCCTGCTCTACCATGTTGTATCGGGCAAAGTCATGTCCACAGACCTTTCAGACGGCATGACTGCAACCACGCTTCAGGGAACTGATATCACCGTTACGATCGATGGCGGCAATGTATTTATCAACGGTGCCCGGGTTATTTCAGCTGATATTGAAACAGATAATGGCGTTGTACATGTGATCGATGCAGTGATCACTCCATCCACCGGGATCCAGGAAAGGATCATTGACAAAGTCAATGTTTCCATCTATCCGAATCCAGCCCGTGAATTTATCAACATCCGTTATGAACTGACCGCAGAGAGTGAAGTCAGCCTGGAGATGTATGATATGCTGGGTAAGCGGGTCAAAATCCTGGATCAGGGTTATACATTCAAGGGGATCCATACCGTTGAATTCCCTGTAAGCGATGTGGAGTCAGGAATTTATGTGTTATTAATCAATACCGGTGACAGCCAAATTGCAAACAAGGTTAGGGTTCAACAGTAGTTACAGTTGCCGGTTCAATGAGAGACCGTCCACCAGCGTGGACGGTCTTTTTTTTTACCCCTATCAACTGTTATCTTTGCATGATGAAAGGGGTGAAAGGTTTTATACTGATATTGATCACGTTGCTGACCGGCCAGGTCTGTGCCTCCGGGCAGCAGTCCCGGGTGACTTACCTGGACAGGCCCGACCGCCTGCAACGGGTTGACAGTTGCCTCCGTCACACCTACAATTTTTCCTTTCCTGCAGCCAGGCAATTCCAGCAAGAGCTACAGCAGGAAACCCCGCAACATCCGGCTCCTTACTTTCTTCAGGCACTGATTCTTTACTGGGAGAATTTTCCACTGACACCGGATCATGAAAAGTCAGATCAGTTCATCGAACTCATGAACCGGACCGTGAATCTTTCAGAACCCATGATCACATCTCAGGAGACTTATCTGGAGGGGATCTTTTTTGACCTGTTCGGCAGGGCTTTCAAGGTCATGTACTGGGCTGATAACGGAAAGGTATTCAAAGTAATACCTGACCTGGGAACCATGTACAGGCATACAGTGGAAGGATTCCGGCTCAAGGAGGACCTGGGTGAGTTCTATTTCTCCACCGGTCTCTATAACTATTATATACAAGCATTCCCGGAAGCGCACCCGGTGTACAAGCCCCTGCTTGCCTTCATGAAGGGGGGAAATAAAAAGCTGGGCATCAACCAGCTGCATACAGCCATTCAACAGAGTGTGTACCTGAGGGTCGAATCCATTCTTTTTATGTCCCTGGTCCAGTTGAATTACGAGGGGGACCTGGAAACAGCAGCATTTTACGCGGAGCAATTATGCAGGGAATATCCCCGGAATATATATTACCAGGGGCATCTCATTGTCATCCTGCTTCACCAGCACCGTTTTCAGGAAGTAAGAAAGATCCTGGATAAAATGGCTCCGCATCAGAATCGGTATGCAGAACTTGTCAGTGAAACAGCAGGTGCTTTCATGGCAGAAAAGGAAACAAAAAACCTTGGTCTGGCCCGTCAAAAATATCTCAGGACACTCGAACTGGCCGACTCCATCGGTCCGTTTGCAGACAGATTCCAGGCCATTGGATACATGGGGCTTTCCAGGATTTATGAGGAAAGGGGATTGGGCATTGATGCCCGGAAATATGCACGGACAGCAGCAAACTATACATCTTATAATTTTATTCTCGGCGGGAGGTAGAGCCGTCCTCTCAGATGTAAGCATTTTTGAACCAGGATATCGATGAGCAAAAAGAAGAAACCGGATATAAACACCCTGAAGAATGATCCAGGTTACAGGCAGGTGCTTGAACTGGATTTTGATAACATGATCCCATTTGTCCTTGATAACATCAGGAAAAGAAGTTTTATTTCAATACTATACGCCGTGGTGAACGCGACCCTTTTTCTCTTCATTCTGTACATCATCATTTCGGGTCGCCTGGCCCATCAATTCACCTGGGGCCTTGTCTTAAGACAATCGCTCACAGGGCTCTTTGCGGGAAGCATTTTGGTGATCCCCGTCCACGAATTATTGCACGGATTTGCCTACCGGATCCTGGGAGCGCGTAAGATCAGGTTCGGAGCGGACCTGCAGCAGTTTATTTTTTATGTTACAGCCGACAGGCATCCGGTAACGGGAAGAGAACTGTATTTCCTGGCCCTGACCCCTTTCCTGCTCATCAATTTGTGTACTGTAGTTATCACGATCCTCTGGTTCCCCCAGGCCGTTCTGTTTTCAGCTTTTTTCCTGCTCAGCCACAACATCATGTGTATCGGCGATTTTGCCATTGTCAACTGTGTGCTGCAATATGCGCCCCGTAGGGTCTACACTTTCGATGAAATTGAGCATAAAAAAAGTTACTTCTATGAGGAGATCAGTCCTCCATGAGGTCTCTGGCCTTGCTGGCCTTTTTCTCACTGACAGTAAAAGTTGAATCGGTCCGGAAAGCTTTCATATAGCTTTCATATGCTTTTTCATACTGCTTCGTTGTCATGTAAAAATCTCCTTTGGAATCATAAGGATTGGCTATATCGGGGGCCAGCTGAATATAGGTGTCAAATGCTTCTTCAGCCTTTCTGTAATCTTCCGTCTCCATCAGTGCATAACCCAGTTGGTTGTATGTCAGCGGATAATCCGGACGTGCCTCGATGGCATGATACATGGATTCAATGGCTGCCTCCAGGTCCCACATGATCTGAAATTGAATGATATATAATATTTTATGGACATCGGGATCTTTGGGATAAAGCCGGATCGCCTCTTGCAGATTATCCACCACTTTATCATTCTGTCCACTCAAAAGGTACCGGAAGGCGGTTTTGATATGTTTTTCTCCCTCATTCAGGGGAGCATTGGATTGCATTGCTGCGTTGGCAATCTTCTTGGAACTCCTTCCGGAAATCAGATACATCCAGAAATAGGCCATGAAAAAATCCGGATCCTCTTTTACGGCCATTTCAAAATTATACCTGGCCACATCCAGCTTGACCCGGTCAAATGCTACCATCCCTGTCCGGTAATACGTAAGTGCCTGTTCCGAATTTGTGGTAACCGGCATCAGTGCTGAATCCTTGGATCTGTTACAGGAAGAAACCAGAAAGGTGGAGAAGATGCATAGCACAACTATTGCAAGAAACCTCATTTTTATACGGTTTTGCAATCTTACGTCCGTTTCAAATGTACTACTTTTCCCGGCAAATGTCAAATGTGTCAGCCCAGGGTCCTTTCCATGCCGGTCAATGATATATTACTGTCAGTCAGAGGTATAACCTGTCCGTTCAGGAACGGTGCTCCTCGATAATCTGTTTTACATCATCCGGGGCCACCCGTCCGTAGGTTTTTTCCCCCACCAATACAACCGGAGCAAGCCCGCACGCACCCACACACCGGAGGCAACTGAGTGAAAACTTCCCATCTGCAGTGGTCTCTCCCACATCGATCTGAAGTGTTTTCTTAAACTCACTCAGGACTTTTTCTGCACCCCTGACATAACAGGCGGTCCCGGTGCATATAGATATGGGGAATTCGCCTTTGGGGGTCATGGTGAAATATGAATAAAACGTGACCACCCCATAAACCCGGGCCACTGATATTTCCAGTTTTTCAGCGATCACTTCCTGTACCTCCGCCGGAAGATATCCGAAGGTTCCCTGAATCCTGTGCAACACATTGATCAATTCACCCTCACTGTTTCCAAACTCATCACAGATTGAATGGATCTTTTCAACCTGATCCTTTCTGAGAACTATTTTCACGCTTGACATAACCGATCGATTGTTTAGAATTAGATCTGGAAGACTCTTTTCCGGCGATCAAAATAATGCGTATGAAGAAGGGCATGTGCTTTTTCGCTCATCGGTTCTCCAAGAAATTCCCTGTACAATTCCTGGATATACGGATTCTCGTGGGATTTCCGGATCTGTTTGTTCCGGTCTTCCTCATAAATGGCCTTTGCCCTGGCGCTCAGAATGGAAGCGTCCCCGTGGTGCAGGGGTTGTCCCCCTCCTCCGATACATCCGCCCGGACAGGCCATGATCTCAATTGCATGATACTGAGATTTTCCTGACTTGATCTCTTCCAGAAGCTTTCTGGCATTCCCCAGTCCGTGGGCAATCCCGATCCGGATTTCCTGCCCTTCAAAATCCACGGTCGCAGAGCGCAGTCCACCCAAGCCTCTGAGCTGCTCAAAGTCTATCTTTTCCAGCTGTTTCCCTGTATAGATCTCATATGCTGTCCTGGTGGCGGCTTCAATCACCCCGCCTGTGGTCCCGAAGATTACGCCTGCACCGGATGATTCACCAAGCGGCTGGTCAAATTCACCATCTGTCATATTCACCAGGTCAAGATTTGCCTGCTTGATCAGATGAGCCAGTTCCCTGGTCGTGATGCTGATATCCACATCTGGGTTCCCATCCACCATGAATTCTTCCCGCTGACATTCATACTTTTTGGCAAGACAGGGCATAATGGAAACCACTACCATATCATTCCTGTCTACCCCAATTTTCTCAGCAAAGTAGGACTTGGCGATGGAACCGAACATCTGCTGCGGGGATCGCGCGGTGGAAGGAATATCCTTCATTTCGGGGAAGTGGTATTCAAAAAAATTGACCCACCCGGGACAGCATGAAGTGAGGATCGGGAGCCTTACCTCCCTGTCACCTTCCAGAAAGCGCGTCAGCCGTCCGAGCAGCTCGGTTCCCTCTTCCATGATAGTCAGATCCGCAGCAAAATCAGTATCAAACACATAATCGAATCCAAGGTGACGGAGGGCCGTAACCATCTTACCGGTTACCAGTGTACCGGGTTTCATGCCAAATTCCTCTCCCAGTGCCGCCCTGACTGCAGGAGCTGTCTGTACCACCACGATCTTGGTCGGATCATTCAAAGCAGAGATCACTTTCCCTGTATGGTCCACTTCAGTAAGTGCTCCTGTGGGACAAACCGCAACACACTGTCCGCAGTATGTGCAGGGCGAATGTTCCAGGTTCATTTCAAAAGCGGGTGCCACCACGGCGTAAAAACCCCGGTTGATGGCATGCAGAGCCCCGACTGTCTGAAAATCGTTGCACATGGTTTCACATCTCCTGCACATAATACATTTATCCAATTCCCGGATGATGGAGGGAGATGTATCAATCCTGTAGGTTGACATTTCGGCGTATTCCTGCCCTGGAATATCCCGGATCCCCAGCCTGATTGCCAGGTTTTGCAAATCACACTGGCCCGATTTGGCACAGGAGAGACAGTCTTTCGGGTGGTCGGAAAGGATCAGTTCCATGACAGTCCTCCTGGCATTGAGCACACGTACACTGTTGGTCCGGACGACCATCCCTTCCTCCACAGCCGTGGAACATGATGGTGCCAGGTTTCTGCGTCCTTCCACCTCAACCACGCATATGCGACATCCTCCCGGACTGTTCCGGATATTCAGGTCCTTGAGATCCATGTAACAGAGGACCGGGATATCAATATGTACCTGTTTCGCAGCCTCATATATGGTGGTTCCTGCTGGTACCTCCATATTGTTCCCATCCAGGGTGAGTTTCACCATCTTCATCTTTATTTCTTTTATCTCAGTATGACCGCATCAAACTTGCATTTCTCCATGCATGCCCCGCATTTGATGCAGATTTCAGGATTGATAACATGGGGCTCTTTACGCTCACCGTTGATTGCCCCCACGGGACAAGCCCTTGCACATGCCGTACAACCTACACAATTCTCTTCCACAATGAAGTACTCCAGCAAATCGCGGCATACACCCGCATGACATTTCTTATCCACCACGTGGCTGATGTATTCATCATAAAAGTTAGCCAGTGTTGACAGGACCGGATTGGGAGAGGACTGTCCCAGCCCGCACAGGGAGGTATCCTTGATCACCTCGCTCAAATTCCTCAGGCGGTCCAGGTCCTCCAATTCCCCTTTGCCCGCACATATCCTGTCCAGCAATTCATATAAACGCTTGTTGCCTATCCTGCAGGGAGCACACTTGCCGCATGATTCTTCCACGGTAAAATCCAGGAAGAACTTGGCTATCGATACCATACAATCGTCTTCATCCATAACGATCATGCCTCCCGATCCCATCATGGACCCACAGGCAACCAGGTTTTCATAATCGATGGGTGTGTCCAGGTGTTTTTCGGTCAGGCACCCACCGGAAGGACCACCGGTCTGAACTGCCTTGAACTTTTTCCCGTCTTTGATCCCTCCGCCGATTTCAAAGATCACTTCGCGAATGGTAATACCCATTGGGACTTCAACGAGCCCCACATTATTCACCTTGCCGGCAAGGGCAAAGACTTTGGTCCCCTTGGATCTTTCCGTGCCAATCTGCTTAAACCATTCCGGTCCTCGCTGAAAGATCACCGGAATATTCGCAAAGGTTTCCACGTTATTCACATTGGTCGGCTTCCCCAGGTATCCGCTCTCGGCAGGAAAGGGAGGCTTCAGGCTGGGTTCACCCCTGTGCCCTTCCATGGAATGGATCAGTGCAGTCTCCTCACCGCAGACAAATGCCCCGGCACCGTATTTGAGCGAAATATCAAAATCGAACGCTGTACCGAAAATTCTCTTTCCCAGGAATCCGAACTCCCGGGCCTGAGCAATGGCTGTTTTCAACCGTTCGATGGCAAGCGGATATTCTGCCCGGATGTAAATAAATCCTGTATCGGCTCCGATGGCATATCCGCAGATGGCCATGGCCTCAAGCACGGAATGGGGATCGCCTTCCAGAATGGACCTGTCCATAAATGCTCCCGGATCACCCTCATCGGCGTTACAGACCACATATTTCTGGTCAGATTTGCTTCTCCTGGCAAATTCCCATTTCAGGCCTGTGGAGAATCCGGCACCTCCCCTGCCCCGCAATCCTGACTCCCGGACTATCTCAATGCTTTCTTCCGGAGTAAGTTCGGTTACGACTCTGCCCAGTGATAAGTACCCGTCTTTTTCAATATAATCCTCGATCCTTCCAGGATTGATCACACCACAGTTTCTCAGTGCAATGCGGATCTGTTTCTTTTTGGGTTCAGACTTAACTGCAGTTTCAGACATTTTACTCAATCTAAATTTCTTCAACCTTTTTATAATTCACCGGAATAACACCCGCTACCATTTCACCCTGCTTGATGTAGTTTTCAATGATCAGGTCCGCTTTCTTCAGATCCACATACCCAAATACCACAGGTTCTTCACCGGGCAGGGTCACTTCGATGGTGGGCTCCGCATAACAATAACCCATGCAGCCGGTCCCGCAGATCACTGCATCAATCCCGCGCTTGTCCAGTTCCTCTGTCATAAATTGCATAATTTTCTCAGCACCTGCAGCCAGACTGCATGTGGCCATGGCAATTTTAACAAGGACCGGGCTATCGGTGTGATTTTGCTGTCCGTCCGATTTATTGGACCTTCGAAGTTCATCGCGATAAAGCTTTAATTCCTCAAATGATTGTATACGGGACATGGTGTTGTTATTTTTTTCACACTAATAGAGCCTATCTCTCCTTTAATTGTTATGCAAATATAATTAGTTTTTCAGAGCAGTAATTAGTCTTCGTTATTTAAATAACAATATATACTGTTTCTAAACAAAACGCTTCAAAAACAGGAATTTCTTTGATAAGATCATTCACTCAGGAAAAAATACAAATTTCTTGTTTATTAAAAAATAATTGATACCTTTATGATATCATATTAATATCATTTTAAATTAATCTTCGACAGATGAATGCAGAAAAAATTCACAATGCAGTTTCCGGGTACCTGATGCTCCTGGTCATGCTACTACTAATTATCGGAACGGTGTTCAGTTTTATGACCGGAATCATACCGCTGGCAATCATTCTTGTTCTTTTCCTCGTACTCACGGGGATCGGATTTACAGTTGTCAATCCCAATGAGTCTTGCGTGCTGGTCTTATTCGGAGCCTACAGGGGGACAATCAAACAGAACGGATTCTTCTGGGTCAATCCCTTCCTGGTCAGAAAAAAAATTTCCCTGCGGGCAAGAAATTTCGACAGCGAAACGATCAAAGTGAACGACATGCACGGCAATCCCATCAAGATTGGCTGTGTGCTTGTCTGGAAAGTGGAAGATACTTTTAAAGCAGCTTTTGAAGTAGATGATTTTGAACGGTTTGTATTTGTTCAAAGTGAAACGGCTCTCCGTAAACTGGCCGGAAGTTATCCATATGATAATTTCGAAGATCATAATGCAGAGATCACCCTCAGGGGAGGCGGACTTGAGGTAAATGACGAACTCGAAAAAGAGATCAAAGAAAGGCTGGAAATAGCCGGGATCAAAGTTATCGAAGCACGGATCAATTTCATTGCCTATTCGGAGGAGATTGCCGGAGCCATGCTGAGAAGGCAACAGGCCACAGCTGTGGTGGCAGCAAGGTTTAAAATTGTGGAAGGTGCCGTCTCAATGGTTCAGATGGCTCTCCAGCAATTATTGGAAAAAGAGATTGTGGAACTTGATGACGATAAAAAGGCCGCCATGGTCAGTAACCTGATGGTTGTTTTGTGCGGAGACAAAGACCCGAGCCCTGTGGTAAATACCGGAACACTACATCAGTAACATGAGTAAAAAGAAAGCATTTGTACTCAGGATCGACCCATTGAAAATGGAGGCACTGGAGAAGTGGGCGGCGGACGAATTCCGCAGTACAAACGGACAGATAGAATGGATCATTGACCAGGCATTACGCAAAACCGGCAGATGGAAGTCCGGCTGACTATTTAAACAGCCCCTCATCCCTGATGAGCATCAGGATGGCAGAATGGGGAATGATCACATACCGCTCGTTATTGAACTCTATCTCGTACCCGCTTTTCTGAAGATAAATGGCAAGGTCCCCCTCTTTGGGCTGGAGGGGGACATATTTCACCTCGTCGCTCTTGTCCTTCCACGGTTCATCTGCATCCTGAATAGCCGGGATCGGGTATCCGGGTCCCACTTTTAACACGTATCCACTGTGGATCTTTTCCTTTTCCTGGACACCGGGTGGAAGGTAAAGCCCCGATTTGGTCATTTCCTGCAGGTTCTTCGGCTTGATCAGGACCCTGTCCCCCACCACGATGAATTTGTTTATATCCTTTTCATCTATCTGCAGTGTCATTATCTTGCGATTAAGTCATTTCAGAAATTCAGATTGTCTTTCAGGACCTGCATTCCGCTTCGACTGACCGGGACTTTTTTCCCATCTTTCAGGATCAGAATATAATTGGTCTTTTCATACGGTTCAATCCGCTCAATATAACTGATATTGGCGATATATGAACGGTGTACCCGTACAAATTGTTCCTGATCCAGGTGATTTTCAAAATATTTCATGGTCTGTTGTTTCAGGTATCTGCCTTCCTCTGTATAAATCATTACATAATCATCCTGGGCTTCCAGATAATGAATATCATCCGTGGAAATCACAATGATCTTTCCAGACTTTTTTATAACCACCCGGTGAATTTTCTCATCACTCTCTGCGAAATGCAGCCTGATTTTTTCGATATCATTGCCTGTAGGTCTGTTTGCTACCCGAAACTCCAGTTTCCTGAGTGATTCAATGAGCCTCTCTTTTGAAAATGGCTTCAAAAGATAATCCACGGCATTCTGTTCAAAAGCGCTTATGGCATACTTATCATAAGCCGTGGTGAAAATCACATCCGGGGTATGTTCAAGAACCTCCAGCATTTCGAAACCGTTCAGCTTGGGCATCTGCACATCCAGGAAAATAGCATCCGGCTTCATTTCATTGATTGCCTTCAATCCATCAAAACCATTTTCAAATTCCCCGATGATCTCCACTCCGGGATATCCCTCCAGATATGCCCTGATCAGGTCTCTGGCTGGCTTCTCGTCCTCGACAATTATGATCTTTATCGCGCTCATGGTCTGGCAAATTTACGTGGAAAAAATATTGTAACCTCAAACCTTCCGTTCTCATTTTCCCATTTTACCCTTCCTTTCCCTTCATAGAAAAGTTCAATCCGCTGCCTGACATTCTGAAGCCCTACTCCCGTCCCCCTGCTGGATGGGGCCTCGGGATCATAATTGTTGATGATCGTGGTATGCAGACAATCCCCTTCCGGATGACAATCAAACACAATGTTCACCGGCTCCACACTTTCGTATACCCCGTGCCTGATAGCATTTTCAAACAGGGGTTGAAAGATCATTGTGGGAACCGGGAAATCCTCACACTCAGGGGACAAATTAAATTCAAAAAACAACTTTTCCCCGAATCTGATCTTCTCAATGGCGAGGTAATCTTTGATTCTTATGATTTCTTCCTTCAATGGAACGAACTCATTTTCCCTGTGCTTCAATGAGTATCTCAGTAAATCTGAAAGCCGAATGATCATATCCCTTGCTTCAGCAGGATTGGAAAGGGTCAGCGATGAGATCGAATTCAGAGAATTAAAGAGGAAATGCGGGTTGATCTGGGATTTCAGAATATTCAGCTCGGCATCTCTGACCAGGTTCTTTAAACGCTCTTCCTGCTGCATCCGTTCCCGGAGTTTCTCTCCTGAAGCAACCAAATAGTAAATCAATACCAGCACCAGGTAAATCAATCCACCGAGAATCGCCCGCCAGGCCATGGATCGGTTGAGGTATTCAATATACTGTGTCTCGCTTTGAAAAACCACACTCAAGAATGCGTAAGTGGCCAATAACCAGGCAAGAATAACCACAATACCTGCAACTATGTGAGCAATCAGAGAATAGATGGGGGTATGTTTCTGAAAGGGGATGTATCGTGTGGGATACCATGCCAGCAAGCCTATCAGGCCAAACAGGAAACTGGATATAAATGCCTCCGCAGCTACAATGATTCCCTTGAAATCTTTGAAATACCAGAGCATCAATCCGTGCAATACGGATATGATGAGCCAGACAATGGAATAGATAACAACCGACCGCCTGTTTCCCGTAATAGGATGGCCCATTCTAATGGTAATTTACAACATCTCCGCCGCCAAACAGGGTGGTACCCCGGATGACCAGGACCTGTTCCGGATCCTTCACAACGATCGTTTTAACCCTTTTATCTGAAAAACCTCCAAAAATAGAAGTGACCTCCACTTTCACATCCCACTCATCCGGAATGATGAACTTGGATCCGCCAAAAATCATGACCACATCGATATAATTTTTCCCCGGTGCCAGTCTGGCCTTGGTCATATCATATTTGGAGCCTCCGAAAATATTTGTGATTTTACCCCCTTTGAAGTTTTGTGAATTGACAATGCGATCGCCGCCGCCAAACACCGCCACGTCATCCAGGAAATCATCGCTGGATACTTTTTTCTGGTGTCCGAATACCGTTCCGCGCTTACCGCTGCTGACGATAACGATCACCCCGAGCAGGATCAGCATGGAAGGCCAGAACAATGAGCGCCAGTAATAGGGCAAATCGAAAAACCTGGGAAGCAGGAAAAAAGACCCAATTGCAATCAAGATCAGGCCGGTTGCCTTGCCTTCCCGCTGTGAGAGGAAAATAATACCAAGGAATATAAGCAGTGCCTGCCAGGTGAACAGGAAGTCCCTTAAACGCCAGGGAATGATATCTGTCAGGTCCGCGATCAGGAATAATCCAATACCCATTAAAACGATCCCCAGTAACAGATGTGCTCGTCCTGATTTTTTAAATTGATTTGGTTGCTGTTCCATAATGATCAAGATTATTTTTAACCAAAAGTATATTCGGTGAATCAATTATTGAAGCACAAATCGGCGAACAGCTTTAATTTATCGGTAAGTGATCCTTTGTCAGAATCTGTTTAACCAGCGGTACCGGCGTGCATTGTCACCAAACTTTGCAATGAAGGTGAATTCATGGGTACCGAAGCTGTGTTTCATGATGCTGTTCAGCCCAATGTCAAATGCATATCCGAACACCAGTTTATCCACGCTCACACCGGCCATGACAATGATCGAATGACCCGTTCTGTAGGTAAGACCGCACCAGTAGGATTGATCATAATAGGCTTTTGCGTTGATATCCGCCTGAAACTTCCCGTTTTCTGCAAACTTGAGCAGTGCCGATGGGGTCAGGATCAGCGTGCGATTTGCCTGAAAATCATATCCGCCCATCAGATAGTAATTCCTTTGCATGATTAACTGATCATACCCCGAATCACCGAATTTCAAAACCGATTCAAACATATGGTCCACCGAAAATCCTGCCCACAGGTCTCTGGAGGAATAATACACACCGGCATCCGCATCCGGGATGAAAACCGATTTATGGGTTCCGGACCAAAAACCGTCGCCCGGATATTCCAGCCTGATCTTGTCATCGTCCAGCCTGTACTGATAGGCAACCATGGACAGGCCGAAAGAAAGCTGAGACTCCGCCAGGCGGATGTGGTACGCATAAGTGCCTTTTATCCCGATCCGCTCCACGGCACCATTGCGGTGATTGAATACATAACCGCCCAGTCCGATGTTCCCGCTCCTCGATCCCATTCGCTGGCGTCTCCTGACCGATGCCTGCCTGGAAATATGGCTTTTTTTCAAGATCCTTGTCTGAAAACTCAGTGCATAGGTTCCCGGACCCTCCGGAAAACCAACCCATTGCTCCCTTGCCGTGAGATTGACTGCTGTGTATCCCTCCGATCCTGCAATAGCCGGGTTCAACAGGAATCCGTTCAGCATGTACTGACTGTATAAAGGTGCCTGTTGCGAAAATCCATCAGCAAGCGAAATACACAGCAGCAAAATGATATAGATGAACCTTCTCATAAATTATCTGATCACTGTCACAATTCCGACTACCCTGTCATTGCTTCTGTCATTCAATGTAATTACAAAATGGTACGAATCTACCGGCACATAGTTACCTTGCATATCTCTTCCATCCCACGGTTGTGAATACCCGGGTTCGGATCTCCAGACCAGCGTCCCCCACTGATCGAATATCTCCACCAATGCCTGCGGGTAGGCACTGAGCTTGTCGATGTTCCATACATCATTTACCCCGTCTTCATTGGCCGTTATGGCATTGGGAATATCCCGGAAATAAAATTCCGTATTGCACTCCAGGATGGTGATCGTATCCCGGTTGACACACCCGTAACCATCTTCCACCTCTACCCATATCTCCTGCCGGAAGCCCTGGTAGACCGTAATCTGCTGGGATATGTCTCCTGTGGACCACCTGTAATTTTCTCCCTGTGAACCGGCATCCAGCACCAGTCCCTCCATCCCACACAAGGACGTATCCGGACCCAGGTATACCTCCGGCAGTTCATACACCGACAGGTAGATGCTGTCCAGGGCCGGACAACCGTATGCATCGGTCACCTCCAGCCTGATCCATCCTTCCTGGTTCGTTGTAAAGGACGAGCCGGTGCTTCCATCCTGCCACAGGAATGAGGCGAAATCGCCTTC
>Ga0116196_1000130_pt1 | contig 13907 bp, 11 predicted proteins | sample ZodSprso05mmetaG_FD_97002 | JGI IMG/M metagenome (GOLD analysis project Ga0116196, IMG submission 97002) | Hot spring sediment microbial communities from Zodletone spring, Oklahoma to study Microbial Dark Matter (Phase II) - Zodletone Spring... ... | reverse complement strand
CCTGAAAGCCGGCCTGTATTTGATACGTGTCTCAGGGCCCTCCGGGGAATCCCGTTCCCGAAGGATACTCATTGAATAAACACATGCAAAATGAATAAAATCTATATATACAGCCTGTGTGCCCTGCTGCTTATGCTCGCTGATCCATGGATCCGGGCGCAGGGGTACACCATTGATCTGGGGCCTGAGGTCCAGCATGCCGATATTGCCGTGGGGGATATCAATGGCAGTGGTCTGCCGGATATCCTGATCACGGGCCAGGGGGGAAGTGACATGCTGATGAATAACGGGGACAGCACCTTCACTGCTTCCATGGATACGAAACTGGCCACCTATGCAAACCCGGTTTTTGAGCCTGATCTGGCAGATCCGACCCTGATCAGGGCAGAGGACGGATGGTTCTATGCATACGGGACGGAGAACACATGGCCCGAGGGACACAGGGTCACGCCGATCATCAAATCAAAAGACCTTGTAAACTGGCAATATGTGGGTCAGGCATTCACCGTCAAACCCAACTGGAAACCGGGTTACATCTGGGCCCCCAGCATCCATCGCCTGGACGGTCTTTATTATCTGTATTATTCAAATTCAACATGGGGGGATGAGAATCCCGGGATCGGACTGGCCCTTGCGGAAAACCCGGAAGGTCCTTTCACGGACAGGGGCATGTTGCTGGATACCAGAAGCACGGGGGTGATCAATTCCATCGATCCGTACCTGTTCAATGAGAATGGTGAACACTTTCTTTTCTGGGGAAGCCTGGGTGGAGGCATATACGGTATCCCCCTGAGCTCCGATGGTAAGCGGATCACCGGAGAGAAGTTCCAGGTGGCCGGAAACTCATTTGAGGGTGTATATATCCATCAGCGGGATGACACCTATTACATCTTCCTTTCAACCGGTTCGTGCTGTGACGGGGCCAGCAGTACCTACAGGGTGGTCGTGGGAAGAAGTGAAAATCTGGAAGGCCCCTACCTCACAAAGAACGGATCTGACCTGATGGATTATAACGACATGTGGTGGGCCCCGGCGGTGGACAACATTGACGGGGTGATCATCAAAAGCAATGATCCCGTGGCCGGTCCGGGCCACAATGCACAGATCGTCACCGATGACAGGGGAGATGACTGGTTCATTTACCATGCCATTCTGAAATCAAATCCGTTGCTTCCCGGTGGGGCCACCCGGCGGCCCCTGTTTATCGACCGGATTGACTGGAAGAACGGCTGGCCGGAAATAAACCGGGGGACCGGACCGGGTATGCAGGAGCAGCAGGCACCATTTTTTAACCAATAAATAGTTGCAGTTCTATCATTATTCACTAAAAACCAAATGTTATGAAAAGAACTTTTTACATGATTGTTCTGGCCCTGATAAGTCTTGGGGCCTTTTCCCAGACCCATGAAGTCTATCCCGAATATGGACAGGCATGGGGAGGAGGGTCTGTTGTCGACGTGGACAACGACGGCGATATGGACCTCTACATCACCGGTCGTAAAAATCCCGCTGGTGAGGAAACGAGATGGAACCAGATGCTCTTTTACAATGATGCCACCGGTGAATATGACAGTGTGGGGACCGACCTGGAAGTGATCGAGCGGGCCAACCTGGACTGGGCCGACATCGACGGCGACGGGTACGTGGATGTGCTTGGCACGGAACACAGCTTTGATACCTATCATGGCGGGGTGTACAAGAACAATGGGGATGGAACATTCACCCTGCTTGACTGGCCCATTCCGGACCGTACGCATGCAGCGGCGTTTGCCGATTTTAACAATGACGGCTGGATGGATTATGTCTGCATCAGCAACGCAGCGGATAATTCATGCGTGATGATTAACAATGGCGACAATACCTTCGAAAAAACCAACGTGGATGTATTTGACGGACTCTTCTTCGGACTTGGATATGTGGAAGTAATCGACTACAACAACGATGGTTTCATGGACTTCTTCATGTGTGCCAATGTGGACAATGAGGATAAGTCCGCAGCGGACAATGCCAGGGTGATCGCCGATGTATTTATCAACTATAACGAAGAACCGGGGAATTTTTACCGTGCGTACCTGGGTATCACGGAGAACAATCCTTCAGGCTCCATCAGGATGAAGGCCAATGGCGGTGTTGATTTTGCGGATTTCAACAGCGACGGGTGGATTGACCTGGCACTCAATGGAGAAGGCGGAGCGGGGACAGGCGAACCCGCCGCGGGGGAAGACGAATGGAAATGCGTTACCCATATCTATCTGAATGCCAAGGACGGGACCTTTACGGATAAGGCCCAGACGGCTTTCCAGCCTGACCTGCGTCCGCTCGGCAGCAGCGGCGTGGGAACCGGCGTCATCGACTGGAACATTGACGGTCATTATGACCTGGTCATGACCGGCTGGAATCCCCCCACGGTCAATACCCAGGCCGGCTACCTCTACCACGGCGATGGCGCGGGGAATTTCTCGGAGGTGGGACGTGTTCCGGGAGCCTCGGAGACAGTCCTGCTTTTCAGCGACTGGAACGGAGACGGGCTCTATGATTATCTGGTTTCAGGACATTCCTGGGATGCAATGTGGTATGCCGATCCCGAAGAAGTGGGAAGGACCGCTGCGGTCTACTTCAATACCAACACCGCTACGACCAATGCGCCCCCTTCAGCTCCGGGAAATCTGGCCGCGGAAGTCACAGACGCGAATGTGGAACTCACCTGGGATGCGGCCACGGATGACCTGACCCCCCCGGCTGCCCTGAGCTATGAGTACTTCCTGCAGGACGGCGCAGGCAATTATCTGATTGCACCGGCATCCTTCGTGGGAGGTGACAACGACGGGCAGAGGAAGATCATGAAAATGGGGAATGCCTGCCTGAACACTTTCCTCAAGCTGAGAAGCCTGGACCCCGGCGATTATACATGGGGCGTACAGGCCATTGATGCTTCCTATGCAGGTTCTGCATTTGCCACGGGCACCTTCAAGATCAGCGGTGTATCGGTGGAAGATGTCAGGATCCCGGCGCTGGCGGACATCTATGCATATGATGAAATGCTGGTGGTGAGAAGCAAGAAGTACGACAGGGCGTCGGTTGAGGTCTATAACCTTGTGGGACAGAAAGTGGTATCTGAAAATGTGGATGCCTACTTCACCAGGACACTTCCCCAGGGAGTGTATGTGGTTAAAGTCAGCGTTGACAACCATGTACAGCTGGGTAAAGTGATGATCCACTAATATGCTTCTTTGATCGGTCAGGTATACCCCGTCGTTGCTGAAAACCCTTGTAAAACAAGTATTTGATGGCTTCCGCAGGGGTATACCTGACTTTTGAAACGACCTTGTATCGACCTGATGAGACATCCTGCTGAGAAGTACATTCCGACCCTGGTGCTGATCCTGGTCTTTGCCATGGCAAGGGGACAGGAGATCAACATCAATGTACCCCTTTCCCAGCCGAGGCTCCTGGAAGTGGAGGCCGGTCCGGATGTCCGGGATTATACCGGTGGAGAGGTTACACTGGGAGAAGAAGTGGTCGTTACCGGCGGAACCCCCGATTTCATTTATCGATGGGAAGATGGATCCGGCAATACCTGGACCGGGGAGCTCATCACTGTCTCCGGGTACGGAGATTATATCCTGACCGTTACCGATGCAAACCGGTGTACCGATGCCGATGCAATTACTGTCATTGACGCGGTCACCGCATCCATGCGCACCCCGGACCAGCATCCGCTGTATCCCAATCCGGCAAATGGGATGGTTTCCATTCCGCCTGAAGGTTTGTCGGGGCAAATCACCCTGGAAATCACTGCAACAACCGGTTCGGTGGTGTTTCAGAAGAAAATCGAAAAAACGGGGCCTGACCCGGTTCCTCTTGAGATCGGCCATATTCCTCCGGGTATGTACCTGGTCAGGATATCTGACGGGCAGCATACCGTTCTACACACACTGGTGATAGAATAATTATCCAGATGAAGCATAAAAAAATATACAGGCTTTCTACCTCCTGCATCCTGTTTATCATCAGTTGGGCATCCCTGCATGCCCAGGTGTATACCGACAGCATTTTCCGGATTGCAGGGAAAGGCCAGGAAATCAATCTGAACCTTCTCTGGTTCAGTATCAATCACGGTGATATCCAGTGGCAGTCATCTTCCGACGGGACAACATGGAGTGATATCCAGGAGGCCGCTACGGAAGACTACCTCTTTACGGCTCAATCCTCATCCTTTTTCAGGGCAGAGATCTCATCCGGGACCTGTGATCCGGTATACTCAAAAATAACCCGGTTGGAAGTGGCGGATATTACCACTGTATCGGTGGACAGTGTCACCGCGCAGCAGGCGCGCATCAGCTGCGTGGTGAATGCCGGCGATTTTGACATCATTGAACAGGGGGTGGCTTACGACACCAGGCCTTATCCGGGTGAAACCTCCTACCTGGAACCGGACACCACCGGCGATGCCGTTTTTTCACTGAAGCTTGACAGCCTGGAGACAGGTGTTACGTATTATGCAAGGGTTTATATCCGGACGGCTGACGGATTGTTCATCCCGGGCAACGTGCTGTCATTTTCCACCCTCAGCATCACCCTGGACGACCGCATCAATATCGCTTCCCGTTCGGCCCGGTTGTTCTATGCTATCAGCAGCACGCCGGAACCCGGGGAACATGGAATCTTGTACAGTACGGTACCGGAGCCCGATTCCTCTTCAGCCAGCGTAGCGGGAGAAGCCGCGGATGGCGGATTTTCTGCTGAATTGACCGCCCTTGATCCGGTAACAACCTATTATGCAGTTGCCTATATGATCAGGGACGGGATGTACCATTATTCCGACGTGAAAACCTTCAGAACGTTTACCGATTACAGTACTTACCCGGTTGACAATGGGCCTTTTGAAAAGGCCAATCAGATTGTCTGGAATGATCCTTCCACGGCAAGGAAGATATCTCAGGATGGTTATTATTCAGAATACGGCCGGGTAATCAGGCTGGGAACATCGGACAGTCTGCTGCTGGTTTATCACGGGGGACCGAATACGGGTGACTGGGTGAACATCTGTCTGCGAAGGAGTGTCGATAACGGAGAAACCTGGACCCCGCAGGAGATCCTCATGAACATCAATGATTATTCCACCGATTTCTGGAGGTTCTGCAATCCCGAACTGATCGAGCTGGACAATGGCTGGATCCTGCTGCCCTACACCGCCAACGGAAAACCCGAGACCAACGACAATTGTTATGTGCATATCCTGACCAGCAAGGACCGGGGGCAGACATGGGAAGGCCCCAATGCCATCGTAACCGGGAGGTCCTGGGAACCATCCATCGTGCAACTCCCGGGCGGGGAGCTGGAGATGTTCTATTCAAGCGAAGCAAAATGGTGGCCAGTGGCCGAGGTGGAAAGGTACCAGGAGATCCATGCCATCCGTTCCACCGATCGGGGCCTGACATGGTCCTACCCAACCATTGCCGCCTATTATCCGGAGAAACGTGACGGGATGCCGGTGCCTGTGCTCCTGCAGGGAAACAGGGGGGTGGCATTCATTATTGAAACCGTACTGCACTGGCGCTCCCCGTACATCGTTCACCGGGAACTGGCCGGGGAGTGGGACCTGCCGGATCCGATCTTGGATGAAGGGGATACCCGCTGGGCAGTCACCGGCTTCACGGGTCACGGAGGCGCACCCTACATGATCCAGCTGCCCACCGGGGAGACTTTGATCTCGTTTCATGTATACAGGGGGGGAGACTGGAAGCAGAGCAATATGCACGTGATGATCGGGGACAATGACGCAAGGAATTTCGGCGAACTGACAACCCCCTGGGGCAACCTGCCTGTGGATCAGGGGGCCATCCTATCCTCTATATTCCTCAAGGATGACAGTACGGTGGTATTGGTCACTTCACGGAACCAGGCCGGAGGAGGCAGCGCCATATACTGGCTGGAGGGAACGATTGTCCCGAATTAACTCCGCCATTCTGAACGCTTTCCGCTCAGCCATACTTCCGGGATTTCCGGGAGCGTTTCTCTTGCAGGTCTATCCCGGGATCCGGCCGCTGCTTTCCTTTATCGTCACTGACAGGGGTCATGTCAAACCGCACGTACTTGGCGGTGACCTTCGCATCCGGCTCATGTCCGAGTACAATATTCTCCCCGTCCGATGAATGATCGTGCCTGATGGTGGTGTTTGCCGCCACGATGCAATGGTTGGGAGTGACCGATCCCTTCAGAATGGTACTTCCGAATCCGAGCCAGTTATGATCCCCGATCACAATCGGTTTTTCCGCGCAGTTCACCGTATTAAAGACCGTATTGATGGTGGGATGGAAATCTGTGTCGGAGATCTGCACATCCCAGGCCGCAACCGTATGGGAACCGATCACCACTGATTTTCTGCATATCACCCTGTCATTACCACCGAAACCCACATCGTGCCCGAACCGAAGTACAGCATCCTCACCCGTCATCAGAAAAGTACCCTTCCCGATCAGGATCTTGTTACCGAAAATAACCGTACCCCCCCGCTGTTCCCAGATCGTGGTATGGTGTTTCGTGTGAAAGCCATACCTCTTTTTCCCGATCTGGACAGCTCCCGCCCGGACGGGTGAGAAATCCAGTTCGACCCTGCCTTTCATGCTTTCAAACCGGACTCCCCTGTAGATGATGACAGGAAGCCTGGCGGCGATCCTGAGCGGGAAGTAGTTCAGGTTGAAATACAGTGTCTTGATCACCGATATATGGTATTTGAAAGGATAGGTCAATATCCTGAAAAATCCTTTCTTATCTGGTTCCTGGCAGCTCATTCCGGTTATCTGATCCCTGTTTCTCTTTTATACGGCCAACCGGCATGGTTGGTTATTTTTTTCGTCCTGTCAGGGCAAACGCGGCAAACAGAATTCTAATTTTGAGAAGATCTGCAAACCGGGGGATCTCAGGGTAAATTTCCGCGGTCAAATATGTCACTGCATCAGAATCAGTTAGGGATCCAGCTACGAGTGAGAGGGAATTCCTGGTACATTGTTTGGGATGAACCCTGATGAAAAAAACGGTAACACGATGAAAAAAACACTGGTTGTCCTTCTTCTGGAGGACAATAAATATTACAATGATCTGCTTACCAGGGTTCTGAAAAGCAGTATCAGATCCCGGGGGGGAGATTTGACTTACCAGCTTGCACTGTATTCCTACACCGATTACCGGAAGTGCATCCGGAAAATTAAATCCGGTGAGCTTTCGCACTTTGACACCATTGCATTCGTGGATTATTATCTGGGAAATGGAATCAATGGGGGTCATGTCATCAAGCTTCTTAAATCACATAACAAAAATGCCACCGCAATCCTGATTTCCCAGTCAAAGTTTGTGGACGGAAAATCCAGTCTGAACCATCATGATTATTTTGTTGTTAAGGATTATACAGCCCCTTCAGTCTGTCTTCTGCACCTGGAGCAATTCTTAGAAAATAAAATGATGTAACTTACGCCTTATTCATCCACACGATGAACCCGTGAAAAGAACTTCGATTCAGTTGAAGATTGGATTGTTGATGATGCTGGCGGTATTTTTGTTGCTTGCTACCGGATATCTGTCTTACCGGAATCTGTCAGCGGTGGTTTCTTCGATCCGGATCGATTATACGCCCGAACTTGCCCTGCTGAATATCCGGGAAATTTCAACGGATCTTGAAAAAGCAGAAAACAGCATCAGAACATACATGATCACCAACAGGAGGAAAGATCTGCAACCCTATTACAACGTCATTTCCGGTATTGATGAAAAAGTAAATCAATTACGCCAGGTATTAATCAATGATTCACTGATACTTGTCCAGGTAGATACCATCAGCAACCTGATCGAAGAAAATATACTTATCTGGAACGAACTGCTGTATATCAGTTACAACGACACCGTGAGTGATTATTTAAGGCAGTTATCTGACCGGCTCATTGCTACTGAGGAAGCCCAGAAAGCGGAAGGGGGTATTCTCAGGCGTGTTTTCAGTCGCAGCAGCCGGAGTCAGATGGACAGCGAGGGACTGATCAGCGACGTTCAGATGATTGAAGAGATGGATCGCATCATGCAGGAAAGAAAGATCAACCGGGAGTATCAGTTAGCCATCACGGGCGGTAAGATCAGGGAAAAGTTCTATGACCTGATCACAAAAATCGAAGGGGAAATATCCGGGCTCATCGATGCCAACGCAACAGCTGCCAGTAATTTAGCCGGTAAAACCTACCGCTGGCTGGCCATGTTCTCACTGTCGGGCACTCTCCTGGCCATCCTGGTTTTGTTTATCATTGCCCGGTATGTGCGCAAGACCCATGCCTACCAGGCCGCCCTGGTTCATTCCAAAGCCGAAGCTGAAAAGCTGGCCAGGACGAAGGAAATTTTCATGGCCAACATGAGTCACGAGATCCGGACACCGGTCACTGCCATCTCGGGGTTTACGGAGCAACTGATGCATGAACCACTGAATAAAGAGATATCCCGGATCGTCAGGATCATCAAATCCTCTTCCGATCACCTGGTCAGGGTCATCGACGATATACTTGATTTTTCCAGGCTGGATAGTGAGAAACTGGAACTGGAAAAAGTCCACTTCCGCATCGAAGATATCCTCCGGGATGTATATGCACTGTTTGAAAAGAAGGCAGCCCAGCATCATACTGAATTGGATTACGTATTGAGTCCGGGTACGCCACGGGTGCTCCTGGGTGATCCGTACCGCCTGAAGCAGATTATGTTCAACCTGGTCGGCAATTCGGTCAAATTTACCAGGGACGGCAAGGTCCGTTTCTCGGTTGAAAGCGTTGAGAACCCATCGGGAGCCATTGACCTGGTGATGGAATTCACCGATACGGGAATAGGGATTGACGAAAGCCAGATAAAATCTGTCTTTGAGGATTTCACCCAGGGTGATGTGAGCACCACCCGCAGATACGGGGGAACGGGACTGGGACTGTCCATCGTAAAAAAACTGGTGGAGCTGCATCAGGGCAGCATTGATTGTCAGAGCAGGAAAAATGAGGGTACTACGATAACATGCCGCCTGCCTTATATGAAAGGAGATGAGAACCAGGTTACAGAAAATGTCATGCCGGATTTCAGGGTACCTGAGGAAATCAGGAAGCTGAAGATCCTCGTTGTGGATGATGAAAAATATAACCGCTTGCTGTTTAAGACGATACTGAACAGGCTGGAAATGGAATACCATGAAGCCGTGAACGGGGTGGAGGCCCTGGATGCGGTGAAACATAACAGGTATGACTTGCTTTTCATGGATGTGAGGATGCCCGGCATAGACGGATTAAAGGTGACACGTTTCATCCGCAATGAATTGAAAATAGGGAAATCAGAGATGCCCGTAGTATGTATCTCAGCCGCTTCGGTAAAAAAAGACTGGCCGAAATACGAGCGGGCAGGCATGAATACATTTCTTCCAAAACCATTCACGGAGAAAATGTTACTGGATACGATCCTGTCGCTATCCGGACCCGGGTTATCTTCGGATGCAATGTCAGACAGTGATGGTAAAGGGAAAAATAAACCTGCTTCTCAGGGTAAGATTGATCTGCAAAGTTTGTATCGTCTATCAGCAGGGGATGAACAATTCGTGAAACAGATGCTCATTACCTTTATGGATACCACAGACCAAGGATTGAAATCGATGCAGGAGGCAATCGAATCGGGGCAGTGGAAATTGGTTGCAGACCAGGCTCATAAGATCATGCCCCCGTGCCGCCATCTGGGTGCAACCGACCTGGTAGATATCCTTCGGAGAATCGAGGACCAGGCGCAGGGCAGTGTTGATGCGGGTGCCCTGGAATCACTCACCACCGAGGCCTTCATGGAATTTGGCACCATCTGCATGTGCATCAATGAAGAGATCGTGAAAATGGGTGGTGCAACGACGAATCTGACACGGTAACCCTTCCGGGGGTCCTGCTGCATTCTCAAACTTTGCTATCTTTGTGATACTGACAACAGAGATCTATTGTCCTTCCTTATGGCCGATAAGCATTTGAAGATTTTTGTCGTTGAGGACAACGAATGGTATAACAGGCTTTTGGTCCATACACTTACATTGAATCCCGACTACGAGGTGAAGAGTTTTTTCAATGCCAGGGATTTATTGAACTGCCTGCACGAATCGCCTGACATTGTCACCCTGGATTATCGCTTACCTGACATATCCGGACTGGAAACACTCAGAAGGATCCGGGAGGAGAACAGCGATATTCAGGTGATTCTTATCTCCGAACAGGAAGATATCGACATGGCGGTTACCCTGCTGAAGCAGGGAGCATATGATTATATCACCAAGACAAACGATATCAGGGACCGCCTTCTTAACACGGTCCAGAATATCAGGAACGGAATAGGACTGAAAAGGGAGATCCATACCCTTCGAAAGGAAATTCAGAAGAAATACAGTTTCAGCCAGAGCATCATTGGTGAAAGCAGGGCCATCAAAGATATATTCGGACTCATCGACAAGGCGCTGGGTACCAACATTACTGTCACCATATCCGGAGAGACCGGAACAGGGAAAGAGCTGGTGGCAAAGGCCATACATTACAATTCCGGGCGAAAGGACAAACCTTTCGTGGCGGTGAATATTGCGGCAATCCCTTCCGAGTTGATTGAAAGCGAATTGTTCGGGCACGAAAAGGGGGCCTTCACCGGTGCAGCTTCCAGAAGGGTGGGCCGTTTTGAGGAAGCGAACGGAGGCACACTTTTCCTGGATGAGATCGGAGAAATGCCGCTGAATATGCAGGCAAAGATATTGCGGGCCTTGCAGGAGAAGGAAATTGAGCGGGTAGGGAGCAACAATAGAATCAAAATCGACTGCCGTATCATCGTGGCAACCCATAAGAACCTGAAAGAGGAGGTGAAGCAGAAAAATTTCAGGGAGGATCTGTACTACAGGCTGCTGGGCCTTCCGATTGAACTGCCTCCCCTTCGGGAGAGGGAAAATGACATATTGATCCTGGCCCGGTATTTTATCGACAGATTCTGCAACGAAAATGGTATCCCGCTCAAGAGACTGTCAGAGGCCTCGCAAAAACATCTGATGGGTTATCATTTCCCGGGGAATATCAGGGAATTAAAATCGGTGATTGAACTTGCTGTTACCCTTGCGGGAAGCGATCTGATCGAGCCATCTGATCTCGTGCTTGATCAGGATGATCCCCTCTCTCTGGTTGCCGGTGACAGCATGACCATGCAGGAATACGAACTGAAGATTATCAAGGCCACACTGAAGAAGTATCACGGCGACATCAGTCTCGCTGCCGATCAACTGAAAATCGGGGTATCGACCATATACCGGAAGCTGAAGGAAGAAAAGGATCATTGATGCTTTTTTTCTCAAATCGAGAAGGATTTTCTCAAAATGAAATATCCTGATTTTCTCCCCATTCTTAAATACCTCATCGAAAGCATATTAGGAAATCAAGACAATTCCAGCACGGTATTTGAACCAGGGGCCCATGTGATGACCCCGGGTCATCAGAAAGATAATTTTTAAACCAAAAAAAAAGATCATGAAAACAAATGAGAGTGAGAATGCATCACCATGGGAGAATGAAAGGGATGCCAGGAGACATGGCATTACCAGAGGTGTCCTTATCACGGGTCTGATCAGCCTCAGTCTGATGATCGGAGCCGGTGTGTACGTATATAATCTGTTTAACCGCGAACAGGCCAGGCAGCATAATGAACTGAAGAGCCAGGAACAGACATTTACACAGATGTTTCGGGAACGCGATTCGGTGACCAACCAGTGGGTGCTGACATTTAACCAGATTGAGGAAGACCTGGAAAAAATTGCCCAGCGGGAGAACATGATCTCATTGGAATCATCGGATGTGGAGATTTCAACGGACAGGAAGCAAAAGATCCTGGATGACATTCAGTATATCAATTCAATGCTGGATCTGAACAAGAAGAAGATCGCCGCACTGAATGCCCAGTTGCAGAAATCAGGTGGCTCCATCCAGGGATTGCAGGAGAAGATCGCTGATCTTGAAGGGACTATCAAGGAAAGGGAGAATGAAATCAACAATCTGAAACTGGCACTGGTGGACAAGGATTTCGAGATTGGACAGCTCAATGAGAGGATGGAAGACCTGCACATGACCCTTGTCCAGAAAGATGAGATGATCCATGAGCAGATCAATGAAATGAACAAAGGTTTCCTGGCTTACGGGACTTTCGAGGATCTGGAAGCGATGGGACTGGTAGTTAAGGAGGGGGGATTTCTCGGATTGGGCAGGAAAGAAAGCCTGGTCGAGGATTTTGCCGACAGCGTTTTCCGGGAGGTTGATGTGACGGAAGTGAAGAGCATCCCCGTGGATTCGAAAAAGGTCAAGCTGATCACCGAGCATCCCGCGGACTCCTATGAGCTGGTTCAGGAGGACGAAAAGAGAATCGCCTACATTGAAATCAAGGATCCCGACAGGTTCTGGAAAATTTCAAAATATGCTGTGGTGGAAGTTGTGAAGTAGTACCACAACTTTTTTCAGGCAAGAACCAGAAATGAAATTTATAAAATGCGAACCATGAGAACAAACAAAATTTTAGCCGCACTTTTCATTGCCCCATTTGCGCTTATCTCCTGCAATATGGTAGATAATAACCGAAATAGTGAAACCGCGACAATCAGGGTCTTCCTGACGGATGCCCCCGGTGATTACCAGGAGGTGAATGTGGATGTCCTTGCAGTGCAAGTCATCATCAATGATTCCATCATCGACCTGAAGACCAATCAGGGTGTCTACAATCTGCTGGATTTCGTGAACGGGGAGGACACCCTGCTTGTCAGTGACGAGGTACCATCCGGAATGCTCAGCCAGGTGAGGCTGGTCCTGGGGGAAAACAACTCGGTGACGGTAGACGATATGATTTACGGGATGAAAACCCCCAGTGCCCAAGAGTCGGGTTTGAAATTTAATGTACACCAGGACATATTACCCGGAACCAGCTACACTTATGTGGTTGACTTCGATGCGGCGAGGTCGGTTGTGGAAACGGGGAATAAACACTATGTGCTGAAGCCACTCATCCGGGTATACACGGAAGCGGTCACGGGCTCAATTGAAGGTACCGTGCAACCTCCTGAGGCAGGACCGACTGTGATGGCGATCGGTCGAAATGAGGATACGACAACCATATTTACGGATACCGTTTCCGGTAAGTTCATGATCAGAGGGCTTGCTGCAGGTTACTATGATCTGCAATTTCATCCGGATACCGGTTTTGCCGATACCACCCTGTGGGATCTGGAAGTAACGGCCGGTGAGATCACCCTGCTGGATACCCTCTGGCTTCAGGTGGAATGAGCTGATCTCTTCAGAAGTTCATGGAAAAGGCACCTTCCTGAACCGAAGGTCCTGCACTGATACCGGATCATCGCGGATTTTATCCCGATGATCCGGTTTTTTTTATCCTATAGGTGCGTAAAACCCGTTCGCTTCAGGGACGGGATATAAGCACATTGTTACTGGTTCCGGATATATTTTTTAACATTCTCCAGTGGAGAGCCACCGCAAGAGGCTATGAAATAACTCGGTGACCATAGCCCTCCTTTCCAATAGTAATTCTCTAATTCAGGGAATTCTTTTCTCAATAACCTGGATGAGACCCCCTTCAGACTATTGACCAGCCGCGATGGTGTAGTCTGGGGAAGTGGCTTTACCAGCAGGTGAACATGATCCTGCTCTCCATCGCATTCCACAAGCCTGCATCCAAAATCATCACATACCCTGTCAAAGTGAAATCGCAGCCTCTCATACATCTTCTCCGAAAAGACCTTTTTTCGGTATTTCGTCACAAAGACCAAATGTAAGTGGAGGGCGTGTACAACATGTCTTTTTGTGCGTAATTCTTCTTCTGAAGCTTGCATATAACAGATG
>Ga0116196_1000129_pt1 | contig 14009 bp, 12 predicted proteins | sample ZodSprso05mmetaG_FD_97002 | JGI IMG/M metagenome (GOLD analysis project Ga0116196, IMG submission 97002) | Hot spring sediment microbial communities from Zodletone spring, Oklahoma to study Microbial Dark Matter (Phase II) - Zodletone Spring... ... | reverse complement strand
CTGGTGGGGAGGAATGCTCGCCCGTTGGGCCGGGATCCCCAAGCGGGTCGGGTATGACCTGCCAGCGGTCAGGCCCTTTCTAACCAAGCCCGCACCGTACTCTCCTGGAGGCCACGAAGTACAGCAGAACATGGACCTGGTGTCAGCCTTCCTGGGCCAACATCTGGGAGAACCCGGCCCGCTGGAGTTCCACCCCCAGCCAGAGTCCTTTCGATCTGCGGAGGCGCTCCTCCGCGAGGCGAAGGATAACCAGGATGTGCTTTGTATCCACCCTGGCGCCGGGGCCCCGGTCAAGCTGTGGCGCCCCGAGGCGTTTGCCCAGGTGGCGGATGAGCTGGCCCACAAGTACCGACTGCGGGTGGTGATTACGGGCTCGCCAGAAGAACGCCCACTGGCAGACACCATAGCCAGGCACATGAGCTCCCCACCGCTGGTTCTGGCGGGCCAGACCAGTCTGGATGAGCTGGCGGTTGTTTTGTCACGGTCGAGGCTGGTCATCGGAGTGGATAGCGGCCCGCTGCACCTCGCTGTCTCTCAAGGCACACCTACCATCCATCTGTTCGGCCCTACGGACCCTCGCCTCTTTGGGCCTTGGGGCGACTCCAGAAAGCACGTCGTCGTAGCCACAACCATGGATTGCGCGCCCTGCAATCGGCTCGACTACTCGCCGCGCGAGTTGGCAGACCACCCGTGCGTCCGGTCCATTTCGACCAGCGCAGTCCTGGAGGTGGCCGAGACTCTGCTTGCCACCGATAGCCACAGGTCGCAGGGCCATGGTATAATGGCCCACGAGAATGAGCCTGGGAGCAACCATGTCACCTAATCTCACACCCGAGCAACTGGAGGAAGACTCGCACTGGTGGTTCGCCAGCAGAACGCGAGCCCTGATGGCACTGCTGGATGGCGAATTGGCCAACGACCGCCTGCAAGTCCTGGATGTGGGCTGCGGGGCCGGCAACATGATCCACCATCTCAGCCGGTACGGGACAGTGATCGGCATTGACAACAACCCCCTACCCCTGAAGGTGGCCCATCAGCGCGGTTACGACGCCCGCCTGGCGGAAGCGGAGCGTATGCCCTTCGATGACCAGGCGTTCGATCTGGTGACGGCCCTGGATGTCGTGGAGCATTGTGACGACGACCTGCAGATTCTTCAGGAATGCCACCGGGTGTGCCGGAACGACGGTCTCTTCGCCGTCACCGTACCGGCGTATCAATGGCTGTGGAGCGGGAACGACGTGATCAACGACCATAAGCGGCGCTACTCACGCGCAGACCTTCACGCCAAGCTGGCGGAAGCCGGGTTCCGTGTCCTACGGATGACTTTCAACAACTTCTTCATCTTTCCCGCCGCGGCCGGCCTTATCCTGGCCAGGAGAGGTGCGGACAAGGAACCTGACCTGGCAACTCCGTCCACCGACCAGGAAGCGTACCAGGTGGAGATGGAGCCCACCTCGCCCCCGGTCAACGCCGTCCTCACCGCCATCGGCCGGCTGGAGGCTGCCCTTCTGCGACACGTCGATTTGCCTTTCGGGACGTCGTTGCTCTGCATCGCCCGGAAGGAAGCCCATCCCGGCGCTGAGGGAGGCTAGCGTGTTTATCGACCGGCCTACGTCGGAGACGCGGGCCGTCAGGGGTTGCACCCGGACAAGCCCTCGACGTGCATCGCTCCCCTGTGCAATCTTGGGAGAATAGCCTACTATGGACGAGTTCATCATAGACGGCGGATACCCTCTCGAAGGCACGCTGATCCCCAGCGGAAACAAGAACGCGGCACTGCCCATGCTGGCGGCATCCATCCTCACAGACGAAGAGGTCGTGCTCCGCAACGTGCCTCAGATCGATGACATCAGGACTATGGTGGAGATAGTCAGCGCCCTGGGCGTCGAGGTGCGCGAATCGGCGGAGCGCGAACTCACCCTTCGCGCCCGGAGGATATCCACGACGAAGCTTGATCGAGAGCTATGCAGGCGCATCCGGGCCTCCATCTTGCTGGCGGGATCGCTGCTGGCTCGCTGCGGCCAGATCACGCTGCCGCCCCCAGGGGGAGACGTGATCGGGAGAAGGCGGGTGGACACCCATCTGGTGGCCCTCAGATCTCTGGGCGCAGAGATCGACGTGGGAAACAGCGGCTACCAGATGAACACGGTCGGTCTCCGAGGTACTGAGATCTTCCTGGACGAGGCCAGCGTTACGGGCACGGAGAACGCCCTCATGGCCGCCTGCACCGCCGAAGGCAGGACCGTGATCAAGAACGCCGCCTCCGAACCACACGTCCAGGAATTCGCCTTGTTCCTCAACAAGCTTGGCGCTCGCATCTCCAACGTCGGAACGAACACGCTGATCGTGGACGGTGTGGAGACGCTGCACGGAGGGGAACATGAGGTCGGCCCGGACCATATTGAGATCGGTAGCTTCATCGGGGCCGCGGCGGTAACCAACGGGCAGATCCTGATCAAGAACGCCGTGCCCTCCCATCTACCTATGATCCTCCTGGTGTTCCGCAGGCTGGGCATCGAAGTGGAGATACGGGGTGAAGACCTCTTCGTGCCACGAGAACAAAGCCTGCGCATCCTCGCCGATGCCCATGGCGTGATCCCCAGGATAGACGATGCCCCCTGGCCTGGCTTCCCGGCGGACTTGATGAGCATCGTCACCGTGGTCGCCACGCAGTGCCAGGGAAGCGTACTGGTCTTCGAGAAGATGTACGAGAGCCGCATGTTCTTCGTTGACAAACTGGTCTCCATGGGCGCTCACATCATCCTCTGCGACCCCCACCGAGCTGTGCTCATGGGCCCAGCCAGGCTTCATGGAGAAACCTTGACCAGTCCGGATATCCGTGCCGGAATGGCCATGCTCATCGCCGCCCTCTGCGCCGAAGGCCGCAGCGTAATCAAGAACATCAGCCAGATCGACCGGGGCTATGAGCGCATAGACGAGAAACTTCGTTCGCTGGGGGCCCATATCGTGCGCGCGGGAGGCTAACGCTCCCCGGTGTCAGCCCATGACCGCTGTGTACCTCGGCCTGGGATCAAACCTGGGCAACCGTGCACGCAACATCTATGGAGCACTCAGGCGTCTGGGATCCTGCGTCGCCCTCGGGGAGATCTCGTCTCTCTATGAGACCGAGCCTGTTGGGCTAGCGGACCAACCCTGGTTTCTCAACCTCGTCTGCTCGGCGGAGACCAGTCTGGACCCCCACGCGTTGCTGGCGGTCGCCAAGCGGATCGAGAGGGAAATGGGCCGAGAGGAGGGTGTGCGGTTTGGGCCCCGCATAGTGGACATCGATTTGCTGATCTATGGCGATGTGGTCCTGAAAACCGATGACCTCGAAATCCCCCATCCCCGCCTCCACCAGCGGGGCTTTGTCCTCATCCCCTTGAAGGAACTGGCTCCCGACCTGACTCACCCCCTACTTGGCCAAACGGTGACCGAACTTCTGGACGCCTGGGCGGACGCAGAGGAAGTCCGGCCTTACACCCCCTAGGGATAGGCCAGCCAGTGGTTGAGCCAGTGATCGAAGTCAGCTAGCTGGTAGCTGCCCCGGACCCGAACGCGCCTCAACTCAAATAGCCGCTCCGAGGATTGCAGGGAACCGGGCTCCACGGTGACTGCCGCCCAGTAGCCAGCCGAACTGAGCACCTCCATCACCAACTGGTCATACTGCCCGGACGGGTATGAGAAAAACCGCACCGGCTCCTGAATGCGGGCCTCTATCGCCTCCTTCGAACCGAGAACCTGCCAGACGATGTACTCGAAAGATTTGTCTCTCAGGCAGGGATGGGTATAGCTATGGCTGCCAATCTCCATGCCGCCAGCGTGCAGGAGCTCTATCTCCGACCACGACATGTACTCGGGTCGCTTTTCGTCGGCGAAGCACGTGATCACAAAGAAGGTGCCCACAAACCCGTACTTCCTGAGCAGAGGGTAGGCGTTGCTGTACTGGTCTTTGAATCCGTCGTCAAAGGTGAGGATCACGGGTTTGGCCGGCAAGGGAAGGCCAACCTGGAGGTGCATGACTAGAGCCTCCAGGGTGATGGATTCATAGCCCTGCTCTACGAGGTAGCGAAGTTGAGATTCGAAGTTGGCCGTGGACACGGAGAGATCCCGGCGGATCGCATCCGCGCCAGGTCCGGGATCGCCCACATGATGGTACATCAGCACAGGGACGACGATCTCTCTGCTAACGCCATCGGGAGTGGGCAGAGGGACCATGGTCGGCGTAGGGGCCAACCGGCGGCCCAGGCGCTCCGTCTCCTCAGCAGAACGGTAGCTGCTACTTCCAGGAACGGTCTGTATCTCAACAGGTCGATCAAACGCTGGTCGCCCTAAGCCTGCCTGTCCAGGGCTACCCGCGGGGCCGCCCCCCGAGTCCGTCTGGGGCGTCGCCCTGTCTCCCCCGCCAATTCCCAGAGCCTCACCTTGCGCCAGGACGGCAGTAGTCACCAGGGCCAACATGGCCAGGATGGCAGTCGCAGCCCACCTTTTCCTCAACACCCGCAGAATCGTCGCCAATCTCTCCTTCGTCCTCGAAAGGGGATCCCAGGGTACAGCATACTACGGAGCGAGCGGTGTGTCAAGCCAGCAGACTTGGTCAACCGGCTGGCCAATCTGCGCCCTGGCTAAGGAGCCTCGCCTGGGAGACACAGGCCGCCCCTCGATAGCCGGTCAGCATGTCACCCAAGACCACGATGGAGGTGGAGTGGGGAACAGCATGGGTTCGCCCAGCGTGCGGTCTGCGAAGGAAGAGGGCGACCTTTCCACGGAACGAGGGAGGCGGTCAGGTGGGAGATAGACCTGGGCTACATTTCCACGAAGTAGGCACTACACGCTTGATCGATCAACTCCTCACTCAGGCGGGGCTCCAAACCCTGGTACCGGGCGATGTCCACGATCTGATCGACGATGTCCCTGGGATGCACCGCCCTCAGCTCTCGCTTGGGTTTCAGATAGTACTCCCGCACCAGATACATGAACCCATCCTGATCGAACGGAACATCCCGCTCTTCCGCTACGCGCCTGAAGATCTCATAGAACTCCCTCTCGCTGGGGTTGCCCACCTTGATCTTGTGGCGAATCCTGCGCAAGAAAGCCTCGTCCACCAGGGCCTTGGGGTCGATGTTTGTGGAGAATACTATCAGCTGGTCGAAGGGTATTTCGATTTTCTTCCCTGTGTGCAGGGTTAGATAGTCAACCCTAGTCTCCAGTGGGACGATCCAGCGATTCAAGAGATCGCGAGGCCGGACCTGCTGTCTTCCGAAGTCATCGATGAGGAACATGCCGCCGTTAGCCTTCATCTGAAACGGCGCCTCGTAGTACTTGGATGTGTCATCATAAACAAGGTCCAGGCTCTCCAGGGTCAGTTCACCGCCGGTGACCATGATCGGTCTGGAGATCAGCACCCATCTTCTGTCGATGCGACCCGTCTCAAGGCGTCCCGCGCCGCTCTCGTCGTCGTTGTCTACCGCTCGGTGGTTCATCTCGTCGAAGACCTTAATGATGTGCCCATCCACCTCTACGGCATACGGGATGTGAATCTCCCCTGCCAACATAGAGCCCATAGCCTTGGCCATGACTGTCTTTCCGTTCCCAGGAGGGCCGAACAGAAAGATAGAGCGGCCAGAGTTCACGGCTGGGCCTATCCTCATCAACATATCCGGGTCGACCACCAGGTCGGACAATGCCTCCTGGACCTGATCGGGACTGACGGTCACCGACCCGATCGACTGGTCTCTCATGATCTGCTGATAGGCCTCCAGGGTCACCGGCGCCGGACCCACGTACTGGCTACGGCTCAGCGCCTCTCTGACACGCTCGATCCCGGCGGAGGCGATGGAGTAGCGGAAGGCTCTCTCGTCGAAGCCCTTGGCCCCGGTAATGCTAACTAGTTGCTCCCGCTTCAAGTAGGTCAGCACCTCCTCGACCACCCCGCTGAAAGGCAGACAGAGCTGTTCGGAGATAGCCTGACCGCTTAGTTCTCCCACCGAGTAGATCGTCTTCAGAGCCAGGTCACTCAAGAATCCCCTGCTCATCCCCGTCTCTTCAATGGAACGGGGTTCTCGAAGCGGACTCCTACCATCGACCATTTCCGTGTCCCTTTCCAGCGCTAGCGTAGTTCCGATGGATTGTAGCTAACCTGCGACTCTCCGTCAACGCCGATCTCCCATGCGCGATGCCCCTGCGGGCATCACCGCCAGGCTGGCCCGTGGCTGCGAGACCGTTGTTCTCTGTGGCAGAGGACATCTCCGGCCCTCCCACAGGGCAGAGGTCTCCTCTGTTGCTCTCTGAGCCTCGGGTGCCTATAATTCGGTTGACACTCCATAAATCCCAGCCGGTTGTCAGCCTTCCATGTCTCAACAACCACGGCTCAACTATCTCGCCAGAGTCCTGGCCACCGCCACCTACACCCTGTTCCTCGTCGGTGGCCTCTTCTGCGCCTATCTTTTCTACAGCTCGGTGAGAGACATCCTGGCCTACGCGCCCCTTTCCGCCAGCGTACAACTGCCCCTGGCCGGAGATCCTGGAGTCGGGTCGGAAAGCTTGCCCGACTGGAGTCAGCGCGAACGAGTGAACATCTTGCTCCTGGGCGTGGACCAGAGGCCACGAGAGGAAGGTCCTTGGCGTTCTGACACCATGATCCTGGTCACCGTCGATCCCAAGAGCATGACGGCCGGAGCCCTCTCCATTCCTCGCGACCTGTATGTGGAGATACCCGGCTATGGCGAGCGGCGGATCAATATGGCCCACTTTCTGGGGGACGCCTACGACTACCCGGGTGGGGGCCCTGGCCTGACCATGAAGACCGTCGAGTACAACTTTGGGATTCCGATCCACTACTACATCCGCATAAACTTCCAGGGGTTTCGCGAGATCATCGACTATCTAGGCGGGATCACCGTGGAAGTGCCAGAAGAGATCTGGGACCACCAATACCCTGACGGAAACTACGGCCACACGACCATCCACATCCCCGCAGGTACCCAGTTGATGGATGGCCACATGGCCCTCCAATATGCGCGCACCCGCCACAGCGGCACAGACTTTGATCGCTTGCGGAGGCAGCGCCAGGTCCTGCTGGCCATCAGGGAGAAGGCCCTACGCCTGGATCTGATACCCAAGATACCGGCCCTGGCCAGCACCATGGGCCATACTGTGAAAACCAACCTGCAGCTAGGCGAGGTCGTCACGCTGGCCCAAATTGGCTCCAGGATAGGCGCGGAAGACATCCGCTTTGCCGTCATAGACGAAACTATGACCGTGCCCATCGTGCTTGAGGAAGGCGCGGACGTCCTATTCCCCAAGCGTGACAAGATCCGAGAGGTGGTGGAGGGAATATTCTCTACCAGCCCCGCGGGAGATTAGCCTCTCCGCTCGCAGTTGACGGAGGTCAACAGCGGATTGCCGCCATTCGCTCCGAGCCACCGCCCAGTCTGCGCCGTCGCTCTTCGGCCCTCGACGCTTGATCCGAAACGTCAAGGGTTGCGGACTAGAGCCAAGCTTTTGATTGCCGGCACAAGGGGGTTCTGCATCCTGCCGAATCAGGCAGCCGGGGTTTCCAGAGAGGCACTAGCTTCCGTCCCTCGAATAGATCCACACAACCTCCGGCAAGAGCCGTCCGGATCGTCGCTCTTGCCGAAGCATCTGCCATTCTTGGGTCGTATACACGAGCACGTCCGCCGGTACCGGCAGCGTAGTTGCATCTAACTTCGCTGCCCGCTCCTCAAAGGGGTGATCGCATCTCTTGACAATCAACAGCAAGTCAAGATCGCTTCCCACGCCCCAATCGCCCCGTGCATAAGAGCCGAAGTAGCCGATTCGTTGTATATCGTCCCGCTTCCGTGCGATCTCTGTCGCCCACTTCCCCAGAGCCTCAATCACGATCTGGGTGCTGGGCCATTTGAGCACGGACGAACTCAATGATCTCACCGGCATGACGAAGACCCTCATCACTCTGCAGGGAACCGTAGTGTTCAAACGGCGCCCCCTCGGGGTGGCTGTTAGGGTAGCGTGAGGGTATGTAGAAGTTGTCGAGCACCCGTGCTTTCTCCAGCAGTTCTCTGGGAACCGCCGTCCCTGCTGGCAACTCCCGCAGGAGTTTGGCCACCACATGCCCCCACGCTTCTTGTCCCAAGTGGAGATGGAGCGCTTTCACAGCCTTTTCTGCCGCCTGATGGGCCGCGAAGCACGCCCATTCATGGCGCCCAGCCTCTTGGGAATCCACCGCCTGCTCTAGATCTCTAACCGCTTGATGGAACCAGTCCCCAGCGCGATTTGGCATGCTACCCGCGCATCCCCTCAAGTCCACCTGGCCCTATTCTGGCCGGCACGGTTGCCAGAAGGCCCAGAAGCCCTGGACCCAAGGGCCAGCCGCTTGCTGTGACCACCAAGTCGAGTTCCTTTATGAGGTCTTCTTGAAGCTGATTAGCACCAGGTTCTTGCTGCAATCGCCAGCGTACGTTTGAAAGACAACGAGGGGCGAAAGCGCAGCACCGCTGTCATCCACCAACTGACAATTCCAGGTGCCGTCCTTCGGGTGGGGGTCCAGGTACACTTCCCAGCCGCCCGATCCGTACTCAGTGTTCTTCGTACCAGAAGTCGCGAGAGGAAACACGTAACCTCCAGACCACACTTTGACCTTGATGCCGGGCACTCCAACACCCCCCGCATCAAGCACCTGACCGCCCACACCAAGCCAATCACATCCCCATTCGGGATACTTGGTGTTGCTTTGGTGGACGGTGTTTCCAAGTTGAGCGTAGGGCAGCGGCGTTGGACTGGGAACCGGAGTGCGCGTGGCTGTGGCCGTGGGCGGAGGAGGAGGCGTCCTAGTCGCCGTTGGCGGCACCGTAGCAGTCGAAGTATGGGTGGGCGTAGGTGTGACGGTAGGCGTATCCGTGGGCGTCGGCGTGTCGGTAGGAGTCGACGTCGCGGTCGGGGTCCACGTAGGAGGGAAGGTGGGAACTACCACGGACGGGCCAGCACGGGTAGGCGTGGCAAAGGGCTGAACCCCGCCCGGAGGTGGCGGAAACGGGTTAAGCGGCATTCGAGGGTTTATGTAAATGGTTAGGTAGCACAGGCAGGTCACCACCGTTAGCACGAGCAACATCACCGTCAGCAACAGAGCCGCCCTGTCGTTGATTCGACTCAGCATCGCACCTTTCCCCCTCTCGAAAGGGCGCCCCCAGCTCCGGGGCCACTACTCGGTCCAGGCTAACCTGAAGCGTGGGGCGCCGTCTTCGTAGACAACCTCGGGATGCAATGACGTATCCCCTGCCTCCTTGAGTCTCTCTACAACTTCCATCAACTCGGAAGTCAATCCCTGCTCTGGATACTCTGGGTACAGCCCCAATCGGCCCTGGAGTATCTCCAGGCGTAGCACGTCAAACCAGGCGCGATCCTCGGCAGTCGAATCGCCAAAGGTCTCGATCTGCTCACCGTAGATGGAGTGCAGTTCTTCACGGGCGGCTGTCAGCTCTGCCTCGACTCCAGATACGTCGTCTGACCAGGCCGGAACTAGATCCAGCCCGTATCCGCCGAGGGCGATCCTGTACTTGATCATCAGCCAATCGACCCTGGATTCTGCTATTCCTATTCTCAGCACCAGAGAGGATGCCGCCGCCAGTTCATCTTCGTAGGAGGTCGCGCGTGCCTGATCCTCGTTCACCAGAGCCTGGGTGACCTCCGTCGCCAGTTCCTGGGGAACATCGTTTCCTCCCGGCGTATCCTGCAGGAACTCCATCAGTCCCGCGACCGCCTGCACTCGACGCTCGCTGTAGGAGGTCACCATCGCCGGAGGTGAGGACGGGACACCTTTCAAGAAGTTCGCCACGGGCAGCTCAGCCTGGGTCGACTCGGATCCCTCTCTTAGGTCTGTCGAGTATCTGATGTCTGCCTCCAGCACCCTGCACTCCTGGGCTTTGTCGCTCAGTCCCAGATTATCGTACTCCTCTGCCAGTTCAGCGACCAAGTCCGCGCGAAGAGGATCTCTGATGAAGGGGCTGTGGGCAGCCAACGAAAAGGCCTGATCATAGTTGAAAATCGCATCTTCACGGTCAGCGGCCTCGGCAAATCTTCCGCCAATCTCCATGAACGAAAAGGCCCTACCTGCATCGGACAATGTTGGGCTCAACGTGGCTATCGTGCTCGCCTGCCCATAGCATGAGAGGGCTCGGGCCGTATTCCCTATGCCGGCATACCCTTTCGCAACTAGGAGCAGGCTGCCGACGATTTCCCTGTCGGAAAGCTGGGTACTAAAGAGGGTCGTCGCATAGGCCGTCTCTAGTTGCTCTTCAGTCAGCGCCCTGTTCACAACGTCCAGATCCCCCGTGCCTGCCAAGGTAGCCAGCGCAACTGAGGGCTGAACTTTCTCTGCCCGCAGCTCCTTGACCGGTGAATTGGCCGCCGGGTTTGCCCTCACTCTCAGATATAGATAGGCCCCTCCGCTCACCAGGCCAACCACGACCAACAAAGCCAGAAGCCCCACCATGCCCCGCAACAGATAGGTGCGCTGGGGATCTCTCCTGCTACCAGAGACCATTCGCCATCTTCTCCAAGTTCCTTCGACTTCCGAGATCTACGGACTCTCCCGGTATGCCCAAGTATATCAGATGGGCCTCCGGCTGTCGACACCACCACCGCCTCCTCCGCCAGCGGACTGCCAATTCGGCCCAGCTCCTCTTCTGCCCCTCACTACTCGGCTGCCAACACGCGCCTGCGGCAGACCTTTGCTGTGTCGCTCCCCTCAGCCCCAGCCATACCCTGCCACTCGAAACCGGAGGTATGGCCCGCTCCCTAGACACCTCAGTCCACAAATCGGTCTATGATCGAGTTCTCACGCTGTTCCTGTAGCCACTGCATGAAGGTCTGTTGGCGCAGGCTCTCGAAGACCTCTACCGACATCTCGCGCTCGTTCCTCTCCAGGACCTGGATGATGTGGAACCCGAACTGGGACTCCACTATCCCACTTACTGTGCCCACTTCCATGCCGAAGGCCACCTCCTCGACCTCGGGGGGCATCACACCACGGGGGAAGAAGCCCACGTCCCCTCCATTCTCCCTCGAACTGATGTCCTCCGAGTACTCGCGGGCCAGATCGGCAAAATCCTCCCCCGCTTGTAGCCTGGCCCAAACCTCCTCCGCTCGCTCCCTGCTGGTCACCAGGATGTGCCTGGCGTGCGCCTGCTCGGCCGTGGAGCTTATCGATGCTGTGATCTCCCCGTATACAGCTTCGCTCAGCAACTGGTCAAGGAGCATCTGGCGGAAATCCTCATAGGTCGTGCTCATGGCCTGAAGTGACTGGTCGAAGGCCTCGCTCCCCCCGGACTGGCCGACGATGTCCTGAAGGCTCGATTCCAGTTGGCTCTCAGAAATGCTGACCCCCAGTCCCAAGGCTGCCTGCCGGATCAACTCCTGGTCGATCATCTGCTCCAACACCTGCAGACGAGCCTGAGCCAGCCTCTCACTACCCTCTTCGCTCTTCAGATCTAACCCCTCTTGGATGAAGAACGCCTCCACTTGGGCCGCCTGCTTCTCGAACTCGGCCATCGTTATGGGCTGACCGTTGACCAGCGCCGCCAGTTCTTCTTGCGCGGTGGGTGTGACCACAGGAGTACCTGTAGGAGCCACCTCGCTGGCACACGACGCTAACAGCGTACTCACCAGTATCACCGCTAGAGCCGCGGAGCGGGTGACCTTATGCATGATGGTGCCTCCTTGATCTCACGCTGTCCTTCGGCCGACAATTATCACACGTCCGCCGCGATTCCGCAACCCGCTTGGAGAGAGGGTCTGGAAAAACGGATCTGAGCCGCCGTTGGACTGGCCTCCTTCGACCTTGGTCAGGACAGGCTTCGGTACGATGTCCGGTCTACTTCGAGAGCCACTGGCCGTTGACCTGGGCACGCCATTCTGGGCTACCTATGGCCCGTTCGCAGGACTCCGTCCGCAGAAAGCCGTTCTCCTCTGTAGCCGCACCACAACCTCCCGAAGGCTTGCAGCCTTCGGGAGGTTTGCCGATACCGGTGGCCCAGGAAGCCCAAGTGCATTTGTAATGGCGAACTCCTCGGAATCAGGGAGGAGGCACGCCGCTATGCCATCTACGGGGAGTCTTCCGGTTGGGTGTGAATGAGATTAATGATCACTCCTCAGGGCGCGTCCAGCAGCGCAAGCGGCAGTGGCGAACAGGGATGAATGTCTGGTGCGCCTTTTTCCACACCCTCTTGGAGAGAGGGATGCAGCCCGCCTCGCACCGAGCCTCCAGGGCGAGCCCGAAACGGTGCGTTTGACATGCTCCGAGCGGCGCACGTATAATCCAACACAGTGGGCTGAGAGAGTGTAGCCCGGCTCAAGGCTGAGCGCAGGTCGGAAGCTCTCTCGGGCGCGGGTCAAAGAAGTGCTCTAGTCAGCCTCAGTTGGCTGCTCCGGGACGATCAAAGCACGCCCTGTGACCTGGGAGTTTGGAGATGCGGACTACATTTGCTGCTGGAGATGGGTCTGTGCTAGAATACGCCCCATTCGACCAAAGATTAGCAGGTCCCAGTAGCATACCAAACTGTCGCTGAAAGGAGTTGATGTTTTCCCATGGAACAAGGGTTGAATCCCGAGTTTCTGAGAAGCCTGGAGGCCGTGCTGGAAGGAAGGTGGGCCTCGCGTATCATGCTCATCGTCGTAATTCCAGTGCTCGCTATCGCGGCCGTCGTGCTTCCCCCCCTTGCACTCCCCGAGCGGATCCTCTCCGCGGGCTACACAACTATCACCAGAGATGGAGGATCCGTCCTGGATCCAGATGGTACCCAGCTTACTATTCCGCCAGGATCTGTCTCTGGCGAGATACAGGTTCGTCTCTCCTCCACGCCCAGGGCCGATTTCCTGGCGGGGACGGCCGGCGATGCCCAGATCGCTGAGGCGATACCTGCCAACCTGGAAATGAAGAGTCCCCTCTACTCTTTTGCCTTCAGAGGAGAGAAACCTCAGACGGTCACTATCTCGGTCCCCATCCCCAACGATGCGGAACCGCTCAGCACCCTCGACCTCTATGCCTGGACAGGTCGTGAATGGCAGTGGATCCCCAGGACAATCTACCCCGAGGACGACGTTGTGGAGACCACGCTCTCCTCGTTCCCGCAGGCCGTGGCCGTAGTGCAAACCGCCCCCATGGTCCCCTCTATCTCGGCCCCCCTCCCCGCTGGTGAGGCGCTTCCACCAGAGGCCCGAGACATCCTGGTGGAGGTTGAGGCTCAGGCCCTCCCTGTGCAAAGCGATGGTATCGACGGCAACGCCACAGTATCGGCTGCCAGCACCTTGCTGGAACAGCCGGGGGAGGGTACCTCTTACATCGTCCTGCCCACCCTGAGCAACGAAGTCAACGGCGTGCTCCGGAGCGACCTGGTGAACAACATCCTGGTCAGCGACGAGCTACGGGCGAACCACATCGACGACATCGTCAACCTGACCGTCCAAGAGATGTACCCGGGCATCAACCTCGATTACCAGGGATTGCCCCCGGAGCTAAGGCCCCAGTTCACAGACTTTGCCGCCGAGTTGGCTGCGCAACTGCACGCCAACCACAAACTACTCGCCGTTACGGTGCAGACACCGACCCGGATCGCCGAAGACCGCTGGGACACTGGAGCCTACGATTGGCAAGCCCTGGGCCAGGCGGTGGACACCCTCAAGCTTCCGGGCTTGCTGCGACCTCAAGCCTACCGCCCAGGCGGCGAGATGGATGCCCTGCTGGAGTACGCCACAAACCTGGTCGACAGGTACAAGATCCAGGTTGTTCTGCCCAGCTATAGCACCGATTGGGTGGGCGATTCCGTCACCCTCCGATCGTACGCAGAGACCCTGCAACTTCTGAGTGGCAGTCTGATTCTGTCGGAGGGCAGAGACGTCTATGCGCCGGGGGAAGAGGTGACCGTGCAACTGTCGGGCAGTCCCTCATCGGTCAGCTTTGACGATCAGATCCACTCCTACTGGTTCGCCTACACCGACGGCTGTGATCAGCGCACCGT
>Ga0116196_1000117_pt1 | contig 15272 bp, 8 predicted proteins | sample ZodSprso05mmetaG_FD_97002 | JGI IMG/M metagenome (GOLD analysis project Ga0116196, IMG submission 97002) | Hot spring sediment microbial communities from Zodletone spring, Oklahoma to study Microbial Dark Matter (Phase II) - Zodletone Spring... ... | reverse complement strand
TACAGCGAGGGATTCCTGGCCCTGCAGGGAGACAGTACGAAATTTATTTCGGTCGACCGGCTCATCAGTCAGCCGGCCATGGCAACCGAATATGTCTCTGTGGGAGAATATGTGGAGACGCTGTTAAATGGCGGCTCCTTCGGAGCCGAACGCATCACCCCCCCGGTCCTGGCTGACCTGCTTGAGCGCGACAACCGGGAAGCGCTCCGCCTGGTGGAACAGATCAATACGCAGGAGAGTGCTTCGCTCATGTACGAAGTGGCGGACGTGCAGATTTGGGCAAATCTCGGGCTGTACCTGGCAGAGAAACTGAAGGGTGCAATGGCCCTGCAGACCTATCGCCTCTCCGGGGGCGAAGAGAACAGGCTGGAAGCGGTCAGACACCTGCAAAAGGCACTGGGATACTGGGATGAGGTGATCCGGATCACCCGCCCGATTTACCGCGACATGCCTTTGACCCATTATAACCACAACGCTTTTGAGGCGAATGATGACAACCTGTTTCACTGGGCGCTTCTCCGCGATGAAGTGGAAAAGGATGTGGATATCGCACGTAAGGAGGTAACCGATCCCTGTTACGGCGGACATGGAAGTCATGGAACCCCACGGACAGGGTCAGCGGACTTGTGGCTGTTCATGAGAAATACAGAAAACGGGATTGACTAGGATGAAATTCAGAATAATTCTGGCATTGCTGATCTCCCAGTTCTTTTGCTCTTCAGCTCAGCATTATATGGAGCTCATTCAGGAGCTGGAAAAAACACTTGACCAGAAAAGTTCATACATCGAACAGAAGGAAGCCATCATTCAAAAGAAGAAAGATGCGCTTCATTCTCTGGAATCTTCGCATGCTTTGCGTGAGCAGGTACTCGTAAACCTGCAATTGGTACAGGAATACCAATCGTTTATTTACGACTCGGCCCAGAATTATATTAATCGTGCCAAGGAAATTGCTTACCGTCTTAAGGACAGATCGTTGATTGATCATGTCAAAATCAGGGAAGGATTTGTACTGCTCTCATCAGGGCTTTTCAAGGAAGCCATCGATTCACTCAGTTCGGTCAATCCTCATGTTTTAAACGATTCACTGAAGAGCACCCTTTATGCTACGCTGGCACGTGCCTACTATGATCTTGCGGACTATGTGCGCGATCCGAATTTCATGCCACAATACATTTCACAGGGAAACATTTATCTCGATAGTTCCTTGCTTTTTGTTGCCCCGAACACGAGCGAATATTGGGCAACAGAAAGCCTGCAAAGGATGAAACAATCTGACTGGAACGGATCCAGGAATGCTTTTGAATACTGGATGACACACTTTGAACTAACCGGACACCCCTACGCCATTGCAACTTCAAGCCTGGGACATATCTATCACATGACCGGATTTCCGGATGAGGCCATAGCGTATTTTGCCAGGGCTGCCATCGCTGATATCAAAACAGCTACGATGGAAACAGTGGCATTGAGAAACCTGGCGAATTTACTCTATGAGAAAGGGGAAGAACAGCGGGCTTACCGGTACATTATTGAAGCATTGAATGACGCTTCCTTTTTCAATGCCCGGCACAGGAAACTGGAGATCGGACAGATCTTACCCATCATTGAAGGAGAACAAATGAATGTGATCAGAAGACAGCGGGATCGAATAACCGAGTTCTCAGTCTTTATTTCAATTTTGTCAGTTGCTTTGTTCTTTGCACTCATGATCATTTTGATCTTCTTCAGAAGACTCAATAAGGCACGGCTCGTCATCCGGGAATCCAACGAGAAGCTTATGGAAGCAAACAAAATCAAGGATGAATATATTGCCTATTTTTTCAACCAGAATTCGGAGTATATCGAGAAAATAGAAAGTCTGCAGAAATGGGTCAGACGCAAAGTGGCGGCGAGACAATTCGAAGGGCTCAGGAAATTTCCCCAGAGCATGAATGTTCAGAATGAAAGGATGGCTCTTTATGAACGATTCGACAGGATATTCCTCAAGCTGTTTCCCAATTTTGTTGAAGAGTTTAACAATCTCCTGAAAGCCGATGAGCAAATTCAGTTAAAGGACGACCAGCTGCTGAATACAGATTTAAGAATTTATGCGTTGATTCGTCTGGGAATCCATGATAATGAGAAAATAGCCAGTTTCCTGAATTACTCGGTGAATACAATATATGCCTACAAAACCAAAATAAAAGGCAAAGCCAATTGTCCGTCCGAACAATTCAAACAGAAAGTCATGGAAATAAAATCCATTTAGAGCATGTTGGTTTTATGGCCTAATTGACAAGTACTTTCATTGTTTGATCGGCATCCCAGCTGACGATGTAAATTCCCGCATTCAAATTGGGAACGATGATGGGTCCTCCGGGCAATGATGCTTGATAGCGCTTCCTTCCCCAGATGTCATAAACCGAGACCATTTTGTTTTGCTGCCCCATGATATGAAGGTTTCCGTCCAGCGCGAATAGCCGGATCACGGGGGACTGATTGTCCGGAACGGACACGCCGCCACAATGCTCGGTGAATGTAAAGGAGGAAGGAACCGTATTGGTGTTTGAAGATGCCCCGATGTTTTCGTACTGCATGTTGCAATAACTGCCGGATCCTCTGGTGTTATAGAAATAGATGCCGTATCGTCCGGTTCTGTTGATATGAATATCTTTGAATATCAGGTTTTTTATGGAGTGTGTAGTACTGCCGATAAAGATGGCGTCATTTTTCGAGTCGTAAAAATCGATGTTATCAATATGTATATTCTGCAGATCATACTGAGAACTGCTGTTGATATGCAATGCCCCCTGCTGGTTTCCCCACAGATCTCCGCCAATCCCGACAATTCCTCCGGCAACGCCGCCTTTGTGCACCGAGATATGAAAAAATTCGCTGTACCCGTCGTTGCTGAATGGCATTCCCGGGAAATCGCATGTCACCCGGAATCCGGCTTCCATCGGGTCAATGATCACAATGTTGTGTGCCTTATTCTGCTTACCTCCAAAAAAACCCAAACCCGAAGCACGCCAGTTATTTTCGCTGATGCAGTAGCGATAGACATTGTTTTCACACATTCCGTCAGCACGCGACCAGGATGCCATATCGTCATCACCGTTGTTGCGAAAGCTGCTGTGTTCCACAACCGAATTCACACAACCATTGGCCAGATTCATTCCATCAGCGTAATTGTTGCGGAAACGGCAATACTGTATAGCCAGCGCATCCGCACCTTCAATCCAGCCCCCACATTCGAAATGTTCAATCCAGAGATCCCGGATACATGAATTGGCACCGAAGCTGCCCATGAGACCTTTACCCACCTGGTAGACAGGATCGTTGTTGTAATAGCGTTTGTTATTGATGGTATTCAGGTATAAACCTTCAAGTACCACGTTGTCGCTGTATGTTTCAATGCCACGCTGGTTATACGTACTTCTGTCATCCGACGAAGCGGTAAAATAGATTTCAGTATGCCACATTCCCGCACCGATAATTTTCGTTCCGTCTCCGCTGATAATGATACGGCCGTCGACTTCGTATTTTCCTTCAGGAAGGAAGATCGTTTTGCCTTTGTGTTGCGATACAAAATATGGGAGGCTCCCGTCGGCGGGCGTATAAAGGATCTTGTTCTCATCTGTGATCGATTCGAAGGTCACGGGCTCCGGAATCTCTTCTAATTCAACAAAATCAATGGTGTAAGGCACGTCATTGTCATCGGCTTTGACCAGCCGGAATGTGGCATTTGCCGGAATTTCGCTCTCCAGTTTCACATGCACTTCGTCGAAACGCATTCTCGGAAACTTGGTTTCCTCATCGGGCGTATTGTCAGGGTACTTGCTTCCGGATATCAAAAAATATTGCCATGCCCAGTATGAATTGAGCGATATGGCCTGCACCGAGTCACCCTCCAAATACAATGTGAAATTCCCCGTGGTCCCTTTTCCTTCCGGATCGTCGGGCAGGGAGAACCGGATTGTCAGTCCATCCGCTGCTCTGTCGCTCGTCCACCGGACATAAGCGTTTCTGGCAACAAGTTGAACGGCAACCTGGTTGGATGCTTCACTCTGTATGTTGCGCTGGTCGTATGAAGGTTCCGCAAAGGTGCCGGTTGTCTCACATTTTCCCGGTTCGGCTTCATATCGTAAATAAGGACGATCGAAATAACCCCTTTCATTTTCATCATCGGCAAAAGGAATGCTTTGCGCACTTGCATTCGGAACAATGGCCAACATCAGAGCAACAAGACAAAGATTCCTTATTTCCATGTGCATCATATTCTCTGTAAACAACAGTTGAAACTACAAATTGATTTGGAACTTTCTAAACCGGCAATGATACAAGCACAGTTTTCAGGGTCTTACCGGCGCAAAAATCCCCGTTATTTATCTATATTTTTTGGATGGAATAAAGGTATAAAATATTGTATATCAATAATATTAAAATTTTCATCATCTATATTTTCCGCAAATTTTCAAAATCGACCCCATACTATCCGTACCTTTATATCAGTATCTAATCAAAAAACAAAGCTTATGAAAAAATTTACTTTACTTATGATTTCCTGTTTAGCGGTTGTGATGGTTGCAAATGCACAAACACTGAATAACCCGAAAGATTCGGACGGTTATTATATCGTTAAGTGGGATTGTTCGCAGGGTGCCTTTGCGGATGCAAATGACATTGAAGCTGATGAAACTTTCACTTTTGCAGTTGATGTTACCGGAACTCCTTTTGAAAACTGGTTAAAAGAAACTCCTTCAGCGGAAGGAGCAACACGCGCTCTTGCCATTAACAAATGGACAAATTACGGGGATGTGAGTGGTGGAACCAACCGTTTGAAGCAGATGGACGAAAACATCTTTGGCGCTACCTGGAACATTATTCAAATGGCGAGCACGATGAATGTCTCTGCGGCAACCGGAACGGACTCGATTGTTTACATTTATGGTCAGGTTTTTGGTTTTGAGTTTACGGCTGAAAATCCGGGTGCCGGATGGTGGATGTGGCCTGAAGGAGTACCGGAAGCAACTGCCATCGATCCGGGAACCGGTGCAATTTTCAGAACACTTCCTTACACAGGGACAAAGACCAGTCCCGAGATCTGGAGTGATGATTATGAAGGCGGACTGTTTCTCTCGAACAATACACCGGAAAAAGGATATACGGTGCCTTGTCCGCAGGCTACAAGCGTTCCTGAACTATTTAATCCGGAGGCACAGATCATCGGCCACGAATACTATACCATCATGGGTCAGCGACTTGACAGGGAACCGCGCAAAGGACTGTATATTCACAGGATATTGCGGGAGGATGGAACTTCAGAGGTGGTTAAAGCATTCAAGGCCAGAGCGTATTAAGCCAATCCTGTTTGAAATGATGAAAAGCGGAGTGCGAAAGCTTCGCTTTTCTTTTCTGTATCGATCATGTAGATTGCCATACAACTTACTTTCATGAAATACCTGAAGACATCTGTATGCTGCGCTGTTATTGTTATATGCTTTCTTTCGGCCACCACGGGTCATGCGCAGCCATATCCAGTTATTACAGGAAGCGTTTCGGACGAGTATAACGAAAGCATCATCGGGGCTACGGTCACTGTATCCGCCTCGGGTGAAATGATCGGAGGCACCATCACCGATCTGAACGGGTATTTCGAGATATCAGCGCCTGCGGGAAGTATCCTGAAAGTTACCTATGTTGGATACAAACCTTATCGGGAGACTGTGACAGAAGAAAAAAATAATTACACTGTTATTTTACAGGAAGATGTACAATCCCTGGACGAAGTGGTGGTTATCGGGTATGGTACGCAGAAGCGATCGGAATTAACCGGTTCAATTTCCTCAGTGCGGGCCGAAGATATCAGGGATTTTTCATCCAGAAGTCTCGCCGAATCCATCAGCGGAATGGCAGCCGGGGTGATGGTGACCAAAGGTGAAGGAACGCCCGGTAGCCAGGCGGACATCATCATCCGGGGTGCAGGGTCTCTGAACGGGATGGCTCCCTTATATGTGGTTGACGGAGTTGCGCAGGATGCCGGTTTCAGATTGAATATGCGTGATGTTGCTTCGGTTGAGATCCTGAAAGATGCCGGTTCAGCAGCCATTTATGGTTCAAGAGCCGCAGGAGGGGTGATACTGGTCACGACCCGGCAGGGTAAGGAAGGCGAAAAAGCCATTATCAGTGCCAACGCCCGTTATGGGATGCGCAATATTACCACAGACATAGAATTATTGGATACGGAAGCCTGGATACGGGCCCGGGATGCATTCGGAACCGGGAGCACGCTGGATGTGCTCGGGGCGGGAAGTATCGAAGATTTGCCGGATACGGATTGGATGGATGTGATGTTCGGAACCGGCACAGAACAGGAATACAACCTTTCTATTGCCTCGAACAAGGAAAATACCAACTTCTTTTTATCGGCGGGCTACCTGGGAGAGAAAGGGGTTTACATGGATACCAGGGCCGACCGTTTTTCATTTCGAAACAACATTGAACACAAATTCAACAGGCACATTACCATCGGTGAATCCATTTATGGAAGTGCTGTTCAAACGAACCCCGCCACTTCCTCCTCCATTTATCAGCATACCATTCCGTTCCGGACCGTCCCGGTGTCCCCGGTATATGATGAAAACGGAGATTTCGCCATGACAAATGACAAAGTGGGAAGCGGACCCAACTTTGCGGGACTGGAAGATGCCTTTCACGTTTTCAACGACAACAACTATACCCTGAATGCACAAACTTACCTGAATATCAGCTTTATTCAAGGGTTGGATCTGAAAATAACCGGGGCGGGTGAATTTTTGGGATTCTCGAAAAATACGTTTACCGAGTTTCGCGATTTCGGTCCGGTACAGGTGAGCCCGCAACGCCTGAATGCTGATGCCGGCACCATGCAAAACCTGATGTTCAACTCGGTACTCACCTATGATAAACATTTCAACGATCATCACCTGAAAGCAATGGCAGGAACCGAATTCTGGAAACGTGACGGGTACAACCTGTATGTCACTGCTTACGAATTTTCCATCCCGGTAGCTGAATCCATTGCGCTGGCTTCGGCCGGGCCGACCAAAGAGGCGTATGATCATTTACCGGTTGAATGCCGGGGATCATTCTTCGGACGCATCAATTACAGTTACCTCGGCAAATACCTGCTGACGGCCAATTTCCGTGCTGATGCCTCCGACCGGTTTATTGGCCGGAACCGCTGGGGTTACTTCCCATCCGTAAATGTGGGTTGGCGGATCAGTGAGGAAAATTTCCTGAAAACGTACACGGAAGACTGGTTAAACAATGCAAAAATCCGTGCAAGCTGGGGAATCCTGGGCAATGATGTCAGCGTCCCCCAGTTCATGTACCAGTCCACCTGGTCGGGTACGGGTATCAGTCATTCCTTTGACGGAACCTCCACACAGCAGGCGGGATACTGGCTGGCGATTTTCGGCAACGAAGATCTGAAATGGGAAGAAATCAACCAGATCGATGTGGGATTGGATCTCAATTTCTTCAGGAACCGCTTGTCGGTTTCATACGATTATTACAACCGTCAGACCAAAGATATGCTCTATCGCGGCGACCTGCCTCTGTCGGCAGGAATGAGCTATTATTTCAGCAGCGACGATCCTGCCAATACGGTTCCTGTATATTTCAATGCCGGCCTGGTTGAGAACCAGGGTCATGAAATTTCAATCGGCTGGAGAAATACCACGCATGCATTCTATTATCATCTCAGTGCCAACGCATCATTTAACTCCAATCTGGTCAAACAGATTGGCAATGAGCCGGGCGCAAACCCGATTGACGAGGGGTTGAATAACACCTGGAATTTGCTGGCGCGCACCCAGGATGGTCACCCCATGGGTATGTTTTACGGGTATGCAGTTCTGGGTATTTTTCAGAGTCAGACCCAGGTTGATGCATATAACCAGAGCGCACTGGATGCTTGGAGGGAACAAAATCCCGGTCACACCAGTTTTGATCCTGTTACAGGTCAGCCCCTCAATCTGGACGGACAACCCATCGGAATTTATTATCAGACCAGGCAAACAGGGGTTGGCGATTTGATCTTTGATGATAACGGACAGGGAAGGGTTACCCCGCTTTCCCGTCAGTTTATTGGAAATCCATGGCCAAAAATGACCCTGGGTATGAATATCAGTCTGGAATACAAAGGTTTTGATTTAAGCGCGGTATTCCAGGGCGCCTTTGGTTTTGATATCATGAACCTGGTAAAACCCTATACCCAGATGTTCAGTTCTGACAATACAACTGCCGAGATTTTCAAAACATCTTTATTTGGGACCGATAACAATACGGTAACCGGGTATCCCCGGGTGGGATATGTTGATCAAAATGGCTCGTTTATTGGTGATGGAGCAGCCAATAAAAACTACTCAACCGTATCGGCCTATATGGTTGAAAGAGGCGATTACCTGAAACTGAAAAACTTATCTGTCGGATATACCCTGCCAACCCGTATCAGCCAGAAAGCTGGCGTCCCTCATGCCCGTTTGTACACCAGCATTCAGAATGTGTTTACCATTACCGGTTATTCCGGTATCGATCCCGAGATTGGTGGTGGTGTGCTGATGCGCGGGGTAGATCATCAAAACCGTTATCTGCCATCCCGTCTTGTTTCATTTGGGATCGATCTCACGTTTTAGTCCATACAGGAAATGAAGAAATTCAGCATCATGAAAAATGGAGTAAGCAGCACGCTCGTACTTATAATGACCCTGGCGATCGCGGGGTGTTCCGATTTCTTTGACATAACGAACAAGCAAACCCTGTCGACCGATAATTTCCCGGCTACACTGGAACAGGTGGATCTGGTACTTACCTCTTCATACGCCGGCCCTTATGGTATCGGGTTGTATGCTTTTTACTGGTTCCCCATGGGGATTTATCTGTTCGATCATACAACCAATACCTATGGCTCCTATGACGAGCGTGGTACCAGCATGGATAATTACACCGACCTGAACAGCCGCTATACCACGCAGATGTATGTGGACATCTGCAAATGGGCAAACCTGTCCACCACGGCCATAGAGGCCATAGCCTATTACGGGGAAACATATGCCGGAACAGGTGAACTGGATCAGCTCAAATACATGCGCGGACAGGCACTCTTCAACCGTGCGCTGGCCTACTGGCACGGGCAGATATTTTTTGAAACGGATCCCGATGACTGGGGTTTTCCGATTTTTGATCAGGTGGCTACCGATCTGGAGGGCATGAAACGGGCCAGAGCCACGGTGACAGATACCTGGGATTTTGTCATCATTGATCTGGAAACTGCCATTCCCCTCTTAGCCGGACACCATGATCATTATCGTGCCTCCGAATGGGCGGCAAAGGGATTACTGGCAAAAGTCTACATGCAGTCACTCTACATTTTTCCGGCGAACAAGGCCAAAGCCAAAGCACTCATGGAAGAAATCATCCAGGCAAGCGGCAAGGAACTGGCACCTCCCGAAGTATACCAGGACATGTTTTATGGCAACGAGGCGCATGAATTCAACGCAGAATCTTTGTATGAACTCAGCATGACCACAAACTGGAATCAGAATGGTCCCTGGGAGGGTTACACCACCGGTAGCGGTATGCCCATGGTGATGGCACCCTGGTACATGGATCTGAATATCCGGTTCAGGCCAGGTGTGGAAGGGGCTGTCGATCCGTTAACCAAACAATACGATGTGATCACCTCGAAGAAAAGCAGTGAGTGGGGCAACAATTTTATTCATGATGCCAACATAAAACGCTTTGGATTCGATGCAGCAGGGGGGGATTCCGTACCCAGAAGAACCTTAAATACGGCATATGATCCCAATCTTCCCCGTTCGGTGGATAATTATCCTTATCGTACGCAGGATCCCGATTACAGGCAAAAGAGTCTCAATTTGAAAAACAACAGGGACCTGGTTGATCCGCGCTTGATGCTGTGTGCCGGACAGCCCTATGTGGACGAATACATCAACGAATCAGGAAATACAACCTATTACGACCGGTCACTTGAGGTGAACAACCGTCCCGATCTGCTGACCTGGCAACACCGTAAATTCACGAATATCAGGGGTGTGGAAATGGGACCGGCACCTTACGGGAAAAACCAGAGCAGCGATGCCAATTATCCCATCGTCCGCCTGGCAGATATATACCTGCTCTATGCAGAATTGATCAAAGAGGATAACCCGTCACTGGCATTGGAATATATCAACAGGGTGCACAGACGGGCTTACGGTTTTCCTCCGGATGATCCCAGCCCTTACGATTATACCGGCTTGACCGACCGAACCAGAACCGCTGACGAACAGGATCATCTGGCATACGATGTGCTCAGATACGAAAGATGGGCAGAATTGTTTGCCGAAGGACAGTGGTGGTGGGATGTCAGGAGATGGAAGATCGGTCCCGCCGAGGCCGGTTATTTCGTGGAAACCCGGCATGGTGCAATAACCTGGAAAGGCGATGAATCCTATGTTCAGCCCATTCCGCAGCTGGAACTCGAACGAAACGAAAATATCCAGCAATCCGCCGGATATCCCGGAGTGAGATAACAAGTCATATGAAAAACAGCATATTAGCAATCAGTTCTTTATTGATTATTTCAAATCTGATTTCCTCCTGTAACAATCAACCCCTGCAAATCAGTTCCCCCGATCGAACGGTTGAGGTCCTCTTCACGCTGGAGGACGGCAAACCCCGGTACATGGTAACCAAAAACGGCAACACCGTGATTGAATTCTCGGCAATGGGTTTTGATTTACGGGGACAGACGGATTCCTTAACGCGTTACAGGTTGATCTCCGCCGACCGCAATACTACGGACGAGAGCTGGGAGCAGCCCTGGGGAGAATTCAGAACCATTGAAGACCGGCACAATGAGCTCGTGGTGCATCTGGTGTCAGATGGCAGAAACGGGATTTTGATGGATATCCGGTTCCGGGTATTTGACGATGGGGTGGGGTTCAGGTATGCTTTCCCGGAACAGCGCGGCCTGGATTCGGTTGTTATTTTGGACGAACTGACCCGGTTCAATTTCCCTGATGACCACCAGGTATGGTGGATCCCGGTCCATTCGGAGAACAGCTATTACGAAAGCTTATACCGTAAAAGCCAAATCAGCGGGACCGACACGATCAACACTCCGGCCACCTTTGAAACGCGCGATGGCCTGTACCTGGCCATTCATGAGGCCGATCTGACCGATTTTGCTTCGATGACCCTGAGAAAGGTGCATCCAACACAATACGTGAGTGAGCTGGTCCCCTGGTCGAACGGGGTAAAGGTCTATGCGAAGGTGCCCTTTGAAAGTCCATGGAGAACCATCATCATCGGGGAGGAGCCCGGAGACCTGGTCATTTCAACCCTCATGCTCAATCTGAACGATCCCTGCAAACTGGATGATGTCTCATGGATCGAGCCGTCCAAATACATCGGTATCTGGTGGGGAATGCATCTTGAGAAATACACCTGGGGACAGGGACCCAATCATGGCGCAACCACAAAACGGGTGATGCGGTACATTGATTTTGCCGGCGAACATGGCCTGGACGGCGTGCTGGTGGAAGGCTGGAACCGGGGATGGGACGGCGACTGGTCGGAAGACGGTACGAAGTTCAGCTTTACTGAAAGTTATCCCGATTTCGATCTGGAAAAGATTACCTCCTATGCCGCTGAAAAGAATGTCCGCCTCATCGGTCACCACGAAACGGGCGGGGCCGTGGCAAATTATGAAAACCAGATGGAGGATGCTTTTGCGCTTTACCAGCAACACGGGGTGAATGCAGTAAAAACAGGTTATGTGAACAAATACCTGGACGGCAGTGAATGGCATGATGGCCAGTTTGGTGTCCGGCACTACCGAAAGGTGGTGGAGACTGCGGCAAGGTACCGGATCATGATCGATAACCATGAACCGGTGAAGGGAACCGGATTGCAGCGTACCTTCCCCAACCTGATGACGCAGGAAGGGGGCAGGGGACAGGAATACGATGCGTGGTCCGCTGACGGCGGGAATCCTCCCTCCCATACCGCAGTACTGCCGTTTACAAGGATGCTGGCAGGACCGTTCGATTTTACACCCGGAACTTTTGCTTTCGACTACAGCGTGGTTGAAGGTACCCGGGTGAATACAACCCTGGCCAAACAGCTGGCACTCTATGTGATCATATTCAGTCCCCAGCAGATGGCTTCCGATCTGCCGGAGAATTATGAAGGGAATCCGGCTTTTGAATTTATTAAGCAGGTTCCCTGCACCTGGTCCGACACAAAAGTGCTGAATGCCGTGATCGGTGAGTATGTTACCATGGCCCGCAAAGACTGGAACAGCAATGCGTGGTATATCGGGAGCATCACCAATGAAGAGCCGCGGACCCTGGTCCTGGATCTCTCATTCCTTGAAGGAGGTCTGTATTACAAGGCTGAGATTTACGCCGACGGCGAGGGTGCGGATTATCTCACCAATCCCGGACCTGTAAAGATCACCTCCCGGGTGGTTCATGCAAGCATGCACATGAATTTGGAACTGGCTGCCGGAGGCGGCGCGGCGATCCGGCTGGTCCCTCTTCCCCGGCAGTCAAAGTGATCGCCTTCCGTTATTGAGGGTCGAAAATCAGTAAAGAGAATTGTATCTTTACATAGATCCTGAAAACGAAAGCTCCGGAGTATTCCATTCCGGAGCATTTTCAGAAAATGATTTCTTTTTTCAACCGGCAAAGAGGTTTTAACCAAAATGGAAATACGGTTCGGTCGGCAGCATTTTGAAGTATGGGTATGATAGCAAATGTGTTAGACTCCATTGGGAACACCCCGATTATAGAGATTTGTCGTCTGGTCCCTGAAGGATGTGCACGCGTACTTGTGAAGCTCGAAAGCCACAATCCGACCGGCAGCATGAAAGATCGCATGGCACATGCTGTTGTCTCCGGAGCCATTTCACGCGGTACACTGAAGCCTGGGGGCACTGTTATCGAATACACCGGCGGAAGCACAGGCACCTCGCTTGCATTTGTGTGTGCGGCCTTGGGGCATCCCCTCTCAATTGTCACATCTGATGCATTCAGCAAAGAGAAACGAGATCATATGAGGGCCCTCGGGGCCACAGTTCTTGAACTCCCAAGTGAAGGGGGGCGGACTACCAGAGAACTCATTCAGCGAATGATTGCTGAAGCAAAGGAATTGAGCGCCGCTCCGGACACCTTCTTTGCAGATCAGTTTAACAATCCCGATGCTGCCTCCGGCTACGTGCCCATGGCTGAGGAAATCTGGGAACAGTCTGGCAGGAAAGTGGATGCTTTTGTCCAATCAGTCGGTACTGCACAATGCATCAAAGGTGTCGCCACCGCCTTACGTGAGAGAAACAGCAATATCTGTATTGTGGCAGTAGAACCTGCCGAATCCCCGGTACTTTCAGGCGGGGAACCGGGGGCCCACAATATTGAGGGAGTGGGGCCCGGATTTATCCCCCCGATGTGGAATGATCGCCTGTGCGATGACATCATCCGGGTTTCAACGGACGAAGCGAAAGATATGGCCAGACGCCTGGCAAGGAAAGAAGCACTGTTCGCAGGGACATCCACCGGCGCCAATATCCTGGCTGCAATTCAAATCGCAGCCCGCCTGGGTTCCGGTCATACCGTTGCTACGGTGGCCTGTGATTCAGGCCTGAAGTATCTGTCGACGGATTTGTATACTTTTGTTTGAAGACCGCAGAAGCGACCTGAACAGCCAGCGCAGGGAACGACCACAAATAAAGTCCTTCATGACGAGTCAGCAGGTTATCCTGGTAACATGCCTCGGCCTTTTTGGAAGCACCCGGGCTCAGCAAAATTTGGCCGTGGAACTCGAACAGGCACTGCATGATGTCTGTGGAAGTATCGAACTTTGGCCCGGATATGATCCGCTGGCGGTGCCGCTTGCCGTATTCGATGGCAAGCATACAGTACTATTCAGACACCCGTCACCTCCGGAGGGATTTACCTTTGAAGAAGGCTTGTGGACCTTCGTGGGAAGGCATCCGGATGTCCTGGCTAACTCGTCCGCCATGATTGGGGGTGTGGGCACAGCGACAGTAATGCTGGAGTCAATATCCCACATGAACAGTCCGGAGGAGAGGGCAGCTCTGGTCGTACACGAGGGCTTCCACGTATTCCAGGGTACGACGGGTCGAATCTGGGGCGCCAACGAAGTTCATCTTTTCACCTACCCTTTAGACAATGCCCAACTACTGGCCCTGCGCCGGCTGGAGACCGAGGCGTTGAGGCGTGCATTCGAGGCGGGGGACAGAGAAGCAACCAGGGCATGGGCTATATGTGCATTGGACTTGCGGGATCAAAGGTTTGCCCTCCTGGACCCGGATTCGAAAGCATACGAAAGAGGTATAGAGACAATGGAAGGAACGGCCAACTACATCCAGTGCCAGGTAGAGGGACGGGAGCAGCCTCACCTGCCTGATGGTGGCTTTGATGCCGAGGATGTGCGAAACAGGGCTTACAGGACAGGAACTGCCTGGGCATTTCTCCTGGATCGGTTCAGTCCGGGATGGCGCGAAACATTCGGAGCAGATGACTCGCTGTTCCTTGATGCGATGCTGGCAGGAACCCTGCGTGACAATCCACAGCCTGTTAAGCCAGGGGCCTTCAGGGACTCTGAGATTGCCGCGATAAAAGAGGCTGCTCAGCGGGACGTACAGACAGTTCTCAAACGGCGCTCCGCGAGGCTTGAGGAGTTTGAATCGATCCATGGCTGGCGCGTTGTGATTGAGGCGGACAGGTCAAGTCCTCTGTGGCCGCAGGGCTTCGATCCCCTGAATGTGCATCTTGTGGAAGGGGGTGTTCTACATTCACGTTTTATCAAGCTGGGTAACGAGAGCGGTAACATGGAGGTAATGGGAATGACTTCCCTTACGGAGGAGATCGGACCGCACCCTCTCTTCAATGGAGTACTTCGTATAGTTGTGGCGGGATTCGAAAGCGAGCCGTCAGCTACGGCAGAAGGCGACCGGGTGCATGTCAACTCGGTCGGATTTAAGGCAAATTTTACGGGTGCCAGCATCGAACGGGTTAATCAGGAAGTAGTCATCCGCCTTCATATGCAGTAGATGAACCATCAGGTGAATCTTTGGAACAATGTTTAAAAAACTACAGCAAATGACTGGTCTTTTTGTCGTAAATATTACGTCATTAATATTTACTTCTTTTGGGTTCATATGTTTTCATAGCATTGAGGCACAGGTACCACCTGAGCCGTCGGGCCGGAGACTGAGAACG
>Ga0116196_1000116_pt1 | contig 15351 bp, 14 predicted proteins | sample ZodSprso05mmetaG_FD_97002 | JGI IMG/M metagenome (GOLD analysis project Ga0116196, IMG submission 97002) | Hot spring sediment microbial communities from Zodletone spring, Oklahoma to study Microbial Dark Matter (Phase II) - Zodletone Spring... ... | reverse complement strand
TGAGCTTGCACTCCAGACCCTGGTGCCGGTCCAGACCGGAGACCATACCATGCTCCTGGCGGAATACATCCATCCGCAGAACGGTTCCAACTACACCGTTTCCTACCATTTCAACGGAGCGGGAGAGGTCCTGGTACAGGCCTCCTTCCGGCCTTCGGAAAACGGTTTCCCCGAGGTCCCCCGGTTCGGCATGCGCATGGTATTGCCCGGGAGAATGGATTCACTGGAATATTTCGGCCGTGGTCCGCACGAGAACTACATCGACCGGAACCATTCTGCCATGGTAGGTCATTACCGGAGCACGGTAGAAGAACAATATGTTCCATACATCTCCACCGGGGAGAACGGGAATCGCACGGAAGTCCGCTGGCTGGTGCTGAAGGACGGCCAGGGCTGCGGGCTGAAGGTGAAGGGACAGCCCACCATTGATTTTTCGGCACTCCATTATTCCAGGGAGCAACTGGACAGGGAGCAGCGGGACGGGACCCATACCATCGACCTGGAAAGATCGGAGGAGGTGTTTCTGAACGTGGACTGGAGACAGATGGGAGTCGGGGGCGATAATGCATGGGGGGCCAGGCCCCACGCCGAATATACCCTGAGGGCAATACCAATGGGATACAGTTATGTCCTTTCACCCGTGTTACCAGTTGAATAGCAGGGGTTCTTGCCGGGAGCAGATGGGAAAAGAGAAAAATCCCTATCTTTAACATGGTAATTCCCCTATGAGAACCGGAACCCTGACATACCTGCTCTTCCTGGTATTCTATTTCATGCAGGACAGCTGCGCCCAGAACCCTCCTGTGGCTGTCAGGGGGGAGATGGACCTGCGCGGATACAACTTCATGTCCGACGGACCTGTGGAACTCAGGGGCGAGTTTGAATTTTACTGGGACCGGATGCTCAATCCGGCCGTGGAAGGGGATTCGGGAGAGATGATTTATGTCAGTGTACCCGGAACCTGGAACAGGCTCAGGAAAGAGCACCCGGAGGTGACACGGTACGGTTTCGCCACTTACAGGCTCATCATCAGGCTTCCCGAAAATGTGGATGCGGTGGCCTTCAGGATAGACGAAGTCTACTCCGCGTCCGCATATTTCCTCAACGGGAAGGCTTTCAAATATCTGGGATTTCCGGGAGTGAACAAGTACCAGAGCGTGATGGAGTTCCGGGAACCCCTGGTCACGAGCTCGGTGAATGATTCCCGGCTGGAACTGCTGGTGCGGGTTTCCAATTTCGAGCACAGATTGAGCGGTATCGTGGGGGGACTCACAATGGGTTTACCGGAACAGATGCAGACACTCCGGCAGAAAGAGCTTTTCAGGGGACATTTTCTGATGGGGGCATTCCTGATCGTCGGGATCTATTTCCTGGGGCTTTACCTGATCCGCTCCGAAGATTACCGGCTTCACTTCTCGATGCTTTGTCTGCTCATGGTTTTCCGTATCCTGGTCATTCACGAACCACCTGTAATCGAATCGCTCAATATCAACGGGCTCACCTCGGCAAGACTGGATCTTCTGAATATTTATTTCTTTGCCCCTTTTTTCATCCTGATGATCCGCGCACTCTTCCCCATTGAGTTCCCGGAGAAGGTTTTCAGACCTTTGATTTGGACTGCGGTGTTGTTCATCGCCCTGGTGGTGGTAACACCCATCAGTCTCTTCTCCTATTCACTGCCTTATTTTTTCGGTTATTTCATTCTGGTCAGTGCACTGTTCCTCTACGTGGTCATACTTGCCTGGATCCGCGGAAGGAGCCATGCCCCCGTATTTGCCATCGGATTGTTCATTCTGTTCGTGGGCACGCTCAATGACATGCTCAACGAAATTGAACTGCTGGATACCCCGTATATTTTCCAGTATGCCATGTTCGTCTACCTGGTGATCTATGCCTTTATTTTCGCCGATAAGTCCAACCGCCTGCAGGTGAAGTCCATGAGGCTGGCCCAGGAAGTGGACCAGATCCGGAACAACCTGGAGGAGCTCGTGGAGGAGCGCACCACAGCGTTGCAATCCGTTTCAAAACAGCTTGAAAAACAAAAGAAGAAACTCGAGGCGAGCAACCGGGAACTGGTGGATGCCATGAATGCAAGGAACCGGCTGTTCGCCATCATCGGGCACGATGTGAGGGCACCCATAGGCTATATCAAGCAGGCCCTGGAAATGATCATGGAAAACAAGGATATGTCCGTCCGGGAACGGGAAGAGCTGCTCAGGATGGTCACGAGTTCCTCCTCCATTACCTACAATCTCCTGGATAACCTGCTGGTATGGGGAAGGTCCCAGACCGGGAAACTGAAGGCCAACCCGGTCAAATTCAAATTGAAACCGCTCATTGATGAAAGCCTGGAACTGGTAAGTATCGGAATCCGGGAGAAAAAACTGAAGGTGGAGGTTTATGTGAGCGAGGAGCATTTTGTGGAAGCGGACAGGGACCAGATGTATGTGGTCATCCGGAACCTGCTCAGCAATGCCATCAAATTCACACCCGACAAGGGGCACATCTACATTTCCTCCAAAAGGCAGAAAGGGGAGGTGCTCATTTCCATCAGAGACACGGGGATAGGCATTCCCGACGTGATCAAAAACAAGCTCCTCGGCGAGGAGGCCTATGTGTCCACCAGGGGCACACAGGGGGAGCGGGGATCGGGACTGGGTCTGAAGATATGCAACGAGATCATTCAGTCCAACTATGGATGGATGAAGATCGAGAGTGAGTCGGGGACCGGCTCCACCGTCATCGTCGGGATCAAATCAGGCAGAAAATAAATTCATGCAAACACTGACCATTCAATCTGTTGATGTCCTCGAAGAGGAGTTGCAGAACGAAGTGCACCATACCTTCGGCATGGAGCATTATACCGATTATGTATTCCATCCCAGGTCAGACGCGGTCTATTCGGCCACCATTGTGCTGGAGGAAAGCGAACCGGTGATTGCAAAAATCATATCGGCAAGCGCGTCATTCCCGGAACATGAATTCATGATCGAGGACCTGGACATGGAACAGAATTCCATGAAGCGGTACAGGCTGAAGAACGGGAAGGTCATTCCCGGGTCTTGATTTTCACCGTGGCCGGCTTCAGTCCCTCTGCACTGGCATTGATGATCAGATCGCCGGGTTCACTGCCCGCCTGGAGGATCAGCAGCTGCTTTCCTCGGCGGACCTCCTTCGAGGTTGCCCCGTAAGGAGTGTGGTCGGACATATCGCCGTTATCGATCGCCCGGATCTTACCGGGACCGTCCAGATGGTAATTGACCAGGTGCCGGCTGTGGGGATCAAGGATCCCGTCACCGTCCACCACTTTCGTGGTGATATGGACCAGCCGCGGGTTACCCGCCCCGTCCGGCCCGTCAGGGTGCATGGCCAGCGCATAGGCGGCGGCCGATGTGCGCAGGGTATCCGAAACCTTCCCGGGCTTTCCCTGTTCATCTTCAAAAAAGGCTCGGGCCACCAGTGTACCCGGCTCGAAACGGATCTTTTTCCTGATCACCCCGTCGCTGAACGAACCGGTAAAAAGCGTATCAACGGGACGGTTGTTCAGGTACAGCTCCACCCGCTCACAGTTGGTGAATACCACGATTTCTTTCAGGGAGCCGTCATGTGCGAAAGACCAGTGATCGGCAAGCGGTGCTCCCGCCCAGCTGGTCTGCCAGCTTTTCAGCCGGTTCAGTGAATCGGCCAGGACGGAATCCTTCACGGTCAGCTTCACCATGGGATCCTCCCTGTAGCGGCTGGCAATGTACCATGTGTAAGGCTTGACGAACCCTGTCGTTTCCAGCAGTCCGTTCCGGAATCCCCTGTCGGGCCACCCCATGGATTCGCCCAGGTAATCGATGCCGGTCCAGATGAATTGTCCCGCCACGAAAGGTTCCATGTCATTCCAGGAGTTGTCGGCGAAGCCGATCTCCTGGTAATCCTTCTTTCGGAAGGTTGCGTAAGGTTTGGTCTCGGCGGCAATAAAAACCAGGTCGGGGTATTTTTCATGCCATGCGGGGAAGGAATCACTCCTGTAATTGTAGGAGACAACGGGGGACAGGTGCATCATCGGGGAGGGCACTTCATTGCCCCGCTCCGGGTACCCCGGATGCAGGGCACAGGTAACCATCCGGGTGGGATCCAGGGAATGCACCACCCTGCTCAGGCTGTCGTACCATGCTATTCCCCTGGCAGGATCTTCAAGTTGCTCCACCACCTCATTGCCCAAACTCCAGAGGATCACCGATGGATGGTTCCGGTCGCGTTTGATGAAGTTGGACAGGTCGGTCTCCCAGGTCTCCGCAAACCGCGTGAGCTGCCCGTATTCGTTCCATGTCAGTTCCCATTTGTCATACATTTCATCGATGACCAGGAATCCCATCCTGTCGCACAGGTCCAGCACCCCGGGAGCATGCGGGTTGTGGGCAAAGCGGATGGCATTCACACCCAGCTCCTTCAGCACGGCGAACCTTCTTTTCCAGGTTTCGAGGGGGACTGCGGCTCCCAGTGCTCCGCCGTCGTGGTGCAGGCAGACTCCCTTCAAAATGAACTTTTCGCCGTTGAGCACAAATCCCCTCCCGGGATCGAATTCCGCCTTACGGAACCCGTGGATGACCGACACCTGGTCGGACACCTTGTTCCTTTCCGTCAGGCTACACCGGACCGTATAGAGCACGGGATCGGCGGGTGACCACAGCAGGGGAGCCCTCACCCGGATGGTCTGTGAGATCGTATCCCTGGCGCCGGGCCCGAGAATTCCGGCACTTTTGCCATCGGCCACCACACGGCCCCCGGGATCCAGGACATCGTAGCGGACCTCGAAACGCTTCGGTCTGGTCCCGTTGTTCCAAACCTCCGAGGAAATATGCAGTGCCGCATTGCCGCCGCTGTCGAGCTCGGACGAGACCGCGTTGCCCCAGACGGGGAAATGCAGCGACCCGGTGGCGATCAGGCGCACGTGCCGGTACAGTCCCGCTCCCGAATACCAGCGGTCCACGGGCAACCTGCTGCAGTCGGTGCGGACCGCGATCACATTCAGGGTATCGCGGCGGATCAGCGGGGTGATGTCATGGAAGAAACTGGAATATCCGTAGCGCTGCCTGCCCAGGTGAACCCCGTTGAAATACACATCCGCATTCATGTACGCCCCTTCAAACAGCAGGTAGAATTGCTCATGGTGACGGTTGCCGGATAAATCCAGTGTCCTGCGGTACCAGCCCACCCCGGATGGATAGAATCCTCCTGCAGTGCCCGAGGCACTGGAGGGTTCCGGGGACAGTTCGATCATCCAGTCATGGGGCAGGGAGACAAACCGCCAGCCGGTATCATCGAAACCGGGCTCGCCCGCATCTTCCGAATCCTCATGGGAGAACCGCCAGTTCAGGTCAATGTGCATATCTGTGCTTGTCCGGGTTTCCCTGGTCCGGTAAATGAACCAGGCGGCAAGTATACATACAGCACTGAGCGTGATCCAATGGACGATTCTCATACGGGAACCTTTGATTTTAGGCGTGTTTCGTAACGGTTAATGAATTTATTGACAGCATCAAAATGGGCCGCCTTAAGCCTCCTGTTCACGGCCGGCTGGGAGATCCCCAGCATCTGGCTGATCTCTACCTGGTTTTTTCCGGTCAGGTTCAGGAACATGGCTTCGGCCTGTTCGTCCGACCATTCATGGATCAGGATATCCATGAAGCTGCAGGTCAGATCCAGCTCATCATCCAGGGACCGTTCCCCCGAAAAGACATTGATCCGCTGGTTGCGTTTCATTTTTTTGATCCCTTCCGTGGCAATCCGGAATGCGGTGCCGTCCGATTCCCGCAGGTGGTCCTGGGCGAATTCGACCGGACCGATCCCCTCGCATATCCGCAGCTCGAGTCTTTCCTTCAGTTCCTTGTGAGAAAGGAACCGGAATGCGCTGAAAAGCATCACCAACGACCGGATGGAATGAACGGGATCCGTTGAAAGGGCCAGGAATTCATCCATCCGGATGATCTCGTATTTTAACTGCCCGTGCTCTGCCGCCATTCTGTTCACCGCCTGGAAGGATGCCCTGATGATATCGGGGATCTTGCTGAATTTCTCATCCGAAACCCTGGAACCGGGGGCGAGTTCCCCTGCGATAACCGCGTAATGTGCCGTTTTCGTCATTCCTGGCTGAATAAATTGATCAGGGGTATTCCGGGGTTTATTACGGATTTTGATTAGAATCCAAATTTATAATAATAAAAATTTATAATCCAAACATTTGTTAAAAAATTAACATTTCAGGGGGTAAGAAGGGAATGAAAAGGAGGCTTATATGATTAAATATGAGCAACCTGTGTTTTTTCAACCGGTCATGATTAGACTGATTCTGAATAATACCGGTCACCCTGGGAATCATGAGGAAACCGGATGATAAATGTTATTTTTGCACCCATGTTAAAAATTAGTTATTTAAATGTAAGAGAGATGATTCGAGTGATTTGTATGATAATTGGGACAGCAGTGACGATGCTATCTTATGCACAGGACCCTTCCAGGTGGAGAGGCCCGTCGGGAGACGGGATCTACCCGGAAACCGGACTACTGGAGCAGTGGCCCGAAGGCGGGCCTGAAATATTGTGGACATTCGAGGGACTCGGACAGGGATTTTCATCCGCGGTTGCGCACAACGGGTTCATTTATACCACCGGAATGATCGACGGCACCGGGTACCTTTTCAAGATCTGGATATACGGTGACCTGGCATTCAAAAAGCCTTACGGACCCGAATTTACGGAAAGCTGGTACGGAACCAGGGGCTCGCCGGTGGTGGCGGGTGACAGGGTCTATGTGATGAGCGGGCACGGAAAGCTGGTGTGCTTCAACAGGACCAACGGGAATATCCTGTGGAGCAAAGACCTCTTCAGGGAATTTGACGCGAAGAACATCCAGTGGGGGATCAACGAGACTGTGGTGGTGGACGGGGACATTGTCTATGCCACGCCGGGCGGCCGCACCCACAATGTGGTTGCCCTGGACAGGCACTCCGGCGATCTGGTCTGGAGCAGCAGGGGAAAGGGTGAACTGTCAGCCTACTGCACCCCCCTCCTTTTCGAACACAACGGGAGAAAGATCCTGGCCACCCACACAGCTTCGCATTTGATCGGACTGGATGCTTCCACCGGTGAGATGCTCTGGTCCCAGCACCATCCCAATCAACACGCGGTGCATGCCAATACACCCATTTACCATGACGGGGAACTCTTTTATTTCAGCGGATACGGAAAGGGAGGAGGAAAACTGAGGCTCAGCGGGGACGGCAGTTCCGTTTCGACGGTGTGGACGACAGAGAAGATGGACAGCCGGATGGGAGGTGCCGTGCTGGTGGACGGGTATATTTATGGTTCGGGGGACACAAACCGGGAGTGGATGTGCCTGGACTGGGAGACGGGCAAGCAGGTGTATGCCTCCACTGACATCACAAAGGGTCCGGTCATCTATGCCGATGGAATGCTTTACTGCTATTCCGAAAGAGGCGAACTGGCCCTGGTGAAGGCCACCCCGGAGGGATTCCAACTGGTGAGTGAAACGCAGGTGACCCGGGGTGACGCCCAGCACTGGGCCCACCCCATGATCCATGCCGGGGTGCTCTATGTGCGGCACGGTGATGCGCTGATCGCCTATAAAGTAAAATAGAGCGCATGCGAAAATACAGCCAAAGGAAGAGAATGGGGGCCGGGAAACGCAGGCCGGCCCTTGCAGGAGCGATCCTCTGCATGTCCCTGGGGTGGACGGCACTTGAGGCACAGGATGCGCAGTGGCAGGGACCGGACCGGAACGGGATCTTTCCGGACACCATGCTGCTCGGGGAGTGGCCTGACGGGGGACCGGAAGTCCTGTTTATCAGCGAGGACATCGGAAGGGGTTTTTCCTCTGCCGTGGCCACGGACAGCATGATCTATGTCACCGGCCTGAAGGATTCCACCGAATATCTGACGGCCATGGATCTGCGGGGGAACATCCGCTGGCAACAGCCTTTTGGCAGGGCATGGAACCAGTCCATACCTGATTCGCGCTGCACCCCCACCGTGGAAGGCGACAGGGTCTATGTGCTTACGGGGCTGGACAGGATGACCTGCTTCCATGCCCTCACCGGTCAGGAGATCTGGATCGTGGACCTGCACGAGACCTACGGAAGTCACTGGGATATGTTCGGGGTGTCGGAATCCCTGCTCCTGGCGGAAGACCTGGTGATCGCCACTCCGGCGGGGGAGCGCACGACTGTGATCGCACTGGACAAGCATACCGGTGCACTGGTTTGGGAGTCGGCGTCTCTCGGGGCGCAGCGCTCCAACATGTCCCCGGCACTGATATCGCACTGTGGAAAACAATACATCATCACGGCCACGCGGACCCATGTCCTGGGAGTGGATGCCCGCAACGGCGAGATTCTCTGGACCTATCATTACAATATCCTGGACGGGGAAGGGGAGAATACCACCATCCTGGCCAACACCCCCACATACCAGGACAGCTGTCTCTGGATCACCGGGGGGTGGGACAGGGAGTCGGTGATGCTGGAGATCGCGCCCGATGGCCGTTCCGTTAAGGAAAAGTTCCTGGACCGGACTTTTGACAACCAGAACCACGGGGTGGTGCTGGTGGACGGGTACCTTTACGGTTCCAATTTCACCGGGAGGAACAGCGGAAAGTGGGTCTGCATGAACTGGGATACGGGAGAGATCGTCTGGATAGGGGATTTTCACAACAAAGGCCCCGTGATCTGTGCCGACGGCATGTTATACTGTTATGAGGAAAAACGCGGTCACCTGGCGCTCGTAAAGGCTGATCCCGAAGCGTTCACAGTGATCAGTTCCTTTCGCGTGGAGGAAGGGAAGGGCGCCCACTGGGCCAGGCCGTCCATCTACCACGGAATGTTGCTGGTCAGGCACGGGGAAAAGCTCATCGCCTACGACCTGCGCGCATCAGCGGAGTCATGAGACCGGATAGTTCAATGATATAAAACAAGAAAATATGAAAGTTGAAAATCAATACAGGAATAAGCGCAGCGGGACGGGAATATGGGTTTGCCTGGTATGCATGCTGTTGTTCCCGGGCAGCGGAACCTGGAGTTGGGGACAGGATGCACAGTGGCGGGGACCGGACCGGAACGGGAAGTACCCCGACAGGGGACTGCTGCAGGAGTGGCCTGAAGAGGGGCCCGGACTGGTCCTGAAAAAAACGGGACTGGGGATGGGATACTCCACGCCGGTCATGGTGGACGGGATGATCTACATCGGCGGGGCCAGGGACAGCCTGGATTACCTGATCAAGATGGACCTTCAGGGTAATATTATCTGGGAGACCGCATACGGACATATCTGGAAAAATACCTATCCCGAGAGCAGGAACACGCCGACCATCGAGGACGGCCGCATCTACATCGAGGGGGGCATGGGTACGGTGGCCTGTATCGATGCAGCATCGGGAGCGGTCCTCTGGAGTGTGAACACCCACGAAAGGTTTGAAGGGGAATTTCACCGGTGGGGGATGGCCGAATCGCTTGTGGTGACCGGCAACGGGGTGATCTCCACCCCGGTGGGCAGCCGGACCGCGGTGGTGGCGCTGGACAAAACAGATGGTTCGCTCCTCTGGCAGACCGAATCGGTGGGAGGCGCCAGGTCCTACGTGTCCCCCGTTCTCATCAACCACAACGGCAGGGAGATGATCCTGGTGATCTCTTCCGAAGACCTGATCGCGGTGGACCCCGAAAACGGACATGTGATCTGGACCTTTGACATTGTCAGCGGCCATGCGCCCAGGGGATCCCGGAACAATACGGTAACCCCCCTGTACCATGATGGCTGCGTGTTCGTCACCTCGGGATACGATGTGGATGCATTGATGATCTGCCTTTCCGAAGATGGAACGGAACCTTCCCTGAAATGGAGCGACGGCACCCTGGATGTGCATCATGGCGGGGTGGTCCTGGTGGATGGATACCTGTACGGGGCCAACTGGATCAACAACGGGACAGGCAACTGGGTCTGCCAGGAATGGGAGACCGGGAAGGTGATGTACGAGGAAGAATGGCACAACAAGGGATCCATCATCTATGCGGACGGCCGCCTTTATCTGTATGAGGAAAAGCGGGGACACGTGGGACTGGTGGAACCGACCCCGGAGGGTTTCAACCTGATCAGCTCGTTCAGGGTGGAAGAAGGTACGGGTCCCCACTGGGCGCACCCAGCCATCTATGATAAAAAACTCTTTATCAGGCATGGGGAAGTGCTCCTGGTTTACGATATTGCAGAGTGAACTTGAAGTGGCGGGTATCAAATATGGTGACCGGGGTCCTGGTCCTGGCCGGGATTGTTTCCCTGGGCTGGTGGCTGGCGACGGATCCCGTTGCAGGACTTACCACCTCGGAGCCGGGGGCGGACAACCGCGGGGAGAATGCGGTCCCCCTGGCCGATATTGATATCGGTGCCTACACAGAAACCCTCGGGAGCCTGGAGAGCCGGCTGGAGGGGACCTGGCCCCGTTTTCGGGGAGAAAATTTTGACAACATCAGCCGGTCGGAGATCCCCCTCATCGAATCCTTCCCGGCCGGAGGCCCGAAAGTGATGTGGAGCCTGGAAATGGGAGAAGGCTATGCCGGGGCGGCCATATACCGGGGAGCGGTTTACGTACTCGATTACGACGAGGGCATGCGGGCTGATGTGCTTCGCTGTGTTTCGCTGACGGATGGAACGGAGATATGGAGAAGGGGCTACCGCATCAGCCTGAAAAGGAATCACGGCATGTCCCGCACCGTTCCTGCGGTTACGGAGGATTACGTTTTGACGATCGGTCCCCGCGCCCACGTAATGTGCGTGCGGAGGGAGACAGGGGAGTTCCTTTGGGGGCTCGATGTGGAAAAAGAGTATGAAACGGAGATCCCCATGTGGTACACAGGGCAGTGCCCCCTGATCGATGAAGGTATGGCCATTATCGCCACCGGGGGAAAAGCCCTCGTGGTGGCACTGGACCTGGAAACCGGCGGGGTGGTCTGGGAAACTCCCAACGAGAAGGACTGGAAAATGTCTCATTCCTCCCTCATGCCCTTTGAGTTCGGGGGAGTAAAGATGTACGTGTACAGCGCTTTTGGCGGGGCATGCGGGATTGCTGCCGGGGGTGACCATGCAGGCGAGGTGCTCTGGGAAACCACCGCGTGGAACCACCAGGTGGTGGCTCCTTCGCCCGTCTGCCTGCCGGACGGCAAGATATTCCTGACGGCGGGCTACGGCGCGGGAAGCATGGTCCTCCAGCTTTCAAAACGCGGGGACCGGTTCGACGTGGAGGTGCTGCAGGAATATGAGCCCAGGGAGGGACTGGCATGCGAGCAGCAGACACCCCTGGTGTTCCAGGGGCACCTGCTGGGGATCATGCCCAAGGATGCGGGACCCCTGAGGAACGAACTGGTCTGCGTGCATCCGGACGACTTTACAAAGGTGGTGTGGTCCAGCGGACAGACCCGCAGATTCGGGCTCGGGCCCTATATGATCGCTGACAACAAGCTCTTTATCGTGGATGATGATGCCACGCTGACCATTGCCAGGCCCGGTACCCGGCGGTATGTCGAGCTGGACAGCTACCGGGTGCTGGAGGGACAGGATTCGTGGGGACCCCTGGCCATTGCGGACGGGTACCTGGTGATGCGCGATTCAAAGACCATGGTCTGTCTGGACCTGGCCGCGGAGAGACAATAAAAAAAATGAAAGAATGAACAGGCGGAACATGACAATCCTGATACTGGTGATCCTGGCGGTCATCACCGGGGTGATCGTGGTGGATTTTCTCAACAACCGTCCCGGCCGGCGGGGTGATAATCCCTATGCGCTGGATGTGGATGCGCTGAGGGAGGTGGACCCGGGCCTGATCTCCCACAGGGAGACCCGCAACTACTCCCTGGGTGCGCTGACCGCCACGGGCATCTGTCTCCGCAACGGGATGCTTTATATCGTGGGGGATTCCTCCCTGCTCCTGCTTTCACCGGAGGGGGAAGCCCGGGGCGTGAAAAAGATCCTGCCCCAGCCCACATGCATTGCGGCGGATGAGGGCCACATTTATATCGGTTATAAGACCTTCCTGGCCAGGTACGACCATGCGGGGGCGCTGGTGGCCCGCTGGCCGGCCCTGGATGAGCGGAGCGTCATCACCTCGGTGGCCATCAAGGGCGATCGCATCTATGCTGCCGATGCCGGAAACCGCAGGGTGATCATATACGATACACTGGGGGAGATCCTGGGTGAGTTTGAAGGCAAGGCGGTCACCGAGGCGGGACACGGATTCATCGTCCCGAGCCCCTGTTTCGATGTGGTGGTGAACAGTTATGGCGAGCTCTGGGTGGTCAACCCGGGCAAGCATGCCATTGAAAATTATACAGACGGGGGAGAGATGCGCGGGTTCTGGCAGAACAATTCCACCAACATAGCGGGATTCGCCGGGTGCTGCAATCCGGCCGAGATCACGGTGCTGGAGGACGGTGCCTTCGTGACCAGCGAGAAGGGGATGGTCAGGATCAAGATCCATGAGCCCTCGGGAGCGCTCAGGAGTGTGGTGGCCCCGCCTGCGCTTTTCAAAGAGGAGGGGAGGGCCCCCGAGGTTTGTGCGGATGAGAGGGGATTCATTTATGCGCTGGATTTTGACCGGAACACGGTCCGGGTTTTTGAACCGGAAAACGATGAATAGAAGACATTTCATACAGGCGGTCATCCGGGGCGGGATGCTCGGGGGACTGCTGCTGATCCCCGGGATCTTTCTTACCAGGAGACAGGTGAAAGGGAAAGGGGAATGCCCCGCCAGTTTCCGGTGCGCCGGGTGCGGGAAGCTGGAGCGCTGCACCCTGCCGGAAGCAGTACGGATGAAGGAAACCATCAAAGGAGCAGACAGTTGAAAAAGAAGGAAAAGGATTACAGCAGGCGGGAATTCATTCACAGGGGGGCGCGGATCACCCTGGGGCTTACCGTGGCGGGGACGGGTGTCCTGGCGCTGGCACGCTCCGGCCCGGGGAAGGAGACTGTCTGGCAGATCGATCCGTTCAAGTGTACCCAGTGCGGCCGGTGTGCCGACGAATGCGTCATGTCCCCCTCCGCGGTGAAATGCATCCACGCATACGACCTCTGCGGGTACTGTGACCTGTGCAGCGGATATTTCCTGCCGGGTGCAAAACTGGAGACGGGGGCGGAGAACCAGCTGTGCCCCACATCGGCCATCAGGAGGCAATTCATCGAGGAACCCTATTTTGAATATGTCATTGATGAGGAGCTCTGCATCGGATGCGGGAAATGTGTCAAGGGCTGCGCGGCCTTCGGGAACGGATCGCTCCACCTGCAGATCCGCCATGACCGCTGCCTGAACTGCAACCAGTGCGCCATCGCCACCGTCTGCCCCTCGGATGCCATCAGCAGGGTGCCGGCAGACACTCCCTACCTGATCAAGGGGGACTTTATAAGCATGGAGGAAGGCTGAATGGAAAGGAACATCCTCATATCCGTCCTGGTCATCCTGCTGCTCCTCCTGGCAGGGGATTACAACATGGCCCAGCAGCGTTTCCCGAAACCGGAGTTCGAATCCGGGTATGAGCAGCCCGATCCCGCCACCCCGGAACCCAGGTCCGTGGAACTGGAATTTTTCGATGTGATCGTCCTGCTGGCGGTACTGGCCCTCGGTGCCTGGCTGGCCCTCCGGAAGCGTTCTCGCAAGGGGATCCTGTGGCTGTCAGTTTTCTCCCTGGTCTATTTCGGATTCTATCGCAACGGCTGTATCTGCTCCATCGGGGCCATTCAGAATGTGGCCCTGTCCATTTTCGATCCCACTTATGCGATCTCCTTCACCGCCCTGGCATTCTTCCTGATCCCCCTCATTTTCGCCCTCTTTTTCGGAAGGATCTTCTGCGGCACCGCCTGTCCCCTGGGGGTCATCCAGGACCTGGTGGTGATCAGGCCGGTCTCACTTCCCAGCTGGGTCAGGAAAACCCTGGGATTCATCCCGGTGATCTACCTGGGACTGGCCGTGCTGTTTGCAGCCACGGGGACCGATTTCATCATCTGCCGGTATGATCCGTTTATCGGGATCTTCCGGATGGACGGGAAGTTCCTGATGATCTTCCTGGGGATCACCTTCCTTTTGCTGGGAATGTTCTTCGCCCGGCCCTACTGCCGCGTGTTCTGTCCCTACGGACTGATCCTGGGCTGGATGTCCAGGTTCTCCAGGTGGCACCTGACCATCACCCCCTCGGAATGCATCCAGTGCAAGCTGTGCAAGGACTCCTGTCCCTTTGATGCCATCGAAATACCGGTGGAGAAGGAATACAGGACCCCGGAGGTTTCAAGAAAGCATCTGAGAAGGTTCGTGCTCTACCTGGCGCTCATTCCCGTCCTCACCCTGCTGGGCGGATGGATCGGCACCAGGTCGCACATCTTCCTGAGCCGGGCGCACCCCGACGTGGCCCTGGCCGAACTGATGATCACCCGGCCGGAGCTAAAAGCGGATATAGACAACCTGGATATCCAGACATTCCTGCAATCGGGGAAATCCTTCGACCAGCTGGTGGAGGAGGCTTCGGTCATCCGCGGCAGGTTCCGGAGAGGGGGCATGGCGCTGGGCGGTTTCATCGGACTCGCCCTGGGAGTCTTCCTGCTGAACCAGGTGGTATTCAGGACGAGAGAGGACTATGAGCCGCACAAGGGCGATTGTTTCAGCTGCGGGAGGTGTATGGAGTTTTGTCCTGTGGACAAAAGTTAGGGGTTAGGTGTAAGGAGTTAGTGGAGTTATTGGAGTTAGTGGAGTTAGTGGAGTTAATGGAGTTAATGGAGTTAATGGAGTTAATGGAGATAGGAATATGATACTGTAATGGACCGGGAGACAAAAATAAAGATAGCATACAGGGCGGCACTGGTGTCGGGTGCGTTCTGTGCGGTGGTGGCCCTGTTGCTGCTGCTTAATTTCTGGCACATGAAGCAAAATGAGCCGCTGGAAAGTGCCACCATGGAAGCGCTGCTGGAGCGGCTGGCGCAGGAACCCAACAACGAGGAGCTGAAACGGGAGATCCGCAGTTTCGACCTCCTGGCCCGCAGGGCATATTTCACGAGCCGGTGGCAGGTGAAGACCGGCACCTACCTGCTCCTTTTCGGGGGGATCGTACTGGCCGTGTCGCTGAAGGTGTACACCGACCTCCGCTCCAGGATCGGGCAGCCCGGGGAGGTGACCGAGGAACTTTTAAGGGCCCGGGCCAACGCACAGTACTGGCTTTTCCTGGCGGGGGGACTCGTCCTGGGACTGGCACTTGTGGCTTCGTTCATGAGCAACGATTACCTGGAGGATTACAGGCAGAAAACGGTGGCGGAGGAACCTGCGGCT
>Ga0116196_1000115_pt1 | contig 15358 bp, 17 predicted proteins | sample ZodSprso05mmetaG_FD_97002 | JGI IMG/M metagenome (GOLD analysis project Ga0116196, IMG submission 97002) | Hot spring sediment microbial communities from Zodletone spring, Oklahoma to study Microbial Dark Matter (Phase II) - Zodletone Spring... ... | reverse complement strand
GCGATCTACCCCACGGTAAGGGGACCCTGTTGCTCGGCAGCGGTGCGTTCGAGGGCAATTACAGCTTCTCCTCCAGGTTTGAGGAAGGCGTCGGTACGAATCCCGAGGAACTGATCGGCGCGGCTAACGCCGGATGCTTTTCGATGGCGCTGGCCCACGAGCTGGCCCAGGCCGGGCATACCCCGGAGAGCGTGGAGACCACGGCCAACGTGCACCTGGACAAGACCGACGCTGGATTCTCGATTACGAAAGTTCACCTCGAGTGCGTGGCCAACGTGCCGGGGATCAGCGAAGACCTGTTCTTGGAGAAGGCCAACGGCGCCAAGGCCGGCTGCCCCGTGTCGCGGGCCCTGGGTGCAATCGAGATTACGCTGGACGCCAAGCTGCAGCAGGGTGCCGCCAGCTAGCCCGTCCTCTAACCGCACATCCGAAGACCGCCATGGGGCTAAAATAGTGCGGTGATCCAACCGCAGCTTCTCGACGCGGCCATCTACACTGCAGTCCTCGCGCTGTTCGCCTGGCTGATGATCAGCCGGCGGATGGCCGCGACCCTCGCTCTACCGCTGGCCGCGCTGTCCCTGGCGCTGCTCGCGCTGGCCGGGCAGGTGGCGGAGGTCGGCTGGTTTTCCGCAGCGGGGGTGCTGCTGACCGACGTGCTGGAACAGGGCGTGGTCCGGCTGTCTTCGGCGATCTTCGCGGTGATCCTCGGCGCGATCCTGGCGGCCCAGATGAAGATCACCGGCGCGGCGGAGCGCGTGGTGCGCTACGCGGCGGAGTACGCCGGGGAGGACCGCTTCCGCCTCGGCCTGATGCTGCTGACGGTGATCGCCCTGCTGTTCACCACGCTGGGCGGGCTGGGGGCGGTGATCCTTGTGGCCACGATCACGCTGCCCCTGATGTTCTCGCTGGGCTTCGAGCCCAGGGTGGCCGGCGTGCTGTTCCTGCTGGGGCTCAGCCTGGGCGGTGCGCTCAACCCGGTGAACTGGGCGCTGTACATCTCCGTGCTGGGCATGACGGCCAACCAGGTTATCCCGTTTGCCGTGGTCCTGGCGGCGATCTTCTTCGCGGTCTGCCTCGCCTACCTGCTGGTGCAGGTGTCCGGCGCGGCGGAATGGCGGCGCCAGCTGTGGCCGATCATCTGCCTGCTCTTGCTCGCCGCGGTGGTTTGGTTCGCCGCCACGAACCTGCCACCACTGTGGTTTGCGCTTAAAGTCGCCGTCGCTGTCGCGCTGATGGCGCTTGTGTGCATCCTGGGACTGCTGGCCCTGTGGCGCACGGTCCTGGTCATACTTCTGCCGCGCGCAACCCGGGGCTGGCTGAGGACACCCGGCAACTGGCTGGCGGCGGCCTCCGTGCTGGTGCCGCTGCTGCTGCTGCTGTGGGCCAACCTGGATGCGAACCTGTCGGGTGGCGAGCCCAACGTGCCGGTCCCGATCCTCGCCGCCCTGGCCCTGGGCATTTGCTTCTGCGCGCTGGCCAGCTTCACCCGCGACGGCCTGAGCGGGAACCGCATGATGCAGGCGCTGTTTGAGGGGATCAGCTCCGCCGGGCCGGCGATTGTGCTGCTGATCGGCATCGGCCTGCTGCTCAAGGCCACCAGCCTGCCCGCCGTAGTCGCCAGCTTCGAGCCGGTGTTCAGCCTGCTGCCGGTGACGCACCCCGTTGGTTACGTGCTGGTGTTCTTCATTCTCTCGCCCCTGGCGTTGTACCGCGGGCCGCTGAATCTTTATGGCATGGGCAGCGGCGTTGTGGGTATAATCTCTGGTAGTGCCATCATGGCCGCGGGCCAGATCATGGCTGCTTTTTTCTCGGTCGGCATGTTGCAGGGAGTGTGCGATCCGACCAATACGCACAACGTGTGGATCGCCAATTTCTGCAAGGTCCCGGTTAACGACCTGACCCGGGCCAGCCTGCCGTGGGTGCTGATAATCGTGCTGTGCGGCCTGGTGGCCGGCGCGATAATGTTCGGCCCCCGGGCCTGGTAATGTGCTAAACGCCTGCGAAGGAATTGCGATGCAACGCCTGACAGCTTTACTGATTGCGTTATGCCTGTTGATCCCGCTGTATTCCTGCTCCGGCTCGAGCCTGCCCCCGAATTACTTCGGCGGTGAGGACGACGGGCTGCCGGAACTGGAATGGGACCTCGTGACCGACCCGGACAGCACACTGTCGGCGGACGAGGTGGACGGCGAGATGTGGGAAATCGACGACGCGCTTGACGCCAAGGCGCCGTCGGCTCTGCCTTCGGGCTATCACGGCATCCAGGCCATGTACTTCACTCCGGTGACGCCGCCGGGCGCGGGCTTCAGCGGCCTGCTGTCGGTGCGGATTACCATGGGCAACCCGATTCCCAACGAGTACGACGGGGTGCGGCTGTTCCTGTTCCACGTCGATCCCCAGACCACCGAAGCGACGATCATGGACTCCGAGCGCGGGCGCGCCGGCAACTGGGTGACCTTCGAGATCGACGCGCTGGGCTTCTTCGTAATCGCCGAGAACCTCTCGATCCCGCGGCCGGGCACCGTGTTCAGCGTCAGTGCGTTTGCCGATCTGGCCCAGGCGCCTGTGGGAACACTGATCAACTTCTGGGCGATTCCGAACAATGGCACAGCGCCATTCACCTATGAATGGACCTTCGGGGACGGCGGCACCGCCAGCGGCGCCCAGGTAACACATACCTATACATTTCCGGGCATCTACAACGTGCAGGTGCTGGCGACCGACGCCGCGGGCAATACGGCGCCGGCGGCGAGCACGCCGATCGAGATCACCGCCAGACCGAATCCGTTGACTGGCCTGTCGGTGGCGGTGACCCAGGATACCGGCGATCACCTGAGCTTCAGCTACAGCGCGACGATCACCGGCGGCACCGGGCCATTCAGCTACAGCTGGGACTTCGATGGCGATGGCGCCGAGGATTCCAGCGGAGCACCCTCGGTGAACTTCGCGTTCGCGTCCGAAGGGTTGTACGGCGGAACGCTGACAGTGACGGACTCGCTGGGCGACAGCATCTCCGCTGATTTTGCCAGCGATGCACGGGTGCTGCTCTTGGAGACCAATGACACCTTGGGATACGAACCGTACGACGTCACCTTCAGCCTGGTCGCCCTGGGATTCGCTCCGGGCGATCCGCTGGAGGTGGTGTTCGGTGACGGAGCTACTGATACTGCACCGGGCGGCACTGTGCTGCACACGTATCAGAGAGAGGGAACGTACAATGCCTTTGCCGCCGGCGAGAGCACGCTGAACGGAACGGCCTATCCGCTTCAGAGCGCCAGCGTCAGCATCGTCGTGACCCAGGCGCCGCCGCGGCCGGTGATCACCGCGGTGGAGCCGCCCTATGCCGCGATCGGCGAGCAGATAACGATTATCGGCCTGAATTTCGGCACGAGGAACGACATCGACCGCGTGACGCTGAACGAGCTGGAGTTGCCGGTGGTCAGCTGGGCCGAGACGGAGATCGTCGTGGAGATCATCGACGGCGCCGACGACGGCGACCTGGTGGTGCACAAGGAGCTGTCCTCCGATCCGTTCCCGTTCACCGTGGTGCCCAGGGCTCCAGGGCCGCCCGGGGGCGGTCAGACCTAAAGCAGCAAAGCGCCCGGCCGGAGCCGGCTGCCGCGTCAGATAGAATCAGCGGGTGGACGCGTTGCTCCTGCTTGCCGCCGCCGTCGCACCCGTCGCGCTGATGCTGCATTTCGTCTACATCCGCGACAAGTACGATCGTGAGCCGCTGCGGCGCGTACTGATCGTGTTCTTCATCGGCTGCCTGTCGGTGATTCCGGCGGCGATCTACGAAAGCCTGTTCCTGGTGAATCCCGAATGGGGGCTGTGGGGTATTGCCTTCACCACTTTCTGCGTTGTGGCGCTAAGCGAGGAAGTGGTGAAATACTGGACATTGCGCTTTGCCGCGGTGACTCATCCGAGCTTCAACGAAGTGTACGACGGCATCATCTACGCCGTTGCGGCCAGCCTGGGCTTTGCCACCGTCGAGAACATCCTGTACGTGTTCTTCTCGGGATCCGAGGGCTGGTTCGTCGCGGTGTTGCGCGCGCTGTTGTCGGTGCCCGGCCACGCGCTGTGGGGCGTGATGATGGGGTACTACGTGGGCCAGGCGCGGTTCACCGCCGATCCCCGGCGCAAACGGATGCTGGTCTGGACCGGAATCGGCACGGCGATCTTCTGGCATGGGCTGTACGATTACTTTGCCTTCGGGATCGAAGTGGTAACCGATCAGGTGGCGTTGCTGTTTCTGCTGGGGCTGGTCGGCGTGGTAGCGGCAAACTGGGTCATCGGCGTGGTGCTGATCCGCCGGGCCCAGGCCCAGAGTTACTTCAAGCGGCCCAATCCGCTGCTCAACCCCGCCGCGGCGCTCAATCCAGCTGTCAGGTACTGCCACAGCTGCGGCAAGCCCCAGCCGCGCGGCAATCGCAGCTGCTACGCCTGTGGCTATGAGTTTCCGAAGAAATAGCTAATGTGCGGGTTACTGCTCCGGCTGGCGCCTGAGGATCAGCCGTCCGTCTTCCTCTTCGACCATGTCGGAGTAATCCGGAAGGCTGCGGCGCGTCGGGCGCTTGAGCACCTCGCCGTCCATGTCGTATTCGCTGCCGTGGCAGGGGCAGACGAACTTGTCCTGGTCGGGGAAGAACTCCACCTTGCACTTGAGGTGCTGGCAGATCGCCGACAGCACGACCCAGCGCCCGGTGTTGCGGTTGATCTGCTCCCAGCGAACATACACCTTCTCTTCGTCTACGATTGTCCCCTCCGCGTCCTTGAACTGCGCCTTCACCAGCACGGGGTCCTTCTCGTTAAGGTCCTTTGCCTTGCCCAGGTCGGCGACCAAGTCCGTCGTCTCGTCCTTGTCCTTATCCTGGGCCCGTGCCGGCTTTCGCGGGAGAATAGTGCCTGCGGCCGCACCTGCGCAGGCGAGCGTGCAACACTCAATGAACTTGCGGCGATCTGTCTTGCTCATGGCAATGTGCGGGCCTCCGGGGCTGCTGGTTTCCATGCAATGTCAGGACAGTCCGCGCCCAGCCGGTGTTCACGACGCGGCTACCCCTAACTATGTATACCACAAACCGGTCCGCCGGAATCCTGCCCGCCGTGGCCTATTCCCCGCGTTGCTGGCGCAGGTGGCGCAGGCAGGACCACATGATCGGCGTCAGCTCGCCGTCCAGCACACGCTGGGCATTTGCCGTCTCATAACCGCTGCGCAGGTCCTTGACCAGCTGGTACGGGTGGAGGAAGTAGTTGCGGATCTGGCTGCCCCAGGCGATCTCGGACTGCACGCCGCGCAGGTCCTCGATCCGCTCCTTGTGCTCCTGCTCCATCAGCGACACCAGCCGGCTCTTGAGCTGGCGCAGCGCGACCTCCCTGTTCTGCAGCTGGCTGCGTTCATTCTGGCAGGTGACGATAATCCCAGTCGGGATGTGGGTCAGGCGTACGGCCGAGCTGGTCTTGTTCACGTGCTGGCCGCCGGCGCCCGAAGCCCGGTAGACGTCCATCCTGATCTCGTCCTCGCTGATCTCAACGTCGAAGTTCTCGGGCAGCTCGGGTATCACGTCGACCGCCGCAAACGAGGTATGGCGCTTCTTGTTCTTGTCAAACGGCGAAATCCGCACCAGCCGGTGCACCCCGCTCTCCACCTTCAGGTAGCCGTAGGCGAACCGTCCAGCCAGGCGGAACGTGACGGTCTGGACCCCGGCGACATCGCCGCGCCGCTCGTCGGTGACGGCCAGCTTGTAGCCCTGGGACTGGCCCCACATCGCGTACATCCGGTACAGCATCTCGGCCCAGTCGCAGGAATCCACCCCGCCGGCGCCGGCGTGGATCGTCACCAGGGCCGCCTGGCTGTCGTGCTCGCCGTCGAGTAGCGATTCGATCTCCAGCCGCTCGATCGCACTGGCCGCCCGGGACAGCTCCGACTCGAACTCCTCCCACTCGGGCTGGCCCTCGACGATCTGTTCGCCGCGCAGCAGTTCCCACAGGTTGGCCAGGTCCTCGGCGGACTGCTCCGCCTGACGCGCTTCTTCGATACGTGCCTTAAGGTCAGAGGCCTGCTGGGAAATGCGGGTGGCAGCCTGCTGGTCGTCCCAGAAGCCCTCGCGCGACATCTGGGCCTCCAGCTCCATGAGCTGGGTGTTCAGGGATTCGACGTCAAAGATACCTCCGCATCGCGATGAGGGTCTCCTTGATACTGGCTAGCTGCTGTTCTATTTCATAGGCTTGCATCGTCGTTACCTTGGCCGCGGGTCAAACAATATCATAATGATGCTGCGGTGCGGCTAATTATCCACCATACACGCCAATCTCCGCCCCATCTATCGTCGCCAGTTCTGAACCTGCGCACTGTATAATCCGCCTGAGCTTCCCATGCAGGACGTCATTGCAGTTGTTGAACGGTTGGGCATCCCGCTAGCCATCGTCGGACCTCAAGGGGACGTTCTGTTCGCCAATGCCAGCTTCAATCACTGCCTGGGTCTTGCCCCCAACGTCGACTGGCGCAGTGAAGGCATGTCGATCAGCGGGTTCCGCTCCATAGAAGCCGCTGGCTACGAACGCGCCCTGGTGCAGGCCCGGGAGTCCGGCGAGCCCCAGGACTGCGAGCTGATCCTCACCGGGGACGAGGCGGGGCTGGAGTACCTGCCGAGCCACAGCGTTGTCACGGCGCGGATCTCACCCCTGCCGCTCGAAGGGCGCGACGGCCACATGCTCGTGGCATTGTGTCCCCTTGCCTCCAGATCGCATCGGGACGACTCCGAAATGCTGCGGATCCAGCGCGCCGAGAACCTGGAGCGGCTGGCCTCGGGGGTGGCCCATGAGTTCAACAACCTGTTCACCGGGATCAAGGGGCTGACCGATCTGATCAAGTCCGAAGTGGACCACTCATCTGAGATCTTCGAGTTCGCCGAGTCGATCGGGGGAACCGTCGGGCGCGGCTCACGGTTGATTCAGCAGCTGTCAAGCTTCGCCCGCGACGAGCCCTATAGCCTTGTTCCGACCGACGTGGCCGAGTACCTGCGGCGGTCCAGGCCGCTGCTGGAACTCCAGCTGGAGCGGGGCACCAGGCTGGAGATTCTGGCGGAAGAGGTCGGCGCGGTACTGCTTGATTCCGGGCGGATGGACCACGCCCTGTCCAACCTGCTGCATAACTCCCGGGATTCGCTGGGCGGCAAGGGCACTGTGCGGATCACCGTGGATCGCCGCGCTCCCGAGGACGCGGCGGATGGCCCGGGGGCCGAGAACTGGATTGCGATCGAGGTTGCGGACAGCGGTCCGGGGATTGCCGAGGAACTGCTGACCCGCGTGGTGGAGCCGTTTTTCACCACTAAAGAACGTGGCAAGGCCACCGGGTTGGGCTTGTCTACGACGATCAAGATTGTCGAAATGCACAATGGCGTGATGCGCGTCGGCCGGTCGGCGGACCTGGGGGGCGCGGTGATCAGCATCTACCTGCCGCTGGCCGCGAATTAGCCTACCTGAGAAACTTCAGAGCGCCGGCGTGGCATTCGAATACGAGCTCCGACGCTTCGAGCGGGTGCAGTTCGCCATCGAGCGCCAGCCATTGCTGGGATTGCTCCAGGCTCAGTGTAATCCTCCGATACTGGTCGTAATTGACGCCGGGGCGGCCGAGATGGCGTCCGCGCATTGCGCTGGGCATCAGCGTCAGTACGGAAGGCTTGGGTATGCAGTCGATCAGCAGCATGTCCAGCCGGCCGTCGTCGATCTGCGCCCGCGGCGCAACCGGCGTGCCGCCGCCGATGTGGATGTTGTTCATCGCGAGCAGCCACCAGAATCGGCCGCGGCGCCGGAAATCCCCCGCGGTCACGCTGCCCACAATCGGCTGCAGGCCGGCCAGGGTAATGCAGAACGCCAGGGTGTAGTTGCGGGCGAGGAGCGGATTCATCCGCAGGCGCCGGGCGAGGGTGGCGCTGTCGAGGCCCAGACCCGCGCTGTTGATGTAGCGGTGGCCCGCCACCGTGCCGAAGTCGGTCGGGCGCGGCTTCAGTGTGGACAGCTGCCAGACCCGGTCCGCCAGCACGCCGCTGTAGCCGATCTGCCGGGCGAAGTCATTGCCCGTGCCCATCGGCAGGATTCCGAGAATCTGGCGCTCCGGATCGCAGGCATTGAGCACCCGGTGCAGGGTGCCGTCGCCGCCCACGGCCACCACTAGGTCCGCCGTTCCCGCACTCTGCCGGACAACCTGGCTTAGCTCCTCCAGGCTGTTTGGCGCCACGCATTCGACGTGGGGCAGGTGGACCTTCATTTCCGCCTGGATTTCAGCGGTGCGGGACGCGTTGTTGCGCGAGACGATTGCTAGCCCTCGAATTTCGTGATCGAGTTCTGCCGCGGCCACTTGGCGCCTCCCGCCAAACAATCAACTTGCCCATTCGGGGCATTTGCAGGTAGCATTGGCGATTGTAGCATGCCCGTGTCTCTGATCAGTAGTGTCCTGAAGCACGCCGCGGCGGCGGTGCTGACCTGCGGCGCGCTGGCAATCCTCGGCGCCAACACCGCATCAGCATTCAACTTCTACCAGGACCTGTTCGTGAACCTGTCCGCGCGGCCGCTGTCGCTTGGCGGGGCGTTCGCCGCGCTGAGCGGCCCGGAAGCAGCATTTCACAACCCGGCCGGGCTGGCGGCAGTCAGGCGGCTGACCTTCCTCCACAATCACAGCGCGCGCCATTTCCCCGGCTCCACCGAGGGCGGGATGAGCGAGTGGGACCAGCTGGACGGCGACACCCAGTGCATCGCCGTGCCCCTGCCGCTTGCGACCTACGCCCACGGGTTCACCTTCAGCGGCGAAATGGGCTACGACTACCGCGGCCATCCCGCGGACGGCAGCCTGGGCTACCCCCGGGAGCAGTACTGGGGCACGGAGAACATTGACGCCGTGGCCACCGGCACCGGCCTGCCGCTGGCGGCGGGCGTAGCGCTGCGGCGGCACCTGGGACGCTTCACGCCCGCGGAGGCCGACCCGGCGGACGCGCCGGCGTGGATCAGGCTGGGGGAGGGGACAAGCTGGGGGGTGGTCGGGCGCGTGTGGCCCAGCCTGGACCTGGGTTACAGCGAGCAGAAGCTGGACTTCGACTGGACCGTGCTGGCTCCCGGCGACAACAGGAATTCACAGCTGGCGGAAATGACCTCGCGGCTGAAGCAGGAGCGCCAGGGCTGGGCATTCCAGCCCCTGGGCTGGCTGACGTTTGCCGCCGACAGCGTGGAGGAGCACTTTCTTACGGATGACACGGACTGGGTCGGCGTGCTGCACGGCGGAACCGCCAGCCGCATGCGCCACCACCGCGGGGGCGAAATGCAGCTCGGCCCGTGGGCGAAGTACCGCTGGGGCGACTTCAACGGGCACGGGACGGTGGGTGCTGCGCTCAACATCTGTGGAATATGGCTCAACTACAGCGAGGTGCAGGACCTGCTGCCGGAAATTGTGGGATCAGGGCAGAATTTCGCTGACATCCATATTTACGGCTTCGAGTGGGCCTGGTAGGTACGCCGGTTACGGCTTGCCCCCGGGATACTCCAGCGCCACGCAACTGAAACTCACCGGGTAGCCGTCCGGGTCGTAGAGGAAGAACCACGGCCGGCCATAAGCCGGGTCGGGCGGCGAGCTGAGGGTCAGCCGCCGGCTGTGGAACTCCCCGTAGGTCTGCTCAAGCTCTTCCGCGCTCTGAAGCCGCCAGCCGAAGTAACCGCACTCCGGGTTGAATCCCACGAAGGATGTGTCTTCGGCTTCTTCGCTTGCACTGGCGCCGGCCGGCGACAGTGTCAGCAGCAGGTCATCGCGGGTCAACCATGCCATTTCGCGGATGCCGTGGTCGTAAAAGAAGCCCAGCACGGTTACGTAGAAATCGATGCTGCGCTTCATGTCCGACACCAGGCGATGGATGTGAACGCCCCCCGCGAATTGAACCGGCGAATTCGGCACGCGCCTATTGTATTGCAGGCTGGAGCCGGAACACTCTAGCCTAATATGACAGCCACAATGCCCAGCACGATACAGTACAGGGCGAACAGCGAGAGGTGCGCCCGGTGCAGCGCGGCCAGCACGAGGTGGATTGCGGCAATGCCGAACACCAGCGCCGCGACGAAGGCCAGACCCAGACCTAGTCCATTGATGTGGCCCTGGGCCAGCCCCGCGCTCAGGTCGCCGATGCTGAGCATTCCCGCCCCGAGGATGACCGGGACGCTGAGCAGAAAGCTGAACCGCGCGGCCGCGCGCCGGCCCTGGCCGGTCTGGATCAGCAGGCCGATGGTGGCCCCGCTGCGGCTGATCCCGGGCAGCACGGCCAGTGCCTGCGCAATGCCGGTCAGCAGGCTGGCGGGCCAGCCCAGCGGCCGCTCAGCCTTGCTCCTGCGCAGCCGCCAGTCCGCCAGAAGCAGCCATGCCGCGGTGATAAACAGCATAATCCCGACGAAACGCACCGCTGCGGCCGAGTCGGTCAGTGCGGCCACCAGCTGCTTGAACGGCAGGGCGATGGCCACGGTAACCGCCGTCGCCAGCACGATGTAACCCAGGTAGCGCCAGTTGCCCTCGCGCCAGAGCCGGGCGATGTCCCTGCGGTATACCACCAGCACGGACAGCAGGGTCGCGATGTGCAGCGCCACCTCGAGGACCACCCCCGGCGGATTAAGGTCAAGCCAGTGCTCGAGCAGCACCAGGTGGCCGCTGGAACTGACCGGCAGGAACTCGGTCAGGCCCTGGACCGCGCCGAGCAGCAGGTAGTCCCAGATTTCCACGCGGCGATTTTAGCAGAGCTTGTGTCTACAATATCCCCATGGCGCAGAACCACCGGTACGAAGAGCAGTTCCTGAATCTGATCACTTCAACCCAGCAGGCCTACGAGGCGCGGCGCACCGCTGATTACGTTGGTTCGTTCAGCGATGACTACTACTCGGTGCAGCTGCACACGGACTGGGGCGAGGACAAGGCTGGACTGTCGCGGAGAATCGCCAGCGACGCGGAGCGCTTCGAGCTGCTGGGCATGGACTTCGAAGTACTGCGCACGTGGTTCGTCGAGGAGATGGGCTTCGCCCACATGCGTTACGTCACACGGCTAAGGTTCCGCGACACGGGTCGCGTGCTTGTCGACAAGCGCGAAAACCTGGTTACGGCTGGCCACCGCGGGAAGGGGTGCTGGGAGCTCAACGGCAAGATCGTGCTCAAGGCGGAAAACTTCTTCGAGGACGAGCGGCCCGACATCTAGATTGCGGATCGGCCTGCGGTGATAGTATCTAGTGCTGTGGCGGACAAGCTGAAAATCGGCATTACCTGTTACCCGACGTTCGGCGGCAGCGGCATAGTCGCCACCGAGCTTGGGCTGGCGCTCGCCGCCCGGGGGCACGAGGTGCACTTCGTCACGAGCCGTGTGCCGGCCCGGCTGCAGGGCCGGGGCTACGCCGACGTCAGCTTCCATGAGGTCAACACCTACAACTACGCCCTGTTCCAGCACGAGCCCTACACGCTGGCGCTGGCGGCGAAGATGGCGGAGGTGGCCGAGACCTTCGAACTGGACATTCTCCACGTGCACTACGCGATACCCCACGCGATAAGCGCGCACCTGGCCCAGGAGATGCTGGGAGGCGCAGTCAAAGTTGTCACGACACTGCACGGCACGGACATCACGCTCGTGGGCAACGACCCGTCGCTGCACAAGATCACCGGATTCGCGATCAACCAGGCGGATCTCGTCACCAGCGTCTCAGACTGGCTCAGGCGCGAGACCGAGCGCGAGTTCAGCCCGGTGCGTGACATCAGGGTGATCCACAATTTCATCGACACAACGGAGTACCGGCCGGACCTCGATACGACCTGGGCCGGCAGCCGTCACTGCGACCTGGGCAACCCGAGCCTGATTCACATCTCGAATTTCCGGCCGGTGAAGCGGGCGCCGGAGGCGATCGAAATTTTTGCCCGGGTTCGCCAGCAGCAGGACTGCAGCCTGGTGCTGGTCGGCGATGGCCCGGACCTGCACCGCGCGGTGCAGCGGGCCAAGGAGCTGGACGTGATGGACTGCGTCAGCTTCCTCGGCAACCGCGAGGATGTGGCGCACCTGCTGGCGGCCAGCGACGTCCTGCTGATGCCGTCGGAGAGCGAGAGCTTCGGGCTGGCGGCGCTGGAGGCGATGGCCTGCGGCTGCGCCGTGGTGGCCAGCGACATCGGCGGGCTGCCGGAACTGATCCGCGACGGCGAGGACGGCCGCCTGTGCAAGGTTGGCGATGTCGACGGGATGACCCGGGCCGTGCTGGAGCTGATCACCGACAAGCAGCTGCTCACGCAGTACAAGGAGCGGGCGCGGGAGCGCGCGGTCAGCCGGTTCGACAGCACGGTGATCATTCCGCACTACATCGACGCATACAACCAGGTCCTGGGCCGGGCCGCTGTGTCCGCCGGAGCGTGAGATGAGCAGCCGTGTAATCGAAGCCCTGAGCGAGTGCCCGCTGTACTTCATCCTCGACGGCTCGCTGTGCAATGACGCCGAGCCAGTCGAAGTGGGCCGGCAGGCGCTTGCCGCCGGGGTCAGGCTGCTGCAGCTGCGGCTGAAGGGCCGGACGGACCAGGAGCTGGCCGCCGTGGCCCGTGAACTGAAAGCGCTGCCCGTGCGCCCGGGCTGGCTGCTGATCGTAAATGACAGCGTGGCGGCGGCGCTGGCTTCAGAGGCCGACGGAGTGCACCTGGGCCAGGACGACTTGCCGCCTGCCGAAGCACGCCGGATTGGGCCGCAACTCGTTATCGGTGCCACCGCCCGGACCCCGGAGGCAGCGATGGCAGCTGAGGCGGCCGGGGCGGATTACCTCGGCTGCGGCTCGGTGTATCCCTCGAGCACCAAGCCGGGCCTGCCGGTGATCGGCACTGCCGGCATCGCCGAAATCAGCAGGAGCGTTGGGTTACCCGTAGCCGCCATCGGCGGGATCGACAGCTCCAACGCAGGGGACGTCCTGGCTGCCGGAGCAGCGGGATTCTGTTCCGTGGCTCCGTTCGCAGGAAGCAGCGACATCGGTCAAACGGTAGCGGAGCTGCTATCCGCAATCGGGGTTGATAAGCCTGGTGAGACAGATGAAGCTTGAACTGACAATAAATGGCAAAGACTACAGCTTCGACGCCGAATTGACCGGCTCGGAGCTGCTGAAGGAACTCGAGATCGTGCCTTCGACCGTCGTGGTCGAGCTGAACCGCGAAATCGTCAGGCGCGAGGACTTCCTCGAGCGGCGGCTGGCCAGCGGGGACTCGCTGGAGCTTGTGACGATCGTCGGCGGAGGCTAGTCCAGGTACAGCTTGTTTTCGTGGATGTACTCCACAACCGTGTCGGGGCAGAGGTAGCGCACCGGCTTGCCCGCCTTGAGCCGCTGGCGGATGTCGCTTGAGCTGATGTCGAGCTGCGGAATCGGCATGAACTCATATCGCAGCCGCAGGTCGCCGAACAGCCGGCGCAGCTGCTCCTCGTCCTCGTCCCCGCCGGGCCGGTAGGCGACCGCCAGTTCGCAGTACTCGTGGAACTCCGCCGCGTAACGCCACCGGTCGAGCATAACCGCCGCGTCTTCCCCGAGGATCAGTACCAGGCCGCTGCCGGCGTGCACGCGGCCAAGCCGCCGCAGGGTGTCGATCATGTAGCTTTGGCCGCCCCTGCGCAGGTCGTGGGCGTCCACGGCGAAGCGCGAGTCCCGGCCGCAGCCCAGTTTGAGCATCGCCAGGCGGTGGGCGTCGCTGACCTCGTCGCGCGGGTCGTCCTCCCGCAGCGGATTCTGCGCGGCGGGGACGAACAGCACGCGGGCCAGCTCGAAGCGGTACCACGCCTCCTGGGCCAGGACCAGGTGGCCGAAGTGCACGGGATTGAACGTCCCGCCCAGTATGCCGATTCTGTTAGCTGACCGTTCCACCTGTCAGTTGTCCATGGAAGTGATTAAGTGCGTCGCCGGAAGCAAGCGAAATGTCCGCGGTACCATCCTGGTCCTCGCTAGTGATCAGTGGCGCCGAGTCAAGTCCGGAAACGCCGCAGAGCGTAATCAACTCCAGCCTGCGCAGGGGCTGACCGTCCAGCAGCTCAAGCAGGGCGGTGGCGGCCAGCTCCGTCCCCTCCGCTGCCGGGCCAAGGTTGACGAACACATGGCTGGCCCAGTAAGCGTGGGGCAACAGCGGCGATTCGATCTGTGCGTCGCCGCCGAACAGGCAGGGAATGTAGGCGACGTCGTACTCGCGGTAGTCGTGCTCCACCCTGATCCAGCGCGGCTTGCGGGCGTAAAGGTCGTACTCGATCATCGCCGGGTCCTTGCCAAGCAGTCGGGGCAGCAGCGCTGAATCGGCATATGGATCCTCGATCAGCGCGCAGTCCGCGTAGATTCGATACCGCAGCAGGTAGGCTTTCTGCTGACCGTGCCGCCCCGCCTCCGCTTCCTTCGGCGTGCGGCGCCCGCCGGTGGAGAAGTGCGGGTTGCCCCGGCCCCCGCGGCCGCCGCGGGCCAGGGTGAACTGCTCGCCGCCGCCCCGCACCTCGCCCACCAGGTCGCCGTGCACGGCGCGGAACGCCAGCGTGCCCGGCGGCACGTCAACCAGCAGGTCGGGGCCCCGGGCCCCGATGCGCAGGTTGCCTGCCCCGGGTGCGCCGTCGGGCGCCACCGCCTCGAACCGGCGCAGGTGGTCCAGGCTGTCCTTGGCGCGCGTAGCTCGCATGATCACGCTGCCGCCGTTCCCGCCGTCTCCGCCGTCCGGTCCGGCGAATGGCTGGTACTTGCGGCGGGCGAAACTGGCGCAGCCGTCCCCGCCGTTGCCGCCGGACGCCTCGAGCCTAATCTCGTCGATGAACACCGGAATTATCCTAGCGCGTGGGATTGGTCGGCAGCCGCGCACAGTCCAAGCCTGGCAGTGAAGCTGTGGAACTTGGGTGAATGGGTCGGCCGGGAAATCTGCAGCTAGGCGCTAGGGCTTACGTAAGCGACTCTCTTGCCCCGGTGCATCCGGTAGCCCACCACGCCGTCACTGAGCGAGTACAGCGTGAAATCCCTGCCGACGCCGACGTTCTCCGCCGCGCCGATCTTCAGGCCGACCTGGCGCACCAGGATGTTGCCGTTGCGCACGGTTTCCCCGCTGTACTTCTTCGTGCCGCGGCGCTGCCCCTGGCTGTCGCGCCCGTTCTTTGTGCTGCCGAGTCCTTTCTTGTGTGCCATGGTCTAACCCTTAATCTGCTTTACCCTGAGGTAGCTGATGTTATCGCGGTGGCCGATGCGGCGGGTGGTGCGGGTCCGCTTGCGATAGCGGAAAATCCGGATCTTCGGGCTGCGGGCCTGGCGCACGATTTCCAGCAGTACCATCTTGCCCTCGAGAGCCGGGGTGCCGATCTCGACCTTGTCGCCG
>Ga0116196_1000114_pt1 | contig 15505 bp, 9 predicted proteins | sample ZodSprso05mmetaG_FD_97002 | JGI IMG/M metagenome (GOLD analysis project Ga0116196, IMG submission 97002) | Hot spring sediment microbial communities from Zodletone spring, Oklahoma to study Microbial Dark Matter (Phase II) - Zodletone Spring... ... | reverse complement strand
ATTGATGTTCGCATGGAGCTTCTGGAAGGGGGCTGCGGCCACGGGGAGCAAAGCATCCATGTATCCAACAATGAAAAAGCCCGATGGGGCGGCTTTGCTCAGGATGGTAAATATTTTGAGCAGGGCAAAAACTACCGTTTCAGCGGTTACCTGAAATCAGTACAGGGAAACAAAAATATTGAAATCCGTTTTTCCCGACCGGGAAAATGGGAAGAACCTTTCTTTGCAGCCCGCTTTGAACTGCATGATGAGTTTAAAAAATATGAATGTACAGTTCCCTACGGAGGCCCTTCGGACAATGTTACATTCTCGTTATTCATCTCCCCGGGAAGCAGCATTGAAGCAGACGCATTTTCGCTGCTGCCAGAAGACCATTTTTATGGATGGAAAAAAGTAACTGTTGATGTAATGAAAAAGCTTAACCCGGGGTTGATACGTTTCCCGGGCGGCTGTTTCGCCTCCTTTTACGGATGGAAGAATGGTATTGGCAACAAAGACCTGAGGCAGCCTGAACCATCCTATTTCTGGGGCGGGCTGAACTACAATGACCTGGGGACAGATGAATTTGCAATGCTTTGCAATGAGATAGGCGCAGAAATGATGCTTTGCATCAACATGTACCTCCCTCAGAAAAGGTCCTATCTGAACAGTGAACGGAACTCCTTGCAGTACACTGACTACGATTTGCCACAGTTCACCGACCCGGGAAAAGGGGTAAAAGAAGCCGCCGACTGGGTTGCCTATTGTAACCTGAAAGAAGGGGAACACCCCATGGCCGGCCTCCGTGCAAAAAACGGGCACAAACAGCCGTTCGGGGTCAGGTACTGGGAGATGGACAATGAAGCAGCCCGGTGGCTGCCGGCTGAAGACTACGCCCGTGAAGTTGTAAAGTATTCAAAAGCCATGAAATCCGTTGACCCGTCCATTAAAATCGGGATGATAACCTATGACTATACCGAAAAAATACCGGAGATGCTTGAAATTGCCGGTAAGCATATTGATTTTTTTGCCGACAGGGACGACTGGCAGGAAGGCAGGGTAGAAAAACTGGTTGCCATACTGAATGGTTACAATTCAGAAAACGGAACTGACATCAGGTACTGCAATACCGAATGGCAGGTACACCCTTATGGGGCACCAAACCCGAAGGAAGAAGTAAACCAGCGCTTCCTGTACGGTCACAAGTCAGATATAAAAAGGGCAATGGTCCTCGGCACATGGTACTGCGGCCTGAAAGCGGCAGGATACCTGATGCACTGGCAGAGACAGGGGGGAATGGTCGAATTTATCAACTTCAACAATTTGTCGAACACCCACGGGCAAGCAGTTATAGAAACCCCCAAAGAAGGGGCTTACCTCACAGCTCCGGGAAAAGTTTATGAACTGCTTTCCAGGACCCCTGGCCGGCGGCCATTGATTTTAAAAGGGTACGAAGCCAAACGGAACGATATGATACAAGGACAGGCTGCTTACAGTCTGACCAGGGACACGCTGGTTGTATACGCGTTAAACCGTACCGACACAGCAAGGGTCATGGAGTTTGACTTCTCGCTTCTGCAGAAAGATTTTTCCAGGATGGATATTTCAGTGCTGGATGCAGACGACGTATTTGCGCGTAACAAAATTGATATGCCCGATGAAATAAGAAGGTCGGACAGCATTCAAAAAATAAAAAAGAGCCACCTGAGGCTGCAATGCCCGGCGCGGTCTTTTTCGCATGTTGTACTGACAAAATAAATAAACGAGATGGGAAAAGCGAAAATGAATAATTACCTTTTGTTGCTGACAGCAACCCTTTTGATAAACAGTAGTGCATTTGCCCAGAAATTTGACCAGTTGGCCCCATCCCCCCCCATGGGCTGGAATAGCTGGAACAAATTCGGCTGTGATGTAAGTGAAGAATTAATTATGGGGATAGCCGATGCCATGGTAAGCAGTGGCATGAAAGACGCCGGCTATGAATACATCGTTATCGACGACTGCTGGCAGGTAGGCAGGGATGAAAGCGGGGAAATCATAGTTGACGAAGACCGTTTTCCGCATGGCATGAAATACCTGGCTGACTATATGCATTCCAAAGGATTCAAATTCGGTATCTATTCATGTGCGGGGACCAAAACGTGCCAGGGGAGGCCGGGCGGTCGCGGCTATGAATTCCAGGATGCCCGGACGTATGCCCGTTGGGGGGTGGATTACCTGAAATACGACTGGTGCTACACAACAACCCAGGATCCGCAGGCTTCTTACGAACTCATGCGTGATGCGCTTTACAAAGCAGGCCGCCCGGTTGTATTCAGCCTGTGTGAATGGGGGCAGTCGAAACCCTGGGAATGGGCCAGAAATGTTGGGCATTTGTGGCGAACAACCGGCGACATTGTTGACCGGTGGGATGCCATGATGGCCATATTCGATGCTCAGAAAGAACTTGCCAGGTATGCCGGTCCCGGCCACTGGAACGATCCTGACATGCTTGAAGTAGGGAATGGGGGGATGACAACGGAAGAGTACAGGACACACTTTTCGCTGTGGTGCATGCTGGCAGCCCCGTTAATGGCCGGCAACGACCTGCGCAACATGAATGAAGAAACCCGGGGGATTTTGACCAATAAAGAAATGATTGCGGTGAACCAGGATACGTTAGGCAGACAGGCATTCTGTTTCCGCGACAATGGCGATTACGAGATCTGGGTAAAAAAGTTGGCCAATGAAGAAAAGACAGTTTGCCTTTTGAACCGGAGCGACGAATCGAAAACCGTGGAATTAAACATCCCGGTCCTGCTTAAAGCCAGTGACCATTACTGGTCTTCCGACCCTTATGAGCTGAAAGACTACACGATGCGGGATTTGTGGTCGCATAAAAATATCGATACGGGAGAAGAAATTACAGAGGTAACATTAGCTCCGCACTCCGTGAAAGTTTACCGGTTTATAAAGAAGTAATGATCCCGAAAGGGAGAGAAATACAAGAAGTCTATGAAAAACAGTTCAACCCTGCAAGTGTTTAAGAAGTTTCTTTATCTGATTACCTGCCTGATTGTGGTCTCTATTTTGAATATCCGGCAAGCAATATCCCAAAATTTTTCCTTTCCATTGGCAGGGGCAGATTCACTGACACCCTCACGTTCTCATTATTTCGACTGGATTAATAGTCAATACGAGGGGACAACAGAACAACAAACCTTGATTAACCTCGACTTCTTTCACTGGTTACATGATCAATATGGTATGCGTTTGGATATTTACTCGCTTGATGTCGGCAATATTGACGATGGCCCTTATACTGCCGGAGTTGGAAGGCTAATACCGTATCATTACGGATCTACAGACTCAAGGGAATTTAAAGCGCAGTTTCCCAATGGTTTTGCCCCTTTGGTTGAAAAGGCCGATTCTTTTGGATGCAGACTGGGTATGTGGCTGGGGCCTGATGGATTTGGAACAACGCCTGAGGAAGCAAACAAAAGAAAGGAATTGATGGTTAGCTTCTGCCGCGATTATAATTTTCATTTGTTCAAGCTTGATGGAGTTGCAGGTCCGTTTCGGGAAGAGAAGGCAGGAATTTTAATCGAGACATTGAAAGCATGTCGCAAGCACACTCCCGATTTGATAGTCAGTTCACAGCGGATTGATTTCGGCGAAGCGGAACCATATATTACACATCATCTTTGGGAGGGAGCAGAAACATACGTGGACGTTTTTATCAATAATCATTCAACAGCGCCACACCATCGCGCCGGTTCGCTGGAAAGGAAATTGACTCCCGGTCTTGACCGGATGTTTGGTGATCATGGCGTTTGTTTTTCTTCATGCCTCGATTACTGGGAAGACGAGATGGTGCTCCAAATGTTCAATCGCAGCCTGATACTTTCACCCCAGTTCTATGGAAATCCCTGGTTCCTGCGTGATGATGAATACCCCCGGTTTGCCCGTTTAATGAATTTGCACAGGAAATACAGAGAAATTCTTGTCAATGGATTTCAATTACCGGAGCAACAATACGGGTCTTATGCCGTATCCAGGGGTGATGCCAACACCAGGTTTATCACTTTGCGAAATCTTTCGTGGGAGCCTAAAACGTACATGGTAAAGTTAGATGCCTCTATTGGATTCAATCAGGTCAAAAAGGTACATATAAAGCAATACCACCCGACAGAAAGATTTTTGGGCACCCATCAATGGGAGGAAACTATTCCGGTAACGGTGGAACCGTATCGTACATGCCTCCTTAAAGTCAGTTCTTCCGATGAAGCTGAGTTAGCAATCAAAGGATGTGATTATGAAATCGTCAGGGATATTCCGGGGAACCCTGTTCAAATCCATCTGATAGGTGACCCGGGAACAAAAGCCAGGGTGGAGATAATACCCGGACCTAAAATATTTGAAAAAGGTTTTATTCATGGTAAAGAATATACAATCAAAACACTTGAAAAGGGTTTGGACATAGCTTTCCCGGGGAAGAAGTTGACCAAAGAACCTCACCGGAAGCTGGGAGAACCACATCTTTTGAGTGAAGTCCCGGCTGATGCCGAAGCGTTATTTGAGGCCGCTTGCTTTGCAGCCGACAATAATGCCCTTGAAGTGCGTTGCATTCAGCGTTCGGGAGATTCAAAAATTCCACAGGTCACTGCATGCAGGAATGCATTTTTTAATGATCCGATGTTCGTAAATCGTGGAATCTGGGATAAAAATTTATTTGACGGAAACCTGAATACTTTTTTCATAGCGAGGTTAAACAATAAAATGTTTCGTCTCGATTTAGGAGAAATTCAACTACTTGATGAGATTATCATTCAAATCAGAGATCGACTGGAATACGACCTGAACCCGGAAATGAATTCTTTCTCGGAACAAGCTTATGCCGAAATATCGAGTGATCTGGTACAATGGGATACGGTTCAGTTAGATTGGCGGGGCGAAGGCACAATTGCACGCATACGTTTCACTGACAACAAACCGGTTCGCTACCTGCGGATTGCAGGTCCTCCCAGGCGGATAGCTGAAGTCGAGGGCTATTTGAATGGGGAGCAGGTTGACCGCACCAAATGGCGTGCTTCCAATCTTTTTGAAAACTATAGCAATAATCCGGCAAAAAAAACCTGGAAGTTTGATTTTTCTTTACAGGAGTTGGCACCTAACAGCTATTTGTCGGTTGCCCTGAATGGGGAACATGGAAATGAGGGAGCCTATGCTGCATTAAAGATAGGAGATCAATATATCGGGGCTCCTGATCGTGCTGTTTCATACCCCAGCAATACGTGGGAATATTTCAATGTGGAAAGCGAAAGCAATTATACCTACTACTTCCCATTGTTTCCTGAATATGTCGGGGAAAAAATAGAGGTGGTTATCCTGGGATTGCAAGATGGCAAAGGTGAATTTACGCCGGAGGTATGGCTCTCTGCATATCCTGATCCCAGAGAGAAAATATTCATTGAACTTAATTAAATATTCAGCATGGAAACAAAAATATGGACCAGATTCTTATTCCTGTTATTACCGTTGGCTTTTGTCGGTTGCACGGAAGAAATTACAATTGAATCATTGTTGCGGGAAATGTCAGATCGCGAGCAACTCACTTATTTTCCGGGAAGGCAATATAAACTTAAACAAGCCAGCAGTTACAACCGGGAAACAGTGGCTAAAGGGGAAGAAGGGTGGTATGCCAATGGTGACATGTCGTACTTCGTTCGCGTGGAAACCAACAACGATCGCCGTGAGTTTGTGTTATTCGATCAAGATGGTCCCGGTGCTATCGTCCGGTGGTGGATGACCTTCTGGAAAGCTGAAAACGGTACGCTAAGGATTTATTTGGATCATGACCCGATCCCCGAAGTTGAGGGGGCTCCGTTTGATATAATCAGTGGGGGAATGCTTGCAGAAGCCCCCTTTAGCCAATCGGTACCCGATGCAGCTCCGCTGAATGAACGGGGACATAATTTGTATGTGCCTATTCCTTTTAATAAGCACTGTAAGATAACCTACGAATGTGATTCGCTCATAAAACAGGACAACCATTACTGGCCCGATGTATTTTATAATATCTGCTATCGCGAATATGAAAATGGGACCAGGATGGAAACATTTTCATGGGAAACGCTTCAAAAAGCAAAGCAATCTTTTGATGAAACCAGGGCCGCGCTGTTGGCTGATTTTTTATCTGAAAAAATCATAAAGAACTTTGATCAGGAGGTTCTTCCGGGTGATTCCATCCTGTTTTCAATCAATGAAGAAAATGCAGCGATTTCGTATTTGAATTTGAAAATAACAGGTTCAAACCAGGAGCAGGCATTGCGCTCAACAGTAATATATGCTGAATTTGACGGACAATCGACAGTTTGGGTGCCTGTGGGTGAATTTTTCGGAACGGGTTATCAGATATTCCCTCACAAAACCTGGGTAAACGAGACGATTGCGGACGGGGAGATGTATTCGGGGTGGGTAATGCCTTTTCAGAAACAGGGCAGACTGGCGTATATCAATTATGGAACTGATACCGTGCGGGTGGCAGGAAAAATAGGTATATCGGCGTACAAGTGGGAGCCCAATAGCATGTATTTCGGTGCATGCTGGCATGAATACAGACATCTGAAGACCCGGAACAGTAAAGACTGGTTTTTCGATATGAACTTTGTCGATTTGAAAGGGAAGGGCCTTTATGCAGGCGACCAGGTGACTTTATTCAACATGGCGAATACCTGGTGGGGTGAAGGTGATGAAAAGATTTTTGTTGATGGTGAACAATTTCCGTCAAGTATAGGTACGGGGAGTGAAGATTATTACGGCTACGCATTCGGCCACCCCGAACCATTCTCCAATCCTTTTATTTCGCAGCCGACCGGGGCCGGAAATTTTGTGCCGGGAATGACCGTTAACATGCGGCACCGTTCACTTGATGCCATTCCTTTTCATACTTCTATCAGTTCAAATATCGAAATGTGGCACTGGGCTTCAACCTGTATAAATTATGCATTAACATCATATTTTTATCTGCAGACCCCTTTCGAGATAAACATCAAACCCAGTGTGGAAGGTGTAAAACAAACTGTAGCAACATCAAAAGAGAACTTTTACAAAAATTCGGAAAGCGAAGATGAATGTTTTACAATTGAAGAGTTGATGGATGTGTATCTGGTTCAGTAAATCTCTTTTTCAATCGAATGATCATATGAAAATTGAATATTTCATTTAACCGTTCTATGCGGAGAAGTAAACTTATTATCATCTTCATACTTGTAATCTGGTTCGTCATTTCATTTGTAACGAACATTACAGGTCCTTTAATGCCGGTTTTGATCAGTACGTATGAACTGAGTTTGACAATGGCGGCATTTTTGCCCTTTTCAATGTTCCTTGCTTATGGCATCATGTCTATTCCGGCCGGGGCAATCATGGAAAAATACGGTGAAAAAAAGTCCATGTTCATCGCTTTCGGATTGACATTTATTGGTTCGTTCCTCTTTGCTCTGGTACCCTCTTATGGGATCGCACTGCCCTCATTATTCATCATCGGGATTGGGATGGCCATGCTGCAGGTTATTATCAATCCGTTAATGCGGGTTGCAGGCGGAGAAGAAAATTTCGCTTTTTTTTCCGTTCTCGGACAACTGGTATTTGGCGCTTCATCGTTTATCAGTCCTCATGTATTTAAGTATCTGATGCATGAATTATCCAATGATGCCGGCGACAGCAATGTATTGGTCTATTGGCTAAGCCGGATAACGCCGGAGGATTCCCCCTGGAGCTCATTGTATTGGATCATAGCATTTGCTTTTGCGTTGATGATAGTGATTGTCAGGTTAGTCAAATTTCCCAAAGTTGATCTTGTTGACAACGAAAAACCGGCTGCAATTGAAGTTTACAAAGGCCTTCTGAAAAAGCGGACTATCATATTCTTCTTCTTAGGGATAATAACCTATGTAGGAACGGAACAAGGAATTGCGAACTGGATGAGTAAGTTTTTAATGACTTACCATGGCGTTGATCCGGTAGGAGCGGGAGCTTCGGCAGTCGCCTGGTTTTGGGGGTTAATGTCGATAGGTTGCTTAACGGGCTTGGTTTTACTTAAAATTTTAGATTCAAAATTAGTTCTTCGCGTATTTACCCTTTTAGCAATGTTTGCATTATGTATTGCCTTGTTTGGTTCAACCACACTGTCCCTGATAGCATTTCCGGCCACTGGTTTTTTCCTCTCAGTGATGTTTTCCATCATATTCTCACTGGCCCTGAATTCTGAGAAAAAGTACCACGGGGCATTCTCAGGGATACTTTGTTCAGGAATTTTAGGGGGGGCATTGGTCCCATTGATTATCGGCTGGCTGGGAGACATGGTTGGCTTGAAAACAGCAATGTTATTTCTCTTTATCACATTGTCTTATGTTTTTAGCATATCCTACTGGGCAAAGCCATTGATTAATAATAAAACTGTCAAATTGAAAAATAAGTAAAGATGATTAAATCAAAAGTTGGATTCATTGTTTTTGGTGTACACAAAGATGGCTTGCAAGATCCGATGGGGACACCCTTTATTGACACAGAATTGGTTGAGAATGCTAAAGAAGCACTTACCAAAGCCGGAGTGGAGTTGGTCGTTCATGATACCATCCTGGCCACAAAAAGAGAAGTAAAAGAATGTTTTAGCAGATACAAAAAGATGGACGACATTGATGCGGTAATTCTTTTTTCGGGTACATGGGTGTGGTCGGCACATATGATCGGGGGAGTACGCGATTTTGTTACTACCGGTAAAGGAATTGTCATTTGGGTGAATCCGGGCAGTCAGGGCTGGAGGCCTGTGGGCGGGCTGGTAATGCAAGGCGCCATGAAAGAAATCGGGCTCCCGCACAGATTTGTGTATGGAAGTTATGATAATCCCGGAGAAATAGAAAAGATTGTATCTTATTGCCGCGCAAGCGCTTTAAAAAACAGGCTGAATATGAGTACGATAGGTACGTTTGGCGGGCGGGGCATGGGTCAAACCTGCGGGGTAGCAGATCCATCGCAGTGGATGAAAATGTTCGGAGTCGATATAGATTCACGTGATACGACTGAGTTGATAGAATTGGCAAAGTCGATTAGCAAGGACGAAATTGCAAAAACAAAAGAAAGTGTTCAGCATTATTTTGCTGAACCCATTCCCGGAGATGAACAATCTGAACGTTCAATCAGTCTTTATCTGGCTATTAAACAAATAGTTGAGGCGAATGAATGGGACTTTTACACGATTCAGTCTTTTCCCGGTCTGGGCGATGATTACAGTGCAACCTGCTTTGCGCAAAGCATGATGCTTGAAGATGGAATAGGGACGTCGACCCTGGGTGATTTTAATACCGCACTCACGGTGAAATGCCTGACCGATTTGAGTGAAGAGCCGGTTTATTACGGCGACTTGCAGCATATTGACAAGTCGAATAATGAGATTAAAATAATCAGCGATGGTGCCTGCCCGCCTTCACTGGCAGGGAAACTTGGTCCTGCGGGATTTGCTGAACATGGCATTCCCACTGAAGGTGAAGCGGGTGGCCTATCCATTAAACTGGTATGCAAAGTTGGGGAAGGCGTACTTGCGAGGTTGGGCAGGAATAACGGGCAGTTTGAGATGGTTATCGCCCGTTGTTCAATTTTTGAACCTCCGGCTGATCAGCTCGAACAACGGAAAAATGAATGCGGTATTCCGTTTTGGCCGCACGGATTTGTAAAGGCAGAATGTGACATCGAAGCGCTGCTCCAGGCCTGGAATAACGAATATGCCTGCCTCGGTTATGGGGCAAACTTGTATGAGGAATTGATCGCCTTTTGTGAATTAACCGGGATAAAAGCCATTGCGTTGTGACCAGAAAGGTACAATTGAATCATGCCTCCTGGGAAGTTGAATGCCTCCCTGAGGATGGGGCAAGAATTTCATCCTTAAAATACAAGGGATATGAATTGCTGACAACAAACCCGGTCAATTTTATGCCCCCGAAAAAGGATTATGGGGAATACGAAACCAGGCCGGTCTACGGATATGATGATTGCTTCCCCACAGTTGCTGCTTGTCGGTACCCAAATGAAAATATTCGCTGCAGGGATCACGGACAATTATGCTGGCAGAACTGGAATGTTGAGACGGAGGTGGGAAAACTGATATGCTCTACACGTTTACCAGAACTCTCTGTGGACGTCGAGAGGGTACTTGTATTTACAGAAGATAAGATTTGCTGGCAATTCGAAGTTAAAAACAGATCTGGGAAACCAATTGCATTTCTGCACGTAATGCACCCGTTAATGAGACTGGATGAAGTCGATAGGGTTGATGTTCCTGCATTTGAATATGTGGTAGATGAAAAGAATCAATCTATCCCTGGGTGCAGGGACTCACAGGAATTGAACGATTTGTTACGGGGTATCGTGCCCGGCAGTTATAGCATGCTTTTGTTCAAAGGAATGAAAGGTGATAAAACCAGTATAACCTTTAAGAATCAAATGTCTCTTGAAGTTGGTTTTGAGCATAAGTTATTCCCGACGTTTGGAATATGGTGGAATAACAGCGGTTATCCGGATGAAGAAGGGATCAGGAGGAACGAATGTGCTTTTGAGCCAATTCCCGGATTCAGCAGTAATTTGGAGGAATCATATTATAAAGGGACATACCTGACAGTGGATGCTGCAGGAACGTTCAAATGGGAAATTGACTGGAGAATGAATCAAGAAGGTAAAACGTAACAAAAATCAATACTATCATGCCTTTGATAACAGCTCGCGAGGCGGTTGTAGACGTTTATGCCCAGGCTGCTCAACATACATGGGTCATTCCGACGATCTGCACAGAAAACTTAACCACTACAGAGGCAATATTGTCTGCTGCACTAGAGTACAGCAGGACCATAAATAGACCCGACATTCCAATAACCATAGCTATCACTAATCAGTACAGCCACCGGAGCCAGTCGGTTAATTATACCCATACCATGCGATGGGACATTGGCTTACGACTTTTTTTGAAAGAGTTGGAAGTGTTGACGGGTAAAGGGTCCCCTTTTGAAAAACTCAGCGTAATGGTACATCTTGATCATACACAGTGGGATGCGGATGAAGCCTTGCTTCAGTGGGACATGGAGCAGTTTTCATCCATTATGTATGATGCCTCCCATTTACCACTTGGGGAAAATATAAACAAAACCGCCTGGTTTGTTGAGAAAAATGGCCATAAGATTGTCATAGAAGGAGCCTGTGATGAGATCGTGGATGCTACTGGAAATGAAACAAGTAAACTGACGACATGGAGAGATGCTGTCAATTACCTGAATCATACCAACGTAGATTTTATTGTTGTCAATTTAGGTACTGAGCACAGGGCAAATCAAGCTGACCTGAAATACCAGAACAGCCTGGCCAGACAGATCGCCGAAAAAACCGGCCCCCGGCTGGTCTTGCATGGGGCTTCGTCGGTGCCGGTGAATCAGTTAAAGAACCTTTTCAATGATGGTATTGCCAAAGTAAATATCTGGACCAGGCTTGAACGGGACAGTGCCCCCGAACTTTTTGAAGATATGGTTATCAATGCTTCCAAAATTATCGGTAAGGAAAAGGTAAACCGGATGATTGAAGCGGGACTTCTCGGAAGTTCTGTCGATATTTTCTCAGATAAATCACTTTCCCATTATACAACAGCCTACAGGCAAGCCATTATTTTCAGAAAAATGAAAGCAATTGTTTTAGAGTACCTTCGGTTATGGTACACTTAAAGAAGCTTGCTATGCACTGCTATATGGGGATTGATATAGGGACCAGTGGATGTAAAGCTGTTGTTTTCGATGATAATGGCGGACAGCTTGCTGCTGCCTACAGAGAATATGACATTCTTTCAGAGAAAGAAGGGTGGGCAGAATTGGATACGGATGAAGTGATTGAAAAATGTTTCCAGGTTATCCGGGAGTCAGCAACAGCCATTACTCCCGGTATGGTAACCGGCATCGGCATATCCAGCCAGGGGGAGGCTTTTACAATCATTGATCATCGCGGAAAAGCGCGCTGCAATGCGTTCGTCTCATCTGATACAAGGGCAAAAGAATATGTAACCCACTGGACCAAAGAATTTGGGGAGGGTAAGTTATACCAGATTACAGGGCATACTTCCCACCCCATGTTTTCCTTGTTTAAATTGCTTTGGGTAAAGGACTATATGCCAGACATCTGGCAAGAGGCATATAAGATTTTATGCTTTGAAGATCTTTTGGAATACAGACTCGGGATCAACGATCCGGCAATTGGATGGTCTCTTGCAGGAAGGACCATGCTTTTCGATGTTGTAAGGCATTGCTGGAGCAATGAAATTCTCGAAAAAGCAGGGATTAAAACCAGCCAGCTCTCCAGACCATTGCAATCCGGGTCAGTAGCCGGATATGTGGACAAAGACATTGCCCGGCAACTTAACCTGTCAGAACAAACATTCGTTGTCACAGGAGGACATGATCAGCCTTGCTCGGCACTGGGGGCAGGCACTGTCAGGCCGGGCATGGCTGTATTTGCTTCCGGAACGGTCGAATGTATAACACCTGCATTCGAAATCCCCGTTTTTAATGAAGAATTGCGCAGAAACAATTACTGCACTTATGATCATGCCGTCAATGGTCTGTACGCCACGGTAGCTTTTAATTTGACAGGAGGAAATTTGCTTAGATGGTTTCGTGATGAGTTCGGGCAAAGAGAAAGGGAAATTGCAGACAGGACAAAATCCGATCCATACCAGCTTTTGCTTGATCAAATGCCGGCTCAACCCACAAACCTGCTTGTCCTCCCCTACTTTACTTCTTCCGGGACACCCTATTTCGACACATCTGTCAAAGGGGCTGTTTTAGGCCTGAAGTTATCTACAAAAAGAGGGGAAGTATTAAAGGCACTTTTGGAAGGGCTGGCATTTGAAATGAAACTGAATCTTGAAATCCTGGAAAAAGCAGGTTATAAGGTAAATGAACTGACAGCAATTGGAGGTGGTGCAAAATCATCTGTGATGAACCAGCTGAGAGCCGATATTATCAACAGACCGATTGCCACGATCGATACAACAGAAGCCGGTTGCCAGGGTGTTGCCATGCTTGCCAAAGCTGCTCATACCCTTGAAGGTATTGATGATATTGTAAAAGAATGGATTAGTCCTGCATCTATCTTTCGTCCCCGGAATCCGGATTTTTATTATGAGAAATTCCAACAATTCAAAAAAATCTACCATTTGCTCAAGCAGGGGATAACTGTTTAAAAAAATGAATAAAATTTTGATTTTTGGTGCCGGCAAAATAGGCCGCGCTTTTATCGCTCAATTGTTTAGCAATGCGGGCTATCAAATAGTCTTTGTGGATCCAGACCTTCACCTGGTGAATTTATTGAATCAAAAAAATACATATAATGTAGTAGTAAAAGGAAAAAATGAGGAAATTATACCTGTAGAAAATATCAGCGCCCTGCATTTATCTGAAAAAGATGCAATTATCAAAGAAATTTGTTCCGCATCCATTACTGCTACCTCAGTCGGGCTGGAAGGGTTGCATGCTGTTTTTCCAATTTTAGCAGAAGGTTTGTCCGCTCGCAGAAAAGTAAAGCGAACTCAATTAATGGATATCATAATTGCCGAAAATATACGGAATGCAGCTGACTTTTTTATTAAAGAACTGAAAAAATATGTAAAAGCAGAATTTCCATTGGATCAATCTGTCGGGTTTGTCGAAACCAGTATTGGCAAGATGGTCCCCGTTATGTTAGAAAAGGATTTACGTGAAGACCCTCTTCAGCTTTTTACGGAAGAATTTAATATATTATTGGTCGATTCGGATGGGTTTAAAAGTTCTATTCCGGAAATAGAAGGATTATGTCCGAAAAAAAATTTTAAAGCATGGGTGGATCGGAAATTTTTTATTCATAATCTTGGTCATGCTTCGGCAGCTTATTTTGGTTTTCAGGCAGTTCCGGATGAGAAAATGCTATGGAAGGTATTACAGAATCCCGTTGTTTACCGACAGACTTATCACGCAATGTTACAATCGGCAAGAATTATTCAAAACAAATATCCTGGAGAATATTCGATGAATGAATTACATGATCATATTTTAGATTTATTGGACCGGTTTCAAAACAAATATTTAAATGATACAGTTTATCGTGTTGGATGTGACTTATACAGAAAATTAGGGAAAAATGACAGGCTTGCCGGGGCCATTAACTTAGGCATGGAGCAAAATTTACCTTTTAACTTTATTCTTAATGCATTAATAGCGGGATTTCAATTTAGGGCTACCGATGAAAAGGGCATGATACTGGAGGCTGACAAAGTTTTTTTCGATGAGATGGATAGAATTGGAATAAAAAATATGTTTTATAAAGTAACCGGTATCACATGACAAGATCCTACCGGGAAGTTTCCAGGGTCTCTGCTGCCCTGGCAGGAAATAGTTCTGTTGTACGTGATTGAATAAAATGTTCCATATCATGCATATTTTAAGACTTTGTATTTGCCTGATCCTTTCTGTGCCGGTCTGTTCCTGCAACCGGCAATCCGGAATGGATCAGCAGGCGCAGGCAGCATTCAACACAACCTACACGGGAGAACGCCTGAACCGGATCGCATTCCCCATGGGAGGCATCGGGGCAGGCATGGTCTGCCTGGAGGGAAACGGATGCATTTCTCATGTATCGGTCCGCCATCATCTTGATATCTTCCACCAGCCTTTCATGTTCGGTGCCGTCGCAGTCAGGGGACTGGAAAACGGGGCCAAGGTGCTGGAAGGCCCCGTGCAGGACTTCAAGATATTCGGTAGCCCTTACACGGGAAACGGAAGTTCAAACAGCAATTACGGGTTCCCCCGTTTCGAACATGCTGAATTCCTGGCCAGGTTCCCTTTTGCCACGGTCCGCCTGAAGGATGAGGATATCCCCCTGGATGTGAGCATCCGGGGCTGGAGTCCGTTCATTCCCGGCGACGAGGACAACTCCTCCCTGCCGGTGGCAGCGCTGGAATATTCATTTACGAATCTGACCGACTCCACACTGGAAATGGTATTTTCCTATCATGCCCGGAATTTCATGCGCATCAGGGGATCCAATGAGTGGGGACCCGCTTATCCGGAAACGGGCCACAGCATCCGGAGGATGGAGAAGGGTTTTATCCTGGCACAGGAATGCCTGCCTGACAAACCTCACTACAAGGGAGATTATGCAATTTTCACCCCGGAAGATGCCAGCGTGGACTACCGGTGGTTCCGCGGGGGTTGGTACGACGGGCGGACCATGCTCTGGAAGGATATCGGAAACCTGGATATGCCGGCGGACACGGTCACCGAAGGATCCACGGAAGCATCTCTGTATATACCGGTAACTCTTCAGCCGGGTGAGACCAGGACCATCCCGCTGATGATGTGCTGGTACGTGCCCCACTCTGATACCCGGTACGGGGCCCTGACCCCGGTCCGGGACGGAGCGGAATGTGACCCGGCTGCTGGCTGCTGTTCACCGGAGTATACGTCACAGTTCTACGAACCCT